>Ga0233425_10004770_pt1 | contig 22268 bp, 18 predicted proteins | sample Watercolumn_Towu_2_FD_181712 | JGI IMG/M metagenome (GOLD analysis project Ga0233425, IMG submission 181712) | Freshwater microbial communities from Lake Towuti, South Sulawesi, Indonesia - Watercolumn_Towuti2014_140_MG | ecosystem: Environmental > Aquatic > Freshwater > Lake | place...
AGGGGACCACATTTCCCGGGTCACCCGGGAGCAGCTCCTGAGTTACCGGAACCTGGTCTACCGGCCCGAAAAGACGGTGATCGCCGCGGCCGGCCGGATCGACCACCAGGAACTGCTGGATTTGATCTCCTCCAGGTTCCAGGATTTCCATAACGGCTCGGCCCACCGCCCCCGGGACCCGGTGGCCGTGCATCCGGGAATATACCAGGCTCCCCGGGACCTGGAACAGGTGCACGTCTGCCTGGGCACCAAAGGCCCTGCGGCCGGAGATCAGGAGCGCTACGCGGCCACTCTCCTGCAACTGGTCCTGGGGGGGAACATGAGTTCCCGCCTCTTCCAGGTGGTGCGGGAGGAACTGGGCCTGGCCTACAACATCTACGCGTTTATGAGCTTTTTCAGCGATACCGGGCTGCTGGGCATCTCCGCGGGGGTGAGTCCTAAAAATTTGGAAAGGCTGTTGGACGCGACCTACCAGGAACTCCGGAAAATGAGGGCGGAACCGGTCTCCGCAGAGGAGCTGAAAGCCGCCAAGGAATACCTCCGGGGCTCCATTTATCTGCACGCGGAAGACTGCGACCACCGGATGATGCGCCTGGCCAAAAACGAGATCCTCTTCGGCCACTACATCCCCCTGGATGAAATCGTTACCAACCTGCTGAAAGTCACCGCCGCCCAGATCCGGGACCTGGCCCGAGAACTACTCCAACCGGAGAAGTGGGCCCTGGCCCTGCTGGGGCCGGTGGCGGGGGAGATGGGGCTGGATTTTTGAAGTAAGCAGTAAGCAGTGAGCAGTGAGCAGTATCGGGGAATTCAGTCACTTTCGGCAGCCACAGGCTTTAGCCCACGCCGGCAGAGGTGGAAAAGGAAATAAAGGGCCCAGGGTTAATGCCCCGGCCCCTTTTTGGTTTTAACGCAAAACGAAAAACGCAAAACGATCTTTAAAAGTCTTCGCCATCCTCCATGATAGCCTTGTTGATGAATTTATAGAGGCTGCCGATCCATTCCAGTTCGTTTTCCAGCTCCGAGTTGGCGAAGATCCATTCGCCTTCCCGGTCCTTGGCGATGACCACGATTTCTTCGATGTCGTCCAGGTCCGTATAAAACTTTTCGATTACCTCCTTAACGGAGCGTTTGGCCCGGGCAAAAGGGATGATGTTTTTGCGCATGCTTGTTGTGGCGGGTTATACCGAATTCGGTTTCTGTTTACCACAAATCCAACTGCTAATTTGATACTACTGCGAAAGTCTCTCTTCTTGTCATTCTGAGGGAGCGGAGCGACCGAAGAATCTCTTTTTTGGCGGCAAGGCTTTTCCGGCGGCGCCTATGATTATAAGCAGACTGAAAATCATAGTCCGCCAAAAAACCAGATTCTTCACTCCGCTTCGCTCCGTTCAGAATGACAAAAAAAGCGGGGTCTTTGCAGAGGTCTCAAACTTATTGGCGATCTTTTTACCGAAAACCGAAAACCGGAAACCGAAAACGGTATTTAAACCACCCTCCCGTGTAGAAATTTCCCTAAAGCGTGCAGGGATGTGAAACTGATGGTTTAATTGTTTCTGGAACGGGTCAAAAAATCAATGATTATTTCATTCACCACCTCCGGGGCCTCTTCCTGGGGGGCGTGGCCCACCTCCGGCAGGAGATGGAACTCCGCCCGGGGCAGGCGCTCTTTGAGCCAGAGGGCCTGGCGCACCGGCAGGATGCGGTCTTCTTTTCCCCAAATGACGGCCATGGGTTGGCGCAGCCTCGCCAGCATGGCCTCGATTTTGGCCAGGGGCGGAATAATCACCTGCCGGCAGAGCACGGCCAGGGCCAGGCGCCGCCGGGGCTCCCGGAAAGGCCCGGCGTAGCCCGCCACCACCCAGGGGGTAATCAATTCCCGGCGATGGTATATCAGGCGCAGGGCCAAAGGGATGATCCAGGGGCCCAGAAGAAAGGGGGCCAGCATCTTTCCCAGCCCCGGCAGGCGCAGGGGGTAGAAGATCAAAGGCAGGCGTCTCAGGGCCGCGGCCGGGGCCAGAAGCACCAGGGCGCTCACCCGCTCCGGGTAATCCCGGGCCAGCATCAGGGCCAGGCCGCCGCCCAGGGAGTTGCCGGCCAGGGCCGCTTGCCGGACGCCGCGCCGGTCCAGGAAGTCGACGATCCCTCTAACCATGCCCTCCAGGCTGTAATCCCCGCCCGGAGTCCCGGGGGAACGGCCGTGGCCGGGGAGGTCCGGGGCCAACACCCGGAAGTGGCGGGACAGCGGGCCGATATTTCCCCGCCAGGAAAAGCCGGAGGCTCCCAGGCCGTGGAGGAGGAGCAGGGGAGGGCCGGAGCCCTGCTCGAGAAAGTTCCAGGTTCCGGGTTCCGGGTTCCGAGTTAAAGGAATGCCCATCAGAAACGTTTCATAATTTATGTCGGGGCCAGCGGGTTCTACTCCAACAAGATCAACCTCGCTCCGCCCGCGGAATCCGCCAGCCAGCGGTGGTAATAGACGTTCAGCAGCGGCAGGAACTCGGCCGCGGCCTTCTGGTTGCCGGCCCTGGTGGGGTGGCTGTCGGAGGTGGAGGTGCCGTAGGCGGCCAGGTTGTTCGCCACCGTTTGGGTATGTTCGATGGCGTTGTTGCGCCAGCGGTGATGGTTGCCCGCTGCCGCGCCCAGGTCATTGATGTTGCGGTTGCCGCCGTTGCTGGTCAGGACGTTATAGAAATCGAAGACCGCCACGTTTTTGTGGGGATAGCCCGCCAGCCAGTCGTTGACCAGCCAGTTGTTGAAGGCCCGGGCGTTGGCGGCATGGGCCGCGTCGGTGTCATTGGCCACCTGGGGGGGCGCGGTGATGACCACGAACAATTTGTCCTGCCTGGCGGCGAAGTAGACCAGCAGGTCATTATAAATACCCTTGGCATTGGCCACGGTCATGTGTTCCGAATAAGCGTCCTGACCCCGCAGGGGATTGGCGCCGGTGGTGGGAGTATCTGTGGGGTTGCCGCCCAGATAGGAGTTGGGAAAGCAGGACTTGAACATAATGATGCGGTTGCTGCCGCCGGGGTCGGAGGCCAGGCGGCTGTAAGAGCTGTTTTGATTGCTCTCGGCGTAGAGGGCGTTCAAATAAGTATCACGGGAAGGACCCCGGAACCAATCCCACCAGTGGCCGATATCGGTGCGGTCGCCGATGGCGTCGGGCCCCCAGCCGTAGTTGGTGTCGCTGACAAAGTAGTTGTTATTACGCAGGGCGATGCCCAAACCGCCGTGGTCATCCGCCAGCCAGTTCTGACCGCTGGAATGGTGAATAAAGATGAGCTTCACAGTAGTCGCCGGCGCGTTGGGGTTTAAGGCCAGCGCCTCCCCGCAAAAAACCATGCCGTACGCCATGATAGCCATTGAAAGCAGGAAGAAATACCATTTGGTTTTCATAGATTCCTCCCCGAGAAGTTAGGGGGGGGCGCGGCTGCGCCCCCGCTAATGATCGTGAAATTGGTCATTGAGCAGCAGGATGGCTGCCGGGACTGACGCGTCCGGAAGTCGAAATTCATCCGCGCCGATATCGATGCCCAGGCCCTGGGGTCGGGAATGGCCGTCGAAATCGTCAGTCAAACCGGCGATGCTTGTGCCCTGGTCGACTACCTCAATCCGGGCGGTTTTCAGGTGCAGATCTCCGGCCCCGGGGTTCAAGAACCAGCCGGCCTGGGCGTTGGTCACATTGTGGGAGACGGCGCCGGCGGCGCCATCCCGCATGCTCACGGCTTTATTAGTGAGATTGTTGGCGATGAGGACCCCGGTGGTGGCGGGGAAGCGATACTCAATGGCGTTGGGGTAGCTATGTTCCTGGTAGATGGTGTTGTTGTAAACCTGGGCCCCGGGAGCGGATTCCAGGGCGATGCCCACGTCTGCAAATCCTTCCGCGGCATTGTGGTAGATCATATTGTTGCGCACGATTCCCCGTTGATGCCCCCGGTCTCCCAGGCCCAGGCCGATGCCCCGGTCGCAATTGATGATGGTGTTGTCTTCCACCAGGGTGTCGGCGCTGGCCGACCAGAAATGAACCGCGAATTCGGCCACCGCGTCGGCCGGACTCCTGATGTCCCGGAAAACATTGCGCCGCACCACCCAGTTCCGGGCATTATGGGCATCGACGCCGCCGATGTACCATTGGGGGCCGATGCCGGGGCTGTATTCCAGCAGGCAGCCTTCCACCACCCCGTTATCCGCTCGCTTGCTCAGGTCTGCGGGGTCGTAGGAGACCTTGATCATCTGTTCGCCGGTGTCCAGGATGTGCAAATTTTTCAGCACGGGCGCGGCGGCGTTGTAGTTGCCGTGGATCTGCACCGCGTGCTGGCTGACCCTTCTCAACGTCAGGTCCCGGGCCGTGAAGTTGGCCCCGGGGACGTTGAAGATGTGGGTCACGCCCCCGGCCATGCCCTGTCCCTGGATGATCACCGCACTGCGGTTTCCCGAGAGGCTGCGCACCGTGACCCCGGAGGCCTCCACCCACAGCATGTCGTCCAGGGAGTAGGCGCCGTCTTGGACCAGGATGGTTTTCGGGCCTCCCAGGTTGGCCTGCCTGACGGCTTCGGCCAGTTCCGCGGCGGTGCTGACCACGACTTCCCCCGGGGCCGTTGTCATAGAGACCGCGGCTGTCTGGCCGTGATTATTTACATTTACTGCAGAAAAGGGGAGAGAAAAGAAGCAGTACGTCAGCCAGAGGAGTATGGCTGCAGGAATCCGCGCGCCCATGGGGGGTCCCACCCCGCTGGCGAGATGCGCCAAATAACCTTTTATATAAAAAGGTTATCGAGGCTCTCCGGCTTTTGGAAGATTAGGGCATTTGCCCTAATCTTCCGGGTTTGGGTGTGGGTAATGCCTAGTCCCCGTCATTTTAGAACTAAGATGGAGGTAACCTCGGGAATGGCTGCCGCGGTAAGGGTGACAATCACTTGTTTACCGCTCGCGATCGCGGTTAAGGCCGCAGCTAGAAATTCCTTGCCCCGTTTGGTAGGACCACCGGAAATCTTGCATTTCGTGTTGGTAAAGGTGCCATCGGCTGCGGTCAGGTAAATGTAGCAGGTGCCGGTGTCCGGGTTGGTGCCAGATGGCCCCACCGATTCAATCGTACAGGTGATGGGTGCGGCATGGGCCGCCATGGCGGCAAAGACCATCATGCAAGCCGATACGATCAAGACAAAAATTGCTTTCCGGGCCTTCATCTCTGCCTCCTTAACAAGGGACCTTAAGTTAAGATTAAGGATTAACGGCAGCCCGCCTGCACGGGCCTAATCAGTCTGTGTCTTATTCTCATTATGATAATACCACATATTGACATGAAAATGTCAATTAATAAAAAAATATTTAGAAGCAATTTAATATCAAATAGTTGCCTTGAATCCCTCCTTTCTGGAATTATTTCCTAGTCCTGGAGAAGCCAGATTGCCGGCAACATAGCCGCGGCTCGGAGTTCAAAGGCTCCCAGGTCCGCCTTGCCGTCTCCGGGCCGTAGCTCGGAGAGACGATGTTTGACGTACTGATAAGCCGGAGCATAGGCCCCGGGATGCAGAGGGGCGCCGGTGTTGACGCAAGGAGATGTTGAAGTCAGACGGAAGTCTTGAGCAGCAGCATTTACAAACCCCGGGCTGTCGCCGCTTAAGTTCCCGCCGTCGTTATAAATGGTCCCGGTGAGGCCGCTGTGGCTGTTGACCCAACCCGATTTCAGCCAGTTGTTCTGAAGATGCAATACTCCGGCGGCATCCACCAGGGCAAGGCGGCCCGGGGCAGCCGTGGTCCAGACGATGTTGTTGCGGCAGTCGCAGGTCTCATCGTTGGTGGACAGGCGCACTAGGGTGGTATTGGCCGCACGTGTGGAAATAACGGTATTATGGTAGAAGTACAGGACGCCTTTGCGGTAGATGTCGGTATTGCCGCTGTCGCCGCCGTAGTGGACGATCTGGGAGTTCCCCGCGGCGTCGGGTTCGATGAGGATATTGCCGTAGACGTAAGTCTGCCGGTAGCCGGGATCGTTGACCAGTTCCGAGCTGTCTTCGGCGTCCACCAGGTCCAGTTGCCGGTTGCCGCTCTCGATCCAGTTATAGCGCACCATCAAACCCGCGGAGCGGTCCTTGAGGTTGTTGCCACCGCAATTGGCCCGCAAAGGCCCGAAGCGGTTGAACTGATAGACCATGCCCAGGGCGGCCGTGTAGGTGTTGTGCTGGTAGATGCTGCCTTCGATGCCGTTATCGTAGATCCAGCAGCCCTCGATGCGGACGTTCCTGGAAGCCGCGGCCACAAAGAGGCCGTTTCCCGAATCGTGGATGAGGCAGTTTCTGATGGCCACGTTTTGGCCGTTTTCCACGTAGACCGACGCGGCGTTGTCCGCGTAACTCGCGACCCCGGACCGTCCGGTGAATTGATACGGCGGCCTGGCGCTGCGGATGTCCAGGTTTTCCAGCACGACCCAGGCCGGCACGTCCACCGCCGGGGTGTTGGCCCCGCCGATTTTGACGACGGCCCGATTCTCATTCCAGAAATTGAGGCTGCTGCGGGTGGTGGCGCCGTTGCCGTCGATGACTGGGAGTTCCCCGCTGCCGTTGGCCACCCCCCGGACGATGAAGGGCTGCTGCTCCGTTCCTGCCACGGCGATGACCCACTTCTCCCGGTAAGGCTCCGGACGCCAATAAATCAGCACCAGATCCCCCGGTCCCATGCTTTCCCAGGGGACGTCGCCGATGTTTCCGTATGATTTGCCCGGACCCACTTCATAAACCGCGGCAAAGGCCGGCAAAGGCAGGAAGATCAAGGCAAATAAGAGGAATAGCGCTTTCCAGGTCATGGACCTCTACTCTGGAGTTTACTCCTATAATAGATAATTTATGGCGCTTTTGGGAAGATGACAAATATTCCTTGCGATTGGCTGGCCGGTCCTTGGCGGGCATAACTTACGGACTAACCTACTTATCGGTATACAGGAAGAGATATTTAAATACCGCAAAAGGGCTTGTTTAGCATTCTTGTTTAGCATTGTAGAGATGAATCAAATCCGCGGATCTGCCCACAAACCTTCAATAGAATCTAATATTTTTCTGAATTCTTTGCTTTATCCGAACTTTTCGCTTTTTGGGCTGCCACTCTCTTCATTTTCCTCCCTTTGGGGCACCCATAAAGCATGAAAAAAAGGCAGCGGGCGTCTCCCCTCTTCGGTAATCAGCACAGGCTGGAAAGCCTGCGCCACCGCTTGGAACTCGGAACCCGAAACCCGGAGGTCTCTTTAAAGTCCCAGGGTGAAGGTCAGAAAAGCCGCCTGGCCGTCGAAGCGGTTCTTGACCTTCAGTTCGTTATAATATCTGGCCCCCAGGCCGATGGGGTGGCCCGCGATCTTGCCGTTGAAGGTGAGGCAGGGGCCCAGGGCGATGGTTTGGCCGTGAAACGCGCCCAGGGTGGCGCCGGAACCGGTGTCCGCGGTCATCTGGTTGTAGATATAACCGGCCAAACCCAGGGTGAAGCCCAGGGGCAGGTGCTGGCCCACAAAATACTCCAAATGGAACTCTTGCCCGGTGGTGTACTGGGTGGCGGGATTCTGGACGTTAAAAGTCCACCCCATGGAGATGGAGACTTCCTGGCCGTATTTCGGGTGCAGCCAGGTGACCGCCACGTTGGGCTCCAGGGCCCAGCGGTTCAGGCCCGTGTTCAGCCGCCGTTCGGCGTTATAGGAGCCCACCGGCGCATATAAATTAAAGAAGGTCATGATGTGAAAGTTACCCAGGTGCCAGCCGAGATTGGCGGGGGTGATCACCAGGTCCGAGACGCCGGTATAGCTCCCTTCCTCGCTGCCCCCAAAGCGTTGGTTGAGAAACTGGTTAAGATTTGGAAACCTGGTATCAAAGGTCAGCGTTCCCTTTAGAAAGGTATTGGTCACCGAAGACCAGATAAGCCCCAGGGCGTAATTGGCCCCGAAGATTTTCAGGGGGGTCACGTAGGTCCCCGCCACCAGATCCATGATGGTGCGGCCGCGCAGGTCCACCTCCACCCGGCCGGAAAAAGGGAGGATGCGGGCGTTCCCCTGATAGGCGTAGAAATCGTTGCGGAGATAAAATCCGGGCTCGGGCAGGTAACCGGCCATGGAGCTTTGATAGCCCAGCATATAAATGCCGGTGCCGAACTCCGCGGCCTGGAGTGGGGAAACCGGGCTGATGGCGGAGAGGATGATAACCAGGAAGATGGCAACTGCCTGGCAAGGGCGGGTAATCTTTTTCCACTGCTGCATATGGAGCCTCCAGGAAAGCCACAAGGTTTGCAAACCGATGGCACAGCCTTTCCAGGCTGTGCCGAAAAGCTGGCACAGGCTGGAAAGCCTGTGCCACCGAAGACTGTTTCTACTTCGCCTCGTACACCACCTTGCCGCCGACAATGGTCTTTAAGGCCTTGACGTCCTTGAGGCCCTCCTTGGGCATGGTGAAGATGTCGTCCGAAAGCACGGTCAGGTCCGCGTACTTGCCGGGTTCCAGCGTCCCCTTGGCATCGGCCTGGCCCATGGATTTGGCGGCCCAGACGGTCCACATCTTCAGCGCCTCGGTGACCGATACGGCCTGGGCCGGCTCGAACAACCCGGCGTCCGACTGGCGGGTGACCGCGGCGTAGATAGCCAAAAACGGGTTGACGTTATCCAGGTAGATGCCGGTCACATCGCTGCCCGCAGCCGGCTCCAACCCGGCGTCGATCATGGCCCGGAATTGGAATCCGGTGCGCGCCCTTTTTTCGCCCATATTCTCCAGGTCAGCCTTGACCAGGTCCAGGAGCCAGGTGGGCTGGACCGAGATGAAGAGACCCTTCTTCTTCATCGCCTTGGCCCGGGCCAACTGCCCCTTGGTCAACTGGAACATCCCGAAGTGCTCGATGCGCAGGATGGTCTTGGAACCACCCGACTTGAGCACCGCATCGTAGGCATTCAGGCCGATATCGGTAGCGTGGTCGCCGGAGCAATGGAACATGCACATTACCCCGGCTTTCCTGGCAATCCCGGCGAAACGGTTGGCTGTACGCTGCTCGGTCACCAGAGTACCCTTGCCGCCTGGTGGGTCGGTATCAAGCTTCCCAATATAGGGCTCGTACATATAGCCGGTGCGGCAGTCATTCTCACCGTCGATCCAGACTTTGATCCCCCCGAAGCGATACCAGGCCGGGTCCACCCCCGGGGGCATTTTGAACTTGCTCAGGTCGGCGGGCATATCCTTGCCGTTGGCCGAGGTCCAGATGGAGGTGGTGTAGCGGATGGTGGGGGGCGTCTGGGACTGGGCCACCTTTTGCAGGACCGGCAGGGCCGCGGCCGGGGTGATGGCCAGGAGCGAAGTAAAGCCGTGCCGGTTCCAAAACTCCTGGATGCCCCTGGTATAGTAGCGTTCCAGTTCCACCGTCGTCGGGATGGTGGGCACATCGGCTTGGACATCCGTCAGGACGCCGGTGGGTTCGCCGTTCTTATCGAGGATGACCGAGCCGCCGTGGGGCAGCCGCCGCACTCCTTTCTTGATGCCCAGCTTTTTCAAAGCCGCGGAGTTGGCCACCCCCATGTGCGTGCCGTTGGCCACCAGCAGCGGGTTGTCCGGCGCGGCCGCGTCCAACTCGGCCCTGGTGGGCAGGCGCTTTTCGGCAAACTTGTTCTCGCTGGCGGAGACGCAGGCAGCAAAGATCCAGACCCCCTTGGGGGTCTTCTTGACCCAGTCGGCGATGTTGGCCAAAGCCTGCTTGACTGAGGGGGTCCTGGGATAACGGCAATCCACCCAGGTCTCCTTCATCATCATGGCTTCCATGGGGTGGCAGTGGGCGTCGATCAAGCCCGGCACCGCGGTCTTGCCCCCCAGGTCGATGAGCCGGGTGGCAGGACCCGCCAGCTTTTTGACCTTCTCAGCGCTGCCGAGCTTGAGGATTTTGCCGTCCTGGACCGCCAACGCATCCGCGATGGAGCCGGCGGCATCCAGGGTGACGATCTTGCCGTTGAAGAAAATCGCTTCCGGGTCCGCGGCCGGGGCGCCGCCGGCCGCGCCGGTAATCATCAGTCCAAGGACCGCAGCCATCACCAGGAGCCGCTTCGCCCAGGGTGCTCCAACCTTGTCCATTCCCACCTCCATTTGATCCCCCAGAGGTTTTTTAACCGAAAAGCGAAAAGCTAAAAGCGAAAAGCGAAAAAACTACTACTTGGTCTGGACGCCGACCTCCGGGTAAGCGGCCGGTACTTCCAGGGGCAGGTATTGTATCCCCTTGGCGGCCTTAAGCGCCTTGGGCAGATCCACATAGCGCCAGTTCTTATTGGCATAAGAGTGGAAGTAGTATTTCTTTGCGGCCAAATCCGCGGCCACCGCCCATTGGGTGACATCGTACATCATTCCCTTTTCCCCTTGGTCCCGCACCGTGCCTTTGGGGATATCCATGTTATTGATGATGGTCATGGCCAGGTTCAAGCCCGGGGCCGCGCCCTTGACGGGCAGGGCCGCCTGGGTCAGGGCCACCATGCGCACAAAACGGGAGGGCGGGGAATAGTCCCCGGGCAGGCCCACCATCCCCGAGCTCTGGCCGAATTGATGCAGGGTGAAGCCCTTCAGGTCCAATTGGGGCACGTTGGTGGCCGAAAGATTGATAAAGTTGCTCAGATAGGTGGTCATCCAGTCGAAGGTGGGGGAATTGGTCATGACTCCCAGGGGGTTGTCGTAGACGTGCAGCTTGCCCTTAACGTATTCGATGACCAAAGAGTTCCCCTGGGGGTCGTGCACGCAAAAATGCAAAGGCAGGATGCCGGCAGTGTCCTTGGGACCCTGGACCACCCTTACCTGGCCTATGGCCTGGCGGACCTCCGCCACGGTGGCGAAGCTGGACAACAACCAGGTGTTCACCTCGTATTGAGCCAAAGTGACGTTGGCCTTCCCCGCCTCAAACGGCTGGTAATCGGCATAACCGGGCAAAAACAGGCTGCCCACCGCCAATCCCATCTCATTAAGCCCATCGGTCAACAGCGGCTGGCCGAAGGCGTTCATGCCCACCACCCCGTATTTGGCGGTCCATTTCATCCCCTTGGGGGTATTATCCGGCAGGGTGCCTTGAAAAGCCGATCCCTTGGGAATAATCGTCAACTGGCTTTGAAATTCGATGGCGCCCTCCATGGTGCGGGCGTAAAAGACCAGGCCGTCCGCGGTCTTGATGCGGATGCTGGTGCAGGCCTCTCCGGTCTGGATAATTCCCAGCGCGAGAGCCAGGACGCATAACCAGGAGATAAGCATCTTCATGAATGGAACCTCCTAAGTTGGAATTTGGCTTTTAGACAAGTAATACTCGATAGGTTGCCGGGTTCCCTTGACTAAAGATTTTATAAAAGCCGGAAGCCTGGCCGGCCGGGAGGAACATAAAGAAGGAGATGGCTGTCAACAACCCGAGAACCGCCCGCAGGTACGGGCGCTTATTTTGTTTTATCCTCTAAATTATTTGAACTTTTGAAAAAAATTTTCGATATAATACGCAGGTTGTCTGCCTGATTCAAATTAATTTTTTGCCGATTCATGCCAGGTTGCCGTCAACGAACATCATAGGAGGAAAGATATGGGCAAAAAGATTCCCTGGGGACTGTGTCTGCTCGCGGTCTGCATTTTGGTCGTAGCTCCGGCCGCTTTCGGACAGGAAAAAGCGCCGGAGCAGCCTGCCAAGGCCGCGGCCCCGGCGCCCCCGGCGGCTCCGGCAGCTCCCGCGGCCAAGGAGGCGATACCGGACCCCAAGGCCTTGCTCAGTAAGAGCTGCGAATTTCTCAAAAATCAATCCCAATTCTCCTTCAAGGCCGAGATTGTCAACGACCGGGTCTACCGGGGCGGCAAGAAACTGCAGTTCGGCCAGGAGATCACGGCTTCCTTCAAACGTCCCGACCGGCTGCGCCTGGACGGGGACGGCGACCTGGAGGCCAAGCTGCTGATGTTCGACGGCAAAACCCTCACCCTTTATGATAAATTTAAGAATCATTACGGCGTCATCGAGGCGGCCGGGGATAGCGACGCGGTGCTGGAAAAGGCCTTTAAGGATCATGGCCTGAAGGTGGGGCTGGCCGAACTGGGAGGCGCCAAACTCTGCGACCGGGCCGGCAAGAACGTGGAGCACTCCCTGTACGCGGGCCTGCACAAGGTCAGGGGGGTCCCCTGCCATCACCTGGCCTTCGACCGGAAGGATATCCATTACCAGCTCTGGATTGAAGCCGGGGACAAGCCGGTGGTGCGCAAGATCGTCATCACCCAGAAGAAGCTGCCCGCTTCCCCCCAATGGACCGCGTATCTCTCCGATTGGAACTTCTCCCCGGTGTTTGCGGACAACTTTTTTACTTTTACGCCGCCCTCCGGGGCCCAGAAGATCAAGTTTTTGCCGGTGAAGAGCAGCGACACCCCGGCGCCCCAGAAGGTGAAGCCGAAGAAGAAGGGAGACAAGTCATGAGGCGCGCGCATATCAGCCGTCTATTGGCGGTAGGATTAATGGTCCTGTTAATGGTGGGTTTTCCCGTCCTCATCCAGGAGGCGCAAGCCCGGGGCGGCGGAGGCGGGCGCGGGGGCGGCGGCTTCCATGAAGGCGGCGGCGGGTTCTCCCACGGAGGCGGCTACGGCCGGGGCGACGGTTTCGGCGGCGGCAGTTTCCGGCATGAGGGGGGAGGATGGGAGGGCGGCCAGCGTCCCGAACCCGGCCCCCGGCCTGAGCCCGGCCCTGGCCCCGGCCCTCATCCCGGACCGCATCCGGGACCGGACCCGCATCCGGATTGGCATAACCACGACTACAATCGAAACATCAACTACAATAGGAACGTCAACTATTACGGCGGCGGCTGGGGGGGTTACTATGGTCCCGGCTGGGGCTGGGGCGGTGTGGCCGCCGGCGCAGCCGCGGGGTTGGCCGTGGGCACGGTGGTGGGCGCCCTGTCCTCCTCCGCCCAGCCACTGGTGGTCAACAACCAGACTTACTATTACGACAACGGCAACTACTACCAGGCCTGTTACAACGGAGAGGATTCCAGCTACTGCGTGGTTTCCAATCCCAACCAATAGCGGGAACTGGGGGCGTTAATCAGTAAACGCTCTCTGTTTTCTGCGTTCTGATAAGTGGTCAGTGGCCAGTGGCCAGTGGTCAGTAAAAAAAAGTAAGCTTGAACTTATACCAAGTCGCAATCAAAAGGCGTTGAAATGTAGGGGCGAACCTTGTGTTCGCCCCGAGCGTTCAGGGCGAACACAAGGTTCGCCCCTACTATTTAACGCTCTTTGAGGTCAAATGGCTGTTGCTTCCTCTCCCCTCGCACGGACGCGCCTTTCCCCACCGCTAATTGACGGGGGAGGGCCGGGGTGAGGGTCTACCAGGTTTTTTGAACGGAAAACGGAAAACGCAAAACGGAAAATGGAAAAAGACCTCACTTCCCGTCTTGCGGCAGCGCAAAGTAAAAAGTTGCGCCGCCGTCGACCTTGCTTTCGGCCCAGACCCGGCCGCCGTGCATGTCCACGATGCGTTTGACAATGGCCAAGCCGACCCCGGTGCCTTCGTATTCGTCTCCCCGGTGCAAGCGTTGGAAGACCCCGAACAACTTGTCCCCATAGCGGTCATCAAAGCCCACGCCGTTATCCTTGACATAATAAACGGTTTCCTGGTGCTCCCACCGTCCGCCCACTTCAATGACCGCGGTCTCCCTGGTCCTGGTGTATTTAATGGCATTGGCCAGGAGGTTGGTCAGCACCATGGTCAGCAGGTTGGGGTCGGCAAAGGCCGGGGGCGGATCCCCCATCGCCAGCCGGATATCCCTCTTAGGCGCCTGGTCCCGCAGCTCCTGGAAGAGGCGCTGGGCCAGGCCGCCCAGATTGAGCGGCGACTTCCTGACCTGCTGTCGGCCCAGTCTCGAGAGGGCCAGCAGGTCGTCGATGAGCTGGGCCATGAGCCGGGTGTTGTTGCAAATGACATTGAGGAACCTGAGCCCCTCCTCATCCAGTTGCCGGGCATGTTCCGCGGCCAGCATCCGGGAAAAGCCTTCGATGGCCCTGATCGGGGTCTTGAGGTCGTGGGACACGGAATAGGAAAAGGCCTCCAGTTCCTTATTGGCGGCTTCCAGTTGGACGGTGCGCTTCTGCAGGTCCTTCTCGGCCCGGTGCCGCCTGAAGGCCTCCACCACGGCCACCGATAGGGCCTCCACGGCCTCCTGGTCGGCTAAGGTATAACCGCCCTCTTTATTGGCCAGGCCGATCATGCCCATGGCCTTGCCGCCATGCTTCAGCGGCACCCCCAGAAAAGAGGTGAGGGGGGGATGCCCTTCGGGGACGCCGATACGGTCCGGGTGGGTGGCCGGGTCATTGGCGATCTCGGAGCGCCCCTCCCGGAGGCAGACGCCGTAGATGCCGCGCCCATGCAAATTCTTGGGCAACACCAGTTCTTCCGTGCCAGGAATTTTGCAGGCCTCCCAGCCGGAATAGCAGATGGCCAGGTCGTCCAGGTTGCCTTCCGGATTGAGTTCGCCGAGGAAACCGAACTTGCTGCCGGTGAGCTCCTCGGCCGCATCCAGGCAGGTCTCTCCCAGTCGTTCTTCATTTTCGCAGGTCAACGATTCTCTAAAGACCCGGTTAATACCGGCCAGGATCGCGTGCTGGCGCTTCAGGGCGTCCTCGGCTTGCTTGCACTCGGTTATCTTGTTTTTTAAGGCCACATTGGCTTGGGTCAGTTCCAGGGTTCGCCGGGAAACTTTTTCTTCAAGCCCCTCCTGGGCCAGACGCAGCATCTCATTGCTTTCCGCCAGTTCCCGGGTGCGTTTCTTGACCAGGAGTTGGAGCAGTACCACCCAGACGCCGACGATCAGGGCGGCGGCCGCGACTACATTGATTGCCAGCCAGAGGTATTTCTCCCATCTCCGCCAGGGATCCTCCGCCGCCAGCCATTTCTCATAAATGCGGTTATATTCCCGGTTGGTTTTGATGATCAGTAGCCCCTGATTCAGCTTTTCCAGGAGTTCGGCGTCCCCTTTTTTCACCGCAAAGGAAAAGACACGCTTATAGTCGGGAATGGGAGGCCCCGCGGCCAGGTTCTTCAGCCCATGCTCCTTAATTACCATGGTGCCGATCAACTTCGAACAGAGAAAGGCGTCATGCATGCCGGAGGAAATGAGCGCCAATCCCGGGGGAATCGTATCCACCAGAAACAGACGGCCCTGGAAATGCCGCGCCAGCAGTTGGTGATGCGCGGCATCGGAGCGCATGACCACGATCTCTTTGCCCCGGGCGGCATCGATGTCGGGGATTTGCCGATCTCCCCGGCGCACGAAGAAGGCGTCGTAAGTCTCGGTATGGGGCAGGCTGAAATCCACCAGGAGTTGGCGCTCGGGGGACTTGGCGACGATGGGCAGCATATCGATGCGGCCGGCCACCAGGTCGTTCCATACCTTGTCCCAGGGTCCGGTGGAAATCTTGATGGTCAGACCCATGGCGTCGGCCACGGCCTTGATCAGGTCAACGGAGAATCCTTCCGGCTGCCCGTGTTTATCCACCATGGCATAGGGGGGAAAATCCAGTTCGCTCCCCACCAGGACCGGCGGCGGGGCGGTCGCAGCCCCGGCGGCCAGGCCCGGCCAAAGCGCGGCCAGCAGCCACAGCAGGACGGGAAGGAAGCCGAAAAGGAGGGACGGCGCCCGTTTCCCGGAATTGCCCTGATCATTGAGGATTGATGGACTATTCATGGCCGGCCTGTCTCGCGTAATCAAAGCGGTTTCTTGGGAGCCAATACCGGAAAAGGAGTGCCCCGCTGGGCTTCCTTATGTATCAGGAAATGTTGTTCCATCAGCTCCTTCATCAATTTTTGCCCCTGGATGAGCATGTCCCAGACCCGCCGCCGGAAGGGGGTGGCGGGAGGCTCCGGCCAGGTGAGCATCTCCTTGAAATAGGGATAAGCCAGAATCTGGTCCCAGAGGTTGGCGCATTTATCGAAGAGGTCGGGGTAAAAATAGGGGAGTTCAACCTTTTTTGCCTCCAGGAAGGCCAGGGCCTCTTCCAGACGGCGGGTGGGGCCGATGGGCGGCCCATCCCGCTGGCTCAGGTTCTCCAGGGGCTGCAGTTGATGGGCCTGGGAGACGTAAGCCAGGTGCTGCACCACCTCCCGGTGCAACTCCGGGTGTTTGGCAAAGGCCTCCCGGTGCTCCCGGTTGAGCAGATAGCTGTTCAGCATCTTTTTGGCGGCCTCAAAGGATTCCTGGCTGTAGGTCCCCAACCGCCGCTGGTTCTTGGTGAGCCAGGCGGAGAGAAATTTCAGGCGCTCCTCGTGGGTCTTGGTGGAAGCGAGGAGTTCCGAGCGCCGGTAGGAAATGGTGCCGCTGTGTTCCCCCCGGACGATGTCGGTGAGCTCCTTCAGGAACCGCTTGGTGTCCTTCAAGATATTGAGGCTGGTGTCCCGGCCCCCATGATGGGGATGGATGATCTCCTGTTTGACCACCGCCAGAGCCCGGTCCTCCAGGACGTTGTAGCGGTTGTACTTGTGCTGCTGATATGTCACTTTCATGATGGCCACCCGCCGCTCGGGGTCCAGGTAGTAACCCTGATCCCCGAGATGGGGCAAGGCTTCGGCCAGGGCCTTGGGCAGGGAAATCAAGGCGGTTTTCTCCACCAGGGGGTACTTTTTTTGATCGAATCCCGACAGGCCGGTGATGGTCCGGTCCGATTGGCCCAGAACCTTGATGAGGTATTGTTCCTTCAGGCGGCTTAATTTCCTGGCGAACAGGGCCGCGGAGGTGCGCCGTTCCGCGGCGATGGGGAAGCCGTAAAGCTCCATGAGGAATTGATAAACGAAATACCGCTCCCGTTCATAGGTGGGGCTGTCCAGCTTCTTGAATTTGCCCAGGCTGCGGCCGAAGGTCTTCAGCTCGGTATCCAGGTCGGAAGGAAAAGAGGCGTAGACCCCCAGGAGGCGGAAATCGCCGCGGTAGTCCCTGGCAATCACCTGGGCCCGGTCCATGTGGAAGAGAAACTCCCCCAGTTCCTGGTAGTGCGCCAGGTCGGTGAGGTCTTTGGCGGCAAAGCGCTGCTTAAACCCGGGGCGCAGGTCCCGGTCCAGATGGGGGATGATTCGGTCCAGGTTTTCCCGGACCGCCTTTTTGCCGCCTTCCTCCAGGGTATGGAGCAGATCGAACTGGAATATCTCCTCCTGGTAGGAGAGAGGCCGGTTAAAGGCCACCAGGCTGAAGCCGGGGAGATGATGGTATTCCGCGAAATTCTTCTCAAAGGAGGGCAGCAGCTCCCGGGGTTCCACCAGGGGATAGGAGGAGTCATAAGGAGCCAGCAACCCTTGTTGAATATGGACGTATTCCAGAAAATCCTTGAGGACATGGCGGTCCCGGATGGCTGCGCCCTGCTTGAAGGCGGCCAGGGTGGTTCCGGCTATCTGGACTTCAGAGAAGTATTCCATAAAGACGGTTTTCAGTTTTCAGTTTTCGGTTTTCGGTTAAAAAGCAAATACAAAATAAACATCTAGGGTATCCAATTGCTTCACCATTAAGGCGCAATTAGAGGTTTCAATTTCGCGGCGATGAGGCCGGCGGCATATTTTGAGCCGTTGTCATTAAAATGCACCATGTCATAGAAATGGTTCTTGTCCGGCGGGACTGCCGCGGCCAGATCGATGACCAGGACCCGGTTGCGCCGTCCCACCTCCCGGATGATGGCGGTGCAGGAATCATACAGCTCTTTGAATTCCCGGTAACTTAGGCCCGGTTGTTCGCCCCAGCGGTTGAGGTACTCCGCCACCACCTTATCCGGCTTCTCGGTGATGCGGTTGCCCTGGGTCATGAGCACCGGGGTGATCCGCCTGATTTTGCAGATCTCGACGATGGTTTGCAGGTTCATGTCGAATTCCCGGTGGATTTTGGCCCGGTCCACGTGCAGCTTTTTCCCCCGGTAATGGCCGAACTGGTCCACCTCCCCCCGGAGCAGGGTGCGCGTCAGATTCAGATAAGCCCCCTGGAGGTTGGGGATCCAGATCTCGGCCAGGAGCTGGCGCGCCGCCTTTCTTTTCTCCACCGTGTGAATGGGGGACCGCCAGGTTTTTTGATTCCAATAGGTGCCGTCGTAGATGATCGTGCTCATGTCGTTGATGTTTTCCATGAACACCACCACTTGGGGGTTCATGGGCAGCACCTTGTTCACCAGGGTATCGATGGCATTCAAGGTGTTGGTGCCGGCCATGGCCCCGTTATAGGAGTTGATCTTCCTGCCGGTTTCCCGCTCCAGGATGACGCCCGCCAGGTAGGGGAAGCGGTTTTCTTCGTCCACATACATGCACTCGGTGGTGGACCCTCCCAAAAAGACGATACTCAAATCCGGCCGGTCATATTTCCGGGAAGGCATGATGAATCCGTCTTTATCGATGTTCAACGGATATTTCTTGGTGAAGGCGTTGTCGGTGAAGGGGAGGTGATTCCGGTCGAAGGGGAGCATGAACCTGGTCAAAGGCCGGTATTCCGTCAGCTTGATATAGCGGGTTTCCGTTTCCAGGAAGACGCCGTTACGGTGGTTATAGAATTGCAGGATCTTCTCCGCGGCGAAGACGATGAGGAGCAGGGCCATGGCGGTGACCAGGGCCAAAGTCTTCGCGGGGTTTTGTTGGAACCAGTTTTCTTTTTGGGATTGAGGCACTTGGGGCATAGCGTATCTCACTCTGCGCCCTCTGTGTCTCTGGGGTAAAAATTTTTCACCGCAGAGACGCAGAGGGCGCAGAGAAAAATATATTCAATTATCCATGAGTCTTACGAAGAGACCGAAGACTGATGACCAAAACCTAAAACCCAAAACCTAAAACCTTCCCCTCACCCCTGCACCACCTTCACGTGCAGGCGCCGGGAGCGGGGACCGTCGAATTCGCAGAAAAAGACGCCCTGCCAGGTGCCCAGCACCAGGCGTCCCTGGCTCACCAGGACGGTGAGGTGGGGGCCGATGAGCGAGGCTTTGATATGGGCCGGGGAATTGCCCTCCTGGTGGCGGTAAGGCTCCTTCTCGCTGATGACTTTATTCAGGACCATCAGGATGTCGGCCTTCACCGCGGGGTCGGCGCTCTCATTGATGGTCACCGCGGCTGTAGTGTGAGGCACGAAAATGTGGCAGATGCCTTCGCTGACGCCGCTTTTTTGCACCACTTCCTGCACCCGGGAGGTCAGGTCCAGGAGTTCGGTGCGGTGGTTGGTGTGCACGGACAGGGTCTCCAGCATGATCACCTCCGGATCAGCAATGATTCAGTGGGCGGGGCCAGCAGCGAGGAACTGGAGGTGTCTTTCTCCTCGGCCTCTTCCGCCTGGGCCATCTTCAGGGTCTCCCAAACCAGGGCCTTGAGGAAAGGGCTTTCCCCGGTTAGGGGACCCCGGGCGCCTGCGGCCAGGTCTTGAGCCGCAGCCTGGGCCATTCGGGCCTCAGCCCCAAGTCCCTTCAAATCCAGGAAATAGGCGGTGTCCAGCAGGCGGTGGCGCCACAAATCCCGGGTCTCCGGGGGATAAAGGCCGCGCACGGCCTCGTCCACCAAGTCGTTGATCCGGGCCTGGCGCTGCTGGTCGCTGAGGACCAGCGGACTCTCCTGCACTTCCCGAAGTTTTTCCAGCCAGGGGGTGATCTCCTCCGGCCCCGGCAGCCAGGTAGGGAACAAGGGGTTAAAGGCCAGGTCCCGGGATTGGTCCCGCAGGCGGTTCTGTTCCCCGGGGGCCAGAGGAGGGAGAACGGCTTCCAAATTCGGCGCCTCCTCCGGGCGGCCCCATTCCTGCCAAATTTTTTGCCGCAAGGAACGGTAGCGGCTGCTGCCCTCCGCTTCCGGTTTCAGGGAGTAGGCTTCTTCCAGGAGGCGCACCGCGTAGACCGGCGGCGCGGGGGCCAACTGCGCCAAGCCTTGGTCCCGGAAATGGTCCCAGAATTCACGGCGCTCCCGGGGCTTGACGGACAGGAGGTGGCATTCCTTGATGCCCTCGACGTCGTTGACCAGGGATACCAGGAAGTTGCCCCCCAGGATTTCCTTGGGGCCTTCGAGGATCACGTAGCGGTCGCCGTTACCCAGGATTTGGGAGATGTGGGCCAAGACCGGGCCCCGGCCCGGGGCCCTTTGCGGCACGGCCTCCCCCCGGGGCAGCAGGTCCTCGGGCACCGGCACCCCCTTGGTTTTCAGGAGGTGCAGCGCCCGTTTCAAGGCCTTGCGCCGCACTTTGTCGGCTGCGGCCCCGAAGAGCGCGGCCAGCAGCCCCGGCGTCCCGGGATGGGCCAGGCTGCCGAGCGCGGCCATCAGGTGCAGGTCCCAGGCAAGGTCCCCGGTGGTCCCGGCCACCATCTCCTTCAGGCCTTCCGGCTCCCGGCCTTCTTCCAGGGCCGCGGCCACCCGGGCCGCCAAATCCTGGAGCGCGGCCGCCGCGTCCGCGGCCAGACGCGGCAGGGCCGCGGCCTCGGTTGCCGTGCCTTTTTTCTTGCGGGTCATGATCATCTTGCCGGCGGCCCGGATTCGATGGCCACCGCGTCCTCCCGCCCCATTTCCTGGAGATAGACGTTGACCCTCTGCTTCGGGGCCAGTTGCACCGTCTGGCCGACATAATCGGCATGGATGGGGAGTTCCCGGCCGCCCCGGTCCACCAGTACGGCCAGTTCGATGCGCCGGGGCCGGCCGTAGTCGATGAGCGCGTCCAGCGCCGCCCTCACCGTGCGGCCGGTGAACAGGACGTCGTCCACCAGGACCACCTCCTGATTGTCGATGGACCCGGGCAGTTCCGTCTTCCCCACCAGGGGTTTATGGCTGAGCTGGGTCCAGTCGTCCCGGTAGAGAGTGATGTCCAGGACACCCACCCGCACCGTGCGGGAGGTGCGCCGGCTGATTTTATCCGCCAGGCGCCGGGCCAAAAAAGCGCCGCCGGTGCGAATGCCCACCAGGACCAGGTCCTCCAACTGCTGGTGGCGGGCAAGTATTTCCTGGGTCAGGCGCTCCAGGGTGTTATCCACTTCCGGCCCGGGCATGGCTAAGTTTTTCTTGGGGGTCATGAAACCGGGTTTCCCTCCCAAATTTTAGATATGAGACTAATAACTTAACACGTGAGGGCCGGGAAGACAAGAGAGGAGACAGGGGACTTCTATCGTTAATGATTATAAGACTAGAAAATTTAAAAAAATATTCCAAATAACATGACATACATCACAAGGGTGCTAAATTTTTGGCCTAACCTTAATTTAGGAGATTTGGCATGGATGAAGAGGTAGCAGTTTTTATTGATTTGGAAAACCTTAGATATGGACTATTAAACTATCACGGTATTGAACCAGATTTGCAAGGTTTAGTAGAGAAGGCTAAAAAGTATGGTCGGCCTTCAATTATGAGGGCGTATGCTGATTTCGCTGAGCACCCAAGCGAACTAAACCGTGCATTACAAGTGGCTGGAATAGAAGCAATAAATATTCCAGTCAAAAGAAATATATATGATCGTGGCGGTAAGTCAGTTGAGAGAGTAAAAAATGCAGCAGACATGGTATTGGCCCTTGATGCAGTATTAGAAGCAATAGAAGCATACACAGCAAGGCAAAATAAAGTATTTTTGATTGTATCAGGAGATCGCGATTATATAAAACTAGTGACGATATTGCGTAACAGATATGAGCAAAGGGTGGTGATTGTTGGCGTTCCTGGCCAGGTTGCGGCGGATTTAGTAGCTGCCGCTGGCGGAGAAAAGGATCTGATTGAAATAAAGCAGATACCAAAAGCAGACAAGCAAGAAATTAAAGAATCAATCGTAAGGATGGTCAAAAGAGGTCCGGCACCGCTCAGATATTGGAGTGTGAGGGTGATAGATCAATGGGCACAAGACAGTAGGCATAATATACCAGGAACAGCAAAAGACAAGCGAGACGCAATCAATGAACTTTTAACCGAGCAGGTACTTATTCGGAAAGAAAGGATAAATGAAAAAGGAGGGAAAGTGACCGAAGCTATCTTGCATGAGGATAAGGCGAAAGAATTTAAGTATCTTTAAGTTTTGATGCCTTGATGACGATAAGGAAACAAAGGGCAGCGAAAAAGATTGCTTCCCGAAAAAAATCCTTGACAAAAGCTTGCTGCACCCTTAATCTCATATTTGAGAATATTTGCTGAAAACTATTATTTCTGATCTTGCCTAGCCCCTGGTCCCCAGGGGCTTATTTTTTGTGCGCCCGGCAGGGCGCACCCACTTGAAGGTGAGAGTCCTTTACAGGCCCGGCAGGGGGAACTGTTAGCCGGACGGCAAGGGTGTCCATCGTGAGGTGGAATCTGAAGGAAGCCGCAGGCAA
>Ga0233425_10004771_pt1 | contig 22265 bp, 19 predicted proteins | sample Watercolumn_Towu_2_FD_181712 | JGI IMG/M metagenome (GOLD analysis project Ga0233425, IMG submission 181712) | Freshwater microbial communities from Lake Towuti, South Sulawesi, Indonesia - Watercolumn_Towuti2014_140_MG | ecosystem: Environmental > Aquatic > Freshwater > Lake | place...
TGAGGAATTTTTTAGGCTGTTTTTAGGATTACGAACCGGATTTTGAGATAAAAATTCGGCTAAAAATTTTGAAAAAATCAGACGATAAAATAATTGACTTGTAAACCATTAATTCAAAGCTCTCATACTGGCCGCCAAATCCAAGGGAGAGGTGTGCCCAATCCTTAGGCAAAGGCCTCCAAGGGAGGTAAGGGGCAAGCTAAAGCGGGCGCGCCCATTGCTGATGAAGATATTTCTGGCTATTTTTCGGGTATGAACCGAATTTTGAGACAAAAATTCGGCTAAAAATTTTGAAAAATTCAGATTCAAAAAAAATTGATCTGTAAAACATTAATTCAAAGGTCTCCATAAAATTTGTATACTTTGTTAAATTATATTAGTGACATAACGCTAGGATAAATTTTTGTTTGATTTCTATCTGCCAACTCATATTCAATTCGGCTGTGGTTCGAGAAATCGGCTAAGAGAGATTCTTATCCAAGAACAGTGGACCCGAGTCGGGATCGTCTTAGATCAGAATATTGTCCCATCACCGCCGTGTTCCCAACTTTTGGAGGAATTGACCCAGGTTTCCAAAAAACTTATTCGTGCGATTTGTACCATTTCTGAACCCACTTATGATTCTTTAGAGGAAATGCGTGTTCAATTTGAAGGGATTGACCTGGATTGTATGATAGGCCTTGGAGGGGGAAGCGCGTTGGATATGGCCAAGGCTATGGCCGTACTCTTCAATAACAGGAAGCCAGCTATTTATTACCGTGGTTTCGACCGGATGATAGAACCAGTTCTCCCCATTATTGCCCTACCAACCACAGCGGGGACTGGGAGTGAGGTTACGCCCAATGCCTCCTTTATTGACACCCAGGAAAAGAAGAAACTAGGAATCAATGGAGAAGCGGTCAGGCCCCGATACGCCCTTCTTGATCCCGAATTGACCCTGACATGCCCTTTTGAGCCGACTCGTTCGGCCGCCGTGGACAGTATGGTTCACGCTATTGAGGCCTTTGCTGCAAAAAAGACGAATCCTCTCGCCCGTATCTTCGCTCGAGAGGGTTTTAGGAAGGTATTCCATAATCTGGAAGCGTTACTGAAGGACCTCAAGAATATCGATCTTCGCCGGGAAGTCATGTATGGTGCTTTTCTGTCCGGCATTTCCTTGATGCATTCGGGAACAGGCCCAGCCGCCGCTCTATCATACCCTCTTGGCGTACATTACCATGTGCCCCACGGTATTGCCGGCGGGGTTTTCCTCCCAAAAGTCATGGCCTATAATATTTCTCAGGGTTATTATGATTATTCGGCGCTTTTTGAGGATAATCGGATTGAAAACCCTGAAGCCCAGGCGAAGGCCTTTTTAAATACAATTCTTTCATTGTGGGAAGAAATAGGGATCTCACCGAATTTATGCCGTTTCGGCTTGGAGCCGGGCGGAATCACTTCTTTTGTGGAGGAAACCCTACAGTTGAAGGGCGCTCTTGACCAGAATCCGGTCCCATTCGGTAGACCGGAAATAGAGGCGGTCCTCAGGCAGATGACGGAAGTCTCTTAAAAATCAGAAAGATACATAAATGCCAGGATTTGAATTAATTGGAGAGGAAGAATTCCTTGAGGTCAAGGAGCTATTTGATAAAAGCCGAATCCTGTTCCGGCACGGCTTCGATCAACAAAGGAACGGCATATACAAAGTCAGAGATTTTGAGCAGGCCTTCGCCCGATACATGGGCACTGAACGCGCCTTGGCCGTTACCTCTGGGACCGCCGCCCTTCGGGTCGCCTTGGCGGCTCTGGACATAGAGAGAGGTGATGAAGTCATCACCCAAAGTTTTACCTTCGTAGCCACCGCGGAGGCCATTATCGAATCCGGTGCCACGCCGATTATTACCGAAGTTGATGATACCCTCAATATGGATCCAGCCGATTTAAAGAAGAAAATTACCTCCAGAACGAAAGCCGTTATTGTGGTTCACATGCTGGGCACTCCGGCTCGGATGTCTGAGATTCTCCCTATCGTCCGGGAAAAAGGTCTCATCGTTATCGAGGACACGGCCTGGGGGTGCGGTGGAGAGTTAAATGGAAAACGTCTCGGGACAATAGGAGATATCGGGACTTTCAGCTTTGATTTCGCCAAAACGATGACAACAGGGGAGGGAGGTATGATAATCACCTATCACCCCTCGATTCATGATCGGGCGGCCGCTTATCACGATCACGGCCATGAAAATAATCCCAACCTTCCACGCTGGGAGGATTCGCGGCAAGGGAGCGGTTTCAATTACCGCATGAATGAACTCCAGGGGGCGGTCGGTTTGGCTCAATTAAGAAAACTGGATCAGGTCGTGGAGGCTCAGCGTGAAAACTGTTCCATGATCATGGACCACCTTCGGGATTTCAGGAATCTTCAATTCAGAACCGAACCTGAGGGTTCAAATGGGACAGCGGATGCCTTGGTTTTCTTTGTCGATAGTGGTCAACAGGCAAACAATTGCCGGAAAGCTCTCCTGGAGGCGGGCCTGGGCACTAAAATCCTTCCCGAAGCCATCACCTGGCATTTTGCCGGCACTTGGACCCATATGCCGGAACTGATTACGTTCCATCCGAACCTGGCCGAAGCCTTCCCACGTTCAAAGTCATGGTTGGATCGGTCCGTCGCTTTACCCATTACAGTAAAGATGGATCCCGATCTACCTCGCCGAATCGCAGATGTCTTGAAACATGTTCTCGTCTAAAAAAGGCCCATCTATTTTTATCCTTATGGCCGTGCCGGGAAACTGCTCGTCCATCCCGAGAAAGTATGTGCGTCACCTAAACGGTCGCCCTCTGATGAATTATGCAATCGAGACGGCAAAAAAGGTGAGCGACGTTCAGAACATTTGTGTGCTCACGGACGATGAGGAGGTTGATCTCATCGCGAAGAGGCTTTTGGTGAATTCCGTTTTGGTGCACCCTCTTCATTCGTTTCCTTCCGGCTTCGGTCAATACCCCACGTTGGACATTTTAGCTAGCTTCGAGGAGAAGAGACAAGAGCGATATAACTTCGTCTTGTGGTTGAGCCCCTCCTCCCCTTTCTTGAGGAACCGGGACATTTTGGAAGCGGTGTTTATGCTTCAAAGAAGTTCTCAAGACGCCGTTTTTAGCGTTTCCGATGAACCTCAAAGGGAATGGACCTATGAACAGACCTATCTGCCCTCATATATCGAGATAAAGAATGTGCCACAGAATGAGATCATGCATCGGGAGACGGGAGCATTTTTCATTATGAATAGAGAGGCCGTGGCCGATACCGGGTATATCGGGAAATCAGCGACGCCGTTTTTTCTAAAAGAGGCCCATGCCCTCGAGATCAATTCCTTTCATGAATGGTGGGTTGCGGAAAAATTACTGAACCGTAAACAGATTCTATTCGTTGTGGCGGGGTATGCAGAAATCGGGATGGGACACGCTTATCGGGCACTTATGCTTGCACAAGAATTTCATGACCATGAAATACAGTTTCTCTGCACCTATCAAAGTCAGTTGGCTTATGATTATATTTCGGAGCATTTGTACCCCGTAGTAATGCAAAAGCAGATGGAAAGTCTCGAGGAAATTATTTTTCGATTATCACCGGATATTGTGATTAATGATATTCTGGATACATCAATAGATTACATTCTATCTCTAAAACAAGAAGATATTAAGACCATCAATTTCGAAGACCAAGGGAAAGGTTCGGAGTATGCCGACTTGGTGATTAATGCCCTTTATGAAGATGCGGTCTCTCCAAATATGTTGTCCGGATATAAATATTTCTGTTTACGATCAGAATTTTTAACAACACCCGCAAGACAGGCAAAGAAAAAGGTAGATAATATCCTTGTGACTTTTGGGGGAACAGACAATACAAACCTCACAATGAGGATTCTTAAGATTCTCCTCCCTTTGTCGCAAGAGCACAACTTTATAATTAATATCATTAATGGGCCGGGCTTTGCTCATAAAGACTCACTGAAAATATTTCTCTCCGGATTAAGTGAAAATTGTAGAGAGAGAGTCTTCTGGTCCGAAGGTGGGACCAGACAAATATCTGAGTTTATGATTGAATCGGATTTTGCCATTACCTCTGCTGGTAGAACCGTTCATGAATTGGCTGCGCTAAAAGTACCCGCTATTGTAATTGCCGCAAATAATCGGGAAAGACTGCATTCCTTTGCCAAAAAAGCAGGTATGTGCTTTCTTGGTATACAAGATAACATTTCCGATGTATCAATTAAAAATGAGATTTTATCTATGATCACAGATTATTCGAAAAGGATTAGAATTAAAGATTCATTAAATAACTATGACCTAACCCAGGGCAAAAAAGAAGTTGTTGGAAAAATAATGGATATTCTGGCAATGAATGACACGAAAGAGAACCGTATTGAGACAGAGCCGTAATTTTCAAAAATATTTTTTAGCAATTTTGGATAAATTTTTTTTGAAGCTTGAAAAACAATAATTTGGTTCGCGATGGCATTTATGATCATTTTTCAGTTTATTTTACAGCCACGAGACCTTTGAAATGCCGTGCCAAAGTCGAAAAAGGCAAAGAACCGCAAATTGTAACTTATTGATTATATTATCTTGATAATTTCTAGTCTGACAGCGATATCGTACAAAAAATGAGTTTTTCAAAGGTCTCGCCACGTCCCTGAATTATGCGACGTAATGCATCTATTGTGTTGGCGAAAAAACTCATGATAATTAGATCGGTACAAAAAACACTTAAATGAGGCCCCTTTTAGAAGCAATTTATCTATAACTAAAAATATGAATTTTATTTCACTAAAGCGGTTTATCTATGATTTTTCAGATCATAGTTCACTAGCAAAAAAAGTTCTTGTTCATTACCGTGCCACAAAATTGTTTCGGCGTTTGGGAAGTCGAAAAGAAACTTCGAACAAAACCCCTGTGTTAGTAAATATCGAATTGACAAACAACTGCCCGATGAAATGCGTCATGTGTGTTCGTACAAATAACATGACTAGAAAATTGGGCTTTGTTGATTTCTTGACCTTTAAGTCACTTATCGATCAATATGTGTCCTTGAGCCCTGAAGAAGCACGAACCCAAGACACTTGGTTGCATCACTTCGGCGAAAGCTTAACGCACCGAGAGTTCGGGCAATTAATACGTTATGCAGTTGCCAAGGGTGTACGCGCCTGTATGTCCATAAATCCTATCATGCTGACACCACCTATTGCGGACGAACTGCTGGGTTCAGGAATTAGTAAACTTATTATTTCCTTAGATGGGCATGACGACGAATCTTTTTGGAAAATCAGAGGGATGAATGGTTCTTATGAAAAATCAAAAGCAAACTTATTAGAATTCCTAAGAAAGAAAGTAGAGTTAGGGGTTCAGACGCGAATTGTATTATCAATGATCGATTTTGAACTAAACAGCAAAAGCATTGATTATCAGCGTGCATGCTGGGAGTCCTTGCCCGGAATCGACGAATTCCTACCTAAACCTCTCAGCCTATGGGGTGGTGATGCAACAGACATCAATGAAATTTTAGCTGAGCGCGTTGATAATCAGGCTCTTCGATTGAGATATCCCACCCCAGCATGCAACGTGCCTTGGGAGTCAATGTGTATGACTTGGGAAGGAGAGATGGTCCCCTGTTGTTTTGATTATGACAAAAAGTACTCATTGGGTAATATCGGGGATGGGACTTTGGCTGAGATTTGGAATGGTGAGAGAATGCGGGCGTTACGACGCGAGTTTATAACCAACAATGTTACCAACACGTTGTGTCGGAACTGTCCAATTCTTTATCCCCCAAAGGGTTGAAGACCTATCCTGCATTTTACAAATTAATTAAGCGGTTTAAAGATATTACAGGTTGCCCCGTTTTAGTTAATGAGAGCTTTGCAGAACAATGCCAACGCAAGATAAAATGGAAGGAATAAAATAAAGAAAAGAGACCTTTGAAATGCCGTGCCAAAGTCGAAAAAAGCAAAGAACCGCAAATTGTAACTTATTGATTATATTATCTTGATAATTTTTAGTCTGACAGCGATATCGTACAAAAAATGAGTTTTTCAAAGGTCTCGATCGTAAGGGCAATCTCTCATGATTACAATATTAAATGTACAAGCTATTTCCTGATAGCTCCTTAGCGAAAAAAATCTATGTCTTTTAAAAACTTAATAAAATTATTTAATATTTTTTCGGTCGAATATGTGTTCCATGAATTATATCAAAGTGACGATAAAAAGAACGCCAATATTAATGATATGGCAGAAAGGTATTTAAAATATCATAAGATGATGCAGGAGTTGGCTGAGCGCAGGGGAGCAAAAATTAGTTTTTTTATTCAGCCCTATGTTGGATCAGGGAAAAGGCCTTTCAGTAAATTTGAAACCGCCTCGAATGCGCACATATATCGTAGGACATATCAAAATGGGGAACGACAAACGGACATAAATGATTCTTTTTATAAAAGAATTAAATACCTAACTCGGGATAATAAAAAATATTTTGACCTTACAGATATTTTCGATCAGCATACAGGAGAAATATGGTTTGACCAATGCCACTTTTCAGATATTGGCACGGAAATCATCGCAAAAAAAATGACTCAGAGTCATTTCGCGGATTAGAAAAAGGCATATGTATGGAGTTTCTGTTTGGTTTTATTATAATAATTGGACTCAGTGAAATGGTTTTGAGGTTTGCTTATTTAAAATACAGTCCCTTTTATGTCAGATTGTTCCATGCATTTGGCCTTTTAGGAACTTCTTTTTATGAGGAATGGAGGCTGATTGGCAGCAGGATTCATCGCGGGGGGTTTACTTCCTACAAACAGCTAGCCGGACATTATAGCGAAATCTCCGGGATGCCTATTGATGAAGTCAAGAAACGGTTTCGAGGGGGCATGCCCTGGGAAAGGCGTATTGGCAGAAAATTCTTTTCAGGTGCTCATGGATTATTTGAGCAGGAAATTTCTTTACCTATGGGGCTCGTTCCAGTCAAAAACATGAATTTATCCGTATTCCATACTGATTCAGATGGCTTTCGTTGCACATACGATCCATTCCCTGATATTTACGGAGAAGAAGAAGTAGAAACCGTTTTAATTCTGGGTGGGTCTTGCGTATTAGGAGTGGGAGCAACAGATGATGAAATGACCCTTCCCTCGCGAATATCCTACCACCTTAATCATGGTAGTTCGCGAGGGAAAAAATATCGGGTTATCAACGCCGGAATGCTTGGATACACTGCCCTTCAGGAAGCGTTGACCTTGATGATGCATCGGGGGCCACTTGACCATGTACTTGTTTTCGATGGTCTGAATGAAGTGGATCAGGATATATCAGGTACCGATAAGTCGGCTTTTATGCTTTTGATCCCGAATGTTACACTAAAAAGTCTTTTTTTCAAATACCTCAGAGGTTTTGCTATTATCAACGTCTTGGTTATATTTCTTACAAAGCTGAAGCAGGATAAAATACCTATCCCCAAGCCTGATCCTTCTTCAATTTATCCACATTTCTGATTCAAGACCGGTTTGTTTATTTAAACAGATGAGCATAAAGATGCCCTATACAAATACATCTATGGATTTCAACCAAAAGGAAAAGGATTGAAAATAGTCGGTATTATTCAAGCCCGTCTCGGATCTTCGAGACTACCGGCTAAAATGATGCTCTGTCTCCACGGCCACCCAATTATCGAGTGGGTTGTGAGGAGGGTCGGATCATCAAAAAAAATGGACTCCGTGGTCGCAGCCGTCCCAGAATCAAAAAATAATGATTATCTCGCAAAATATATTCTTTCCCTAGGAACTGCCGTTCATCGGGGAAGTGAGGATGATGTCCTGGATCGCATATACAATGCAGCCACTTACCAAAAAGCGACTCATGTAGTAAGGATTTGTGCGGACAACCCTCTGATTTCCGGAGAGGAGATAGACCGCCTGATAGAGTTTTACAAGGATCATCCATGTGATTACGCTTACAACCATATACCAAAAGGAAATACCTATCCTGATGGTTTTGGTGCCGAAATCGTATCATATGAATTGCTTGGTCATATTTATCGCGTTGCCTTTGAAAAATACCATAGAGAACATTGCCTTTCGTTTATAGTGGATAACCCCGGGCAGTTTGATATAAGAACCTTCAACCCGCCGGAGGAAATTTCCGGACCTGGTTTGCGCTTTGATATTGATACCATTGATGATTACTGCCGCCTCTCTTCTTTGGATTTAGCCATTGAAATGACTACTCAAGATATTATCAGGCTTTACAAGAAAACACCATGAAGATCCTTGACCTATTCAATTCTTTTGAGCCTTTGCGCTATGGACTGATAAAGCCCTACATAATTGCGGAAATCGGGGTAAATCATGAAGGAAGCATGGACAAGGCAAAACGCATGGTTGACGAGGCTCAAGCAGGCGGCGCTGATGCTGTCAAATTTCAGGCATATAGGGCTGATACTCTGACCTCGATTTATTCTCCTGCGTACTGGGATCTCACCAAGGAGAAAACAAAGAACCAGTACGAACTGTTCAAGCGGCATGAGAATTTCTGGAAAAAGGAATTTGAGGAACTGAAGTGCCACTGCGATGCTGTTAATATTGAATTCATGTGTACACCCTTTGATATGGAATCGGCCGATTTCTTGAATAATCTCGTTAACATATTTAAGATATCTTCGTCGGATATCACCAACAAGCCCTTCATCGAATATATCTGCAGGTTCGGCAAGCCCATTATCCTGTCAACAGGCGCATCCCATTTGACTGAAATTCAGGATGCTGTAGGCTGGATCGGACAGTCAGGAATCCCACTTGCGCTCCTTCATTGCGTTCTTAATTATCCGACGGCAGACAAAGATGCAAATCTCGGCATGATCCTTGGATTGAAGGACAAATTTCCCGATAAGATCATAGGTTACTCAGATCATACCGTTCCCGACAATATTAAAATATTAGCAATAGCAGTTCTTCTTGGTGCCATCATAATAGAAAAACATTTCACTTTGGATAAAAAACTGCCCGGCAATGATCATTATCATGCAATGGATAAAGATGACCTTAAGAAATTCAGAGCCAGCATTGATGAAATATTTAATGTACTTGGATCATTTGCCGTTTCTTCCCTCGAAAGCGAAGAGCCGGCTAGAAGGAATGCACGGCGCAGCCTGGTTGCTAAAAGATTGATCCCGCAAAACAAAATTATTGAGCCTGAAGATCTTACCTGGAAGAGGCCGGGGACGGGCATCAGTCCTAAATACATGGAAAAGGTTTTTGGTAGAAGAGCTCGAATTGAAATAAAGGAGGATTCTTTACTGGAATGGATTTGGTTAGAGCCAGAGAAATAAACCATCAAAAGAAGAGGGTGTTTTTTGTAACACACTTTGCGGGAGAATAATGAGACTTTTAGGTTTATCCCTTGGTCAATTGTCTACGGCGGCACTGTTTATAGATGATCAGATTGTTGCTTGTTCAAGTGAGGAAAGGTTTTCCCGAATTAAAAATGATGAAGCCTACCCATTACATTCGATCGATTATGTATTAGAGGCCGGAAACGTAAAGGGAAAAGAACTTGATGCCGTCCTGATTGCCGGATGGATGTTGAATTCGACTTCACACCTCCTACGTGTATACAGCAGCTGGCGAATTTTCGATCATATACGAGCCATGCGGGAATACTGGTATCCGAAGATTTATGAAGACAAAAATCCTAACCCGTTTGATTTGTTCAAGAATAAGCTTGATTTCTCCCAGTATCCCGGGGAAGCCGACTGGAAGGCATTTTTTCAAGGAACTCAATTGGATTATTATACAGGCGAAGGACAGCAGGATTATATCGGTTTTCTCCACCAAATCATATCCAGGCACCTCGGGATTGAGGAGATCAAAATCATGCATCTGGATCATCACACTTGCCATGCCGCTTACGCATATTGGGCAAGCCCGTTAAGGGGTGAGGATGTGCTTGTCATGTCCGTCGATGCCTTTGGCGACGATTTGAGCAGTACTCTATCCATGCCTGTGCATCAGGATGGATTAAAACGTCTACATGCTGTTTCTGCAAATGATTTCACCCTGGGAAGATTATACCGTCATATGACCTTGCTGCTTGGCATGGAGCCTAATGCGCACGAATACAAGGTCATGGGCCTTGCACCATATGCAAAGGAGCCGATTTATTCAGGCCCATTAAATGTTTTCAGGCGGCATATGTATGTAGATGGGATTGATTTTAAATTTCATGAAAGACCGAAAGACCATTATTTCTGGTTCAAGGATCGATTGGAAGGGTATCGTTTTGATGGAATAGCGGGAGGACTGCAAAAGTATACCGAAGATATCATGACCGAGTACACGATCAATGCAATGAAGAGGTTCGGCACTCTCAGACTTGCTCTTTCCGGTGGTATTGCCATGAATATCAAAGTCAATATGATCCTCAAGGATCTTGACGATATGGATGACATCTTCGTGCCCCCTTCCGGTGGTGATGAGTCGCTGGCCATGGGTGCGTGTTACGCCTATATGGATGAGATTCTTGGCAGGCGGGACATGAAACCTTTGGACCACGCTTATTTGGGACCAGCCTTGAGACAGGCAGATGTCGATGGTTCATTGCTGGTGGCGCGCAGCAATGGTCACTTCATTTATGAAGCACACGACGATTTTTTAGCGGACCTTCTTTCTGATGGTTGGGTATTCGGCCGTTGTTGCGGTCGCATGGAATTCGGAGCCAGGTCTCTTGGTAATCGTTCCATTATTGCCGATCCACGAAATCGTTCCATAGTTGAAATCATTAATCATAAAATCAAAAAGCGTGATTTTTGGATGCCATTTGCGCCGACGATCATGAACGAACATGCCTCAGAATATCTTATCAATCCGAAGAATGTTCATTCTCCTTTCATGACCGTCGGTTTCGAATCGACTGAAGCTGGAAAGGAAATGCTGGCTGCCGCACTTCATCCTGCTGACAAAACTCTAAGACCACAAATCCTTTCTAAGGATGCAAATCCCGCATACCATAGCCTCATCCAGGCATTTCACCGGAAAACAGGTGCTGGAGGTGTGCTTAACACATCATTTAATCTTCATGGCGAACCGATCGTTAATACCGCGGCTGATGCCTACCGTGTTTTCACTATTACCGATATTGATGCTTTGCTTCTTGACGGGATGCTCATTACAAAAAAAGAGTTTCGCTCGAATCATCTTAAAGGTCAATGAAAAGATTAATATTCAATCAGGTACCCCTTGATTTCTCCCCGGACCGGGATGCGGTCCTCTCCATCGGTTCCTTCTTGGGTCGTGAATCCATTTATCCGGGCTGGGAAGATCTGAATTACGTAGAAATATTCGATAATATCGATGAGAAGATAAATGATTATACCATGATCAGAGGCCTCGCCTGTGATCACTATCTCACCCGGTTAACCGGGAGACTCAACAAATACCATGCAACAAATCTCAGCACCGAATTTTGGGGAGTTCTGATAAAGCCATGGATGCTCCTGTTCATCAATATGTCCTGGTTTCTATATCTGCAACTGACCAAGTTTATTAAACAGCATAATTCAGAAGCATTTGAAGTGGAAATTCTTATTAATAAACATCCCTGGGATTTTGTAGACACTATGGATTTTATCAACCGTGGTTATCGTGACATCAGTTTTCATCATTGGCTTTTATCCCTCTTTCTGCAGGAGATAGATCCCAAAGACTGGCTGATGACACCTGTGTATATTAATGGGACGATTGGTCAATCAACGCCGTCAAATAAGAGAAAAAGCGGCATTCTGAGATGGTTGAACGATAAAATATCCGGATTATCTTATTCGCAAAGATGTGTGGGTGTATATGGGATGTCCCGTGTCCAGCAACTCATTTTTTCTCTTTATCTCGAACTTAAACCCAGAAGAAAAAGTAATGGAATACTGCCAGCAGCAAACCTGGAATCGTTAGGGAGGAGGAATTATACAGGTTATTTCCCTGCTTCCTATCTGAAGGTTATTGACAATCAAATCGAAAATATTATTCCAAAAGTATTCCGCGATGGTTTTGATGAGCATTACTCGCGGATTAAAAAAAGCAAATATGTGAAAAACCGTTTACGGCTGATCGGACCGGTACATTGGTATGATGACAAAGAAAAGTATCTGCTGGCCGGTGCAAAGGAGCAGGGCGAAAAAGTTGTTTGCACCCAGCATGGGGGAGTATATGGAACTGGGAGGATTCCGAATATTATTCCTGATCTCGAATACGTGCACGAACATTTTTTCTCCTGGGGTTGGCAAAAACACGATCCTTTTCAGGTCAGGGCATTCGCTCTTCCCTCGCCGATGTTATCAAAACTGAGGAAGACAAGACGCTTGAGCAGGAAAACAGATAAATTAGTCTTTGCGGGTACTTTGTTAAGTCCATTCGAACTTCGCTTTGATATACTTCCCAGTGGGAAGCAATTGCTGCTATACCGAAGAGAGAAAATAGAATTTTTACAACGCTTGTCTTCCAGTATATACTCAAAAACTTTATATCGCACGATGCCTGTGAATTATCCGATTTATCTGGAAGAAAAAGAATATTTACTGCGTTTTTTCCCAACATTGGTATTTCTTGAGGGCATGACCGTACCTCACCCAGAGATGATGAAATGCAGGCTGTTGGTGTTGGACAACCCTCAAACCGCACTACACATAAGTCTCGCGTCAAACATTCCGACAGTTTGCTATTGGAATAAAAATAATAGGATGATAGCCGACAGTGCACGTCCATATTTTGACGCTTTGGAGCAGGCCGGTGTGATTCAGAGGGATGGAGAGACGGCAGCGCGGAAAGTAAACGAGATTTGGGACCATGTTGAGGACTGGTGGAATAGTCGCGATATCCAAGCGGCAAGAGCGGCATGGTGCCAGGAATTTGCGAGGACTGACAGGTTCTGGTGGTGGCCATGGATAAATACATTGGGGAAGATTTAGTAAAGTCATTGTTCGTATTACCGATTTCAATATTAATCCATCCGGGGTTTAGAATAAGATGAACATATTGGGAATTAACGCATTTGGACATGATACCTCCGCAGCACTCCTTATGGATGGGCAACTCGTCGCTGCCGTCGAAGAAGAGAGGCTCAACCGTGAGAAGCACACACGTGTTTTCCCGTACGAGTCCATCCAGTTTTGTCTGGACCAGGGTGGCATTTCTTTGAAAGATATCGATTGCCTTACTTATGCTTATAAGCCGCATCTCTGGCTTACGCACCGTTTTCTTTATCATCAGCTGAGGTATTTTCCCTTTGCCCTGGGCGAGTTGAAATATGCCGGACGGCAATATAGAAAATTTATCCCCTTAAAACGCAATATCAAAGAAGCCTTGAAATGCGATCTACCCGTTGTATTCATTAAGCATCACGATGCCCACATCGGCAGTACTTATCTTGTCTCCCCCTTTGACAGGGCAGCCATCCTGACTGTGGACGGGCTCGGGGAATATGAATCATGCAGCCTCTCCGTTGGATATGGCAATAAGGTCAAGAGGCTCCAGCACGTCAACTTTCCCCACTCACTGGGCACCATGTATGCCTGTATCACCCATTTCTTGGGTTATACACCCGAGATGGACGAAGGGAAAACAATGGGATTATCGGCGTACGGCGATCCTGACTCTTACTATAAGGAATTCAAGAAGATCGTTCACCTTAATGGCGATGGGTCCTATTCACTTGATCTGAGTTATTTCGTGTATCATCTGAAGCGGGATACCTGGCTAAGCGATAAATTCTATAGAATCTTCGGCCCCAGACGCCGGTCGGGAGAAGAAATCAATGACAGGCATCGGGCCGTGACAGCGGCGGCCCAGCGAGTCCTGGAAGAAACTATCCTGCACATTACGGAACACCTTCATAAAAAAACGAAACAAACCGCCATCTGTGTCGCTGGCGGCGTGGCCCTCAATTGTGTAACGAATGGAATGATTCTTGACCAGGGTTATTTTAAAGACATATTTATTCAGCCCGCCAGTGGAGATAACGGACTGCCCATTGGAAGCGCCTTTTATTACTACAACGTCATAATGGGGAAAGACCGCAGTTATGTGGCTTCTGATACTTATCTCGGCCCTGCCGCTTCGGAAAATGAAATTATCAGCGCGTTGGATAAATACAAGCTTCCGGTAAAAAAATCCGCAAATGCCGCAGCCGATATTGCCTCATTGCTGACCCAGAAGAAAGTCATTGGCCTTTTCCAGGGGAGAATGGAATTCGGGCCGCGTGCACTGGGGAACCGAAGCATCCTGGCGGACCCACGTTATCCGGATATGAAGGACATAGTCAATAACCGGGTAAAGTTCAGGGAGCCTTTCAGGCCTTTTGCTCCTTCAGTACATGCTGAGCGCTGCAAAGAGTATTTTGAGAACGACTATCCGTCTCCCTATATGCTTCTCGTTTATAAGGTTAAACCGGTCAAGAAAAAGATAATACCGTCAATTGTCCATGAAGACCAGACGGGACGTGTCCAGACCGTCCGGCAGGATGTCAACCCGATGATGTACGAGATAATCAGAGAGTTCGACAAATTGACATCCGTACCGGTCATTCTCAATACATCCTTCAATATCAAGGGCGAACCGATTGTATGCTCGGCGGAAGATGCCGTACGTTGTTTCCTGGGGACCAATCTTGATGTTCTTGTTATGGAAAGTTATATAGTCAAAAAAGATGATCTGAATATGGAGGATTATGGCCCGCAGGAAAATTATCGCCACCATTGAGGCGCGCGTGGCCAGCAGCAGGCTTCCGGGTAAAGTTCTCTTGCCTGTTCTCGGTAAGCCGCTGCTTCAGCATATGATCGAGCGCGTGCAGAAGTCCGCATATTTGCAGGAAGTGGTTATCGCCCTTCCCGACGGTTCCGGTAATGATCTCATCACTGAGTTGGCTAATGGAATCGGAGTGCCTTATCATCGGGGCAGCGAGGATGATGTGCTATCTCGCGTCGTCGATACGGCACGTTCCCGCAGGGCGGACATCCTTGTGCAGTTGACGGGGGATTGTCCCCTTATGGATCATCGGCTCATTGACTCATGTATAGAGAAATATCTCGAAGGCAAGTGGGACTATGTCGCCAACGATCTGACCAGGACCTATCCCATCGGATTCGATGTCGCCGTCATGTCCGCAGACCTGCTGGAAGCAACCCTTGATGAGCCGGACTTAGATGAAGTGGATCGGGAGCACGTGACGACCTATCTTGTCGATCGCCCGGGAAGGTTTCGGCTGTTCAATCTTAACGCACCGCCTGATCTCAGCCATCCGGAGATGCAAGTCACCTTGGACACACCGGAGGATTACGAAGTAATTAAAAATGTGTTCGAAAATCTCTATCCGAATAACCGGGATTTTACTGCAGGTGATGTAATCCGTTATCTCCTTGAATCACCCGATATCGCCCGCATTAACGAACAGATTAAACGCAAGAGCAAGCGGCCGTGAAGCGACTGAAGGCTGCCATCATCGGTTGCGGGAAGATAGGAAGCAGCTACGACAGCGGTCACGAAGATCCGTATGTCTATTCCCATACGAAAGCATACCTGCTTAATCCCCATGTTGATCTCGTTGCGGTCTGTGATCAAGATCCGGTCAAATTGAAGGAATTCTCGGAAAAATGGGGATCAGGGATCGAATGTTTCCAAAGCAGTGATGATCTCTTGCTCAGGCACCGCCCGGACATCCTCTCCATTTGCACCCCCACGCCGGTTCATGAAAAGGACCTGCTTCGTGCTCTAGGCACGGACATTCCATGCGTGCTCTGTGAAAAACCATTTATTGAGGATCTGGAAAAGGCGTCTGAAATCTCCGATCTGTACCGGTGCTCCGGAAAATCGCTGCTCATAAATCATGGGCTTCGCTGGGAACCTGGAATCCAAAAAATCCGGAATAACCTCGAACAGGGAACCCTCGGGCCGGTTCAGACCGTAAGTGCCGTTTATGCCAAAGGCCTCCTGCATAATGGCATCCACGTTGTCGACCTCACTCTGCATCTGTTCGGAGAGCCAACCGACATCATGAAGCTGTCTGAATTTACCGAGATTCCTGATGATTCCACATGCAGCTTCGTGTTCTTCTATCCCGGTTTTCAGGTTGTGTTTCTGGGATTGCGGGAACGCTGTTACAGTGTATTTGAATACTCATTGTTCCTGGAAAAGGGAAAGATCATTATAACCGATCTGACCAATCGTATCCTGATATCAAAGGCCGTGAGCCATCCTTTTTTGGCAGGGTATCGCTATCTTGCTCCCGAAGCGAAAACCATTCCCAGCCGCCAGTATGAGAATATGGCTCTGGTCATCAATGATACCATCAAGGGCATTATGGAAAACCGTTCTGATCTTTTTCGGTGCACAGCCGAAGATGCCTGCCGGACGCTTGATTGTATTAAACAGATAAGGGAAATGAAATGCAGGGAAAATTAGCGCTCTTCGGAGGAATGCCTGTACAGCCGCAAACACTCAGGCCTTACGTTTCTATAGGGCAGGAAGAAAAGGATGCAGCGCTCCGGGTAATTGAAACGGGTAGCCTGTCGAACTTCGTCGCTTGCGGAGATGACCGCTTTTATGGAGGACCTGTCGTCCGGGAATTCGAAGCCAGCTTTGCCGGATTGTGCGGGATGCCTTATGCCGTTTCTTTTAATTCTGCAACGTCAGGGCTTGTTGCTGCGGTGGGCGCCCTGAATCTCGGTCTGGGGGACGAGGTGATTGTCCCTGCGCAAACCATGTCCGCCAGCGCAGCCGCAGTACTTGCTTACAACGCCGTACCCGTTTTTGCCGATGTCGAAGAACGGACCTACGGGCTGGATCCCGAGTCTGTCCGCTCCCGGATATCGGAAAGAACAAAGGCGCTTATGATTGTCCATCTTTACGGCCATCCGGCCCGCATGGACGAATTAATGGCCATCGCCAGGGAACGACGTCTCTATATTATAGAAGATTGCGCTCAGAGCCCTCTCGCCACGTATCGCGGAGCTTTAACAGGATCATTCGGCGATATAGGTGTCTTCAGTTTCAACTTTCACAAACATGCCAACTGCGGCGAGGGTGGCGTGGCCGTTACCCATGATGCGGACTTACACGAAAGACTGGCGCTGATCCGCAATCATGGCGAGGTAAAGGGGACGAAGGGGAACCTGTCTAACACGCTGGGATGGAACTTTCGGCTGACCGAACTCCAGGCGGCTATTGCTCTCGAACAGACAAAGAAACTTCCGATGCTTGTAAAAAAGAGGAGAGATCTCGCAAGCCGCCTTTCCCATATACTGGAGGCATTTGGCTGGGTCAGGGCGCCTCTTGTAGAAGCGGGCTGCGAACATTCTTATTACGATTTTCCCATGCAGATGGATTTAGGATGGATAGGTCTGACAAAAAAGAATTTGCTTCGCATAACACAGGCGGAAAACCTGCCGATCACCGAGAGCTATCGTCCTCTCTACTGGCAGGATATCTACCAGAAGAAGATTGTTTACAGCAGCCAGGGGTTTCCCTTCAACCATTCCCTTTCGGATCAGAACGTCGGAAATTATCAGCGGGGAAGCTGCCCGCAAGCGGAAGCCCTTTATGAATCCAAATGCCTAACCTTTGAAATCTGTTCCTATGAGCTGGAGGAAGAGCACATGAATCGGATCGGGGTCATGTTTCACAAAATCGAGGATCATGCCCTCCAGAAAAAAGGCGGGAATGCATAGCTTACACAGGGAACGAAAGAAACTAGAGGCCGTGGCCGTCTGCAACCATCCCGGCGGCGCTCGCGTAGTGCTGCCGGTCATTGAATCGTTAATCGAAAAAAAACCGGAGATATTTTTTGACCTCGTTCTCACTCATAACGCCTTTCCGCTCTTTGACCTGCCGGCACGATCCGTCCGGAAAACGCTTGTCAACGAAGATATATCCACGGAGGATTACGAGAAACTTGATTTTCGCCAGTATGCCTTTGTGCTCGCAGGAACCAGCATCAGCGGGAATCTGGAAAAGTCCTTTGTAAGAAAAGCCAGAGAACAGGGCGTTCCCTCCTTCTCTGTGCTGGATCATTGGTGTGAATATCGTGTCCGGTTCCAGGACACAACTGGGTATCTGAACGCGGTGCCCGATGCCATCTTTGTCCCTGATGAAATTGCTCAACGGGATTTGTTGGATATGGGCATCCCCGAGCGGCAAATCGTCGTCTCCGGGCACCCTGCCTTTGATGTTGCAGGCAAAGCAGCGGAATATTTTTCGGAAAAGAAACGCAGCCAAGTCCTGCAGCAATTGGCACTGAAGGATACCCGGGATTATGTGCTCTTCGTATCCGAGCCTGTGGAGTCTGATCACGGCAGCCAGGGCCTGGGTTACTCTGAGTTTTCGGTCCTTGAGCGGATATGCAATACTCTGGTGCGACTGGAAATGGAAACACGCCCTGCGCTGGTCATTAAATTGCATCCCCGGGAAGATTCGTCCAAGTATGATCCGGTGTTGAGGGCATACAGCACATTGGAGATCATTTCCGTCAAAGATGAAATTGACCGGTTTGACCTGATGCTCAGCGCTAAACTCGTCTTGGGTATTAGTTCCCTGCTGCTCCTCGAGGCTTCTATCCTCGGTCTTCCTGTATATTCCATTATCCCCGGAGACGAGGGAAAGTCGTTTATCGGGGTGAAGCTGGGCTGGGTGAAACATCTGTGTAATCAAACCGATATTGAAGACACTTTAAAAATGAAAAAAAACGATTCACCTCTCCTGCCAATAAAACATCAGCCGCTATCCGCTCATAATATATCGAACTTCATATTGAGTACTATCAACCTGAAACAAAACTAAATCCATGAAAATCGTCATCATGACAACATTTGAAAACCCTTGGGGGCTTGAAATGATTCGCGCCCTGTTCTCAGAGAAGATGGAGTTAATGGCGGTCATATGTTCTCACGATCAGGAGACTTACAAAAAAGAACAACAGATATTCTCGGAGCGAACCGCAGGGGATTATAAGATTCCCAGTATAACTGACGTGATGGGATCCAATTTATTGCCTTTTTACTTCGTGGCCCATCACAATGATGTACTATCAGAGGCATTGCTATTGACTTTGAAACCTGATCTGCTCATTTTAGGCGGTGCGGACATTATTAAACCACATATTCTGTCGATATCGCCTATGGGAACCCTTAACATCCATCCCGGCCTGCTTCCTCAATACAGGGGATGTTCGGCAGTAGAGTGGGCGCTTTATCACGACGACCTTGTGGGAACAACATGTCATTTCGTAACACCTGAGATCGACGGTGGTCCTATCATATACAGTGAAGTATTGACGATAAGGCGGGGTGATTCTTACGAATCCATCCGCGCCAGAATGTTTGGTCACGGAGCCAGTGTGCTGGTTAAAGGCATTAAGCTCCTGGAAAGTGGTTTTAAGGGAGTTGCTGCCGTCCCGGGCAGTGGGCATTACCATGGCGTTATGGATAGTGATACCCTGGCCAAGGTTAAAGAAAAGCTGTTGAAAATGGAATACAAGCAATATACGGAAGAATAGAAAGGTGAACGTTTTGAAGATAAATGACAGAAGAAGATTATGATCATTCTTGGAATCAGTGACCCTCATGAGGCGACTGCCTGCCTTTTTAAGGACGGCTCATTAATTGCAGCCTGCGCTGAAGAACGCTTGACGCGGTTTAAATGTGATATGGGATATCCCCGTCGGGCCGTTGAGTTTTGTCTGGCTTTCGCCGGGCTGAAAGGAACGGACGTCGATGCCGTGGCATTTGCCACTCTGTATTCGCCGGCAGCCCATATCCGGATCAAAAGGGAGGCCAGCTTTTCCATACAGGACTGGGTCGATGAACAAAACCTGTACTGGAAGAGGAAGCTTGCAGGTGAATCCGTCTCCTACCATGAAATCTTTTCCAATAATCCCCGGTACATCCACGATCAACACTATGACTTTTCACGGGTATTTGATGAAAAGGGAAATGTCGACCATGACGAATTCCGTAAGGTACGGGGAGAAACCGTAGCGCGGCACCTAAACGTTCCGGTTGACAGGATTCATTTTCTTCTTCACGAGGAATGCCATTCCCATTACGGTTATTATGGGTCTTCCTTTCGTGGCAACGCGCTGGTTTTTACTTGCGAGGGGGAGGGTGATTATTCTAATGCAACGGTCAGCATTGCTGATGCTGACGGCATTAGAGAACTATGCAGCACTAGGGAGAACCATCTTGCTCATTATTATAGGTACATTACGCTGCTGCTTGGCATGAAGCCCAATCAGCATGAGTATAAGGTCATGGGGCTCGCTCCCTATTCGAGCGCCTATGAAAAAAACAAGAGCCTCGCTGTTTTTCAGGATCTGCTACAGGTCAAAGAAGGGAATCTTGCTATCAAGCGCAGGATTCCTGACTCCTATTTCCACTTCATTCAGGCTTTTCAGGGGCACCGCTTCGACGGAATAGCCGCAGCACTGCAGGAATATCTGGAAATATGTCTAAAGGAGTGGGTGCTTTTCCATGTCAAAGAAACCAAAATACGGAATATCGTCTTTAGTGGCGGCGTAGCGCAAAACATTAAGGCCATGAAGGCCATAAAAGACATGCCCGAGGTAGAATCCGTCTATGTCAATCCCATCAGCGGTGACGGTTCATTGGCAATCGGGGCGGGCTATCGCCTCTTTAGGCAGTTATGTCCGGGTAATGTTCCCCATCCGATAAGCAACATCTATCTTGGACCAGCATTCGTAAAGCAAGATGTCGAGAGCGCCATGGTCCATTTTGATGTCCGCAGCAAATACAATGTCAGCGAATCGCCTACCGTGCATGATATCGCCGTTGCCCTCAAAGACAATCTGATATTGGCCAAATGCACGGGGCGTATGGAATTCGGGCAAAGGGCGCTCGGCAACCGGTCAATTCTTGCCAATCCTTCTCATTTGGGGAATGTTCAGATAATTAACCGGCAAATCAAACGAAGGGATTTCTGGATGCCTTTCACTCCGACGATCCTCGCGCATCGTGCGGGAGATTACCTTACGTCTTCCCTGTACTCTCCTTTCATGACCATGGCCTTTGACTCCACCGAACTGGCACGCAAGGACCTTGCAGCAGCCATCCATCCCGCTGATTTTACTGTGCGTCCGCAGATATTGAAACGGGATGCCAATCCGCAATACTTTGATCTGATCGAAGAATTCGAGCGCCTTACGGGGGTAGGAGCCCTTCTGAACACGTCCTTTAATCTTCATGGCGAACCCGTTGTCTGCTCCCCCGAAGATGCTTTGCACACATTCGAAAACTCGGATCTCGATGGCCTCATCTTTGATGATTTCATGATCCTCCGAAAAGATTATTAATGAAGGATGTAGTGGATAATAATGATCTAAACGCCCGCAGGCTCTACGAGGCGGTCGGTCCCGACTGGCTCATGGACAGGGCCGAACCGGCTTATACGGAGGCCCTGCTGAATCTGCTGCACTCGTATCTCAAGCCCGGCGACAAGGTGTTAGATATCTGCTGCGGATATGGCCGCCTGACCATTCCCTTGCTGAAGGACGGATATGAGGTGACGGGAATGGATATTTCTGAGGTGTTGATATCAAAAGGGGTCAGCCTTTTTCAAGAACATGAAATCCCGCAAGGTTTTTTGCTTGTTGCCAACATGAAAGAGCTGCCCTTCCGTAGGGAGATGTTTGATTTCTGTTTTTGCGTCTGGGCAAGCTTCAATTTTCTGCTTAACGAGGCAGAACAGCTTATAGCGCTTGGAGAAATTGAGCGGGTTTTGAAAAAAGGGGGAAGGGCATTCATAGAGTGTCCTTGACCTGGTATAGTAATTGAGGACACCGAGAAAAGCGTGGTAGAATAAACCAACTTTTGGAGGTGACCGATGAAAAACGAGAAGAAGAAGTACACCCCTGAATTCAAGATAGATGCGGTAAAGCTAATAACAGAGCAGGGGTACAAGACGGCGGAAGCGGCCCGGAATTTAGGAATCCACCCTAGCTTATTGAATCGCTGGAAGAGCCAATTGGCCTTTGAAGGGAAGAGTGCCTTTCCGGGCAAAGGGCGACTGACCCCGGAGAAAGAGGAACTACAAAAACTCCGGAAAGAGAACCAGCGGCTGAAGAGAGAGCTTTGCAGAACAATGCCAACGCAAGATAAAATGGAAGTAATAAAATAAAGAAAAGTCTATTTACAAAGCAAGAAAATTAATGACAAAATAAGGTAATATAAAGAAATAACTTGAAAAAGCA
>Ga0233425_10004772_pt1 | contig 22263 bp, 21 predicted proteins | sample Watercolumn_Towu_2_FD_181712 | JGI IMG/M metagenome (GOLD analysis project Ga0233425, IMG submission 181712) | Freshwater microbial communities from Lake Towuti, South Sulawesi, Indonesia - Watercolumn_Towuti2014_140_MG | ecosystem: Environmental > Aquatic > Freshwater > Lake | place...
GGCCGCACGCTGGGGCCCGAGCAATTGCTTCTCGCCCAGTACGAGACGGGGGATACGGCCATCGGCGCGCTCGCGGAGTGGCGCTCGCTTCTCCCTGCCGTGCTGTGTGTGCTGGCCGCGGGCGGGCTCGGCGCCGCTCTCCTCTGGCCGGATCACCGATCGCGGGTTTGGCGCTCACCGGCAGCGGCGTGGGTGTTTCTCGCGGCTCTCGCCGGCGGGGCGACGTTCTGGTCGCTCCACAAGCGCATCGAGGTGGTGTTTCCGGGAAGCGATACGCCGTCTGCCTATGGCACCTATCAGGCTCTCGTCAGCGTCGTGCGGCTCGCCTCGACGGCGGTGTCGGCGGCTCACGGAATGGACGTGCGGGATCAGGCCGTGGCGACGGCACCGATCGACGAGGAGCCCGTCACCGTCGCCGTGATCATGGGCGAGAGCATCAACGCGTACCGGCTGCAGGTGCTGGGCTTCCCCTCCGAGACGACGCCACGGCTCGCCGCCTGGCTCGATGCGCCGCCTGACGGGTTCACGTTCATTCCGCGCGTCGGCATTTCAGGGGGCACGGCGACTTTCGGCAGCATGCCGACGTTCCTGCGCATGGCCTACCTTCCCGTCGGCGGCGAGAGGCGGGGCCTCAACCTGTTCGACCTCGCCGAGAAGAACGGCTTCAAGAGCTGGTTCCTCTCTGCCCAGCATCGTCAGTTCCTCGACATAGCGGGCGGGGCCAAAGCGGCCGTCAGGATCGAGTCGGAGAGCGGCAACGGGAACGAGGCGCGCCTTGCCGCCAGGCACGACGACATGCTGGTCGATTTCCTCGCCGAGGTTCCCGAGGGCCCACGGCGCCGGTTCATCTTCCTCCACCAGCGCGTGAACCATGCCGGCTATTCGGTCCATTGCCCGCACGTCGCAGAGGCGGAAGGCATGTACGTATTCGAGGATCGCTCGGGCACCACGGCAGGCCGGCGCCGGGCCGACTACGACAACGGGCTCCGGTGCTGGGACCGCAACACGACGGCGCTCGCAAGTCTGCTCACGGGAAAGAAGGGGGCCGTCCACATTTTCATCATGGCCGACCACAACGAGCTCATGGGCGAGGACGGCCTCTGGGGGCACGGATTTCCCGACGTGCGCAGCGCGACCGTGCCGATGATGCTGTTGACGAACAGGCCCAACTCGCGGGTCGCGGAGGCCTTCCGCCGGACAGGCCCGCTCACGACCTATCGCATGTCGCAGACCGTCGCGCTTGCGATGGGCTTCGAGATTGGAACGCCCGGCATTCCGGACAACCGGTACTTCCTGAACAGCACCATGCCGTTCGGGCTCGCAGGCTATATGCAAGTCGATCGACTGGCGCCGGGGAAGTATCGCGTGACATCGTTCGCCCGCAACGCCCGCAAGCTCGGGGTCAAGGACCTCGACATGCCCGAGCTCGAAACGGGCCGCGTCACCAACACGCTCGTCAGCGAGCGCAAGGCAGGATCGTGAGACGCGTACTCTCACCCGCGACCGGACGCTCGACTGTCAATTCGACTGAGATGGGGTGCGATTGGGGTCAGACCCTCAGGGTCTGACCCCTGTTCTCAGGTCAGGCCACTGCCTCGATCTGCCTCGCAGCCGGTGCTGGAGCATCGCCGCCGATCGCGATCGTGCGCGGCCTCATCCGCTCGGGCAGATTGCGCTCGAGATCGATGGCGAGCATGCCGTCCTTCAGGTTGGCGGAGGCGACCTCGACGTAGTCGGCAAGCTGGAAGCGCCGCTCGAAGCTGCGCGCGGCAATGCCGCGATGCAGGAACGTGCGCTCGGTCGTGTCGGGCTTCTTCTCGCCGCGCACCGAGAGCAGGCTCTCCTTGACCTCGACCTTGATCTCGTCATCGCCAAAGCCCGCGACCGCGAGCGTGATGCGGTAGGCGTTATCGCCGGTCCGCTCGATGTTGTAGGGCGGGTAGCCGCTGTCGTTGTCGAAACCCGCCGCCGCGTCGAGCAGCTGAACGAGCCGGTCGAAGCCGATGGTCGAGCGGAACAGGGGGGAGAAATCGGGGTGTCGCATGACATATCCTCCTTCAAGGGAAGCGACATGGGGTGGTCCGCCTCGGTGAGGCCGGACCGGTTGCGAAGGGTGCACCCCCGAAGGGCGTGCGCCGACATGGGATTTAGGCGCTGGCGGGCCTCGTTCAAGGGCCTCATCCGCTCCTGTCGCCCCAATGCCACGTTCGCCAGCGCAAGTGGCCGTGCGCAAAGCCTTTTCCGGCGTCCTTCATGTGCCGTTCATGTTCGAGGGCGGATTCTGCCGCAATAGCGCCTCGGAAGGCGGAAGACACCGCAATTGCCCGGCTTTTTCGCTTCCTGCGCCCCTTGGGAGGAGACTGCCATGCTGCTACGCCCGCTCGCTTTGGCCGTGCTCGCCGCTCTGACCCTTTATGCGGCCCCACGGCCTGCCGCCGCCGCCGACCTCGGAGACGGCTATTCCGGTTCGCCCTACGACGATTCCCGCTATCCCGACATCCGTCGTCATCCCCCGCGCCGCGACTGGTCGCAGAGGGAAGACTCCTATGACGATGACGACGACCGGAGCTACGCTCGTGATCGTGACGACGACGACGATGACGACGACGACGATCGTTACGGCTCCGACGACCGGGACGACGATACTGCGGACCGCGCGTGGCGCCATCGGGAGCGCCGCTACGGCGACTATCTTCCGCCCATGACGGAGACGCCCCGCTTCTCCGACGACTGGCGGCGCGGCCGATACGACTGCGTGGCCCGCTGGCGCATCCGCCACCTTCTGCAGAGAGACGGCTGGCACGACATTCGCTCGCTCTCGCTTGAGGGCCCGACGGCGATCGTGCGCGCGACGCGGCGGGAGAGTGGACGGACCTTCGATTTGAGGGTCGACCGCTGCTCGGGAGCCATCCTCTCGGCGCGGCGCTCGTTCGGGCGTGCTTACGGGCTCTACCAGCCGCCACGCTGACCGCCTTCGCCTGGCACGAGGCAAACACCGGACCATCTTCTTGTACCAGGGAATTATGATTCCGGGTACTAGCCGCAGAGCGGACATGGTAGCACTCGGGCGCCGGGCAACGAACGAATCGTCCCCCGGCACGGGAGCATTATGGACCTCGTCTCGCTCGCAAAGAATCCAGTCCCCGGCGGCGCCGTGGTCGGCGAGCTCAAGAGCTACGACGGCACGCGCCTCAGGTTTGCGCGCTGGCAGTCGACCCGGGGACGCCGCCTCGGGACCGTGTGCCTGCTTGGCGGGCGTGGCGAGTACATCGAGAAGTATTTCGAGGTGGTCGCCGACTTGAGGCGGCGCGGATTTGCCGTTGCCATCATGGATTGGCGCGGTCAGGGAGGCTCGGAGCGCAAGCTCGCCAATCCGCGCAAGGGGCACGTGTGGGATTTCGCCGAATACGACAAGGACCTCACCCGCTTCATGAAGGAGGTCGTGCTTCCGGATTGCCCGCCGCCCTATGTGGCGCTCGCCCATTCGATGGGCGGAAACATCCTGTTGCGGAATGCGGTGCGGCCCGGCTCCTGGTTCGAGCGCATGGTGCTGACCGCGCCCATGATCGCCTTCAACGACGAGAAGGTCGGGTATCCGCAGCGGCTCGCGCGCGTCTACGCGGAGATCGGGTGTCTCATTGGAGCAGGCTCGGCCTATGTCAGAGGCGGCTCGGATACGGCCTGGGAGCAGACCGCCTTCGACGGTAATCCGCTGACCTCCGACAGGGAGCGCTTCCAGCGCAACAAGGCGGTGATCGACCGCGCGCCCGAGCTCGGCCTCGGCTCGCCGACCATTGCCTGGTTGCGCGCTGCGTTCCGGTCCATGCGGACGATGCAGGAGCCCGGCTATCCCGGAGCCGTGCAGGTGCCCCTACTCATGTTCGCGGCCGGCAAGGACAGCATTGTCTCGACACGGGCGATCGAGGATTTCGGGGTCTGTCTCAAGGTGGGCTCGCAACTGTTGCTGCCGGGCTCCAGGCACGAGATTCTGCACGAGTGCGATGCCGTGCGCATGCGCTTCTGGGCCGCCTTCGATGCCTACCTCGGGGTGGGCGCCGAAGCCGCCTGAGCTTCACGCTCTCACGCCGCCGCCGCGAGGCTCACGACGACGCTTTCGAAGACGCGCCGGCCGTCGGTGCCGCCAAGGGCGGTCTCGTAGAGGCGCTCGGGGTGAGGCATCATGCCGAGGATGCGCCCGTCCTTCGAGCAGATGCCCGCAATGTTGCGCTGGGCTCCGTTCGGGCAGGTCTCGGGGCCGACGTTGCCGTCTCCATCGCAATAGCGGAACACGACACGGTCCTCGTCCTCGAGCTCACCCAGCGTCCCGGCATCGGCGAAGTAGTTGCCCTCGGCATGCGCGATCGGAACCTTGATCACCTGACCTTCGCGGTAGCACTGTGTGAAGAAGGTCTTGGCGTTCTCGACCTTGAGATGAACGTCCTTGCACATGAACTTCAGCGAGGCATTGCGCATGAGAACGCCCGGAAGCAAGCCCGACTCGCAGAGGATCTGGAAGCCGTTGCAGATGCCGAGCACGGGCGTGCCGGCCTTGGCCTTGGCGATCACGTCGCGCATGATGGGCGAGTGCGCCGCCATCGCCCCGCAGCGCAGATAGTCGCCAAAGGAGAAGCCGCCCGGCAGCACGATGAGATCGGAGGCGGGCACGGAGGCGTCCCCGTGCCAGACCATCCGCACGGGGAAGCCGGTGATGCGCTCCAGCGCGACCTTGACGTCGCGATCGCAGTTGGAGCCCGGAAAGACGATGACGGAAGCGCGGAGCATAAAAGTGTTCCGATCTTAAGCTGCATTCGTGATGCGAGGGATACGAGACACGTCGACGAACTTGCGCGCGTGCCAGAGATCATAGGTCTCTTGGAGGCGCAGCCAGGCTGGGGCGCTGCGGCCGAACGCAGCTTCCAGGCGCAGCGCCAGCTCCGGGGTGAGCGGAGTGCGCTCATTGATCAGATCGTTGAGATGCCGGGTGGTGACGCCGAGAGCCTTGGCGATCTCGCCGATAGGTTCGCCGACGGACGGCAGCACGACTTCGCGCAGCACTTCGCCGGGATGGACCGGGCGAATATCGGGGTGCCGCAAACTGTGCTTCGGCTTCGATCGGGGCATCAGTGGTAGTCCTCGTAATCGACGTCTATCGCATCGCTTCCGTCCCAGGCGAACGTGATACGCCAGTTGGCGCGAACCGTCACTGCGTACCGGCCTCGCATGTTGCCCGTCAAGGCCTGGAAGTGCAGTCCTTGCGTGTTCATGTCCCCGGGGAGTTCCGGCGTCGTCTGGTAGCTGCAGAATGATGTCGATCCGGCCGATGTCTGACGGCGGCAATCGAGTTGCGTCGTTTCGAATCCAGAAGCGCTTCAATGCGCGGCCTCGAAAGGACCGGATCATGGACTAGCAACTCTACACGTCCCCTCCTCCAATGCCTCGATGTCCTTGCCGCGAAACGTGGAGGCGCGCAACGATTGGTCCTCGGGCCTGATAACGGCAATCGAGAGCGCTTCGCCGTCCGCGAGGTTGTTGAGCGCCTTGACGCCAGGTGCCCAGAGCTGCGCCTCACCCTTGGCCGAGACGTCGAACGGGCAGCCCTTGGCGCAGGTTTCCTTCAGGGTCACGCCGATGCCGGCCTTGTGGGTCTCCTCCGATGCGACGATGGTCCAGGTTCCCCTGGCGGCGGAGCCGGCCTCGGGCTCGATGCGCAGCCTCGTCTGCCCTGAGGTGGCGTTGGCGGCATCCGTCGCGACGACCACGCCGCGCGTCTCGCAAAGGAGCTCGAGCGCCTTGCCCGGCTCGAGCTTGAGGGGCTCGGCGCGGGCAGGGGTGATCGAGACAACGAGGAGGAGCGCCACAAGCGGGGTCAGACCCTGCGGGTCTGACCCCGTGTTCGTACGGTAGACTGATCGGCGTCCAAACCGATGGCGGGGCGCACTGGGGTCAGACCCGCTGGGTCTGACCCCAGTCATGCCACCAGCTCGTAGCTGTAGTTCTCGATCACCGTGTTGGCCAGGAGGTCCTTGCACATGCGCTCGATGGCGTCGCGGGCCTTGGCCTCGTCGCGCTCGGCAAGCGCCACCTCGATGTACTTGCCCTGGCGCACATCCTCGACGCCCGAGAAGCCGAGGGCGCCGAGTGCGCCCTGGATGGCCTTCCCCTGCGGGTCGAGGACGCCGTTCTTGAGCGTGATGCGGATGCGGGCTTTCATGCAAATCGTGAGGTGGTGAGTGGTGAGTGGTGAGTGGTGCGGCCGGACAAGCTCACCCACTCACGACTGACCACTCACGACTCACGCCTCCTCAGTTGGGCTTTCCACTCGGGTTCGACGCGACGAGCACAGGTCCCGTTCCCTTGGGCGGACGGTTCTCGGTCAAAACGCCGAGACGCTTCGCCACCTCCTGATAGGCCTCGAGCACGCCGCCCATATCGCGGCGGAAGCGGTCCTTGTCGAGCTTGTCCGAGGTGTGGATGTCCCACAGCCGGCAACAGTCGGGGCTGATCTCGTCGGCCAAGACGATGCGGGCCAGCTCGTTCTCCCACAGGCGCCCGAACTCGACCTTGAAGTCGACGAGACGGATGCCGATGCCGAGGAAGAGGCCGACCAGGAAGTCGTTGATGCGCAGTGCGAGCTGCATGACCTCGTCGAGCTCCTGAGGCGTGGCCCAGCCGAAGGCCGTGATGTGCTCCTCGGACACCATCGGGTCGTTGAGCTTGTCGGCCTTGTAGTAGAACTCGACGATGGAGCGGGGGAGCTGCATGCCCTCCTCGAGCCCGAGCCGGGTCGAGAGGGAGCCCGCGGCGACGTTGCGCACGACGACCTCGAGCGGAATGATCTCGACCTCGCGAATGAGCTGCTCGCGCATGTTCATGCGCTTGATGAAGTGGGTCGGCACGCCGATCTCGCCCAAGCGCTGGAAGATGTACTCGGAGATGCGGTTGTTGAGCACGCCCTTGCCTTCGATCAGCGCATGCTTCTTGGCATTGAACGCGGTCGCGTCATCCTTGAAGTGCTGGATCAAGGTGCCGGGCTCGGGGCCCTCGTAGAGTACCTTCGCCTTGCCCTCGTAGATGCGCCGGCGCTTGCTCATTGATCCTGGTCCTTTGAAGATCACGCTGATGCTCGTTTTTTAAGGAGGGACGGATCGATCCCGTTCGGCTGGCTCGTTGATCTTGCAGAGTCTTTTTCACCCGCAAAGGAGTATGCCGGGACCAGCCGGACGCACAATAATCCTGGTTGAGACACTAGCCGAACGGGGGGGGAGAGACAATGTTAACGAGGACCGAATGCAGGTTCTGGTTCATGCGACGGTCAAGCCGTTGATTTGTCAGACCCGACGGGGTACGGCTCAGCGTTAGCCGCGGGACCGTGGAGCCATACGCCGCACGCAGACCGGGATGAAACAAACGTAGAACACGCTGAGGTGGAGAGAGGGATGACCACGTTCGACGATCGCGAGAAGGCCTTCGAGAAGAAGTTCGCCCTCGATCAGGACCTGAAGTTCAAGGCCGAGAGCCGGCGCAACAAGGCGCTCGCCGAATGGGCAGGAGCGAAAATGGGGCTCACGGGGGCGGCGCTCGAGGACTACGTCAAGGCCGTACGCAAGGCCGACCTCGCCGAGAAGGGTGACGACGACGTGTTCCGCAAGGTGAAAGCTGACCTAGCGGCCAAGGGCGTCAAGGTCGCCGACGCCGAGATCCGCAAGGTGATGGGCGAGGCGCTCGCCAAGGCGGTGCGAGAGCTCGAGGCCGGCAAGAAGTAGAACGGCTCTGTTGGGTGATCGACCGCCCCCACCCCCCATCATCACCGCCGCGTAGGCGGCCTGTCCCGGCAGCAGAATTCACTTGGGCCTCATTGGACGGGTCGCCGCCTTCGCTGCGATGACGTCAGTGGGGTGGCGGAGGAGCGGATCCAAACGCACACCGGCATGAGACCTTTTACAACTCCATGCGGGCGTCAGCGGGCGTTCGGCGCGCCGCCTGACGCCGATCCGAGTTGTCCAGTGTCCGGCTGACCGGCTTCTGCGCTGTCGCTCCCAGGAGCCTCGTTGAGCACCATCAAGAGGGGCGTCAGGCCATCGACCTCGACGATGCGGAAGAACTCCGGGTCGCGCCGCGCCTCGATTCCCCAGCCGGCGACGCTCAACGCTCTCTCTGCCTTGGAGAAGAGGCCGTGATTGCGGATCGGGTCGCGGCTCATGAAGGCCTCGTCCTCCTTGCTGCCCTTGCCCTCGCTCTTGCCGATTTTCTTCAGCCACTCCTTGCGGATGTCCGTGAGATCGGTGTTGCTGGCCTTCATTTCCTCGTCCTTTAGGCGCGTGAGCTCGTCCTTCTCGAGCAGCCACCTGCGTCCCTTCTCGGGCCAGCGCACGAGGTCGAGGTCGGAGAGCACACCGGCGAGCTGATTCATGGCCAGGGCCTTCTGCGCCTCGACCGTGTCCACGTCATACTCCCCGTCGGCTCTCTTCCGCCGCCCGGCGCTGTAGAGGTTCGGGATCACGAGATAGGACGCCTTGTTGTGGTGGATGAAGTGCTTCCTCACCCACTCGATATCGGTGTCGTCGCCGGGGGCGCGCGCGATGGCGGTCTTGATGGCATCGCGGATCTGGCGCGCCTCGGTGCCGCTCAGGCGCCGGCTTTCGGCGGGAGGCGGATTGAGGATCGAGAGCACGAGGAGGCCCAGGTCGACGCCGATGGTGGCGAGGAGCGCGATGAGATCGCGGCCCGTGATCGGCTCGCCGCCCTCGGTGTGAAGCGCGGCGGTGTTGCCGCCGGAGAGCACGAAGCCGGCCAATCCAGAGGCATAGGCGCCGATGTTCCGCCAGAGATTCTTGACGGCGTTGGCGACACCGGCCGGGCCTTCGTTGAAGACTGCCTCGCGCAACTTCAACTCGGCCGGTTGCTCGGCCTGTGTGGCCGCCTCGTTGAGGCGCTGGGCGAGCGTCGGGTCGTAGCAGGAGAAGCCCGGTTTGTCGGGGGGCGTCGAGACGGCGGTGGCGATGGCGCGCATCTCGGCCGCGGTCGAGGTGCCAAGGGCATTCGAGCGGGCGGCGATGTTGCGCGCCTTGCCGCGGATCTCCGACGCGCGGTTCTCGAAGGCCTTCTGCCGCTCCTCGACGGTGCCGCCCTCGAGGGAGGCGGCACTTTGACGAAGCTGCTCGACATCGGCCTGCACGGGCTCGAGCCAGGAGCGGGTCATGCCGTCGCGCAAGGTCGTGATGCTGTCGCGGACGCTGCGGCGGGCATTGTAGAGGGGACCGCGTCCGGCACCCGAAGGCTTGCCGCAGCTCCCGCCCGAGCTTTCCTCGCGCGTCATCTGGCTGTCGGACCACGTGACGACGCTGTCGAGCTGGCCGCGCACGGCGTCGAGGCGGGCGGCGATGACCTGGCTCGCGTCACGCGCATCCTCCTGAAGCCCGGCAAGACCTGTCCGTGTCGCCTCCTGGCCGGAGATGAGGCTCCACCAGAAGCCGTAGCCGAAGCCGATCGACCACAGCGCGAGGAAGGCATAGAGAAAGAATGTGATGATGCGATCGCCGAACCGGCGCTTGGCGCCGAACGTCTCGCGCAGCGCGAGCCACATCAGGAAGGTCAAGGCGACGACCACGCCGACGACCAGCACGTCGTTGGAGATCGACATGCCCTCGGCGGGCCGGGCCGGGGTCTGCGACACGCCGACGATGAAATCGCGCAGACCATGCCAGGTGGCGTAGCCGGCGAGCAGGAGCAGCATCAGCTCGGCAATGCCGATCAGCGTGTTGCGTCCGAAGATGTAGTCGAAGGCGCGTCCGACGCGCGAAATACCCGCCGCCATTCCCAGCTCCCGAGAAACGTTTCGGGCTAGGCGCATACAACAATTTGAAAGCCGTGTCGCGACCCTCATGAGACCTGAGGGCAGAGGCTTCGCAAGTGCAGCAAGCCGGGCTCTGCGTGAGGAGCGCAGGCGTCGACGTTCCGGGATAAGTGCTGTCCAGAAAATGAGGGCGCCCGGTGCCGGGCTCTATCGCAACGGCACCGGGCGACGCAGCTCTCGAATCCGCGTGCGGATCTGCGAGGCGTAAGCCTTACTGCGGCGTTTGTCCCTCGGCCGGGGCGTCCTGAGGGGCCGCCTGAGGGGCCGCCTGGGGTGCGGCTTCCGGAGGCGGCTCTTTGCCATCGGACTGCGTGGCGTCCTTGGCGGTGTCGATCGCCTGCTTGGCGACCTCGCCCGCTTCCTTGAGGGCCTCTTTGGCGATGCCGATGCCCTGCTCGACTGCGCTCTTGGCAGCGTCGAGAGCGGGACCGGCGCTCTCCTTCGCCTTTTCGAAAGCCTCTTTCGCCTTCTCGGTGGCCTCCTTGGCCTTCTCCTGAGCGCGCTCGAGAGCGGGCTTCGCTTTCTCGGCAGCGCTCTCGGAGGTCGCCGTCGACTTGTCCCTCAGCTCGTGTGCCTTCTCCTGAGCGCGCTCGAGCAGCGACTTGCGCGGCTGATTGCGCTTGTAGGCCTCGGCCGCGCCGAGCACGCCGGAGGTCGCCTCGGGCAGGCTGATGGTGGTCTTGCCGCCGTCCTCGGTGAATTTCAGGGCCGAGAGATTGACGCCGACCTTCTTCTCGAAGAAGCCGAGGAAGCCGCCGGTGCCCATGATCACGCCCTCGACCTGGTTGAAGTCGTTGAGGATCAAGTCCTCGATGTCGCCGATGATCTTGCCGTCCTTGTCATAGACCTTGGCTCCGATCAGGTTGTCCTTGGCGAGATACTGGTCCTGCGTCTGCGTATTGGTGAACACGCCGGCCGGGATGCGGGTCTCCTCTGCCAATGCGGGCGAGGCAATTGCGGCAATGGCCAGCACGGCTGGCAGAAGAGTGCTCTTCATGGGATCGATCCTCGAATGCCCGGCATCTATGCCGGAGACGGTGATGGCGTGTCCGAGAGCGCGGCCGATTGACCGGGCCTTCCGCCGCGGCATAGCCGGAAGCGGACGCCAGAGCAAGTCTGGCTCCAGAAGCATTTGATATGGGGAGGAGATTCGAGTTTTCCAGCCGCCATCTCCGCTGGGGAGAATTTGGCGCGCCCTAGGCCTGTGCGATTGCCGTGGATCGCGCCGGTAAGGTACTGTCCGCCCCTTCGAACGACAAAACCCATGTCCGGCCGGCCGTAGCACGGCGGGGACATTCTTGCGAGAGCCACGAGCCTTGGCAGTCCAGAGCGACAAACCGGGCGGCAAAGAGCCGTCCGACATTCGACCCGTCAACATCTCCGACGAGATGAAGCGCTCGTACCTCGAGTACGCGATGAGCGTCATCGTCTCCCGTGCGCTTCCCGATGTTCGCGACGGCCTGAAGCCGGTGCACCGGCGTATTCTGTTTGCCATGAGCCGGCTGGGGCTCAACTGGAACAAGAAGCACATGAAGTCGTCCAAGGTCGTGGGCGACACCATGGGCGACTTCCACCCGCACGGCAACCTTGCCATCTACGATGCGCTGGTGCGCCTGGCGCAGGACTTTTCCATGCGCGTGCCGTTGATCGACGGGCAAGGCAACTTCGGCTCCGTCGACGGCGATCCGCCGGCCGCCGAGCGCTACACCGAAGCGCGCATGGCGAAGATCACGGAGAGCATGATCGACGATCTCGACAAGGAGACCGTCGACTTCAAGGCGAACTACGACGACCGCCTCGAGGAGCCCTCGGTCCTTCCGACCAAGTTCCCCAATCTCCTGGTCAACGGCGCGGGCGGCATCGCGGTCGGCATGGCGACCAACATTCCCCCGCACAATCTGGGTGAGGTCGTCGACGGGTGCATGGCGCACCTCGACAACCCCGAGATCACCATCGACGAGCTCACCCAGATCATTCCGGGGCCGGATTTCCCGACGGGAGCGATGGTCCTCGGCAGGAGCGGCATTCTTTCCGCCTACCACAAGGGGCGCGGCTCGATCATCCTGCGCGCCAAGGTGCACGTCGAGGAGATCCGCAAGGATCGCGAGGCTCTGATCGTCACCGCCATTCCCTACCAGGTGAACAAGAAGGTGATGATCGAGAAGATCGCCGACCTCGTTCGCGAGAAGAAGATCGAAGGCATCGCCGACCTATGGGACGAAAGCAACCGCGAGGGCATGCGCGTCGTCATCGAGTTGAAGCGCGATGCGGTTGCCGACGTCGTGCTGAACCAGCTTTGGCGCTTCTCCGAGCTGCAGACGACGTTCGGCGCCAACATGATCGCCTTGAACGGCGGCCGGCCCGAGCAGTTGAGCCTCAAGGACATGATCTCCGCGTTCACGTCGTTCCGTCAGGACGTGGTTACGCGGCGCACCAAGCATCTGCTCGGCAAGGCGCGGGAGCGGGCGCACGTCCTGGTCGGTCTCGCCATCGCGGTCGCCAACATCGACGAGGTGATCAAGCTCATCCGCCACGCCCCATCGCCATCCGAGGCGAAGGAGCAGTTGATGGCGCGCGACTGGCCCGCCAAGGATATGGCGCCGCTCATCGAGCTCATCGCCGATCCGAGGCACCGTCTCGCGGACAACGGCACGTACCGCCTGTCCGAGGAGCAGGCCAAGGCCATCCTCGAGCTGCGCCTTGCCCGACTGACGGCGCTCGGCCGCGACGAGATCGGCGACGAGTTGAAGTCGATCGCCGGCGAGATCAAGGACTACCTCGCCATCCTGTCGTCGCGGCTGCGCGTCATCGAGATCGTGAAGAGCGAGCTTGCTGCGATCAAGGCCGAGTTCGCGACCCCGCGCAAGACCGAGATCGTCGACATAGAAGGGGAGGTCGAGGACGAGGACCTCATCCAGCGCGAGGACGTGGTCGTCACCGTGACCCACAAAGGCTACATCAAGCGCGTGCCGCTTTCGACCTATCGCGCCCAGCGGCGGGGCGGCAAAGGTCGGTCGGGCCTCTCGACGCGCGAGGAGGATTTCGTCACCCAGATCTTCGTGACGTCGACGCACACGCCCGTGCTGTTCTTCTCCTCGCGCGGCATGTGCTACCGCATGAAGGTGTGGCGGCTGCCCGCGGCAACGCCGCAGTCGCCCGGCAAGGCGCTCGTCAATCTCTTGCCGCTCGCGGAGGGGGAGACCATCACGTCGATCCTGCTCCTGCCCGAGGATTCCTCGACCTGGGCCAGCCTCGAATTGATGTTCGCGACCCGCTCCGGCAACGTGCGCCGCAATGCGCTCTCCGATTTCGAGAACATCAATCGGAACGGCAAGATCGCCATGAAGCTCGACGAAGGCGATAGAATTGTCTCCGTCGCCATCGCGTCCCCCGAGGACGACGTCCTGCTCACGACGGCACACGGCCAGTGCATCCGCTTCCTGATCAAGGACGGGGTGCGCATGTTCAAGGGCCGCGACTCGGACGGGGTGCGCGGCATCAAGCTCGAGGATGCCGACGGGGTCATCTCGATGGCCATCCTCGGCCATGTGGACGTGACGGCCGAGGAGCGCCGGGGCTACCTGAAGCAGGCGGCCGCGCTGAGGAGAAGCGAGAGCGCGGAGGGCGGCGAGGAGCCCGAGATGGCGGACGATGATGAGGACGAGGGGTCGGCCGAGCTCTCGCCCGAGCGCTTCGAGGAGCTCACGTCACGCGAGGAGTTCGTCTTGACGGTCTCTGAAAAGGGGTTCGGCAAGCGCTCCTCGTCCTACGAGTACCGGACCTCGGGCCGTGGCGGCAAAGGCATCGTGGCGATGGTCGTCAACGAGCGAAACGGCGACCTGGTTGCCTCGTTCGGAATCGCGCATGCCGACCAGATCATGCTCGTGACGGATGGCGGGCAACTCATCCGCTGCCCGGTGGACGACGTCCGCATTGCCGGGCGCAACACGCAAGGCGTGCGCATCTTCAAGACGGAGGGCGCCGAGAAGGTCGTGTCGGTCGAGCGCATCTCCGAGCCGGCCGAGGACGAGGGCGGTGACGAGAGCGCCGATTCCGCCGGCTGAGAAGCCCGCCACTCGGCGCCCGTGTCAGGGCGCGCGATGGAGTTGCGCGAGGGTTGCCGCGAGAGGGGTCTCGCGCCCCAGGCGCTCCACGTCGCGGCAGATCATGCGACTCCGTCCCAGCTGCTCGACAAGGCCCCGGTCCTTGAACCGGGTCATGATGCGCGACAGCGTGTCGGCATTGAGGGCCAGATAGTCGGCCATGTCGATGCGCGTCAGAGGGACCTCGAAGGCGGTTCCCGCCGCCGCGGCCGCACCATTGCGGTAGGCGCACTCGAGAAGATAGCAGGCCACCCGCTGCTCGCCCGTCAATCCGCCGACCCAGGATGCCCGGGCCGCCAGGCGCGCGAACTGGCCCGACATGTTCCGGCGCAGTAGCAGACTGACGGCAGGCTCGGCAGAGATGAGCGAGTCGATCGCGCCGGCGCGCAGGCGAACAAGCTCGGCCGGGGTGGCAGCGACCAGCCCGGCAGCGACGCCAACGGGCGCGAAGGCCGTCAAGAAAAGGTCGCCCGGGTAGAGCACCAGGAGCACCTCGCGCCGCCGCCCTGCCGGCGTGACGTGCAGCATGACGATCCCGCTCTGCAAAAAGAACGCCGAATCGTCTTTTTCCGGAGCGAGGGGGATGATTTGCCGGCGGCGCGCCTTCATGGTGACGCCCGTCGTCTTGGAGCGCTCGAGAATGGATGCCACCGACGAGGCGCGCGATACCGGTCTCGGCTCGGCCGCATCGCGCCCCACAGCCTGGCGTCTGGACTTGAGGTCGATCATGATCCCCCGCTTACCGCCTAGGGTGGCCCGAACGGCCTCGGTTGCCGTTCTGTCGCCGGTGCAATGAGGGTCGGCTGTACCGGGAGCCTCGTTGTTGATCCGCATCAACAGGGGCCGCCTCCGAACGTCGCAGCGCTGCTCTCGAGCACGGCATCGGCGCCGGAGACCGGCTGACGACGGGTTCACCGCAGGTTCTTTGACTAGTGTCAAAAATTAGCGTGTCGATTTTGCAACAGCGGCCAAGGATATTCTGAAACCTGATGCTGATCAGGGCCCTGCCCCAATCAATGCTGGAGATAGGACCCCAGTGTTCGATTATAGGGGCTGACGGAGACGACTCGAATTCCTGGCAGTCAGGTCAGGGGTTCGGATTTCAACGGGGGACGAATATGACGACGACCAAGAAGCTGTTCCTAACGGTGGCCATGGTGGCCGGGCTTGCGCTCGGCGCTCACAGCGCTGCCGCGGGCGACAGCAATGGCAATTTCCAGGTGAAGGTCGGCTTGACCGGCGTCTGGACCGATGACGAGACGAACCGGCTCGATGCCGCCGTCCCCGGTTTAGGAACCGTCGATTTGCTCGCCGTCGGCGCGGAAGCCTCGACCGACGACATCGCCATTCCCACGCTGATGCTGACCTACTACTTCAACAAGAACATCGCCATCGAGCTGTTCTGCTGCTTCGGCCAGACCAGCATCGTCGCGGAAGGGGCGATCGCGGCTGCAGGCGAGATCGCCGAGGTTTGGATGTTCCCGCCGATCCTCACGCTGCAGTATCACTTCGACGGCATGGGCGCGATCCGTCCCTACGTCGGCGCGGGCGTGGAGTGGATCCACTACTTCGACGAGAAGGTCGGCAACAACGGCCTCGGCGCTTCGAGCGTCGATCTCGAGGACAGCTTCGGCTTTGCGCTGCAGGCGGGCGTCGATCTCGATCTCGGCGGCGGATGGTCGCTCGGCCTCGACGTTAAGAAGGTCTGGGAGGACACCGAGATTCGCTGGCGGAACGCGGCGGCTGCGGGTGGCGGCGACATCATCGCCGAGCACGACATCGATCCGCTGATCGCGACCGTCAACATCGGCTATCGCTTCAACCTGTTCGGCCCGCGTGAATCGGCCCCGCTGAAGTAAGACTAAGCGACAATCATTCGATCTCTCCCTGTGGGGCCCGGTAGACGATGCCGGGCCCCATCTGCTGTGTGCAGAGAGAGAGAGTATGTGCGGCCATCGAGGGGGACACCATCTCCGGCAGCGGTGCGCCCTGGATGGTCTGTCGCGATGGCTCTCCCCGCGATTGATGTTGTCGCGGCTCCCCTCGCCCTCGTGGGGAGGGGTTGGGGGTGGGGGGACATGAACCTGCGGATCGGCGCTTCCTGCGACGACTGCTGAGGCGGCATCGTGCTTTGCCGCGATGGTCCGCCTGCAGGCTCACCCCACCCCTGACCCCTCCCCATAGATGGGCGGGGGATCGGTGAGAAGGCCGCTCCTGCTCGAGCGAAGCGAAAGGGCCGCCATGAGGATCGGCGGCGGGCCCATCTGGCGGACGGAGCAGCCTCAACAGCAAAAACGAGCAGAGCCGTCGCGATGGTGCCCCTTCCAACCACCCGTGTGATCAGCTCTTGCAGACTTTGGCAACGGCGCGGCAGGTCCAGAGCGCGCCATCCTGGCTGCAGGTGTAGGTGGGCTTCGAGAACCGGTCGGTCTCGAACGGCCAGTTGCCGGTGACTTGACGAATGATGAGGAACGACTCGTACTCGGCGAAGTCGCGCGTGACGCCCGTCGCCGAGCCGGCCCTGACGGCGCACGTCTCGGCCCGGGCCGGTACGGCAAGTCCCAGTGCGAATAGTCCCAAGGCGATGATGGCCGTGCGGAGGATACAAGTCATGACGCGCTCCCGTTGATCGATCGGCATTTCTAGCCCTCGCGGGCACGCTGGCACGGGCCCGCCCGATTGAAAAGTGCCAAGCCAAGGGCCGGCGCTGGTGTTCTGGCGTCGAGATCGGGTAATGATGCCGGTATGACGCGAATCGGCTTCTACTCCGGCTCCTTCGATCCCGTGACGCTCGGGCACACGGACGTGATCGACCGCGCCTGCCGGCTGGTCGACAAACTGGTGATCGGAGTGGGTGCTCACCCCGCCAAGACGCCCATGTTCACGGAGGCCGAGCGGGTGGCCATGCTCGAGGCCGAGACCGCGGGCATCGCCAAGGCGACGGGCACCAGGATCGAGATCCTGACGTTCTCCAATCTGGCCGTCGAGGCGGCGCGCGCCTCTGGCGCCAGCGTGATCTTCCGCGGCCTCCGGGACGGAACGGATTTCGATTACGAGATGCAGATGGCGGGCATGAACGGCGCCATGGCGCCCGCCATTCAAACCGTGTTCGTCGCGGCCAGCCCCGCCGTGCGCCACATTGCGGCGAACCTGGTGCGCCAGATTGCCGGGATGGGCGGCAATGTCGAGCCGTTCGTCTCGGGCGGTGTGGCTCGGCTGCTCAAGGCCAAGTCTTCGAAGCGGCCTTGATGTTCTTTGAACATGATCCGATAACCGGGGAGGCACGATGGCTATGCGATGGATGGGCGCACTCGGCTTTGCGGTTTTGGTGCTCTCTCTCTCAGGCTGTGGACCGTCGGCACAGGTCGAGCAGAACGCGGCAGGCAATGCTCCGCCCGAGGGCGCGGCGCCGGCTGCCGGCGGCGGGGCTCCGGCCGCGGCAGGCAACACGCTCGTGCTCGAGCTCAAGAGCGGCAAAGTGAAAATCCAGCTGCGGCCCGATCTCGCTCCCAAGCACGTCGAGCGCGTGAAGAAGCTCGTCGGCGAGGGCTTCTACAACGGGCTCAAATTCCACCGCGTCATTCCTGGTTTCATGGCTCAGACGGGCGACCCCAAGGGCGATGGCTCGGGCGGCTCGAGGTATCCGGATCTGCCCCAGGAGTTTTCATTGACGGCGTTCGAGCGCGGCACGGTCGGCGCGGCGCGGACCGCCGATCCCAATTCGGCGAACAGCCAGTTCTTCATCTGCTTCACCCATGCGCCGCACTTGAACGGCAAGTACACGGTGTGGGGTCAGGTCGTGGACGGCATGCCCCACGTCGACCAGATCGCGAAGGGCGAGCCGCCGCCGAGCCCCGACAAGATCGTGAAGATGTATTTGGAGTAGGTCGGCAGGTCGGCAGCCGGGCAGGTTGGCGAAGCAGCCATCAAGCCGCTTCTGTCGCAATGCGAAATCGCGGGCAGAATGCTACACGGCCTCATCCGAGGCCTGGAGCAGGCATTAGCAACTCGGCCGCCGACCTGCCGATCTGCCGACTGCCGTCAAAGAAGGAGAGCCGATGGCCATCAAAGACCGTGAGAACACACTCATCATCGAGACGACCAAGGGCAGGGTCGTGATCGAGCTGAGGCCCGACCTTGCGCCGAAGCACGTAGAGCGCATCAAGCAGCTTGCGCGCGACAGGTTCTACGACGGAATCAAATTCCACCGCGTCATCGAGGGCTTCATGGCTCAGACCGGTTGTCCGCAAGGGCGCGGCACGGGAGGCTCGTCCTATCCAGACCTGCCCGCGGAGTTCAACGCCGAGCCGCATGTGCGCGGTGTGTGCTCGATGGCGCGCGCGTCGAGTCCGAACTCGGCCAACAGCCAATTCTTCATCTGCTTCGACGATGCTACGTTCCTCGACAAGCAGTACACCGTCTGGGGCAAGGTCGTCGAAGGCATGGAGACTGTCGACAAGATCAACCGTGGCGAGCCCCCGCGCGAGCCCGACAGGATGATCTCGGTCCGCGTTGCTGCAGACTCCAAATGACGGGAGCAGCACCAACTCTGAAACACGGGAGGTCGGGGCGAGGGCTGCTCGCCAGACGAGCGGAACGGCCGTGAGGCGGCCCTGCGAGCCCTATTCAGATCAAGGCCATAGCAATGCTGGCAGACCCGCTCGACGGGGCCGGTTGGCTCTTCTTCTCCCGTGTTCCCATGGGAGGGAAAAGCAGCTAGCGTTCAAGCCGCCCCGGAGCACGACGCCTGGGGTTGCGCACAATCTCGGGGGAGGAGAACAAGCATGCTGGGACGTCTCATACTGTTGCTGTTGCAGATCGTGGGCGGATGGTTCGGTGCGAAAGCGCTTATGGGCATGGTGGGCGGGAGCGTGCCCGGCGCCTTCCAGCTCTATGTCTTCGCCGTCGTTTGCGCGATCGTCGTCTTTCTGATCGGGGTGATTGCGGCCCAGATCCTGAAAGAGGTCGGCGCGCCGTCGAGCCACACGTTGTCGTGGTCGCTCATGCTTGCACTCATTGCGGCGGTGCTGTGGAGCTTCGGCCCGCAGTTCCTTCCTCAAGTGCCCTGGAGCAAGGTGAAGCCCGAATATGCCGTGCTGGCGGGCGCCATTCTCGGCTACATGATCAAGAAATAGATGCTTCCGGCGATGCCGCCGTCGCTATGCTCATGTCGCCGTTGCGGTGTGGGCAGCAACACCAGAACAGACAAGGCGCGAGACGATCCCGTCTCGCGCCTCTTCTTCTGACAGACCGGCGTCTACTCGAAACGTTCACCGAGGCGCCGGCTGGGGGGAGCACACCATCTCGGACATCGCTGCCGGCAACGCGTGCCGCCTCAGACCATTCCGAACACAACTGCGGCGAGGAAGCCGAAAGAGAGAAGCGTGGCGAGCACGTTCAATCGCATCGATAGTTCCATCCTTGCCTCCCAGTTCCGTGCGCCGTCACGCGAGCAGGGCAGTTGTTGTTCGCCCACTTTCGGTTCTGCTCATCCGGCCGCCCGGAGGTTGAAACGGCGTGGCCAGGGAGCCGTGCCGTCGGAGAGAAGGCTATTCGGCTCCTGGGCCCCGTGCCAAGAAAAAACGATGATGCGTCGCAAAATCGTGAGAGCTTCTGCTTGATCGTGCTCAAATACCGCGCGGCCGGATTGCGGTTGGGAGCGCGCCGCGCGCTCGTGTGCGAAGTCGCTTTGAGATCCTGCAAAAAGCATCTCAATTGCCGGGCTATGCGGGATGGACCGCAGGCGCCGCGTGAACGCGCTCGTCGGGGCGTACGGGGCTGTGCATGGCCTGTGTACAAGCAGCCGGTCTCGCTGCGCTGCAAACTGCGCTGAAGCGCCTCAGGAGGGCAGGTACAAGCGGTTGATGGCTTTTCCGCGCGGCGCTCGCGCGAGTCCGGCCGCTGTGAGGGGGGCGATCGAGAGCGCTCTCAGAACCCGCTGAACAGATCGGCGAGCGACCCGCTGCCCGACTTCTGCTTGCCCTTCGGCTTGGTCTGCGGCGGCGGATTATCGCTGCCATAGCTGCCGAAGAAGAAGCTGAACGGATCGGCGAACTCGAACCCGCTCGAGGGAAGGCGCACGAACTTCACTGGTGCCAGGTGATCGGGCCCGCGCACGATCTGGCTCCACTTTCCGGCAAGGGCGAGCGTAATGCGCTGCTCGTGGCCGTAGACGTCGCGCCAGACCTCTTGATTGCCCGCGTCATCGATGGCGGCCGTGAAGTAGGTGATATGAACAGGGACCTTCCGCTGCAGCTGGATCGGAAGCTCGTCGGCGTCGGATTCGACGACGCTCCTGATGCGCTCCGGGTCCCAGCCGGGCTCGCCGTCGAGCACGAGCTCGGCGAGCTTCAAGGGGTTCCTCACGCGCATGCAGCCATGGCTGAAGGGGCGGCTCGCTTCCTCGAACAGTCCCTTGGACGACGTGTCGTGCATGTAGACGCCGTGCTTGTTCGGGAATGCGAATTTGACGACGCCCAGCACGTTGCCGGGACCGGGCGGCTGATAGATGTCGTAGTGACGAATGTCGGCCGAGCCCCAGTCCACGCTCGACGGACTGACCTCGCGCCCGTTGTAGAGAAGCTTGAGACCCTGGCGACTGATCGCTCCGCCGCCGCGCGCCATGCTGGGATAGAGCTCGAGCACCTTGATGCTCTCGGGCACGATCCAGCGCGGGTGCAGGTAGACCGTCTCCATCTCGTCCGAGAACACGGGCGTCTGCTTCGCGACCTCGCCGGTGACGACACGCTCCTCGTGGACAACCTTGCCGTCCTTCACGACGCGGAACATGAACTCGGGAATGTTGACCTGCACATAGAACGAGCCGAGGTCCTCAGGCATCCACCGCCACTCCTCCATGTTGGCGAGGAGCTTCGAGGGGTTGGGCAGCTCGACGTCGTTCAAGAGCGCGCGCGTCGCACTGCCGACGACGGCGTCGGCCCGCGTGCCTTTTTCCTGTTGGAATTTTTTCACGGCCTCGACGAGCAGGGGATCGTAGAGTGTCGCGTCGCCATCCGCCGGCTGGGCGACGTCGAGCCGCTTTCTCAGAAGCGCGATCTGCTCGTGCCTGGATCCAGGTAGGAGCTTGGGGCCCGGAGGAATGATCACGATGGTCTTCTCCCCGGCGGCACCCTTGATCATGGCGAGGTACGCCTGGCGCAGCTTCTCGAACTGCGGATGCTTTGGATTGAGACCTCTGAGGCTCGCCGCGGGATCGCTTGCCGCAGCGAGCTCCTCGAGCACGGACTTGGGATTGCGATATTGGGGCAGCCGGTCGAGATAGGACGACAGCTGCTTGGCTGGATCGGCGATGCGTCCGCCGCGGGCGAAACGGGCATACTGCAGCACCGTCAATGAGAGCCGGAGCTCGGCGTTGACGAGATCCATGAGCGGCGGCTCGCCGGAGGCGGGCAGCGGCGGCACCTCGAAGTCGCGCGTCTCGAGGCCCCACTCGTTCGCCTTGCCGAGCTCGCCGATGACGGATTTTGCGCGCTCGTTCCATCCGGACCTGGCGACCCACAGTGCCTCGTCGCGGCGCGCCTCATAGAAGGCAACGAGCGCCTGGATGTCGCTCGTCTCCTCGGGCGTCGCGCCCTTCAAGGACTGAAGCCTTGTGCGCACGTCGGAGCCGAGCAGTGGAGGCGCGGGCGGAGCACCTGCCGCGGCTGCGGCCTGGTCCGCGCCCGATTCCGCGCCGGCACCCGATGCTGCGGCCTGATCGCCGGTCGCGCCTTGCGACTTCTGCGCGTCGGCGGCTGCACCCTCCTTGGGGCTCTCATTTGGAGCCGCTGCCGGAGCGTCATTGCTCTCCAGGGACTTCGCCGGCTCGCCGGTATTACCGGCCGATCCCGGAACGACGTGAGACTGGGCTTCGGCCGCGGAGGATACGGGAGCGTCCTGGGCCTCGAGCGGGCCCGCTGCCGCAGCGAGCAGAATAGGCGCAAAAACGATGGCGAGAGAACGGTTCATGCTCAGTCTCCAGTCGAACCGGCCGCACGCTAACCGAGGCTCCGGGCACTGAGAAGCGGGGAGCCGACAGGCAAGACTTTTTGCATGAGCAAGGCGGCAAAAGTGTTGCCGAATTGCACTGGTCTGGCGGCAGATCAGGCAAAGCAGAGTTGCAGGGCTTCGCCGGGGGCTCGCTCGACACCAGCCCCCGCTTCACCCTGAAAGCCGAACCTTGCGGGGTGGCGCGATGGGCCCAGGCTGTGTGAAAACTCGCGCCGAGCGTGTAGAGGTTGTCGAGGTGCATGAGTCGGGCGGGCGGGGGCTCGATGGCGGGGTTCGTTGAGGGGGTCGGGCGCAACC
>Ga0233425_10004774_pt1 | contig 22260 bp, 16 predicted proteins | sample Watercolumn_Towu_2_FD_181712 | JGI IMG/M metagenome (GOLD analysis project Ga0233425, IMG submission 181712) | Freshwater microbial communities from Lake Towuti, South Sulawesi, Indonesia - Watercolumn_Towuti2014_140_MG | ecosystem: Environmental > Aquatic > Freshwater > Lake | place...
ATCGGCGACGAAATCAACACCATCGTTCCGCTGGGGGTGGTATCGGCCCCGGTGGAATCCTACGGCATCAACGGCCGCCACTGGATCACGCCGGACTGGGCGATCACCTGGTCGTTCGGTCATCAGCGCCAAGGCAACTTTTACGACCGCACCGGAGGTCAAATTGGAATACGTTGGGCTTTCTGATCCCTATTTGCGGATCGCCTTCTGGACCGGACTGATCAGCGTCGTCCTAATCGTCGTCTGTCTGCTCCGCATTCTGTTTCTCCGCTTCAACTTCCTTCGCAAGGAGAAAAAGAAAAAGCGGTTTGTCGCCGATTGGCGACCGCGAATGGTGCAGTGGATCGCGGGCGACGAAGCCAGCCCTCTTTTCCCGATTCCCAAAGATCAGCGCCTGAATTTCCTGCTTCTGTGGCTGCACTTTCACGAGAATCTGCGCGGCGATTCCAGCGATGCACTGAATCGTCTGGCGGCGCGTCTGGGCATTGAAGCCTTCGTGACGCGACTGCTGCGGTACGGCAAGCCAGATCAGAAATTGGCCGCGGCGGCGGCCTGCGGTCATCTGCGCATGTCGGGGTGCGACGACAGGCTGTGCCAATACCTCGGACAACGGGCCAGCGGCTTGTCGTTGACGGCGGCGCGGGCCTTATGCCAGATCAGCCCTGCCACCGCAACCGGCAAGGTGATACCGCTGATGGCCGAGCGCAGCGACTGGCCCATGGCCAAGGTGGCCGCAATTCTCAACGAGACCGGGCCCGACTTCCTGCAGCACTACATCGACATGGTGGAATCGACTTTCGCCGAACGTCCGGAAGGACTGCCTCGTTTGCTGCGCATCCTGGCGACGGTACAACTGGACCAGCCCCTCGATCTGGTGCGGCGCATCCTCACCGGGAATCAGCCGCCCGAGCTCACTTCGGCGGCGCTGCGTCTGGTGTGCCACCCGAGCGAACTGCCCATGGTCCGAAATCACTTGCACGACGCCCACTGGGCGGTTCGGGTGCAGGCGGTGACCAAATTGGGCGCCCTCGGCGCTGCCGCAGATATCGAGAACGTCACCTCCTTGCTGCAGGACCGCGAATGGTGGGTCCGCTACCGCGCAGCCCAGGCAGCGGAGCAGTTGTCCGGCCTGCCGGCCCGTTTCCGTCGCATCGAAAGTGAACTGCACGATCCCTTCGGCGTCGACATGCTGCATCAGGTCAGCGCGGAAGCGGACCTGCGCCAGCCACAGCGGGTGATCCGCATGAGCCCGCCGGACCGTGGCGGGTCGCCGTCCTTCGGTTCGCCGCTCCTGTTTTAGGCGGTCCGCACCGCAGCGTCGGCATTCTCCCATCTCGCCACGAGATTTCACCATGGATCGAGTTGACGTCGCCGCCTTCGTCGAGTTCAGCGAATGGTTCTTCCTGCTTTATTTCACCGCGTTGAACCTGATTTACCTGTTGCTGAATCTGCTGTCGCTGGTCAGTATCGGCCGCTACATTCCTACCAAGGTTCTGGACGACATCACCGCGGTGACCACCTCGCTGATGCCACCGGTCAGCATCCTGGTACCGGCCTACAACGAGGAGCTGACCATTGCTTCCACGGTCAAATCCTTGCTGCAGCAGGATTACCCGGAATTCGAAGTCCTTGTGATCAACGACGGTTCCACCGACGACACCTTGCCAGTCCTGTCCCGCGAACTGGCTCTGGTGCCGTTCCCGGAGGCCTACCGCATCAACATTCCGTGCAAGCCGGTTCAGCAAGTCTACCGATCGACTCTCCATCCCAACATCCGGGTCATCGACAAGGTCAACGGCGGCAAGGCCGACTCCCTCAATGCCGGCATCAACGGCAGCCGCTACCCGTTCTTCTGCAGCGTCGATGCCGATACCGTGCTGCTGAAGGACAGCCTCCGCCGGGTCATGGCACCCTTCATGGAGGATTCGCGGGTCGTGGTAAGCGGCGGCACCGTCCGCGTAGCCAACGGCTGCCAAGTTCTCGACGGGGTTCTGACTCAAGTCGGCCTGCCGGGGAATCTGCTGGCCCTGTTCCAGGTGGTGGAGTATCTGCGCGCGTTCCTGTTCGGACGGGTGGGCTGGTCGGCGCTGAATGCACTGCTGGTCATTTCCGGTGCCTTCGGCGTGTTCCGCAAGGATGTCGCGGTGCGGGTCGGCGGCTACCGCACCGACACCCTGGGTGAGGACATGGAGATCATCGTCCGTATCCATCGCATCCTCCGCCGCGAACGGGTTCCGTACCGGGTGGTGTTCCTGCCGGACCCGGTCTGTTGGACGGAGGTGCCGGAGTCGCTGACCGACCTGGCCGGCCAGCGCATGCGCTGGCAGCAGGGACTGGTGGAAAGCCTCAGCAAGAACTGGCGGCTGTTCTTTTCGCTGCGCGGCGGAGTTGCCGGATGGGTGGCCTTTCCCTGCACCCTGATCTTCGACTGGGCCGGTCCTTTCATTGAAGTGTTCGGCTATCTGTTGATGGTGTTGTTCTATTTGTTCGATTTCATCAATTTCGGTACCTTCTGGCTTTTCCTGTTCGTGGCCTTCGCGGTCGGATTGCTGCTGTCCATCTCGGGATTGCTGCTGGAAGAGATCTCTTTCAATACCTATGCCAAACCGAGATACCTGGTACTGCTCCTGCTGATCGCCATCCTGGAGAATCTCGGTTACCGTCAGATCAATTCCGTCTGGCGGGTCATCGGGGTGGTGCGCTGGGTATTCCGGCGCAAAGGCCGGTGGGGCGAAATGAGCCGAAGGGCAACGTGGGTAAAGGCCGAACGTTGATCCGGGCGGGCCTCCTGGCCCTGCTCGCTGCAGGAGGCGCCGACTCGGCCGCTGCTGGGCAATGGCTCAACCTCTGCTCGGCAGCCGCTTCCGGCCGTGCCGCTGAGAGCCAGTCCCGTCCAGATGATGCAGGAGGCGGCAGATTCGGGCGCCTCAGCCTGACCGAAAATGTCATTTCCGGCTGCGCCGCGGTGGAACTGGAGGCAACGGCGGAGGATGTTCTGTGGACCCGCATCCTGCCTAAAGCCAGAGCGCTGGAAGGAATTCACCATCTGGTGCTGCAGGGCAGCGCCGGCGGCCGCGGTTTCCGGGTCAGTGAACTGGTCATCCCGGAACCGGCGGGTCCCAGTTATGTCGGCCGCAAGATGGTGCTGCCGGGCTTCGAACTGTTGCAGAAGTTCACCCTGGAAACCTACGGCGAGGAGGCGCGGGCAACCCTGGACGACGGCGACCCGCAGCGGTTGGTCCTCCGCTGCGGGGCCGGCGGCCTCCCCGCCGGGCTGGTGCTGCGGGTTTTTTCGTCGCTGCCGCGGCGGGCTGCCTTGCAGTTGGCTCTGACCGCTCAGGGGGAAGGGCGTTTTGCCTTGGGATATTCGGACAATCCCCGCCACATCGCCGGCGATCCCGTTACCCTGGGGAACATGACCTTGACGGGGGAGGTTGTCCAGGGTTTTGCCTTCGATCTTCCACCGGAGCCAGCACTCCGGGCGGATTGGAAGTCGCTCACTTTGGCTTGTCCCGAGGCCGCGGGTCACCTGGCGCTGACCAGCCTGCGGCTAACGGCGGCAGAAGCTGCCCCGCCAGCGCCCGGCCGTGCCAGCTGGTTTTGGTCTTCCGCCATCTGGCGGCAGCGGCCGGAGGTGATCTTTGCCCAACAGCAGCGCTGGAATCTGAACCGCATCTTCGTCGGAATCGATTTCCGCGATGACCGGGTAGCAAACGCCGAGGCGCTCCGTTCCTTCGTCGCCCGCGCCCATGGCGCCGGCCTGCGGGTCTCGGCAGTGCTGGGCGATCCCACCGCGATCGGCAACCGGGGACTGCAGCGGTATCAAGGCCTGGTCCGGGCTATCGGCGAATACAACCGCGAAGCTGGCGCGGCGCCCCGGCTGGATGCCATCCAGCTGGACATCGAGCCTTACCTGGACCCGGCCTATCATGGCCAGGAAGAGCTCTGGAAATCGCGATACCTGACGACCCTGGCCGGGCTCGCGGCCATTGCGCCGCTGCCTCTGGATGCGGTGCTGCCGTTCTGGATGGATGATCCGCAGTTCCTCGAATCCCTGGCGGAATCGGTGAGGGGATTGACCGTGATGGATTACCGCACCGACCCCCTGTTCATCACCGAGCGGGCACTGCCGTTTCTGGAATGGGGTGACACCTTTGGAATTCCGGTTTCCATTGCCCTGGAAACCGGCAACCTGGCAGCGGCGGAACGGCGCTATTACGGGGCCGACGAAGCCGGGGAGTTGGTGGCGTTCGAGCTGGCCGGCCACACCGTGCTGGTGCTGTTGGAGCATCCGGTCCGCGCGGGAGCCGGACAGACCTATGCGTTCCGCTCGAGCGTTGCCGTGGATTTCGACCACGTCAGTTTTTTCCATCACGGCGAGAGGTTGGCCGCGGTCCTGCCGCCGTTGGAAAGGCAATTCCGTGCCTGGAAGTCATTCGCCGGGTTCGCGATTCATGGACTGGATCGGGAACTTTAGTCCAGCCGCAGCCGCCAGCAACGGAGCCTCCCATGATCAGAAACCTCGGCGTCGCCTTGGTCATCTTCTGTTTCCTTGCGATCCTGGGCTTTCTGGTGATCGTGACGCCGCAGAATGCCCTGGTGCAGTTTTTTCGCACCACCATCACCGACACCGCCGACGCCCGCGTCATCACCGGACCCTACCCGCTGGAGAAGGATTTCCGCATCCTTCAGGCCGCCGGCGTCCGAAGAGTCATCAGCTTGTTGAATCCGGAGCTCTACTACGAACAGGTCCTGCTGGAAAAGGAACAGAAGCTGGCAAAGGAATACGGCATGGAACTGGTCAACTACCCGATGGGCAGCATCCTCGGACAGCGATTCGGCAGCACCTACGACTCCAGCGCCGATGCCGCCGCGCGGGACGCCGCCGCCAGCACCGGCAAGGTTTACCTGCACTGCTACCTGGGGGCCCACCGGATCCGGACCGTACTTGTCCGCCTCGCGGCGCTGCAGCAGGCAACCGGCACCTATAACCAGCGCCGGGGCGAACGCAGCGAAACCGCGCGGATCGCCGATGCGGCCAACGCCGCCTACCGTGCGGCGGATTACGACAAAGTCATCGCCTTGCTCGGAGCCCGCGACGACTTGGACCCGGGCCAGCGTGTCCTGCTGGGCTGGGCCTATTTCAAGAAGAACGACATCGCCAACGCCAAGCGTTGCTTTCAGGAGGCGCTGCACCGGGACGACCGCGACGAAGGGGCGACCGTGGGTCTCGGCTATATCGCATTGCGGGAAGAGAATACCGCCGTCGCCGAGCGCTACTTCGCAACGGCAACCGGACTCGCAGCGGGAGACGCCCAGGCCTGGTCGGGATTGGGGCTGGTGCACTTCCGCCTGGGGCAATTTGGTCTGGCCCGGAGCGAACTGCAGAAGTCTTTGGAACTGGACCCGACCGATCAGGAGTCTAGGGAAGTGCTGGCGCGAATGGATGCGGGCGGGGCGGCAACACCCCCTGCACCAGCGCATTGATCAGCGCCAGTTGCCGGGGCAGGCAGATCGAGCGCAGGTCGTATCGTTCCACCGCGGTACGCCGGGCCTCATTCCGCACAGCCTGCATGCGGTCGGGATGTTCCAGCACCTGGTCGACGGCGTCGGCGATCTGCGTGGTGGCAAAGAAGTCCACCAGCAAACCGTTTTTCCCGTGGACCAGCACTTCCTCCACCGGTGGGGTGCGGGAGCCGACCACCAGGCAGCCGGCGCTCAGCGCCTCCAGCATCGACCAGGACAGCACGAAGGGATAGGTCAGGTACACATGCACGGACGAGAGCTGCAGTATTCGAAGGTAGTCCGGATAGGGCAGGTTGCCGAGGAAGTGTACCCGGCTTCGGTCCAGCGCGGAACCGAGTTCCGCCAGGTATTGTTCCCGGTAGCTGCCCGAAATCGGTTGCCGGCCGTAGCTGACTTCATCCCGCCCGAGGATTAGAACCTGGGCACGCGGACGGCGCCGCAGGATCTCCGGCAGGGCACGCAGGAAGACATGGAAGCCCCGATAGGGTTCGAGGCTGCGGCCTACGAAGGTGATCACCTCGTCGTCGCGACGCAGCCGCAATCCCGTCTCCAACACCAGCTCCGCTTCCGGATTCGGCTTCACCTGGTCGGTTCGGATGCCGTCAAAGATGACGCTGATGCGGTCACGGTATTCGGCGGGGTGCAGGGACCACTGCCAGCGGGTCGGAGCGATGCCCCAGTCGCTCTGATGCAAGCCGTACAGGTTCAGCGCGTTCTTCGTTCGGATGCGAAGGCGGTCATCTTCGCTGCTGGGAAATTCCGGGTCGAAGCCGACGTCCACTCCACTTGGGTGGTAGAAGAACTCGAAGTAGCTCAGCAATTTTGCCGCGGGGAAAACGTCCTTCAGATAAAGGCTCTCGCCCCAGCCGGGGTGGGCAATGATCAGGTCCGGCCGGCATCCTTTCTTGTGCAGCGCCGAAGCGAGCTTGTACACCGCCTGACCGCGCCGAATTCCTGCTTCCATACCGCGCAGGTAATGGTGCGTAGAGGCGCAAGCGCCGCGGGGTGTCGGGTAGGCGTGAACCTCTATGACGCCCGGCTTCCCCGGCTGACGCTGGACATTTTCCGCATCGCCGATGGCGATCACCCGATTCCCGGTCTGGGCAGCCAAGGCCGGAGCAAGGTGCTTGAATTGACCGGGGAAATTTTGATGGACCAGAAGGATTTCCATGAGACAGGTTTCCCTTGGTGCCAGGATCGGCGGCAAGCTGAAGGCTGCCTAGGCCCAATGTTGCTGAATCAAGCCCCTCTCCAGTCTGGGAGAGGGGTTGGGGTTAGCGTTGCAGCGCCTGATGCTTGCGGAAAAGTCATTGAAGCATCAGTCGTTTTTTCCCTCACCCTGCCCTCTCCCAGAGGGAGAGGGTTCCTTATTTCAACAGTATTGCCGCTTAGGCTGCGCGCTCCGGGTCAATCCCGGATGCTGCCGGTTCCTGGACAAAGCGCCCGGCCGCCGGCCGGGCGCTGGTACGATCGCGACCGGCGGAACGCGGGGTTCCGCCGCGACTGCAGCAGTCTCAGACCAGATGGATCATGCCGTTGCTGGCGGCCGTATCCAGTCCGTCCGCCGTGATTCCCACCAACTGGACGATGGTATCCTGCACGCCATCCTGGAACACGAAGGTATCGTCCGCCGCTCCATCGCCATTGCGGTCGTACCGGAAGGCCACGGTGACGCTATCGCCGTCGAAATTGCTTGCCAGATAGGCCAAAGCGTTGTCCAGGGAAATCTGGTCCGCTCTTTCGCCCACGAGCCGCACATCGCCGTTGCCATTGAAGAAGGAGATCAGCCCATCGAAATCGATGGAATGGGCGCTCACCCCGGCCGTACCGCTGCCGGCATCGATTCCGTTTTCGAAACCAGCAAAGCCGGCGATGGCGGTCAACGGCAGATCCAGTTGGTCGTTGGTGCCACCGTCGATCTCGAAGCCATAGACCTTGTCCCAGCCGGCGGCTACGGTGGAATCCCCCACGGAGTAACGGACGATGTCGACGGCTCCATCCCCATTGGTTGAACCATTGCATAGCAGCACCAGGCGGTCGGCTCCGAGCCCGCCGCTGACGTCGTCGGCCGCCATGCTGCCCACGAAGGCGTCGTTTCCGCCGCCGCCGTTGAAGGTGCGGGCTGTCGCGTTCCCGGTTCCCGCATTCTCCACCATGAACACGTCGTCGCCGTCCTGGCCGTTGAACTGGGTGACGTTGGCGTCCTCGGCGATGACGAAGTTGGCATTGGCATCGCCGTTGTAAGTCGCCCCCTGGGTATTGCTGCGAATCGCCGTGGCGCCGCTGAGGGAGGACTGACCGTAGTTGATCAGATTGCTGGTGTTATCCCAGCGCACCGTTTCGGTGGTGCCGTCACCACCCACCATCCATTGGTTGATTTCGAAGGCTCCGTTGCCGTTGATGTCGATCTGCACGGTGACGGTGGAGCCTTCCAGGGTCACGGTCTGGGTACTGCCGGCGCCGTCGCGGCTGGTATTTTCATTGTCCTTCACCGATTCCAGGGTTCCGCTGCCCATGCTATAGGTATCGGAACCTTCCTGGGCCACCACGGAGTCATCACCGCTTCCCGCATCCAGCGTGTTGTCGCCACGGTAACCATTGACCACGTCGTCCCCTGCTCCCGCGTGGATGATGTCCTTTTGGTCGGTACCGCCCAAAATGTCGTCGGAGCTGCCACTGTTGATGGTCACGTTATTTCCGGACGAACCCAGGGCGTCAAAGTCGTTGTGACCGTTCCCGAGGTTCACGACCGCATTGGTGCCCAGGCCCACGACATTGGCCTGGAAGTCGCCCAGAACTCCGGTGGTTGTGATGCTCTGGATATTGTCCTTGGTGCCGGAGCCGGTGACCGTCCCCAGATTGACCGTGCCCTGTGCGGTGACGGTCAACTGCTGCAGGCTCGTCGCCAGGATGTTGTTGATGGTGGTCACCGTCGCGCTGGCCGGGGCACCCGCCGCGATTTCCCGCTCGTTGCCCACGGCGATGGTGGCGGTGGTGACGCCGGCGATGGTCAATTGACCCAGGGTGTAGCTGTCTGCCCCCTCGTCCGGGTCGAGACTCGAATTGATGGCGACGGTCAGGGTCGTTTTCCCGTTGCTGGCCAGGTTGACCCCGTTGAAGACATGGTCACCGGAATCCGTACCCAAAATGTCATTCTTGTCGTTGTCGCCGAAGAAGTTGAGGGTGTCGATATTGGTGTTGCTCAGCGTGATGATGTCGCTGGCGTCCACCCCCGTGATGCCGAAGGGCTCACCGGTTATCGGGGAGGCGTCGGTGTCACCGTCGACAGCCTGGTTGGAAAGAATCGCCAGTTCCGTGATCCCGGTGGCATTGGCGAGGTTCATGCTCATGCTCTGGGTCGCGGCGATGTGCAGCTTCTCGATGCCCGCCAATGCCGGTGTTCCCGATACATTGCGGCTGAAGGCCGCACGCAGGGTGTCTATTCCCCCTGCGTCGCTGAGGGTGTCCGCCGTGCTGAAATCGTCGAGGTTCTTGAAGGTCAGGATGTCGTCCCCTTTTCCTAACTTGATCACCTGGTTGGCGGTGCCGACGGTCAGGCGCAAGTCACTGTCCTGAGCGGAGGCGTCGACGGTGGCGGCGATGAGGGTCGAGGTGACCTCGTAGAACTTGCCCTGGGTTCCGCCGTCCAGGGTGATGATGCCGGTGTGTTCGTCCGCCTTCAGCAGATCGACCACGTTGGACTCGGTGTCATCGTCATGGATCGTCACGTTTTCGACTTTCTGGTTGGCCAGAGCGACGCCGGTCAGGTCCTGATTTCCGTCGATGTCGAGGATGTAGTTGAACTGGAACTCCGTATTGAAGTCGTTCTGGACGGTGACGACCACCGTTTCGGAATTGGCGCCGGTGCCGGCAGCGTCCTTCAGGTAGATGTGGGGGGTGGTCGGACCCTCACCATCCTGGGGGTGGCGCAGGATCAGGTTGCCGGAGGTGGCCAGGGTGTCGGTGACGTCCTTGACGGTGATGTCGACGCCGCCGTTCGGCACATGTTCGTCCCGCATCAGAACCGTGGTCAGGGTGGAATCGAAGGCGTCGATATCCACCACCGCGCCGGATTCACGAATTTCGACGGTCTGGATGTTCTTGATCACCGCGGCACCGTCGACGCTGCTGTAGGCGCGCAACACGTTGGTGCCGGTGCCGCCGTCGAGGCTGTCGTGCAACGTCGCCGATTCGCCGGTGACGGCGCTTCCGGCCCAGAAGGTGTCGTTGCCGGTGCCCCCCTTGATGTCGGTGTAGAAGCGCACACCGGAGTTCTTGGGATCGGTGTGGCCTCCTACGGCATTGGTGATGTCTATGTTGAGAGTGCCGGTGAAGGTGGACGCATCGATGGACCGGATGCCGAGGCCGTCGCCGATGGCAATTCCATTCCCCGGATGAAAGTTGACCCGCTGGTCGCCGGGAACCCCGTCGTCGCTGTCGGTATCGAGCAAATTCAGCACATCCGTGGCGGCACTACCCTTGATGGTGAGATTTTCCAGGTCTACGGCTTCGAAATTCTTGATGGTGTTGGTCCCAACGGAGGTGAACTCCAGAGTCTCGAAACCTTCCCGGCTGTTGTCATTGCCGACGTGCAGCTGATGCAGGGTCACATTTTCGACCTTGACCTTGCCACTCTCGGGATCTGTGCCGACGGTCGTTCCGTCCAGCACCGTATCGGCAAAGTTGAAAGACACGTCGACCAGTGCCTTGGAGGTGTTCTCGACGGTCAAGGTGTCGGTGACCTGACTGATGTGGTCGATGGTCGCCGAGTCTCCGGCAGCCGCGGTGATCCGGTTGATGGTCAGGTTGGTGATGCTGTCGGCATTGCGGAGATCCAGCGTATTGGTACTGCCGGTGAAATCGACGTTGATCGTGTTGATGCCCAAGAGCACGGGGGTGACCGTACTGGAACCATTGTCGTTGTGATTGCCCAGGGTGACGTTCAGCGTCGGATTGGTGCCGGTACCGGTCAGGGTGTCCTCGTCCTGGAGGGCGTTGACTCGGTCATTGCCACCGGGCGTATAGACCAGGCCGGATGTGAATACATTACCGGTCAGCGTGTCCGTGTCTTCGGTCAGGGTAGTTCCGGTGGACCCGGATGTGCCCCCGAAGTGGTCGCCGGATCCCAGCGCGTCATCGGCATTGACGGTGATGTCCGCCAGCTTCCTGCCGATGGTCTGGCTGCTGCCGTCGGCGTCGTTGGTAAGCTTTGCCGTGATCTTGTTCTTGCTCTTGGTCAGGATTACGCTCAGATCTCCATCGAGAAAGGACAGGGTTTCTTTGACCGCTCCGGCGTCGAGCGCCGCTCGATCGATGTTGATCTTTATCAGTTGCCCGCTGTCTTTGTCCTTCAGGATGACGGTGCGGCCGGATAGCCGGATCTGAAAGCTATCCGTGGTGGAATCGATGAAGATGTGGTCATCACCCCCCGATTTCACCAAGTTAAAGACATCGACTACAGCATCGTATTCCTGGCTTCCGGCTTGGTCCTTGATGGTCTTGCGTTCGACGGCCATTGATCTAACTCCTATGTATTGGATGTTTTCTTCAGAATTGGGTCATTGTGGTAATGCCGACAGGCGGGACTCCCAACGCCGAACGACCGAAAAGCAAGAATCCTCTTCTCTTCTCCTCGACCGACGTTCCACCCGTGACGGAACTTTTCACGACACTCGCGGCGGCCTCCCTTCCGGCAACCACCGCCGCGCATCGTAGTCCAGTCCTCTTGGACGACACCACGATCGCCAGAGGCGCACAAGGATAGGCTTAGAACCGGGCGCCGACAATATGCCTTCGGAGGTAATTTTTGCTGTGTTTGTCCGGGCTCAGGCTCACCGGTACATTTCGGATCCTTCTTGTACAAATCGCTCGGACATCTTCTTCATGCCGTCTTCCAAAGCCTGGTTTTCATCAAGGTTGTGCTCCAGAGCGTAGGCTCGAACGTCCTGGGTGATCTTCATGGAACAAAAATGCGGCCCGCACATGGAGCAAAAATGCGCCACCTTGGCGGAATCCTTGGGCAGGGTCTCGTCATGGAAAGCGAGCGCTTTTTCGGGATCCAGGCTTAGGTTGAACTGGTCTTGCCAGCGGAATTCGAATCTCGCCTTCGACAAGGCATTGTCGCGGACCTGGGCCCCTGGATGGCCTTTGGCGAGATCGGCGGCGTGGGCGGCGATCTTGTAGGTGATGATGCCTTCGCGAACGTCTTCCTTGTTGGGTAACCCGAGATGCTCCTTGGGAGTGACGTAACAAAGCATCGCCGTGCCGTACCAACCGATCATGGCGGCACCGATGGCGCTGGTGATGTGGTCATAGCCTGGTGCGATATCGGTGGTCAGCGGACCCAGGGTGTAGAAAGGGGCTTCCTGGCAGTATTTCAGCTGCAGTTCCATGTTCTCGCGGATTAGGTGCATCGGCACATGGCCCGGTCCTTCGATCATCGTCTGGACATCGTGCTTCCAGGCGATCTGGGTCAACTCACCGAGGGTTCGCAGTTCGGCCAGTTGGGCTTCGTCATTGGCATCATGGATCGATCCTGGACGAAGGCCATCGCCAAGGCTGAAACTGACATCGTAGGCTTTCATGATCTCGCAGATCTCTTCGAAATGCGTATGGAGAAAGCTTTCCCGGTGGTGAGCCAAACACCATTTGGCCATGATGGAGCCGCCGCGAGAGACGATTCCCGTGAGCCTCTTGGCGGTCAACGGTACGTAGGCGAGGCGCACCCCGGCATGAATTGTGAAATAGTCGACGCCCTGTTCGGCCTGTTCGATCAAGGTATCGCGAAAAATTTCCCAGGTCAGGTCCTCAGCTTTCCCGTTAACTTTTTCGAGTGCCTGATAGATTGGGACCGTTCCAACCGGAACCGGCGAATTCCGGATGATCCATTCCCGCGTTTCATGGATGTTTTTCCCGGTCGACAAGTCCATCACCGTATCGCCGCCCCAGCGGATCGACCAGAGCATTTTTTCCACCTCCTCCTCGATCGACGAGGAAATAGCGGAATTCCCCAGATTGCAATTGATCTTGACGAGAAAATTGCGGCCGATAATCATCGGCTCCAACTCTGGGTGATTGATATTGGCCGGAATGATTGCGCGACCACGGGCAATTTCATCCCGGACAAATTCCGGGGTGATCAATGGCGGGATAGCGGCACCGAAGGATTCCCCTCTATGCTGAGCCCGAAGGGAGTCGGCGACTCCTTCCAGCCGGAGGTTTTCCCGGATCGCCACAAACTCCATCTCGGGGGTGATTACGCCACGGCGGGCGTAGTGCATTTGGCTTACGTTCGATCCCGCTACAGCTTTGCGCGGGTTCCAGCGCCGAGCGAAGCGCAGCGAGGCCAAATCAGCCTGATCCAGACGATTTCGTCCGTAGTCGGACGTCAGTTGGCGGAGGATCGCGGTATCGTTACGCTGTTCGATCCAGGGCAGCCGGAGGCGCGGAAGTCCGCTGGACAAGTCAGTTGCAAGCGCTGGGTCTGTGTACGGTCCGGAGGTATCGTATAAACACACTGGGGGATTTTCGACGGCGCCGTTCCGACTAGCAGTAGCGGACTGGGAGACGAGGCGCATCGGAACCCGGATGTCATCGACACTGCCACGAACATAGATCTTTGTCGATGCAGGGAAGGGTCGGAGCGGTGTGGACCGATCCGCTGTGGTCTCTGGAAGGTAAGGTTCTGGAACTACAGTCATCGCGAGGGTCCTTGTGAAAAAAAATACAAGGGGGCGACGGCAGAGACAGGATTCTGGCATTCCCTACGCCGGTTTGACCCGGATCAGGTTCGAAGGGTGTCTCTCAGCCTGAGTGGATCAGGCACCCCCAGCCGCTTGGAATGAGGTACGTTAAGTCATGGAGGACCGTTTGGCAAGGGCTCTAGTCGATGGACCAACAGGAAGGAACTGGCGCTATGAGACAGAAAGAATTCGCGGAAATCGGTAGGCCATACAGGGGGCTTTCAATAAAGCGGTGGATAAGGGGTACGTTCGCTGTTGACGAAGGAAGGAGGACGGTTTTGTTCACAGTTTATTACAGCATAATCCACCTTTTCGTCTTATTAAGTTCTTCCGCAGGTAACTGATGATAATAGAATTTATTGAGTTATCCGGAAGGAAGTGGGATATAGAATAGAATAAGAAGAAAAGAAAAAGATATTTTTTCGAGACAAAATAGAATCCGAGGTTTTTTATGAATGGTTTCTCTTTATTCGTCATCCTTCTAGCAAGCTTATCCGTTATTTTCGCGGTAATGAGCGTAAAGTTCGTTCCACAAGGGTCTGAATATACGGTCGCGCGGTTTGGTAAATATACGACGACGCTACTGCCAGGCTTGAACTTTATAGTTCCGCTGATCGATCAAATCGGGGCGAAGATGAATATGATGGAACAAGTCTTGGATGTTCCGTCTCAAGAGGTAATTACTAAGGATAATGCGATGGTACGGGTGGATGGGGTAATTTTCTTCCAAGTCATCGACGCACCAAAGGCGGCTTATGAGGTCAGCAATCTACATCTTGCGATCAATCAACTCACGATGACGAACATTCGGACGGTGATGGGTTCTATGGATTTGGATGAATTGCTGTCGAAGAGAGATGAGATCAACATTAGATTGTTGCGGGTTGTCGATGATGCCACGACTCCCTGGGGTGTAAAAGTGACAAGAATCGAGATCAAGGATATCCGTCCGCCACAGGACCTCGTCGATGCGATGGCCAGGCAGATGAAGGCCGAGAGAGACAAGAGGGCCTCGATCTTGGAGGCGGAGGGAAGCCGGGCAGCGGAGATCCTGAAAGCGGAAGGCTTAAAGCAAGCGGTGGTGTTGGAGGCGGAAGGAAAGAAGGAGGCGGCTTTCCGAAGTGCGGAGGCCCGGGAGCGGCTGGCAGAAGCTGAAGCAAAGGCGACACTGTTGGTTTCGGAGGCGATTTCAAAGGGAAACATTCAGGCTATCAACTACTTTGTCGCGCAGCGGTACTTAGAAGCGTTGCAAAGCGTGGCGAGCGGACAGAATAGCAAGGTGATTATGATCCCGGTGGAGGCTTCGAGCATTCTGGGCGCGTTGGGAGGTATCGGCGAGATAAGCAAGGCGGTGTTCTCGAAAGCTGAAGGGTAACAAAAGTGGTAGAGACAGTTGTCGTGTACTGGCACTGGTGGGCATTGGCGATACTCCTCCTTATTTTGGAAATGGTGCTGCCGGGAATGTTCTTCTTGTGGTTGGCAGCAGCAGCATTGATTCCTGGTGTCGTCGTTCTAGCGTTTCGGGACATCGGATTAGGGATTCAGCTAACGGTTTTCGCCGTCACCGCGGTAGGCAGCATCTTGCTGGCGCGGAAACTTTTTGCTGGGCAAGGCATCGCTTCGGATCAACCATTACTGAATCGGCGAGCAGAGGGATATGTGGGTAGGAAATTTACCTTGGAGCAAGACATGGTGGATGGTGAAGGGCGGGTTAGGGTCGGTGATTCGGTATGGAAGGTGCGGGGGGAGGATTTGCCTGCGGGAACAAAAGTAGCGGTGAAGGGGGTCGATGGTACGATTTTGTTGGTTGAGGAGGTCAGAAATGGTAGGGACGCAGAAACGGAAATCTAGAAACAAAGGGTTTTGGCGGGGAAGCGATATTGGATCGGGAGGTTGAAATGGATAGAGTTGTTTCGGTGTTCCACGTGAAACAACTCCGTCCAGCCATAAACGAATCGGGAGACCGGCTACAATTCAAACGACCTCAATCAAGTCTCGGCTCTCCCTGTACTTGTTACCCCATTGTTCGTATTTTTTCATCCACGGTCCTTTTTTGCGGCTGTTGATTCTGCGGTGAACTGGACTAGTAAAGTCCCTGTTTGCTATATTACTGGTCCCCAAAAATACCCTTAATCCCCATTGACCCAATTGGCCGTTGCGAAAATCCAGTTTCGACCTTTTGTCGACATTTCTTCGTTAATTGCCTCGAGTCCGCGGATTCCCTACCTAATCACAAAATCTGGAGAAGCCCCCTATGGCAATAAAGATTGCAATCAACGGCTATGGACGCATTGGCCGCAATGTCTTGCGCGCGCTTTACGAATCCGGAAGAAAAGATATTCAAATCGTCGCCATCAATGACCTCGGGGATGCCAAGATCAATGCTCATCTGACCAGGCGCGATACCGTACACGGCCCATTTCGCGGAACGGTCGAATTGGGGGAAGGGGAGATCGTCGTAAATGGAGACCGAATCCAGGCGCTCTCGGAACGAGATCCATCGAAATTGCCATGGACACAACTAGGGGTTGACGTTGTCCTTGAATGCACAGGGCTATTTCGCACCAAGAGCAAATGTGAACCGCATCTGGCGGCGGGCGCCAAAAAGGTAATCATTTCTGCACCAGCCGATAAGAACGACTGCGACGCCACAGTGGTTTATGGCGTAAACCACAGCATTCTCTCCGCTTCCCATGCGGTCATCTCCAACGCGTCTTGTACCACCAACTGCCTTGCTCCCTTAGTCAAACCGCTTAGCGACGAACTCGGTCTGGTTTCCGGACTGATGACGACTGTCCATTCCTATACCAATGATCAAGTGTTGACCGACGTCTATCACACCGATCTGTACCGTGCTCGAGCTGCGGCGCTGAACATGATTCCAACCAAGACCGGCGCCGCGCAGGCTGTCGGTTTGGTGTTGCCGGAACTCAACGGGAAATTATCGGGTTTCGCGATTCGGGTACCGACAGCCAACGTCTCTGTCGTCGATTTGACCTTTGTTGCCAGCCGCGAAACCAATAAAGCCGAAGTGAATGGCATCATGAAGAACGCAGCCGACGGTCCCTTGCTGAATATCTTGTCGTACAACGACGAACCACTAGTTTCCAGCGACTTCAACCACACCTCTGCTTCGTCGAATTTCGATTCCAGCCAAACCGTTGTCATCGGGAATCTCGTAAAAGTCCTGAGTTGGTACGACAACGAGTGGGGATTCTCCAATAGAATGCTCGACACTACTGTCGCATTAATGAATGCCAAATAAGTGCCGACTCGCATGACTAATCTCACTTTTCGCCGGACCAAGATCATCGCTACTCTTGGGCCGGCCTCTGAAAGCCCAGATGTCTTGGAGCGAATTCTCCAGGCCGGCGCCGACGTTGTCCGCCTGAATTTCTCACACGGTACGGCTGCGGAACATCAAGCCCGGGCCGAACTGGTACGGAGAATTTCCACCGAAATGGGGCGACACGTTGCGATTTTGGCAGATCTTCAGGGTCCGAAAATCCGCATCGCTCGCTTTAAGGACAACAAAAAAATACAACTAGTGGAAGGTCAGCGATTTGACCTCGACATCGCTCTCCCGGCGGACGCCGGCGACGAAACTCAGGTCGGATGTTGTTACGAAGACCTACCAAAGGACGTAAAGGCCGGTGACGTTCTGTTGCTCAATGACGGTTTGATCGAACTAGTCGTAGACGGGGTGACCGGAACGCGTATTCAGTGCCATGTCACTGTCCCTGGGCTTCTTTCGAACCACAAAGGAATCAATAAGCTTGGCGGCGGCCTGTCGGCTCGTGCCCTGACTGATAAGGATAAAGAGGACTTGAAGACTGCTGTCCAAATCGGCGCCGACTATCTCGCAATCTCTTTTCCGCGCTCAAAGGAAGATATTGAAGAAGCGCGTCGCCTGCTCCAGCAGGAGGGAAGCGACATGGCGATTGTCTCCAAGATCGAGCGCGCGGAGGCGATCCTGGAAGGGGTGATTGAAGGGATTATCGATTCCTCCGATGCCATCATGGTAGCCCGGGGAGATCTCGGCGTGGAAATTGGCGATGCATTGCTTCCGCATCAGCAAAAACGCCTGATCAATCTTGCTCGTTCCCGCAACAAGGTAGTGATAACAGCGACCCAGATGATGGAGTCCATGATCGAGAACCCGATGCCAACTCGCGCTGAGGTTTCTGACGTCGCCAACGCCGTAATTGATGGAACGGACGCAGTAATGCTATCTGCGGAAACTGCCGCCGGGAAATTTCCTGACCGTGCGGTTTCTTCCATGGCTCGGGTATGTGTCGAGGCCGAAAAATACCCCCGAACACGACAGTCCGGTCATCGGATGAACGAGCGTTTTCATAAGATCGATGAAGCGATTGCCATGTCGGCCATGTACATCGCCAATCATCTAGAAGTGAAAGCAATCGGTGCCCTAACGGAAACCGGATCCACCGCGTTGTGGATGTCCAGAATCAGCTCTGGAATTCCCATCTTCGCCCTGACCTCCCACGAAAAGACTTGCCGTCGTGTCACCATGTTCCGTGGAGTCTATCCGATCAGTTTTAACGAGAAAGGGATATCCGATGTGACGACGCTAAACCGGGCCATCGTTCAGGAACTCATCAAACGCAAACTTGTTGCCTTACCCGACATGGTCATTCTCACCAAGGGCGATGTAACCGGCCGCACCGGTGGAACCAACGCGCTAAAGATATCGGCAGTCGCCGATCTTCTTAGTGCCGTACCCGGCTGAACTTCCAACAGGACAGTAATCTATGCCAAACAGGTTTGGAGGCGTGCACCAATGAAACGAGAGTCCATCACACAGTTCATCATCAAAGAACAACGCAAGAATCCGGATGCAACAGGCGAATTCACCTTATTGCTGAATGACCTGGCTAGCGCCTGCAAAGCCATTTCCCACGAAGTCAATCACGGTGCTCTGGTAGGCAATCTAGGTTCTGTAGGCGAGGAAAATGTCCAGGGTGAAGACGTCAAGAAGCTCGACGTAATTGCCAACGAGATCTTCCTTGATGCAGTTCAATGGACTGGCCACCTCGCCGGGTTGGCTTCGGAAGAAAACGAAGATGTGATTTCCATACCGGAAGGCTACCCACGGGGGAAATATCTGGTTTGCTACGACCCTCTCGATGGATCCGCCAACATCGATAACAACATGACAGTGGGAACCATTTTTTCCATTCTCCGTGCACCAGCCGGTGTGGAGAATCCGGCTGCAAAGGACTTCCTGCAGCCGGGAACGCAGCAAGTCTGCGGTGGCTTCTGTATTTATGGTCCAACCACCATCATGGTTCTTACCACAGGAAACGGAGTCAACGGATTTACCTTGGATCGGGACGTTGGAGAGTTCCTGTTGACCCATCCGAACATCCGCATCCCGGAAGACACCAAGGAGTTTGCCATCAACATGTCGAATCGGCGCTTCTGGGAGGCTCCCGTTCAGCGATATGTCGAAGAATGCGTAAAGGGGAAGGACGGTGGCCGTGAGAAGGATTTCAACATGCGATGGATTGCATCGATGGTAGCCGAGGTCTATCGCGTACTGATGCGGGGCGGGATCTTTATGTATCCTATGGACGAGAAAATCCGGTCGAAAGGCGGTAGGCTACGCCTGATGTACGAAGCGAACCCCATGAGCTTTATTGTCGAACAAGCAGGGGGGGCGAGTTCAACCGGCCGCGAGCGTATCCTCGGAATTCAGCCCACTAGCATTCATCAGCGCGTTCCGGTAATTCTGGGATCCAAGAACGAGGTTGAACGTATTGTTGGCTATCACCTGAACGGCTAGCAATTCGAGCTGAGAATTACCGCCCGGGTTAGCGAGCCTCCCTGGGCGGTAAACTGCGGCAAAGTAGTCCCCCTTTTACCGGGGCGATATTTTGAAAGAATGGGAAAGCTCAGCAGTTCGTTCAAGCAATCCGATTGCTCTGACTGCGCTTTTGGAAGACCAATAGAGGCCAGGTTAAAGCGATCCGACATGCTCAGCGCATTCGAGATTGTTCTAATGGAACCTAGTTCCGGCCCGCTACCCGAAGGAGCGTCACCTTCTTGCGTTGGTCTGTCTTGTCATCGTATCCGCAAGAAGCTCGGCCTTCTCTGTGGGTCTGCCCAGAATGGTATTCCCTTTAGGGGCTGAACCGGTTTTTCCGATTTCCGTAAGGTTCCGGAAATCCAGTTCACGGGGATTGCGAAATACTTTCTGAGATGTTCTCTTGAAAAGAAAGTCGAAATTCCCACCAACTTGCCAGAGTCATCAAACACTCCCCCACCGCTCGATCCTTCGGCAAAATAAGCCGACGTCTGAATCAATCTGCCGCCCTGGTAGAAAAAAAGGCCAGTAACCTTTCCGATCGACCGAGACAGAGACGTGCCAACTGCCCGCGGAAATCCAAAGAGAGAAATAGAATCTCCTTTCCGTAGCTTTCCCGCATCCCCCAGTCTGGCTGCCGATACCGTCAACGTCGGAACTTCAAGCAAGCAAAGATCATGAAAGACATCGGCGCGTACTCCGCTAACGGAAAATCGAAGTGCTCCCTTGCTGAATGCGACTGCTGCGGCTTCTCTGAGGATATGGCAGTTTGTAACGACCTTCCGGCCTTCCATGACGACGCCGGAACCGAGCATCACCCTTCCGCCTCTACTTGGTAGGGCGTGAACCTGGACGACGCTCGTGCCCACAGAAAAATCCTCGGCTTGAACCGCTGGGGAACCCAAGAATCCTGTGAGGATATAGGCGGGAAGCGCCACGAACCGCCGCCGGGGGACGCCATGGGATAACATGCCAAGCATGTGATTCCATCAACGTTGACTGGCGCTCTCCATTACAAGGAAAGCCCGACGCGCCGCCTAGCGTCGAGACAGTTCTCACTGCCCTTCTGGAAGTCTCGGCAGGTCTTCGGCCGCGCCTCATAAATGCTGCAGGTAAACGACTCATCGGGGACTCTTCCACCCATCAAAGCGACGCAGCGGTTACCGTCTCTCTTAAGTCGGTGGTGTCCGTCAATGCGTTCAACAAGCTCCGCTAGAGACTTGACTATCCGTCGTTCCTTTGAGCCGACTTCGATCGCATGATACGCCTCCCTACAGCACGCACCGCAGGTGAGGCAATCCAACTCCGAAGCAGGCTCCCACCGAACGCACGCCGGCGCATAGTCTCCGATCCGAATCAGCGGTGCATGGTGACACCGATGGCCGCCCCGTTCGCCATATGCCCACGCACAGTCCCTGCATCCGTGATCTGAATAATACCTAGCCTGCGGTGCGTGACCAGTGGGATGATAAAGCGGTGGAGCCCCCTTCATTTCCCATAATAGCGGCATCTCCTCCGGGGGTTCCCGCCCATAGCGGGCGTTCGGAACGACCGCCGCAATGGCAGCGCTAGATGCCAATGCCGCTTTCAGATGAGGTGCCCATCGCGGCCTCGATGCCCGCCATGCACCGATACGGCCAGCCACACACGATGGCTCTCTACGGCCCCCTTGTTCCGGAGCGGCAGAAAAAGGATCTTCTCCCAGTCGGGACCAGAGGCTGACCCGAAACTGGGTCGTCGGCGCCAGAAATTCCCTTAATCCGACGCTGTCCGCTAAAAATGCCTGCAGTCGAAGACAAGCTTGTTCCCGGACCAGATCACGACTGGAAGTGTTGTCCAACCCCCAGTCAACTCGAGTCTCTCCTTCCTCCCCCTCGATCAAAGCATGGCAGAGTTCATGAAGAATCATCTGCGCAAGGCAATCATCAGGATCCAGCGTGGATTCATCGCCGATGACGATGTTCCCTTTCCCGTCAAACGACGCGTAAACACCACCGGAACGGACAATACCAAAGCCGATTCTCTCAGCACAGGTACTCCATACGATTTCCAACGGATCTCGATACCGGTGTGTGGCTTGTCGCGGTAAAATTTTCATCTTTTGGTCACCCAATTACTCTTTTGTCGGTCCGCATCGGTAAAAGCGTCGTGACAAGTTTCGCCGCAGCCGGGAACTTGAGCAAGGCAATAAAGGATCAAATCAGATTATCCATTCAAAAACGAAATATCTATGGGAATGAAGAATGGTAAGTCGATGTAAAGGTGGAAACCCAAGATTTGCAGAAACCTCGAGCCGATGCCAGACATCAGACCCGTGAATTACATCCATCGGACAGTCCTTAAGAAGGAATTAAGCGACCACCCATATTCTGAAGCTAAAGAGGAAGCTCAGATCGACCCTGCACAACCAACCGAGATTACCGAGGTGCGTAATGTTTGCCAGCCAACCGGAAACGCAAATGCTTCAACTCTGGTTCAGTCACCGCAGGAGGATGATTTATACGGTAAAACCGATAGCCGACTCGCGAGAAGACCTCCCGTATCCGGTAACCTTCCGGGGACGGCTAAATTTATTGGCAATATTGATCTTCTTCATAGCGACCGTTATCGGTGCTGTGGGTGAGTTCAAGGGAAACGAATCCATGGGGTGGCCCAGACGGAAAATGTCCCGCCGAAATGTCTCGCCAACGGCTTTCGCTGACTCCTTACCTCACCGCACAACAGAAAGCGAACATTTTTCCAATCTTAGGATCGAACGTCCATGAAGACACGGCGGCGATGGGTACGAACTATGGTTACCGATTCCTTCAGGCGTTCCATCATACACGCAAGCGCCGTGCTGTGCTTGAGTATCGGAATCGCACGTGCAGATGTAGCCGGAACCTGGAATACTACCGGTCTAACCCGTACCGTCGTGACTTCCCTGATCTCGCCTGGTACCCCGCCTGAGAAGTCCGTTTCGATCGGAGACGGAAGTTACAGCTTTGACCCGGATCGTATTTTTTCTGCTGCAGCCATCAGTGGCAGATGGACTCAAATCGGATCCGCCTATTCCGTAAGGCCTTCCCGGCATGCCCTGGAGACGGCTTATGCCAACGCCATGATCGAAAACGATCAGACCATCGAAATCAGGCTCGTCCGAAGAATTCGTGGGTGAAAAAGGTC
>Ga0233425_10004775_pt1 | contig 22258 bp, 26 predicted proteins | sample Watercolumn_Towu_2_FD_181712 | JGI IMG/M metagenome (GOLD analysis project Ga0233425, IMG submission 181712) | Freshwater microbial communities from Lake Towuti, South Sulawesi, Indonesia - Watercolumn_Towuti2014_140_MG | ecosystem: Environmental > Aquatic > Freshwater > Lake | place...
GTCGGGCAGAAGCGGCTCTGAACAAGCTGCAACGAACCCCATCCAGTATTTACGGAAGTGATTGGCAGCATACCAAATTCGGTATTTTGCAGGGTCACATTCACAAAGGATGAGCTGTCATAGACATCGCGCAGATCGCGAGCGGATGAGGGATGAACCACGAACAAATCCGGGTTTCCACCATAACCGTAGATGCTTTCGGCCAGGTCGTCCACCATCGTCTTATTCACCTTCCCGGTAGTGGAGGTGGTATTTGTGGTAACGAAGGTGGCCAAACCGCCAAAGGAACGCGGCGCGCTAACGGTGCCAGCGGCGCGGATACCCTGGAAGACCGATTTTTCAATCAGTCGCATCAAGCTGGGGATTTCCTTCATCGCCTGGTATTCCCATTGGTCAGCGATACCGTACTGGCTGATCACTTCCTGGGTGCCGGTGATCTTCAACCCTTCCTGGAAGATGGCAGTATAGTTGTACGGCACAGAAAGCTGTGCAATACCACGATAGTCTGCGTCATCACCTTCGAGGCGGGCCTGGCCAACGATCTCAATCGCAGAAGTGCTGGCGTGAGTTGCATTGGTGCCGCCGTAAGAGCGCGAGTAAATAGAGATGGTATTGTTGGTCGCATCAGAAGCCGATACAACCATGTATTCGGAATCCACCTTGATTACATCGCCATCTTTGAACAGAGAGGCGTCCGTAACAGCAAAGCTGGTGCTGTTGGTTGCAATGGTTGTGGTGTCATCCGCCGTTGTGGTCAGCGAAGAGAGGGCGTCTTCCAGCCATTCAATCTTGGTGCCATTGCGGTTGATGCGGAATTTGGAGCTTGCGGAATCCAAACCGCCCAGCGCGATGATCAGCGGGGTATCTCGCGGGTCGATCATCTTGACGACATCGGAAATTACCCGAATATCCGGGCCGGTGTCGCTGTAGGTACTTTTGGGTTGATCGTAAACAGACATTTAGTCTCCTATATGGACAGCCCTTTCTCGCGGTACTTCTGTTTCAGGTTCATCAGAGAATGAATATCTCCCTGTGGTATGCCCGAAAGTTCTCTGCGGTATTCCGCTGAAAGGTCTGTCTGGCTGATGGTAACTGGTTGGGTCGCCGTTGAAATTGGCGGCGGGGTTTTCCTGCGGTCTACGATGGCCTTCACTTCACTGGCGTAAGCATCGGCGGGAAGGTTGCGGTTTGATAGCAGGATCACATCCGGGTCTGATTCGTTCAGTCCAGCCAGAGACAGAACGGCGCGTTGCAGTTCGGAAACATTGACCGCCGTGCCGGGGCGATTGTCTGTTTGCGCGATGGGTTGCGGCTTTTGGACGTATTGAGAAACAGCCTCTTTGGCTTCTTTCTCCGATAGTCCAGAGTCAACAAGCTCCTTCGTAGTCTGATCTTGCAGTTGGTTCAGGCGTTTCTCAAAGTCGCTGATGCGTTTATCTTTGACGGATTGCATCATGGGGCGCAACCGCGGTTCGAGCTTCGCAAGAATCTTCTCTACAAGAACATCCTCTGGTGCAACACTTTGAGAATTTGAGCTGTCAGATGGGCTTCCCGATGCGGGTGTTGGCACACCCTGACCGGAAACTTCCACCCCGCTTTCCTCAATTGGATCTGACATTTTTCATACCCTTTCAAAAAAGAATGTGTAGAAAACTTGTTCTACACATTCAGAATAACAGGTTTTGAGGGGGTGTTTTTACGGGATCATGGAATGTAGGATAGCACCTCTTCGGCAGTCATTCCAAGCGGTTGGCCAATCTGGTTCAACAACTTTATTACAACAGACGGTAAATTTCCGTCAGACAATTTAATCAGTTCGTAGGTATATTCATCCATCTGCGACATAATAACAAGCCGCTTATATTTCTCTGCCTGGTCAAAGTTTCCTCTTACCGTATTGGAATACAAATTCCGCATAGACTTGCCAAAGTTCTCGTATGCGGCAATGTCTGGGTTATCGTTGTAATACTTTCTTGCCTTTGTTGTATCCATTGACATAGATTTAAAATTCTCGTACTTTGTCAGAATACCCGGCCAGCGTTCTTCGGCAACCCGATCAATTTCAGCAGAAATCGAGAAGTTTCCATTACTGCTATCCGTTTTACTTTTCTGATATTTCATCAGCAAAGCAGCATTATCCTCATCCGGTGTAGTTTCGCTAATCCCCTTCAAAATATCCTGCGCCCCAACAGAATTTAATTGTGCGTCTGTTCGGATCAGCGGCTTCGGCTGTTCAGGAAAGAGATCGGATGCTTTGTCTATTGCTTCCGCAATCTTGCCCTCATAATTATCTTTCAATTTCCAGTATTCTTTGACTTTCGGAAAATCCCTCAAATATTGAGCGGTATCACCGTTGTTATCTTTGAGATAGTAATACCCGTCCAGTTGTTCAAACACTTCTGCGCCGAATTTCTTGCCGGCTTCCCGGTAAAATTGAGAGCGATAATAGTTTTCCAGGTAATCCAATCCGCCATAATATTTGGACAACAGCGGATCAGCCAAAACAACCTGTTGTCTGTACTGCAAATAATTCTGCACATTCGGGTGCTGTTGTAAAAACATTTCAGCTTTTGAGTAATCTTTGGTTCCAAGCACCTGGTAATACTGATCCACAAGTTCTTTGGTATCAGTACCAAACGTCTCAACGCTATACCGGTTCAACAAAGAATTTCTGGCCCGCACCGCCGCCCATTCGTGTGATGTGGTTCCATCCGGCACCGCCAGCACAATACCAATATCGCGCGCTGCGGCAATCAGGTGCATCCGGTCTGTTTCAGCCATCCCCGCAAGTCCCTTGTTGTCATAAAAAGCGTTTAGAATATTACGGCTCAATCCAACCGAGTCGATGATATTATCCTGTGAACCTGGCGGTATCCTGTTTAGCACCGCCCATACGTATGCCTCGTCCCGAACATCATCCGACTTTCGCGATAGCATCACCGTTTCCATGAACGGGTAGCGTTCTTTGAATTTCTGCCACGCCATTGCGTACTTTTCAGGTGACATATTCGGCTTGTTTAGCATAATAGCGTTCATTTCAGAATATGCCTTGTCAATCAGGGCATCCCCGGTATTTCTCCCCTTGAAGCCAATTCCCAGCACGCCGCCCATAGCCTGCGAGAATCCTCTTTGCGAGTAGAACGGCTTTTCCGGGTTGTTAACAGAATACTGCATTGCCATATTCCATATTTCACCGGACTGTTGATAAGCAGCATCGTCTGCCTGTTCGAGGGTGATCACGCCATTATTTACCATCTGCCCCAGAGTCCTACCAACGCGCCGGCGGTCATAATTTGACATGCCGCCCTGCATCAGCATCAACGGATCAAGCTCGATACCGGCTGGTGTAATGATCGGGTTATTGCCCTTTACACCCAACATCGCAGATGCGCCTTTGATTGCACTGGTGATTGGAACCATGCGCCCGGCAAATACGCCGGCAGATTCAGGATTTCCCTTGATCCAATAATCCAACGCCACAGCCATTGAAATAGGTGTCCAAACAGAAGGGCCGAATTTGCCAAGACCATCCACGGTTGCGCCAAAAGCAGACTCTCTCCTCTGCGGGTCGTCAAAGTCCACGCCGATGATCCCATTCAGCGGATTGAGTGTCGCTTCCAGGTTGAAGTACAACGGATTTTCACTGTCAATTCCAAGTAATTCATTGGTATTCACCTGGTATCTGTACCACTCTGGCATCCCGGCATGAATCTTTTCCATGTAATCACGGTATCTGCCATAGGTCGCGCCCAAATAAGGGTTTTTTACGATTCGTTTCATCCAGTTACCGTAGGTTCTGGAATACCAGTATTGATACGGGTAAACATAGGCCAGCAGTGCATCTATTCCACGCTTATCTCGGTAATCCAACAGAGTGAATTTACGCGCCGCGCCGCTGATCTTCATTGCCGTGGCTCTGGCCGTTGCCATACGCCCTTCAATAACCTTACCAAATTGAGCGAGTGCCTTTTCCTGCGCGGTTGTCAAAACAATCGGTTTTTTGGGAACATAGTTTCCAAGAGAATCCATCACCATATTTACCGTGCGCTCGATCTCCGCGACCGTTTCCTGCGCCATATCATATTGTGTCGGTATCTCTGGTGTGGCGTTCTTTATGTGAGCTCCAACATTCTGGGTCTCGCCATCACCGGCTATTTCCGCTCCAATCTTATTCCCGGCCCTGTACGTTAAATCATCCATTTGGTCTGCATCGTTCACATCCAGCGGGCGCAAATCGGAGATTTCGCCATCAATATCACTCAATTCCCGCTCAAGTTCCGCGACTTTATTGGTCCTTCTGCGCTCATTGATTTCCGTAACATTCATCCGTGATTGTTTCGCTGTATTTTTTCCAATGGTTGCTTCCTGTCTGGAAGTCTTATATGATTTTGACCGCCACTTTTTTAGCTCCTCCTGCACATTCGCGCGTTTTCCCTGTAATACGTCAAGCTTCTTTGCGTCCTCTGGTGAAAGGGTTTTTCTCAAACCAACCAGGTCGGATAACTCGTCCACGTCCTTTTGGGTGGCTTTGCCATCACTGACCTTTTCGATCAATTCTGTGGCGCGTTTAGTCTTTTCGGTGTATTTAGGTTTCTCAATGACGCGAAGTTTTCCCGTACTTCTAAAATACTCCTTGTCCGCTTTATCCATCTGGTTGCACTCTTCCCCCAGATTTTGCGCTTTCAATACAGCGGAATCTTCCACCAGCACATCGGGGTAGGCGGCTTTCAGGTCTTCTAATGCGCCGTCATATTCCGCAAACAACTGTTTTCGCAAAGAAGTGTTAAGTTTTTCTTTTGTTGCATAAAACTTTTTCCAGGCAGTATGTTTCTTGATAGCCGCTTCCGATTCGGTGATCTTGCCGGCTCGTTGTTCCTCGATAATATCGTCAATGGCTTTTTCGATATTCGCGTGCAGTTCTTGTGTCTTTCGCCGCAAGGTATCTGAATACGTTTTCCAGGCAGTATCGCGTCTGGCTCTGGCCGCATTCAACTTGCGATAATCACCAGTTGTTCCAAGCGTTCGGTTGATCTGATCCACCTGCCCATCAAAAGCATTCTGATACACCCGCACAGTCTCATCTTTTTTCAGGTTCTTACGGGAAAGCAGGTCATATTCGTAATTACCAGAATCCTCGTCCAGTTCATCCAGTTTTTTTAGCAGGTCATCTTCCATGTCCTGCACTTCTCTGTGAATCCCATCTGGTGCCTTGCCGGCAGCTTCCTGTGCATTTGCCCGGTCAGCCAGTCTTCGTCTTTCCTCGATGGTCTGGCGTAACATTCGCTTCATTTCAGCCGGATTGTCCCGGTGCTGGCGAATAATATCTAAAACCACATCGTCCAGTTCTGCTTTGTGCAATTCTGCGATCTGGTCTACAGAAAGGAAATCTCCAAGATCCACCTGTTTCCCGGCAACGGTGTCCTTGATAGCCTTCCACACATCCCCGTAATTATCCCAGGTGCCGTTTTTGATAGCCTCGACCTGCGCCGGTGTGAAGCCTGCATCCGCAAGAATACCTTGCGCATCCTGCATCATCACCTTCCACATCCTGCGCATTTCTCTATCCACCGTCTTCGCGGCCACCATCTTTGCTGAAGCTGTCTCGATCTTTGCATTCCACCTGCGAGAGAAAGCCATCCGATCCCAGATAGATTTACCATCAATGGTATTTTCGATACCACCACCCTTGAAACCAATCGTTGCAAGGTGACCGGCTCCCCAGCCATCCAATATTCTATCTGCTCTGGCACCGGAATACTTGAACCCGCCCAGCAAAGCATCTGGGTGATCTATTCCAATATGGAACATATTAGTCAGATAGTTTCTGGTAGCAAATGCCGGGTTGATACCCATATAGGTAAAGGCAAAGAAGCGATTGATCGGGCCGACCAGGTTCTTTTGTACCGCTTCATGGAATTGCAATATCCTGACAAGTGCCGGGTTTACAGTTCCAAGTTTTCCGTTCTTTGCCAAAGTTAGCATGTAAGCTGGAATGTCTTTGCCGGATTCTAATGCGACTTGTACCGCCTTCGCTTGTTCTGCCTGTTTCACAATAGACGGGAACATTCTGGCCGCTGCGTTTTCAATCCGTTTAGATAACTTATCTGTCAGGAAGGTCAATGCGTTGGCTCCATCCCCTTTGACACTCTCCAACAGTTTTGTAATGCCCTTAATGTCAAACACGCCGTCAGAATTGCTGAACATCTGCTTGAAACCAAGAAAAGCGTCCAGCATATCATCGCCGAGAAGTATTTGCGCTTCCGGCATTTTAGATATTCTCGCAACAGCCTCTAATCGTTCCGCGTCTGTTCCAGCCACGATCTTTAACATGTCGTGTACAACATTTCCAAAGTCTTCCATCGTGCGAATTTGTTTAGACTTTGCCAGGATGGTAAAGGCATCGTGCATCTTATCCACTAATCTGGCTTGCAAAGCGGTTGAAACTGGCGAGAAGATGCTCCTTTGCGTTGCGCTTTTCACTTGTTCCGCTGTGCGAATTTTTACCCGTTCGGCAAGCCATGAAGATAACTTTTGTGTGGGTGATTCAACCCTTTTAACTACTTTGGCAGAATCAACCACCTCTTCCGCCAAATTCGCTGTGTCAGAAACAGCGTTGGTTGTTCTGGCAATGTCACCCAGATTGTCGGCAGCGTTTGCCGCTTCACCCAGATTACCCGCAACTTTGGCGGTATCGCCCACGGCATTTGTAACCCTGGATACATCCGAAACAGTATCCAGCGAATCAACAATACTTTCTGCTTTGGCAATATCTGTTACTGCATTCACGCTTTTCAACAGATCAGCCCCATCATCGGCGATCATCACGCCTTTGACGCCTGCTTTTGCGGCTCCAGCACCACCCGGAAATAGTAAATTCAGTGGATCTAAAAAAGACTGGCCGACCATTTCTGCCAGCGGATTCTGCAATTCCTGCATCAACAAGATCGGGTTTTCGCCCGCCCTGTATCTTCGCAAGTATTCAGCGATTAATCCGTCTTTGAATAGGGATGAATAAGCGATGCGCGAAGCAGCCCAGGCTTCATACCCGGAAATATCCTCTCCCATCTTTGCCTTGATTGCAATGGTTCCAATCAATCGCTCCGCGCCGTACCCAATATTGCCGAGCAATTCCATACCCCCGCCAAGTAATTGTTTTACGCCTTTCAGCACATATCCGATTCCATAGGGTAAGGTCAGTCTTTCGGCGTTTGTCCAGGCTCTTCCAGCGGTAGATACAGCCTCTCCAACAGTTTGCAAGACAGGGGAGGCGGCTTTGGTTGCATCCTCAACGAAAGTACCCGTCTTATCAGATATAGCAACACCGGCTTGTTTAAACGATTCTGGGATTTCATCCCAGTTATCTTTCTGGATGATCACAATTGGTGTCGTGTCCTTGTTCTGAAAATCATAAAGGACATTTCCCCACCAGTTCTTCATGGCATTACTGACCTCTCCCCAGAAATTGGGGTCTGGGTCAATATCTCCCCAGTAAGGTTTCCCGTACTGGTCAAACATGGTTGCCATCCACTTCGTTCCATCAGTCCGCTGGATAGTCGGCAGCGGTTCACCGCTCATACCCGTTTTGCCGCCAGGTTCAAAGTTTTCGTTGGATTGTTTAGGGTCTATTACGGGAGATTCAGCACTTCCGATATCAGACGCTTTCGCCTGAACCGGTTGTTGTAAAACGGGCTCCTGTTTCAGTTCTGCCGGCCTTTTTACAGAAATATTCCCGGCCTCAATGTTGGCGGCTATATTTTGCTGAATGTCCTCAATTTTGGTTGATTTCGTTTTAGCCATTAGAACTTCCAGGTGTATTGTCCGACAGAACCGAAGTATTTGGTCGGATCAATCTGTTCGGGATGGTTGGCGTTATATCTTGCCTGCGCCGCCTGCTCTGCGCTATAAATAATCTTTCCGTTCGGGTCGTAGATCACATAATTTGCGCCCAATGGTTTCGGTTTGGGATTTTCTGGTTTGCTTGTAGGTACATTCACGCCGGTATATTGATTAACAGCGGTATTCGTCAAACCGGGGTAAGTCAGGTACGGAACATTATTCACATTGACTGTATATCCGCCCTCTGCAAGTGCAGTCGGACCGCCACCGTATACAGCGTTATAATTTGCCTGTTGTTGAGCGGCGTTCTGTAAACTCCCAATCTTGTTTTGCGTAGATGTCATCGGTTTGGGCTGGATCACAGGCTGATTAGCATATTCGTACCTCTTAAAATTCGCCATATTCGCGCCGTTTTGAGCTGCTAACCAGGCGTCATATTGTGCCTGATAGCGGTTACTGGATGCAACAGCGGCATTGGCAGATTGCAGAGACATTCCTTCGCGAATCAGCGCATTTCTTCTGTTTAGATCTTCCTGCATCTTTCTTTCCTGTTCAGATGTCGTAAAGAAATCGCCCACCCTTTTTGCGCCTAAACCGATTCTATTGGCCGCAAATCCAATAAGATCTTGACCGTTAAACAAAGTCTGATTTAACTCACCCAACACTTTATTTCGTGCATCCCAAAATGCGCCAGGAACAGGACTATAAGCATAGCCCATACCGCTGCTGCGCATATTCCCTCTGGGAGAAGCGTCTGTCGGTACTCTAATTACCAGACCCGGCGACAGTATGGAAACGCCAGGGTTCGACGCCTTCAGTTGTGCCACCGTCACCCCGTATTTCTTCGCTATGGTTTCCCAGGTATCCCCGGTCATTACTTGTCTGTCCGGCATCATTCACCTCGCCTAAAAGTTCCTGTACATAAAGTCGCGCTTCTAGAATATCAATCAACATCTGCTTCCTAGAATCCGACATCCTGCCCTCCCTGCGTCATGCCAGTCTGCATTTCCCTGGTCATTTCCGGGTTCATCATCTGCGCCGGGATACCGCCCTGGTTCGGATCAAAACCAATCCCGTTAGCCGGGTTCTGCGGTAATGGCGCGTTATTTGCCATCTGGTTTACCTGCGCCTGCTGCTGTATTTGTGACTGTTGTAATTGCAAAGCCATTTGGCCCTTCTGTTGCATCAGCGCAAGTTCATTCTGCAGCATCGCCTCGCGCACCTTCTCCTTATCAGAAATGCGCATAGCCCTTGCTGGATCTGTAACCCCGATTTCTTCCAGTGCATATTCTTTGGGGAAGCCTAATTGCAGGGCCATCATAGCAGCATTAATCTTTTGCTGTCTATCGGTTGCCACGTCCGGCGATAGCTCAACGCTCAAATTCAGCCTTTCTGGCAAAGCATTAGGATCAAGTATCATTTGTTTTCCAAATGCATCCGCAGAACGGTCGTTATAGAACACCGCACTATTGTTATGTCTGATCCACTTGAAGAACAATTTGCAAATATCCGCAGTGACCTGTTCGGCAAGTTCCCGATATTGCCTGATTTTTGCAACACCAGTTTGAATGGACATGTTATAAGTGGCAAAGTTCACGTTCACTGGTGTATTGCCCTCTGTCATCATTCTGGGTAGGGTGCTTTTTGACATGGATTGCGTCAATAAGTTCAAAGCGGTCGGAATATTTGGGTCAACCGGCTCTACTGGGATAGACTTATAGTCCACACCGGTTGGCAAATCCACCCTGCCACCGGGTGTCATATAGTCAAACTCAACCACTTCGCCGCCCGGCCCTTGAAAGATATGTCTGGGGGCAGCGGCCCTGGCGATCATGTCAGAGATCAACAAACTTTGCGCGATATTCACGGTCTCCCAATCACCAGAATGATAGATGGGTGCCAATAAAGGACTAACTTGATACTGTGGGTCAGTATCCAAAGTAGTGCCGCCCACGCGACAAGCCCACGGCATGAAAGGCAATCCGTGATCTTCGTCTAAAATTCTATAGGTAGCCCCGCCGCCATACCCATCCCCGGAAGCCCACACAACTTTTCGGTCAATATCACAATACTCATAAATATAAATATCATCGTTCAGGTTTGACGGGTTTCCCTCATTCACCCTGGAAGTCAATTCCTTTGCGGATTTACCGTAGAAATTGATCACGTCCGCCACTTTCCATTTGCTGACATACAGAATCTGTTCCGGGACAATATCAGAGTAATTGACATGCACATCTTTGGGGTGTCTGACGGTGACAATCCAATCTCCGTACTCATCCCGTGCGTTTTTCCAGCGTTTTTCTTCACCCGGTCGTTTAGCAATCTTTTCCTGCCACGGCAAATAGGTTACCTGGGCGGCCACCATATCATATAGAATAGCCGAGCGCATCAGATCACGAATCACAGAAGTTCTGCGTCTCAATGAAGCCTCTTTCAGGCATATACCGAGATACCGTTCCCAGGTTTCCGCCTGATCCTTGTTCGCGTCATCATCAGCGAGTGGCACGATCTTAATTCTTGGATCCAACCCGGAAAATATCTGAATTGCAGTCTGAACCGCATCTCTGGGATCACTATTTTTTACCGTTCTGATCCACTTATATGACTTCAAAGCGGGTGGTAATTCCCACTTTACATGGTACATGTCATCCATTTTCGAGAACAAGTCATTTCTTTTGCCATCATTCCCGATCATTTCTGTTGCCAATTGTGTATAGTATGAAAAATCCATTTAGCCTCCCAAAGCCAAGAACGGGTTCAACGTCTTCTTCTTCTCAAAAGACGGTAATTCATCGTTGTTGTAAGGCATAGCCAGCACATCCGGCATACCGCGCAAAGCCCAATAGACTGCATCCATTGCATCATCATGTCTATTGTTAGGGTACTCCCGCAATTCTTTCCGCAGTTCGTTCAGGAACGGAGTATCGGCATCCGAAATCCTTACGCGCATGCTTTCAAGCCACGGGCCCATTTGCCGCTCCAGCCTTTCCATCTTCCCTTTGCCGCCGGTTTTCATCGGAGTGATCTTCAATCCAGGCTTCATCATCAAAGCCTGTATAAATTCCTCGCCTTTACCATCTCCCTCGACCACACAATGCTGCCACCCCGGAAATGTTCCCTGCGCCTTCTCCACATAACCCAATGCGGGAAGCATGGTGGTTCTCTCCAGCACTCCGTCCATCACTACCGCTCCACCCATCGGCAATTTGCACACATACGCCAGAGCGAAATAATCCGTATCTAATTTGGCTCCGCCGCCAACATTCTTCATAGAGGACGCATAGTCCACCCCGCCGACAACCGGCCACGCACCGTTGATCTGCGCTGCCGGAAAATCATAGAACCGGAACACCTGACTATCCGCCTTACTCAAATCCAATAGATACATCCTGGCAAATTCGATCTTCGCACTCATCGCCCGCCTGATCCTAATCTCGCTCTCCGGAAATCTGGACGGCCAAATGCTCTTATACTTCACCCCATCTAAATCAAAACCATCCTCACACTCAATCACAATCGGCGTCTTTACGCGAATAAATTCATCCAACTCCGTCATTCCCATGACCGGATCATTTTCTTTCCACGGCGTAAAGACACAGCACATCCACGCGCCTTTTACGATAGTAGGAAATAGAGTACCTGTCATAATCTTCCTGACAGTCTCCATCTCCTTATCGCTGGCCGTATTGTTCTCATCCAGAATGTCATCAATCAACAACATCCCGGTAACGCGCTTACCAATAATTGCCCGGCTTTTATACCCCAATCCAATGAACGTCGGGTCTTTCCTGTCCGAGTTCAGCCTTCTCCATTGACCATACGGAATATCATCCCTCTTTACTTCATACCCACCAGCCCCCCAGCCCTTCTCCATATCTGGAACAACATTCGGAAAACACGACTTCCACCCCGGATTATTGGCTATAATATCCGCTACTTTCTCGGAATTGTCCTGTGCAATATCATCACCCACCTGAACAGTCAAATAAGTTTTATCTGGCTCATGCCCAATCCGAAAACAAAGAAAACTGGTCAATACCGTTGTCTTGGCACTGCCACGAAAAGCCTCAATAGCAAAATACTTCCCCTGTTCCCTGGCTTCATACAACTGCTCAATCCAATCAATAGCAAACTTCGTTAGCCTTCTGCCAGTAATAACCTCAAAGAAAGCGGAAAAACCCTCAACATTATCATTCTCTCTGGCAACAACAGATAAGAGTAACTCTTCCGTAGCCTTGATCTGCTCCGGCGTGAGCGACTCTATATAATTCTTGATTTCATCCACAATTACAGTATAGGGTTATACAACCTACTGTTTTTTATGCCAGCATCTTTTGATCTCCAACCACTCTAAATCAGCTAATCTTGCCCCGTGCATTCGGTTACAGTAACACCACGGACAGCTACCATGCGGACGACAGGTAAGATCGTATTTACCAGACCTCCAATAGGGTTTCCGATGTTCCTTGCCATGAAGAATACCTTTGTCTAGGCTCATACATACATGATACAGAGATAAGTAGCTGCGTTTTACGCGAAAGAGGTGGGGAGATATTACTAGAACGTAACTTACCTGAATATCGGTAACTTGGAGGAAATTATTGGGTGAGAAATGCGCGCACTGTAAGCCAACGGTCTGCCAATAGGATCAACCAACGAGCCCCCACCCTACCGACCATCCGCTTGCTGACGCTGAAGAAACACGCCTGATCCGGCTCGATCTGGGGTATCGTCACCCATACCCGTACATATAGCCATGCCATCGTGCATACCCGTACAGGTGGGGGGCTTGCTTTCGATAATGTCAATTATCGCAAGCATACGCATGATACCGGCCAGGATCGCATACCAGACGCAACATACCCCCCGGGAGTATATGCGAGGGGGCTTGCAGTCTCTCACACCAGACATGACAAATGTCACATCATATATATGACATTAATCACTGGTAACGCCAGTGTATCATGCTACACTATGTGTATATCACAGAAAGGATCATGAAAATGAACAAGATTAATTATTTTGGCATGGTGTGTAATAGCGTGGACTATGGCGGAGTGCAGATTGTTCAGAACCCCCTAACCGGCTCCTGGATGTTGTTCTTCGATAATAAGTATCCCGACCAACTACCATATAGCGGGACGCTGACAGCGATGAAGGCGGTGGTCAATACGGCCGTGCGTAAGGGCGGCGAGGGGTATTTCATCAAGGCTGGAACGTACAAATAAGTATTAACCACCCGCCCAGAGGATGACAGCCGGCCCGCTACCGGCGGCGGGTATAGCAGGTGTGCTGCTAACCCTATCGCAGGGTATAATCTATCTAGTTCAGAGGAGATTATTATGTCAGAATTAATCGTCGTCAACACCCGCCCGGAGCCGGATCCGTATTTTACCAACCAGGCAACCCAAACCGTCGTCTACGTTGTTCTGTCGAACGGTCAGTATGGCATCGTCCAAGAGGACGATGCCAACGCGATCACCAGGACACGCTGGCATCAGCATGAGCTAGCAGCCACCATCACCCGCCCGGATCAGACCGCCGCTGTCGCGTATATGCAGGGGGCTGCGGAGCTGGTCGACCGTATCATAGCTGGATCGTCCATCGACTATGACGGCCGTCACCTGGCGGGTAACCTGGACGACGACGCGCGCGCCGCCTGGGATCAGCTGGTAGATGAGCTCGGGCAGCTGCCGTCGTCCGACTGGACGCTCTGGCATGCCTCGGAGTGGATCGATCAGGCGCTCCCCAACGACGCCGAGCTAGCCGCTCTCACCGATGATCAGATATCGTCTATGGCCGCCGAGTACGCCGACTACGCCGAGTCAGAGCATGCCGTGATCGCTGGATCGATCCAGGACGCCATCCTGGCCGCCAGAGACCTGGCCCGGGCCGAGTAGATCATCCAGTAGTTTTTCTACATGCCGCGGGGTGATTGACCGCGGCAGCCCCATATGTAATAAGAAGGTTTCAATCCACGCCCCCCATACGGGGAGCGACCAATAGGATATTAACCATATGAACACTAGCGATGATACTATGGAGATCATGACCACGACCGAAGCCGTCCAGTATGCCCTAGACGCCGGGGTCAGGATAACATACACAGGGATTGTGGGCGCGGCCCAACATGGCCGGATACCCGGGGCCCGTAAATTTGGCCGGGACTGGGTCATCCCATTAGCCGGGATGATCTACTACCTGGAGCACCGGTCAACGCAAAGGCCCAAATAGGATGTTAACCTAATCCTCGTCTATAATCTGCCCGTCTATGATCTCCCGCCGATCACGCAGCATCGCGAGCATTTCTTTGGCAACGTCCGCAGATATGGATACCTGTACTCCGTCCGGCTGGTCTTTGTATCGTCTGTCCCGCAACAGGCCAGCCGCGCCGAAAATAAATTTTGCGGCCTCGATACTGTCCCGGTTTCCGCCATCCAGGGCGATCTGGATGATCCTGCCGGCAATCGAGTCCGCGCCGCCCTCCCAATTAACATGCTTGGTGTGTTTAGCCATCGCGCCGCGCACGATCTCTTGCGCCCGCTGCTGGAAGAAGTCGCCTTTTTTCTCCCCCTGGTTTTCTTTTGTGATCGCATAGGCTCCACCGCGCGGGGGACCCTTCAAAAATGCCCCCGTAACCGTATCCAGAATTGCCCCACTGGCCAAAACCCTCTGATGATCTGGTTCTTCGCAAGTGACTCGATGTATCTCTCCGGTGGCCGCCAGGCGGATGTCGCGTATAACCGGATGCCCATGAGTTCCAACCTCTATAACGCCGTCATTCTCTAGCGGTTCAATTTCCTTTTTTGTTTCGTCCATGTTTATATTATACGGCCAATGAATGATATCGGTATTCATACTGTGTTACCGTAACACACCTATAAGTGATCCCCGGGGCTAAATCGAACGGATAGGCGCAGATCATCTTCCGTCTGTTTCAGATATCTACGGAGGACTTGCAGGTCTTTATGGCCCATTAACAATTGAAGCGTGAAAATATCCACCCCGGAGCGAAGGCAGTTTAATGCGTAGGATCGCCGGAATGCGTGGGGATACCAGATGTGCGTTCCAGCCCTCTTGCAGATAGCAGCTAGAATGTGCTGTATGCTGCCATTTTTATAAGGCTCACCATAGCGATTACTAAATAATGATTGGCAGTTGTCGTTCCTGTGGAGCAGGTAGGCTCGCATCGCACGGCGTGCCTTCGCACCCAGCCATACTTTACGAGGTTCCCCGTTCTTCGTATCAGTCAGGACGATCTCCCCTGTGATCATGTTGTATTGTTTTCGCGTCAGTACAGACCATTCTCGCGCGCGGATACCGGTATCGTAGAGGAACAGCAATATAGCTTTTTCTTTCACGCCGCAGACTTCCAGCATCCTGATAATATCTTCCGGCGGAACTGGTTCCAGCCGCTCCGGTTTCGGAGAGCAGAGTTTGACCTTATGTATTCCCGTCCTGGCGTCCGTTTCTAACTCGTACCACCGGAGGAAAGAGCGTATCGAACGATAAGCACCATGAACCCCCCCGGGATTGTGGGTGAGTTGCAGGTAGGCCAGATAGTTCCGGACTACTTCCGCATTGATCTGGTTCATACTGTATATCTGACGATCTTCCAGCCAGCACGCCCAGGGCAACAGCTTTTTTGTATAGAAATCTATTGTTGCCGGCGACCTTCCGGACACCTCTACGCAGCGCAGGTACATGTCCAGGAGATCCATAATCCCTTGTATTTGAATCTCATCAGATGTATAAGGTGTTTTACTCAAAATAACCCCCATATGTGCCGGTTATAGAGCACGTTACCCCCATATATAGCGGTGTTTTTAGGTGGCGAGGGTGGGATTTGAACCCACAACCAATGGCTTATGAGTCGTGTCCGCATTCCCAGCCGATTCTTTCCAGAATTACCAGTACATATACGATTATTCATTCTTTGAGCACCTATATATAGGGCTTTCCGGATATAAATAGTCCAATGCTATTTCAATACCAGGAACAAAACACCAACGAAGATCGCAATGATAGACAACCACCAGAAATCTGTCCCCAATGCAGCTAAACCGACCAGGATCAGTACTACTCCAGAGCCTTTACGCCGTGCCACTAGCAAATTCCGTAATGTACCCATTGAATCCTCCTTCGGTATATCATGTTGTATATGACAGTATTGCTTCAGAGAACGGATGTTCTATAATCATTGCACAGGGAGATAACGAATGAACATTGAAGCGAGCGGGAATTGCTACGAACTGGATTTGATCCCATACCTGGACAGCACCGATGAGATGATTGCCTTACCAGCTTCGCTGGTAGGGCTGATGTTATGGGCTTCACAGTCAGATAAAGCTTCCTGGATGGCCTGCCTGACAATCTCGGAGACAGACTCCGAAATATCACGGGTGAATAGCACTGAATGAACGCCGGGTAGTTTCTGCTCGATTGTCCGGATCGTTTCGACAGAAGGCAACATATCCGGGTAGAGCATATATCTGTTTACAATAGTTTGTTTCAGGCCAAGCCAGTCTGCGAATTCAGATTTGCTCTTGGTGGTTTTCCCGCGCCACTTGATAAATTCACCATAAAGCCATTCTCCAAATTTCATTCTAACCTTTCTAATTCAAATGTATCACCATTGTACTAATTTTGCAATAGGTGCTAAAACACTTGACAAGTAGTTAGCACTTTGTTACTATATACCCATAAATAGCTACTTGGAAAGGAAGTGCTACTGGATGGAACGTATTGCACACGGAACCACAAGGAAGGCCGTACTGGTTTACATCACTGAACACCCAGGCTGCTCGTTAGACGAGATTGCCGGCGCGGTCGGAGTAACAAAAACGCCAGTCAAATACCATGTTCAAACACTGATCAGCGAAGGGAAGCTTTCCTTCACCCCGGGCCGCCACCGCTCCCTACGGGCTATATGACCTGCCAGCACGAAAGTTTAGACATTGAGGAGGAGGTGATCGAAGAAGGACCGATCGCGTTTATCGCCGGTGAGGTGATCTATCGCAGAGAAACGCATCTTTACTATCGCTGTTCTTTCTGCGGTCAACGAGTGGAAGGTGAAGTACCACTCGACTATTCAGAAGAGGAATAAATGGAATTTATCAAGGCAACCAAACGAAAAAGCAAGTTACGTTTAGCTATTGACGGTCCGTCAGGATCAGGAAAGACCTACACCGCCCTGACCGCCGCCAAGACACTCGGCGGCAAGATCGCCGTGATCGACACCGAGCGGGGATCGGCCTCTTTGTATTCCGACAAGTTTAACTTCGATGTGTTGGAGTTGCACACTTTCTCACCCGCTTTGTACATTGACGCTATCGAAACCGCGGAGAAAGCCGGTTATGACGTAATCGTCATAGACTCGCTCTCACATGCCTGGGAAGGTGAAGGTGGGGCGTTGGATATGGTAGACCAAGCCGCCAAGCGCAGTCAGTCCAACAACACCTACACTGCCTGGAAGGATGTTACTCCATTGCAGCGCAAGCTGGTGGATGCCATGCTCCAAAGCCCCGCGCACATTATAGCCACAATGCGCTCAAAAACCGAGTACATCCTCGAAACCAACGACAAGGGCCGCCAAGTTCCAAAGAAAATTGGCATGGCGCCCATCCAGCGTCAGGGCATGGAATACGAGTTTACGCTCGTCTGCGATATGGATTTAGACCATAACTGCATCGTGTCAAAATCGCGTTGCGAAGCCGTTGCCGATAAGGTAGTCAATAAGCCGGACGCAAAGTTTTTTGACATCCTGGTTAACTGGCTTAACTCCGGTGAAGAAGTTAAACAGTCCGAGAAAACAAAACCTGTTGAGGTGAAGCCGGTCGAACAAACTCCACTGGACGCGCTGGTTTCTGCAATGCCATCCATGACTACCGAGGAAGCCCGCGCAATGGTTGGCAGCGATGGTCGAACGTACGGCGAGTGCGACAAAGAAGAGTTAAAAAACAAGGTTCTTGGTATCAACAAGGCCATGAAAAACCCAGCCAACACGCCGGAAAAGAATGACGAGTATCTGCGAAAATTGCAGGCCGCCAACATCTGCATTACTAACCTCTAAACATCACCCTGGCGGCCGGGGCAAAGACCGCCGGAGGTTCTTATGTACACAGTTATGTTTATCAGCATGTGTCTGGCTTTCATCCTAGACCGACTTACTAATTTCCATGATTTTGCGCTAATCGTATTCTGCTTGATCCTGTTCATTCTGGCAGTAAAACATGGCGCCTTTGATTTTGGAGATTGATATGACCGGTCAGCAATTTGTGGATAACAGGGTTGTGATGATCAAGCTCATCCCTCCGTACGATGTTCCGGAAGGTTGCGCTGTCTATTATACCGACAGCGTGGAATATGCCTTAAGGCTGTTTAGTATGTCGCACGCCCAAAGACCAAAGCTGGTTTGGCAGGATTTCACCAATCATAGGATTTATATCCCAGAGGTTGCGGATGATTGACATCCCGCTAACCCGGAATTTCAGGGACTGGTGTCATGAGTACGCGCTTGGGAATATGGTGAAATCGGTGACCAGGGAACCGGGGACGCTGGAGATGCAGCTATCAGGTGTGATTGGCCAGAACGCGGTGCTGTGGATGCTGGGAATGCCGCTGATGAAGCACCAGCAGGGTTATGACGGCGGGTACGACCTGGTACTGGACGGCGTGCGGGTGGACGTTAAGACACAGACCAGAAAGGTCACCGTAAAAGAGGTCATGGTGGCCAATTTCGTGGACGACCAGCGGCGATTGAACGCGCAGGCATACATCTTCACTTCGTATAACTGGGTGAAGCAGATCGTGACGGTGTGCGGCTGGGCGCCGAAGAACTGGCTATTTGAGCGGGCCGAGTTCCACAAGAAGGGTGATCTGCGTTACCGGAGCGATGGCACGAGTTTTTTTAACCGCTACAACAACTGGGAGATGCCGTTATCAAAGCTCTTCCCATGCTACTCGGCGTTCGACCTGCGGGACAGTATCAGAAACAAAATGGTGAGCCTGTGAAAAAAACATGGATCAAGATCAAAAGAGGCCTTCTTGAGCCGAAGCACATCGAGCAACTTGGCCAGGCCTGGTATCTGTACTTATACATTCTGGATCAGGCCGATTGGGATAACGGTCAAATAAAAGAATGGAAAGACGAATACGCGGCTTCTGATCTGAATAAACCGGTCAGACTAATTCAGGAACATCGCAAGCATTTGGCCAGCGAAGGCTATATCACCTGCGCGAAACGACAGCACAACCAAGTGATTATTGTCCATAATTGGACAAACCCGCGTAACTATGATGGCGTTGTGATGAATGAAAATGACCAGAGTTCAGAAAATTCTGAATTCAGAAATAACGTAACTCTGGATGAGAGTACAGGTCAGAGTACAGGTCAGAGTACAGGTCAGAGTACAGGTCAGACTTTTTTTTCTCCCTCTATTAATTCACACTCTTCATCTAACCACATAACCACAATACCACATAGCCACAGTAGCCACAGTGCAGCCGGGAACACCGAAAGTGTCTTCTCGGTTTACGAGAACAACATCGGACTTCTGACACCGCTCATCGCAGATGAGATCAAGTCAGCCGAGAAAGATTACGGGCCGCAATGGGTGGCGGATGCCATTGCCGAGGCCGTCAAAGCAAACGTCCGCCGCTGGAAATATATCCGGGCGATTTTAGAACGCTGGGCCGTGGAAGGCCGGGGCGATAAGCCAAAGAAGAATAAACACGAGGATACAAACATGGCGATTTTCGGCCTGACGCCTGACGAGGAAGGAGAGATTTATGGCAAGCCTGGCTGAAGTCAAAGTCATCATGGGAACGATGTCCATCGCCTACCCGAACTACGTGGCGAAGCAGGGCGCGCCGGAGATTTACCACATGATCCTTTCAGACTTGCCGAAGGACGCGCTGGAAGCGGGAGCCAAAGCATATCTTGCCACTTCCAACGCCTTCTTCCCTTCACCGGGGCAGTGGCGGCAAGCTGCGCTGGATATTGTTCTCTCAAATGCTGCTCCGTCTGCGCTGGAAGCCTGGGGGGAAGTTTTGAATCAGATCGAAAGCGTTGGGTATTACCGTGAGCCGGAGTTTAGCTCCCCGCTGATCGAGAAGATCGTGAACCAGTTTGGTTGGCAGAATCTATGCTCCTCTGAAAATCAAGTAGCAGACCGGGCCAGATTCTTACAAGCTTACGAAGCTGCCTTACAGACCGCGAGTAGTGATGCGCGTATGCTGCCAGGCGTGAAAACCGTAGCTGAAAAATACCGGCTGGAACGAGTTGACGAGAGTATCAAAAAGCTAACGGAGGGAATTGTCCATGACTGAATCAGAAGTATACGAAGTTTATATCAGGAGTTTTGATTTTGTGACCAGGCTGCTGATGATCGCCAAGAATTATAAAAGCACAGACGAGATCACAGCCGAAGATATTAATTTCATCAACAAGGCGGTTGGGCTATGAAAATCATTCAGCTTTGTTTCCTGGATAATATCCGCGCCTGTGACGATTGCGGCGAAATGTTTCTTTCCCCAGACAGGCATCGCAAGTTCTGCGCTTCTTGCCGGAGTTTGCACCACTTTGCCGCGCGAATGAAATACAAGAAAGCTTTTGTCCCTCACTATGTGCCCAAACCGAGTCACAACACCTGCAACGAATTGTACCGCGAGGCAAAGTACATTGTTCTGGAAGACCCCAATGGACTTTATCAAGGCAGTAAATTTTCTTTGAGATCCATCAAAGATATGGTCGCAGACGGCTATTTTTATACAGCCATCATCCAGCATGAAAAGACGCACAGGGTATGCCTGGCGGGCGAGTTAGCATGACAGAAGACTTCTTAATTTGGCTTATTGAATTGATCACCATTCTAGTCGTTGGCGCAATCATGTACAAAGCCGGTGAACTCGCCAGGTACCGCGCCGGCAGCCAAGATACTCTGGAAGAGATGATCGAACGGATGATTTCGAAGATCAAATCCGATCATACGAGGTAAGAATGAAAAAATATGAGCTTACTGACGAGGTAAACGAATATGGATTGCGCCGCATCAAATATCTGATTGATTTGCCCGGAATAAATGCTGGCGAATTAGGCGGATGGATTGAAAGCGAAAAAAATTTATCGCAGGATGGCAATGCGCAGGTATTCGGCAATGCGTGGGTGTACGGCGATGCGCGGGTGTACGGCGATGCGCGGGTGTACGGTGATGCGTGGGTGTACGGCAATGCGCAGGTATTCGGCAATGCGTGGGTGTACGGCGATGCGCGGGTATTCGGCAATGCGCAGGTATTCGGCAATGCGTGGGTGTACGGCGATGCGTGGGTGTACGGCGATGCGCGGGTGTACGGTGATGCGTGGGTATCAAAAAAAACCGATTACCTGACAGTTAGCCCTATTGGCTCTCGCAATAGTACTACCACCTTCTTCCGAGAGGAAAAAGGCATTGCCGTAGTCTGTGGATGTTTCTATGGCTCATTGGATGATTTTACCAAGCGGGTCATAGAAACTCACGGCGATAACCGCCATGCAAAAATGTATCTAGCGGCAATAGAACTGGCTAAATTGCAGATGGAGACAGACAAATGAACAAAAACGAATTGCCAGATACTCCTGAAAGAACACCCAACCCGGGAAGCGATGAGGCCGTCAAATTAGGTTGCACCTGCCCTGTTGAGGACAACAAACACGGGGATGGTGTACCCTCATCCATAGCCGGAGTTGCGCAAGTACAGCGAGTATCCGACCATTGATCTGATGGGCATCTTGTACGGCTGGGGGCCGGCGAAAGGTCTGAAATTTGTCTGCAAACGGTACGGCATAGAGAACCCACTACCGGAACTGAACGGCTCTCTGGTGGATGGAATGGAGCCAGAGACGCTGCGGGCGTACTGCGGCAACGATGTGGAGCTCACACTTCGCCTGTACCAAAAGATGTGTGGCGTGTATTTGCAGGATTTCCAGACCGACACCTCCGAATAGAGCAAACTTATCACAGTATGATGAATATGAGGAAATTATGATCACTCAACTAACAAAAGAACAGACAGATAAGTTTCCTGCCTATTTAAAAGAATGGACTGGCTACGGGTTATTCACCGAACCAGCGAATAGACCGCTGGCTGAAGAAGGAATCCGCGAGATGTATGCTGTAGTGGGTTTGAAAGAGCCAAAAATTATTTGGACAACCAGCCCGATGGCAAACGCGTTGATTTACGCAATGGTAAAAGATAAGGCTTCCGTCAGGGCTTCCGTCAGGGATTCCGTCGGGGCTTCCGTCTGGGCTTCCGTCGGGGATTCCGTCGGGGATTCCGTCATGGCTTCCGTCTGGGATTCCGTCGGGGATTCCGTCTGGGATTCCGTCAGAGCTTCCGTCAGGGCTTCCGTCAGGGATTCCGTCAGGGCTTCCGTCAGGGC
>Ga0233425_10004776_pt1 | contig 22254 bp, 23 predicted proteins | sample Watercolumn_Towu_2_FD_181712 | JGI IMG/M metagenome (GOLD analysis project Ga0233425, IMG submission 181712) | Freshwater microbial communities from Lake Towuti, South Sulawesi, Indonesia - Watercolumn_Towuti2014_140_MG | ecosystem: Environmental > Aquatic > Freshwater > Lake | place...
CAGTTTTTCGACGCGGGTGAGGGTGCGACCTTCTTTGACGAGTTTCTGCACCTGGTAATGCTGGTCGCCGAAGACCGCCAGTTGCGGAAGATGCGTGACGCAAAAGACCTGATGCGAGCGGGAGAGGTTCCAGAGTTTTTGACCGACCACCATGCCCACACGTCCGCCGATGCCCTGATCGATTTCGTCGAAGATGAGCGAGGGGACTTCGTCGGCGCGGGCGAGGACGTTCTTCAAGCCGAGCATGAGGCGCGAGGTCTCGCCTCCTGAGGCAATCTTCGCCAGCGGCTTGAGTCCTTCACCAGGATTCGGGGCGATTAAAAACTCCACGCGGTCGAATCCGTTTTGGTCGAAGGCGATGCGCGAGCCGTCAGCGCGGGGGATGCCGTTGGGGTCGGGCTTGGTCTGGAAATCCACGCCGAAGCGGGCGGACGCCATCTTCAAATCGTCGAGTTCGGCTTCGATACCCTTGCCCATTTCCAAGCCAGCGGACTTGCGTTTGGCGGAAAGCGCCCCGCCTTGTTTGGCGAGTTTCTCCAGCAGTTTGGCTTCCTGCATTTCCAACTCGTTGATGCGCTCCGCCGCGCCCGTGATGGTTTCGAGTTGCTTGCGGGCGTCGGCGCCGTAGGCGATGACGGCGGGAATGCTGCCGCCGTATTTGCGAACCAGCGAGTGAATCAGGTCGAGGCGTTCTTCCACTTGGTCGAGCCGCTTGGGGTTGAATTCGATTTCTTCGAGATAATCGCGCAAGGTGTGAACGACGTCCGAGATGGTGTCGAGCAGGAGGTCTGCTTGGTTTGCGAGTTCGGATTGCGCGGCGTCTATTTTGGCGAGCGCTCCCAATGCCTGAGCCGCCTGCCCAATCAAATCGGTGGCGGCAGGAGTTTCGGGTGAGCCTTCATCCAAAACAGCCAGCGCTTCCTGAGCGTTTTGCGCGAGGGACTCTGCGTTGGCGAGGCGGTCGCGTTCCTTGCGGAGTTCTTCGTCTTCGCCCGCTTTCAACCGCGCCGATTCGATTTCCTCGGCTTGATAGGTGAGCATTTCGATGCGACGGTCTGAATCGGATTGGGCTTTGCGGAGGTCGGTCAACTCGCGGCGCAAATTGAGCAGGGTGTGGTAGGTCTGACGGTAATCGCTGAGGGGTTGACCCACTTCGGCGAAGCGATCTAGCAGCCCGAGGTGGGCGCGGGGATCGAGCAGCGAGAGGTGTTCCGCCTGCCCGTGGATGTCAATCAACAGCGCGCCCAGTTCCTTCAACAATCCCACATTGACCGTGCGCCCGTTGATTCTCGCCACGCTGCGACCTTCCTTGCGGACTTCGCGCATGAGGGTGACGTAGTTCGGGTCGTCCATTAATTCTTCGCGGTTGAGGATGTCGTGGACGGCTTCGCGCTCGGCGAAGCCGTCTGTGAGGTGGAAGACGGCTTCGACAAAGGCGGTGTCGGCGTCGGTGCGGACGAAGGTGGAATCTGCCTTGCCGCCGATGAGCATGACCACCGCGTCGAGGATGATGGATTTGCCCGCGCCTGTTTCGCCCGTCAGGATGATGAGTCCCGAATCGAAGCGCAGGTCGAGTTTGTCGATGATGGCGAAGTTTTGGATGTGGAGTTCGGTCAGCATAGGCTATTTCGATAATTGGATTCCCGACAGGCGGGTGTAAACGAGCGGCACGGCGATGACGAGATAGATGACTTGAAACAGAATGCCGAAAAGATTCATGGACAATACCTGAAACAAGGCGACGGGCAACGCGCCGATGACCACGCCGACGGCGACGGTGATGAACAAATTCCGCGAGCGGCGACGGCGGGTGACAGCGCGGACGCTTTCGGCGATGGCTGTGCCGGCAACAGGCGCGCCTGCCGCAATCAGGAACCAGCCGAAGAAGCCGATGCCGCCAATCAACGTGACGAGGAAGGAGGCAATTCCAGAGAGAATGGCGGCGATGACGAAACCCGAAGCGTAGTCGTACCATTCGGCGGTGTCGAAGGTTTTTTGGTGCGACTTGACACAGTCTTTGCAGATGTAGCCTGTGGGCGTGCGAACGGAGCAGGAGACGCACATGGTGCGATCACAGCGTTTGCAGCGCAGGCTGCTTTCACGGGTGGGGTGGGCGTAGCAATAAGTGGTTTCGGTCATCGTGGAAATCCCAAAGAGTTTTCGTTCATGTGCGCGGTGAGATTGCGATAGAAATAACCAGGGTCGCCAAAGCGGACGAATTGCGCGGTGACATCGGCGACGGTCACGTTCACATGGTCGTCTTCCATCAGCAGGACGGGCGGTTGACCGTCCACGCTGAGGACGGCGTTTTCGCTGTTGACAACGATGCCAACCGAGGAGCCTTCGGACAAAACAACGGCGCGGTCAACGGAAAGGTGCGGCGCGAGCGGCACAAGCAGAATATTTCGCAGTTCGGGTGGGAGGATGGGTCCGCCAGCGGCGAGGGCGTAAGCGGTGGAGCCTGTGGCGGTGGAGGCAATCAACCCGTCGGCAACATAACTGGTAAGTCGGCGTCCATCCACCAGGGCGGTCAAACGGATGGGACGCACGTTCTGTCCGCGAGCCACGACGACTTCGTTGAGGGCGTTTGCTGTGCTGAGGCTTTCTCCAGAGCGGATGTGTTCAGCGCGCAACATCATGCGGTTCTCGATCCACGCTTCGCCGTTGAATAATTTTTCAAAGTACTCGCGCCATTCATGGCGTTCGATTTGAATGAGGAATCCAAGCCTGCCGAGGTTGACTCCCAAAATGGGAACTCCGCTGGGGGCGCATAAATGTCCCGCCCGCAAAACGCTCCCGTCGCCGCCGACCGCAATCAGCATGTCGAACTCGCCGTTCTTGACCCGCTTGCGGAGGTCGCCATCGTACATGGAGCCGAAGGGCGCTTCGACGCCTTTTTCCTTGAGAAAGGCAGACATGGATTCGGCTTCCGCAAAGGCTTGGGGCATTTTGGGGTAAGCCGTCACAACGGGGCGCTGGGGTTGAAACATGGGGGTAATTATAAAGGAAAGGATGAATTATGAAGGATGAAGGATGAATTGAGAACGTGGGGCGTAGGACGTGTTTACCTGTCTACCTGATTACCTATTTACCTGTCTACCTGCCATCAAGCCTCTCATCGCAGACATTCCGATAGCCGCATTTGGCGCAGCGGGCGGGTTGTTCGTGAGAACGGGGGACATTCTTTTTATGCTCATCTCGTTTCATTTCGACCAGTAAATCGATCAGCGCATTTTCCAACTCACGGGTGTAGTCGATGGCAAAGTCGCGGTTTTCGTAGTGGATGATTCCGTAGGGCGGGCGGGTGTGATAAGTTTTTTCCACCAGCAGGCAGTAGGCGGCAAGTTGATAAATGTGCGAGTCGTAGGGCGCTTCGGGGGCGCGTCCCGATTTGACTTCGACGGGGATGATTTTTCCGTTTTGCTTGACGAGGTAGTCGGGTTTGCCCGTTAAATCCATGGCGGGGTAAAAGAGCGGTTTCTCCACTTTGCCCCATCCGCGCGTGTCGGTGTAGATGATTCGTCCGCCGGGCAAGCCTGCTTCTTTGCGCTGGGTTGCGGATTTGCGAAAGAAGAAGAAGGCGAAGATAAGCAGGGCAAGGGCGAGGTAGAGCATGGGGAGGGGGAAAAAGTAAGGAGTGAGAAGTAAAAAGGAAGAAGTGAGGAGTGGTGGGGTTAGAGGGCTTCGGCGGCGCGGATGATTTTTTTGAGGCGGGTGAAGTCGGAGCCGGAGAGGGAGTCGAGGCGTTTTTTCAGGGCTTTGACGAAGTCGGCGCTGTTGCTTGCGTTGACGGCGGGGAGAATTTTTTCGGCGTGTTCGGTCAGGTGTTTGCGCGGGCAGACGGATAGATGCTGGAGCAGGTAGGGGAAAATCTCTGCGCTGAATCTTTCATCTGCGGCAGTGTGCGCCAGCGCCGAGATGGATTTCTCGACGGCGGTGTCGGTGCCTGTTTCGGCAATCCGCTTGATTTCGACCTGATTTTTGAAGATGAATTCGGGGTTGACTTTGGAAATTTCCATCAGGGCGGTACTTGCGCCTTCGACCATGTGCGGATGTTTGCTCTTCAAAAGCTTGACGAAATCCGCCGCGTAGGGCGTGATGAGGTTTGGGTCAACCCTGCCGATTTCGTACATCACATTCATGCAGTCTGAGTGGATGTGCTTGTTATCGTTGTGCATGTTTTCGGCGATTTCGCGGATGCCCGCTTTGTCGTCCCGTGCGGCGAGATCGCGCGCCAGGTCGAGGTTGGGGGTGCGGTCACGGCGGGTTTGGAGGTAGCCGAGGCGGAGGAGAAGGTTGGACATGGTTATAGTTGAGCGGCGCAGTAAGCCGTCAGGGTGAGGACGGCAGCGAGGAGCAGAATCAAACCGAGGGCGCGGAACAGGGACGCGGATAGGGTCTTGAGTCCATGCCTGCGATGGAGTTCGGTTCCGGCGGCGAGTTCCGCCTGATTCTCCGATTCGACCCCGTCCCTGCGATATTTCCAGGCGCGACGGCAGTAGAGATAATTTCCGATGTCGGAGGCGCGGATGATGGCCATGTGCGGAGTATAGCACAAATTTTCTATATCAAGTTATGATAAACTTGCCGCGCTAGACAATTTTTTATGGAGAAAGCCCATGTCCAACCACCAGTATTATTCGATTGAAATCGCAGGAATAAAACGTGACCTGCGTTTGTTCGAGATCAAGCCCGGCTTGAAAATTGCCATCCTCAATATTTTGGGCGACACCGAGTTGGTGCAAGCCAGCGCCCGCGAACTTGCAAAAAAACTGGCGGATGTCGAACACGATATCCTCGTGACGGCGGAGGCAAAGTCCATCCCGTTGGCGCACGCGTTGTCGGTTGAATTGAAGAAGCCGTACGTCATCCTGCGGAAGACATACAAACCTTACATGGGCGATGCGGTGCAGGCGGAGACGCTTTCGATTACCACCGGCCAGCCGCAGGTGTTGATTTTGGACGAGAAGGACCGTGAACTTATCCAGCACAAGAAGGCGATCATTTTGGATGACGTGATTAGCACCGGTTCCACCCTGCAGGGGATGCGGATGATTTTGAACAAAGCCAACTCGACGGTGGTGGCTGAGGCTTCGATCCTTACTGAAGGCGACCGCGCCCAGTGGAACGGCATTGTCTCGTTGGGACACCTGCCGCTGTTCACGGACTGAGGAAGTAAACAGGTATACAAGTAGACAGGTAGAAAAGCAAAAGACCACGGAAGTTTCCGGGGTCTTTTTGATTCGCTACAAATAACCAATTACCAATCTCCGATTACCTCGCCCCCCGTCTTCCAAACTGCCGTTCCAGATTATCTACCGAGAGGTGAATCATCGTCGGCCTGCCATGCGGACAGGTGCGCGGCGAGTTGCAGGCTTCGAGGTCGTTGAGCAGGGCGCGTTGTTCCTCGGTGGTGAGGGTTTGTCCGCCTTTGACCGCCAGCCGCTTGCAGACTCGCGCCGCAAGTTTCGCTTCGAGCTCGGTTTGCAGTGGGGTTTCGTCCTCTTCGAAATCCTCGACCAAAGCCCGCAGTGCGGTGGCTGGGTCGCCGCCTGAAAACAGCACGGGCATGGCGCGGACTTGAAAGGTATTCGTGCCGAACTCTTCCACTTCAAATCCGAAATGATTCAAGAACGGCAGTTGCAAAGTCAACGTCTTTGCGGACTGCGGCGGCAGGGTCACGACTTCGGGGGCAAGCAAAGCCTGCGATGGGATGTTCTTCTTTTCATGCTGCGCCATCAACTTCTCGAACAAGACCCGTTCGTGCGCCGCGTGCTGGTCGATGAGATACAAGCCGTCGGGTCCCTCGGCGACGATGTAGGTCGAGCCGATTTGACCGATCAATCGGAGTAATGGGACGGCGTTGAAGGGGGTGGGAGATTGGTAATTAGTAACTGGTAATTGGCTTTCTACATTCTGGACATCCGCTGAAAACTGATCACTGTTTACTGATGACTGGTCACTGTCCACTGATAACTGATCACTGGAATGTCCGATACTCCAATCAATTCCAATTTCTCTTTTCTCCGTCGCAACAGGTCTAGACCCTCCCCACAACTGCGGCGAGACGGAGGCAACGGGCGTGTAAGCCAGCAATGCTTTCCGCGCGGCGCGTTGGACGAAACTGAAGACCTTGTCCTGATTTCGGAAGCGGACTTCGGCTTTTGTGGGATGCACGTTCACATCCACGTCTTCGGGAGCCATGTCGAGGAACAACGCTGTGAGTGGATACCGTCCGACCATCAGCAGGGTGTGATAGGCTTGCAGGAGCGCGGTGGTTAGTGAGAATTCCTGCACCCAGCGACCGTTGACGAAGAAGGTGATTTCCTTGCGGTTGGAGCGGGTCAACGAAGTGGGGCTGATGAAACCTGTCAGTGTCATTTCCTCGCCAGCATCCATCACTTCTAGCATTTGCTTGGCAACTTCCACGCCGTACAAGGCGGCGAGGATGGCGCGACGGTCGCCGTCGCCTGCAGTCTGCAAGGTGACTTGTTTTCCGTCGGTCACTTTGAATCTCACATTCGGGTATGCCAGCGCGTAACGAGTCACCAGCGCATCGATGGCGCGTCGTTCGGTCACATCGGCTTTCAAGAATTTCAAACGGGCGGGCACGTTGTAAAACAAATTTTCCACGCGCAGCACCGTGCCGACGGGCGCGCCCACTTTTTCAACCTTGCCCGCGATGCCGCCGTCCACTTTGAGCCTTGCCCCTTCTTTTGCAGAAACCACCCGCGAGGTGATGGTCATGTGCGAGACGGAGCCAATCGAAGCCAGCGCCTCGCCTCGGAAGCCCAAAGTCTGGATGTGGAACAGATCATCGGACTGAACCAGCTTCGAGGTCGCATGGCGGGCGGCAGCCAGTTCCAACTCGTTGGCTGGGATCCCGTGCCCGTCGTCCGCAACTTCGACCAGAGTCCGCCCCGCATCTTCAATCGAAATGGAAATGCTTTTCGCGCCGGCGTCCAGCGCGTTCTCGGTTAATTCCTTCACCACGGACGCGGGGCGCTCGACCACCTCGCCCGCCGCGATTTGCGAAGAGACCTCGGAAGATAAAAGACGAATAGGCATGAGGGCATTATAATCTGCTCATGAGATTTACCACCATTTTCTTCGACCTCGATGATACCTTGTACCCTTCGCATGTCGGGCTGTGGAATGCGATCAAGGAACGCATGAACGATTATATGAGCCAGCGCATGAACATCCCCGTCGGGGAGATTCCAAAGTTGCGCGAAAAATATTACCAGCAATATGGAACCACCCTGCATGGCTTGCAGAAACATCACAACGTGGATGTGCAGGATTATCTGGCTTACGTCCATGACCTGCCCCTCGCGGACTACCTGACCCCCAACCCAGCCCTGCGCTCGATTCTCGCTTCGCTGCCGACCCGCAATTTGATCTTCACCAACGCGGATGCCGCTCACGCTGAAAGAGTATTGTCTGCCCTCGGCCTGCGCGATTTGTTTTCCGCCATCGTCGACGTGAACGCCATCGATCCGTATTGCAAGCCAATGCCTGAGTCGTTTGTAATTGCCATGAAAACTGCTGGAGAAACCGACCCTTCGCGCTGTGTGATGATCGACGACCTGGCGCGCACCACCCGCGCCGCAAAACAGTCAGGCTTGTCCAGCATTTTGTACGGCGGGACTGCGGTCAACGGCGACGCCGATGCCAGTCTCTCGGATTGGAACGAGTTGCACGGAATTTTGGAAAGGATTTCGTAGGTCGGGCTTTCAGCCTGACACCTTGCTTTGGCGGGTTACAAACCCGCCCTACGGAGAATCGTATGGAAAACGAAAGAGCAGTTATCGGCGCGTTGTTTTTCATTCTCTTGGTGGTTGGCGCAAACTTTGTCATGTACGGCATTGTGCGCGGTGCGACTCGGTCCAAGGGGAAGGGCTTTTGGGAAACCTTCGGCAATGCCATGAACGCATCCACAAAAAAGAAGACCGATGAGATGCAAGAACTCCGCAAAAAACTGGAGGAGTTACAAAAGGATAGAAAAGAGGAATAAAAAATCGGAGGTCTCTGAACCTCCGATTTTTTTACCAACTATTCCCCTTCGTCGCCACCGCCGCTGGGCTGTTCGACGCGAATCACCTCGCCGTGATAGTTGACGATGATTTTGAAACCCATCATGCCGAGATAGGCGCGCATTTCCTCGGGGAAGCCGGTCTGCATCAGCGTCTCGAACTGTTTGTCGATGTTCTTCAACTGCTGTTCGATCATCGCCTTCGAGAAAGGGTCGTTCTGCCCCAGCATTTTGGCGGTCTGCTCCGAGATGAGGTCTTCGCTGCCTTTCATCACCTCCGCAATCTGGGCAAGGACGGCGCGGTCCACCTGTTCGGCGGGGATGTGGTGACGGAAACCGGCATCGTTCACCACATAGCAGGGTTCCGAGCCGATGGAGCCGGTTTCGACGGGGTTGCCGAGTTCATCGAGGACGAGCCCGGCAAAGAGGGGCTGGCTGGGCATGATTAACTCTGTCGTCCTTCCACGGCGGCGAGCAGGATGGCGGCGGCGAGACCGAGGCGGCGATCCAGACGGTGGTTGATGTCCATGCTGAAGTCTACGTTCAATTCATAGGTGAAGGGGTTGAAGTTCTGCTTAAGGTCCGCCACGCGGTCTGTCCCGAAGAGGATGTCATAATTTTGGGGAACGAGGTTGCTGAGGAAGCGGCGCAGCAGTGCCAGCCCCATGCTGTCTTCGACCAGTTTGCCGATGACCTGGTCGCCTGCGTCCAAAACCTCCCATTCATCGCGCAGCATCGACGCCCAGCCCTTGCGCCGCAATGCGCCGATTTTTTGTCCCAGGGCGGTGTCCACCACATCGTAGGCGGCTGAGAAATCGACGATCTGTCGCGCTTTGATCATCAACACTTCCTGCGATTTGCGCTCGTCGGCATACACGCGGATATCCTCGCGCAGTTTGAACATCTTCTGTTCGCTGAAAAGCAGAAGCCTGCCGGCAGGATCGAAGAAGCGGAATTTTCCCGTCAGCGCAAAGACCTGGCGCTTGAGTACGTATTGGTTGAGTTGAAAGGCTGGGTTCATTTTTTTCTCCTTGATAATTTTTGAACGTAGGTTGCGGCCTTCGGCTTTGCTCAGGACGAACGCCACACTCCCGAAAAAGCATCGGGACGGTGTGAGTAAAGTCGAAGCGCAGAACACGATTTACACAATCTGAACTTTCGTCCCTTCGCCGGGCAGGTGCAGGTAATCCTCCCCAAGCGGGACGTAGGGACGGGTCCAACGGTAGAGCCATTTCGCGTCTTCCGATGGCAGGTTGACGCAGCCATGACTGCGCGGACGTCCGTAATCGTTGTGCCAGTATGTGCCGTGGAAGGCATGTCCGTAGCCAGTGAAAAAGGAACACCACGGCACACCGGGCAGGTCATAGTGGGTCTTCACTTCCTCATCCTGGTTATGCATGTGGACGGATGGTCCCTTGTGGTAGGTCAGGAACTCGCCCGTCAGAGTGCGCGTTCCCTTGCCGCCGCTGGAACAGCGCGACGAGAAGACCATCGTGTCGCCTTCGAAGGCGGTCACCATCTGCGTGGACAAATCCACGTGGATGAGTTTTTCAGATTCGGGGACATCCGGCGAGAGTTGCGTCAGTTCCTCGTCGGGGATGATACGCATGTTGTAATACGGGACATAAACCGTCTGGTCGGTTTCGTTATCGAAAACCTCGTACCAGATGCTTTTTTCCTCGCGGGTGACGATGGTATTCATCACCCAATGTACGCTCCCGTAATACATGCGGTAGCCTTTCCTGCCGAGGATGTGCGGATTCAGCCGCGTCTCGCTGACCGGCACCGTGACCTCGCCCAGTTGTCCCCCGGCGTGGATTTGATACACCGGCTTATGCAGGCGGGTCTCGACGGGTTGGAGCCAGCCCGAATAGGTGTATCCATCCTCGACCTGGTACCAGGCTTTGTTGAACGGGTTGCCTTCTTCGCCTTCCACTTCGGCTTTGATCTCCACCACCTGGTCCACGCCAAAGAGGAGGAGTTTATTCGCGTTAAAAGACGGCGCATCGTAGAGCGGAATCCCGCTCCAGATAGTACGACCCTGTGAGGCAAGTGAAGCAGCCGAAGCGCGGTCGAGACCCAAATCGGGGAGGACAAATCCGAGGACGCCGGCGGCGGAGAGTTTCAAAAAATCGCGGCGTGAAATTCCATTGATCATATTTACAGCAGACGTTCCTTTGCTCAGAAATTCTTACAACACAATTTCCACATCCGTGCCCACGCCGCCAATCGAAAGTTCCTTGTTGATGGCAACCTGCGGCGTGGTCCAGCGATAGAGCCATTTGGCGCCCTGCACCGAGAGATTGATGCAGCCATGCGAGCGCGGGCGACCAAAGTCATTATGCCAGAAGGTTCCGTGGAAAGAAATCCCACTTTCGGTAATATACTGCACCCAGGGGACGCCCGGCAGGTCGAAGCCGCTGGCGGCAATGTCGCCCGATGCCATGTGACGCGAATGACGTTTGTAATAGGTGATGAACGCGCCCTTGGGGGTGGTGTATGTGCCGTCGCGATAGATTCCGCCCGTGGAGACCGGCAACGCGCAGACCGGAATGCCGTATTCGTAGGCGACCAGAATTTGCTGTTCCAGCCGCACCTGAATCTTCTTTTCTTCATCGGGGACATCGGGCGAGAGCGGCGCAAGTTCCTCTTCGGTCATGATGCGGAAGTGCTCGGCGTGCGCGTAATAGGACTCGTTGAATTTGTCGTCGCGGATCTCGTACCAGACCTGTCCGTTCCCATCGGTGGCAGCGGACAATATCCAGTGGGTTGTCTCGTAATACATGCGATAGGCGGCGATGGTATCCGCCTTCGGCCCTGTGTGACCATCGGTGTACGGCACGCTGACCTCGGCAAGCAAGCCCCTGAGCGGGATGTCGGTTTGGGGGACGTTCAGAATCGTCCGCACAGGTTGGATATTGCCCGAATAGACAAAGCCCTCCGCCCCAATCTGATACCAGACGCGGTTGTGCGAAGTCACATCTTCGCTGATGGCGGCGCTGGTGATTTCGAGCAAGGTGTCTTTTGGACAGAGTTTGACCTGTGTCCCCTCGATGGACGGGCGGTCATACATCCATGTCATGCGCGTGGTGACCCGTCCCTGTAAATTGGCAAGCGGATATTCAAAGTCGAAGGGCGGCAAAAACAACCCCGTCAGTCCCAATCCACCCAATTTCAAAAAGTCACGCCGCGAGAGTTTGTCCGCTTTCATCTACCTGTTTACTTATTACCTGTCTACTTTGTACCTGCCTCAATCATGCACATTGACCGTGGTCCCGACAGAAGCGAAACCATACAACCATTCTGCGTCGGGGATGGTCAGGTTGACACAGCCATGACTCATGGGTGTGCCGAAGTTATTATGCCAGTAGGTGCCGTGCAGACCGTAATCCTTGTAGAAGTACATCACGTAGGGAACGTCGGGCAGGTAGTAGCCGGGACCGGTCATGGCTTGCGAGCGCACCTTGACCCAAATCTTGAAATTGCCGGTAACGGTGGGAGTCTGCCAGGTGCCGGTGGAGACGATAAACGAATTCATCAAAACGTCGCCTTCGTAGGCGTACAAACGCTGCTGTGAAAGATCGACATCGATCCAGCGCTCGCCGCTCGCCATCTGCGGCGGGACATTTGGCACGGCAGTCGGCTCGGTGTATTCCGGTGTGGGCGTATCGACGACAATTTCCGCCGAGACCCCTCCCGTCGATTCAGAAGTCGGGGGGACGATTTCAACTGTTGGAAGTGTCACCACTTCGAGGGTTGGTTCAGCCGTTGGCTGGATCACAGCCAATTCGGTCGGCGCAGATTCGGTCACCGCTTCGGTCGGAGTCGAAACAGGGGCATTGACCTGCGCCGCGGGCTTGGGAATGTTCACCTGCGCGAACGGTTTTGACTCCACTTGCGGCGTGGCGGCAAAATTCAAAATGGACGCCATTACGGGTGAAGTCACCGCCGACCAGGCAGCAAATGCAAAGACCGCGCATCCCATGAGGATGAGAAGAAGCGGGAGGATGGACTTCCGCTTTTTGGGATTCTTCGTCTCAGATTTGGGTGACTGCTTCTTTACCGCCCTCGGGGTCTGCTGCGTGACCTGCGGGCTGGTACCCGCTTCGGGCTTTTCTCCCAGCCTTTGCATGGCCCACTCCATCCCCTTCTTCGCGCGCGGACTGTTCGGGTTTGCTTCCAGCGCCTTGCGGATGTACTCCAAACTTTCGCGTGGACTGGCAACCGCCGCGAGGATCAACCACGGGTCTTCGCTTTGCGGGGCGAGTTCCGCAGCGCGTTCCGCCAGTTGACGCGCCTGCGCCATGTCCCCCCTTCTCAGGGCTTCGCGTGCGCTGGCAATCACTTTGCGGGATTCGATGAAACGCTCATTCATGGGTCACCTTTGGGGTGGGGAAGGGTAACAGGGAAACACGTACACAGGTATCAGATGGTGGAATTATAACCATTCTGGTCGTAAATTGTTACCAGCGAATTTCCACCGGCGTTCCAATCTCGGCCCAGTCGTACAGCCATTGGGCTTCGTAGGTGCCAAGCACCACGCATCCGTAGGAAATGGGCACGCCGAGATAGCCAGCCCAAAGCGTTGCGCCGTTGGGCAGAATCGGCAGGGCGTGGATTCCGTTCTCCATGCTGCCCGCCCAATAAATGCCGAGCCAGTTGGGCATCCAGATATCCCAGGTGGCGCCGTATGCGCTGGGGATTTTATCCAGCACGCTGAAATAACCGGTGCGGGTGGCGTTGTTCATCCCGGTGGAGGACACGAAGTCATTCACCAGCACATCGCCTTCGTACACGTACATGTGCTGGTCAGAGATGTCTACCAGGATGTATTTGTTCCCGCTGTAGGACGGTGGAGGGTCAAACTGGGTGGTGTCCGAGTACCCCGCTGGGACGGGCGTATCCGCAATGATTTCGGCGTAGATCAGAGACTCAATCGGCGCTTCCACTGTCGGCAGGGCGGTTGGAGGGAGGACCGGAATGGGGGTGTCCGTCGGCAGGGGGATGGCGGTGAAGGTCGGCTTTTTGAGCAGTACCTGTGCGAAAGGCTGGCTGAGGGTCGGTGCGACCGGGCTTTGGGTGAACCCGAAGACAGGCGACGAAATCGTCGTCCACGCGACAAGCCCAAGACCCGTCAAAAGCATGGCGAGGATCAGCGCAAGGATGAACGTCTTTCGGGTGGAGTTGGTCATGGCGCAGTGGTCGGGAATGGCGTTGGCATCACGCTTTCATTGTTGATAAAGCACAGAATTCCCTGGGTTACCCCGCTTGCAACCAGTTCCGGTTGCCCGGTCAGGATGTCGCGGTCGAGGTTCAGGAAGCCGGTCTCGATAATGGCGGTGATGGTATCCGGGTCGATTTCGGAGAAGGCATGATACTCGCGCATGTCGGCGGTAATGCTGCCCGCGTGGAAGGTCATCTGGGTGGTGCGCTGGTATCTGTCCACCATACAGGCAGTGAGACGCTGGGCGCGGTTGATATCCCGCGTATCGAGCGAAGACGCCACCTTGAATCCTGTTGCCTGATCGTTGATGTATTCGCAAGAATCATTGTGGATGGAGACCAGCGCCACGGCGCGGTATCCGTTCAGGCGTGTATCGAACTCGTTGAGCAGGTCCACCAGAAAACCCTGCGACTCGAGGTTCTTCTTCACCAGTTCGGCAATCTCGAGGTTGACTTCCGCTTCGGTGAGGTCAACTTCGCCGTCTTCGTTGGTACAGACTGCGCCGGAGTCGTTGCCATTATGTCCCGCCACAATGCCGATCCGCAATTGGGGTTGGGGCGTGTTGATGATTTCCTCGGGCGCTGCCTGCGGGGTGAGCATCAACCGAAGTTGTTCCTCCAGATTGCTGGCAAACAGGCTGTTTGGAGTCCAGGCGGTAAAAAGGGTCGCCAGCAAAATGGCAACACCCAGCGTGGGGGCAAAGGCGTTCACCATCCGCCGCTTCGGCGCAGACTTGGGTTTGGATTCAGGCTTGGGTTCGGAAATCTGGGGTTCGGTATCCATAGGGAGTGTGAATCATTATACTGCCTTCACAACCTCCGCGCAAAAATAAAACAACCCGCCTGTTTTGCGGGTTGTTTCGTGTGCCGAGGGGGAGATTTGGACTCCCGACCAAGGGCTTATGAGTCCCCTGCTCTACCACTGAGCTACCTCGGCTTGGGGGGTGAGCGGGGCAAATATTACTATGGGAATTTGCATTTGTCAACAAAAATTTTCCTTTGCCCTGCCCTTGACGGATTCCCGTTTCTGCCTATAATCGGGCGAAATATCACAAGCCCATGAACATGTCCCTGTCCTCCCTCTTGCTTATCGTCGTCATTATTTCGGTCCTTCTTAAGGACCTGTTTTCGGTTAGGATGGCGAAAGTGAGAGTGAGAGCAAGATAAAATCACTGGATAAGAAGCACAGAGAGCCGCCCTAACCGAGGGCGGCTCTTTTTGTTACCTGAATCAGACCGCGGACGATAGACCACAGACCACCGTCCATTGTCCACGGTCAAAAAACAAAGGAGTCTTATGCGTTCGGATACAGTCAAGAAAGGTTACGAGAAAGCCCCCCATCGTTCGTTGTTGCGCGCCACCGGCGTGAAAGAGGAGGATTTCAGCAAGCCGTTTATTGCCATTGTTAATTCCTACGTTGATATTGTCCCTGGTCATGTGCATTTGCAGGAGTTCGGCAAAATGGTCAAGGACGCTGTCCGCGCGGCGGGCGGCGTGCCGTTCGAGTTCAATACCATCGGCGTGGACGACGGCATCGCGATGGGACATTCTGGCATGAAGTATTCGCTCCCTTCGCGTGAGTTGATCGCTGACTCGGTGGAGACGATGATTCAGGCGCACCAGTTCGACGCGATGGTCTGCATCCCCAACTGCGACAAAATCGTGCCAGGGATGTTGAATGCAGCCATGCGGGTGAACATCCCCACCATCTTCGTCTCTGGCGGACCGATGGCGGCGGGGAAAACGCCCGACGGCGAGACGATTGATTTGATTTCTGTTTTTGAAGGTGTGGGGGCATTATCAGCGGGGAAGATTGATGAGAAGCGTTTGTCTATTTTGGAAAAATTTGCCTGTCCTTCCTGCGGCTCCTGCTCTGGGATGTTCACTGCCAATTCGATGAACTGCCTGATGGAAGTCATCGGCTTGGCGCTGCCGTTCAACGGATCGGCGCTGGCGAAGACCCCCGAACGCGAGGCTCTGGCGAAGAAAGCCGCCGCGCAGATCATGACCCTGCTCGAACGCGACATCAAACCGCGCGACATCGTGACCGCTGAAGCCATTGACGACGCCTTCGCATTGGATATGGCAATGGGCGGCTCATCGAATACCGTCTTGCACACGCTGGCGCTGGCAAACGAAGCCGAAGTGACTTATCCGCTGGAGCGCATCAACTCTGTGGCAGACAAAGTGCCGCACATCTGCAAAGTCAGCCCTGCGGGCAAGTGGCACATGGAAGATGTCCATCGCGCGGGCGGAATCCCCGCCATCTTGAACGAAGTCCAGCGCGGAACGGGAATGCTGCACCTCGACCGCATCACGGTCAGCGGCGCCACGTTGGGAGAATCCATCAAAGGCGCGGAAATCAAAGATGAAGAAGTCATTCGCAAATACGACAACGCCCACTCCAAGCGCGGCGGACTCTCGATTTTGTTTGGCAACCTCGCGCCCAACGGAGCGGTGGTCAAGGTTGGCGGCGTGAGCGAGGCGATGATGAAGTTTGAGGGTCCAGCCGTGATTTTCGAATCTCAGGATGAAGCAATGGCTGGGATTTTGGCGGGTCAGGTCAAGGCGGGGGATGTGGTGGTCGTCCGCTATGAAGGTCCCAAGGGCGGGCCTGGAATGCAGGAAATGCTCTCCCCCACATCCGCCATCATGGGTCAGGGACTCGGCGACAAGGTGGCGCTCATCACCGACGGTCGTTTCAGCGGCGGCACTCGTGGGGCATGTATCGGTCATGTGTCACCCGAAGCGGCAGCGGGTGGTCCGATTGGGGCGCTCAAGGCTGGGGACGTGATCCAGATTGATTTGGTGGCACGCAGCCTCAACGTCAAGTTGAGCGCGGAGGAAATCGAAAGCCGCATCAAGGCGCTGCCTCCGTTCAAATCCAAAATCACATCCAAGTGGTTGAAGCGGTATTCGCATTTTGTGACCAGCGCGGATACGGGAGCGGTTTTAGAAAGTTAAATCAAACCCTAAAGGTCTTTAAGACCTTTAGGGTTTATCCAAGGAGAGAGAATGAAAAAAACAGGCGCTGAGATTTTATGGGAATGTGTGGTGCGTGAGGGTGTGGAGGTGGTTTTCGGTTACCCTGGCGGGGCGAACATGCCGATTTACGACGCGATGTTGAGCTGCCCGGTTCATCATGTGTTGGTGCGGCATGAGCAGGGAGCCGCGCACGCCGCCGACGGGTACGCCCGCGCTTCGGGCAAGGTGGGGATGGCAATGGGAACTTCGGGACCTGGCGCTACAAATCTGGTTACGGGCATTGCCACGGCGATGATGGATTCAATCCCCGTCGTTTTTGTCACGGGACAGGTTGCCGCCCACCTTATCGGCGGCGACGCCTTTCAGGAAGTGGATGTGACGGGCATCACCCTGCCCATCACCAAGCACAATTATCTTGTGACCCGCGCCGAAGAAATCGCGGAAGTGGTACGCGAGGCGTTTTACATCGCCCGCACGGGACGACCTGGCCCCGTATTGATCGACATCTGCAAGAACGCGCAAGTGGAGCAGTGCGAGTTTGTCTACCCCGAAGAAGTGAAACTGGTCGGCTACCAGCCTGTTGACCATGCCCCACAGGAGTCTTTGGATCACGCTGTCAAGTTGATCGAGAAGGCTCATCGCCCCGTCATCCTCTGCGGGCATGGCGTGTTGATGTCGAAGGCGGAAAAGGAATTAATGGCATTTGCAGTCAAGACGCAGACCCCTGTTGCCAGCACCCTGCTTGGGCTGGGAGCCTTCCCCGCTTCGCATGAGTTGAGCCTCGGAATGATGGGCATGCACGGCGAAGTCCACACCAACCTGGCGATTCAGAATTCCGACTTGATCCTCGCCTTCGGAATGCGCTTCGATGACCGCGTGACTGGCACGCTCAAAACCTACGCGCCGCACGCGAAGAAAATCCACGTCGAGATTGACCCATCGGAATTGCACAAGAACGTGGCGGCAGACGTTCCGCTGGTTGGCAATTTGAAGACCGTGTTGACCGACCTCATCCCGATGGTGGACGAATACGACCACGAGGAATGGAAGAAGCAAATCAGCCAGTGGAAAGCCGAAGGCGATTCGCGCAGCATCATGAATTGGGAACGCAACGGCAAATTGCATGTCCCGCACCTGATTGCTGATATTTGGAAGGCGACGGGCGGCAATGCCATTGTCACCACCGATGTGGGTCAGCACCAGATGTGGACGGCGCAATATTACGCGCTCGACAAGCCCAACCGCTGGCTTACTTCGGGCGGAGCAGGCACGATGGGCTTTGGTTTGCCCTCTGCGATTGGCGCGTGGTTTGCGAACAAGGAAGAGGAAGTCTGGGCTGTGGCAGGGGACGGCGGATTCCAGATGACCGCCGCCGAGTTGACCACCGCCGTGCAGGAAGGCGCAAACGTCAAAGTTGCCATCATGAACAATAGTTTTCTCGGCATGGTGCGCCAGTGGCAGGAATTCTTCTTCGAGAAGCGCTACTCCGCCGTGAACATGCTCTCGCCCGATTTCGTCAAACTCGCCGAAGCGCACAACGTCCCCGCGAGGCGCGTGACCAAACTCGAAGAAGTGCAGGAAGCCATCGCCTGGGCGCGCAGTTTCAAAGGTCCCGCCGTGATCGAATTCAAAGTGGAGCAGGAGGAAGCCGTCTATCCGATGGTTCCCGCAGGCGCGGCGCTGGATCAGATGTTGCAGAGACCGCTGAAGTCATAAAAAACGACGGCAGACGGTGGACAGTGGACAACGGTCTATCGTCCTCGGTCTACGGTCGAATTAGGAGAAAAGAATGAACTACACCTTCATCGCATTAGTCGAAAACAAACCTGGCGTGTTGAACCGCGTGGCATCGTTGTTCCGCCGCCGCAATTTCAATATTGAATCGCTGGCGGTTGGGCGCACCGAGAAACCCGAAATCTCGCGCATGACCGTGGTGGTGGATTGTCCCAACGGCGACATGGACGCTCACCGCATCGAAGCCAACCTTTACAAGCTGGTCAACGTCATCGACGTGCAGGATGTCACCCACCAGCCTTCGGTGACCCGCGACCTGGCTCTCATCAAAGTGATGGTCGGACCTGAACGCCGCGCCGAAGTCAACAGCCTGGCAGACATCTTCCGCGCCCGCATCGTGGACGTGGGACCCGACTCGGTCATTGTCGAAGTGACAGGCACCGAGGACAAGATCGAAGGCATGATCGAATTGCTGCGTCCCATCGGCATCGTGGAAATGGTCCGCACGGGACAGGTCTCGATGACTCGCGGAGTCAACGACGGCGTGCGCCGCGTGCCTGGCGTGACGGGTAATCGTCAGTTCGAAGATTTGGAAGAGCTGGCGGAGATGGCACCGTAACCAAACTACTCCGTTGGTTGAGTAGCCGCGAAGCGGCGTACACTTGCACAAGCACGCAAGTGCAGGTGCCGAAACCAACAGTGAATGGCAAATAGAAAATTAATATATAACACTGGTGGTCTCGGTACGGGCGAAAAAAAACACTCGCCCTACTCGACCACCGACATCATAAATCTTAGGAGAACAGAAATCATGGCAAAAATCAATTTTGGTGGTGTGGAAGAAAACGTAGTTACCCGCGAAGAGTTTCCGCTTGAGAAGGCGCGCGAGGTCTTGAAGAACGAAGTGGTGGCGATTATCGGCTATGGCGTGCAGGGACCCGCGCAGGCGATGAACATGCGCGACAACGGCATCAAAGTCATCGTCGGTCAGCGTAAGGGGACGAAGAACTGGGACAAGGCTGTCGCGGACGGCTGGGTTCCTGGCGAGACTCTCTTCTCGATTGAAGAAGCTGCCGAAAAAGGCACGGTTATTCAATACCTGCTTTCAGACGCGGGTCAGCGCAGTCAGTGGTCGAAGATTGTCGAATGCCTGAACGAAGGCGACATGCTGTACTTCTCGCACGGCTTCTCCGTCACCTACAAGGATGACACGGGCGTCATCCCTCCCCCGCACGTGGATGTGGCTCTCGTCGCGCCCAAGGGATCAGGGACCAGCGTCCGCCGCAACTTCCTTGCTGGCAGCGGAATCAACGCCAGTTACGCCGTCCATCAGGATTTCACGGGACGCGCCAACGAACGCGTGATCGCCCTCGGTATTGCCATCGGCGCGGGCTACCTCTTCCCTACCACTTTCAAGAACGAAGTCTACAGCGACCTGACAGGTGAACGCGGCATCCTCATCGGCGCGCTCTCGGGCGTGATGGAGGCACAGTACAACGTCCTCCGCAAGCACGGACATTCCCCAAGCGAAGCCTTCAACGAAACTGTGGAAGAACTCACCCAGTCGCTCATCCGCCTTGTCGGCGAAAACGGCATGGACTTCATGTATGCCAACTGCTCCACCACCGCCCAACGCGGCGCCCTCGATTGGCATCCCCGCTTCCGCGACGCGGTGGCTCCCGTCTTCGACGCGCTCTACGAATCGGTCATCACAGGCAACGAAGCCCGTATCACCCTCGACGCCAACAGCCGCGACGATTACCGCGAAAAACTGGAAGAGGAACTCGCCGCCTTCCGCGACTCTGAAATGTGGCGGGCTGGGGCGGCGGTACGTTCATTACGCCCTGAAAACTGGAAGAAATAGAGATTGGTAATTGGAGATTAGTAATTGGTAAATGGTAATTACCAATCGCCAATTACTAATTACCAACTGGAGTTCGTATGAGTAACTACGTAAAGATTTTCGACACCACCTTACGCGACGGAGAACAATCCCCTGGCGCGACGATGACTTCGGCTGAGAAGCTGGAAGTGGCGCGCTCGCTGGCGCGGATGGGCGTGGACATTATCGAAGCTGGATTCCCCGCCGCCTCGCCCGATGATCTGGAAGCCGTCCGCAGGATTGCGCTCGAAGTGGGCAACCCGCCCAAAGGTGATCCCAACGCCAAAGTCCCGACCATTGCGGGCCTGGCGCGGGCAAACAAGTCCGACATCGACAAAGCCTGGGAAGCGGTCAAAGGCGCGAAGAATCCGCGCATCCACACCTTCCTTGCCACATCGGCAATCCACATGAAACACAAACTCAAGATGGATCCCGAAGAGGTAGTGCAGAAGGTTTCCGAGATGGTGGCGTACGCCCACTCTCTGTGCGCCGATGTGGAGTTCAGCCCCGAAGACGCAGGACGTTCCGACCCTGAGTTCTTGTATGTGGTTTTGGGTGAAGCCATCAAAGCGGGCGCGACCACCCTCAACATCCCCGACACGGTGGGCTACACCACGCCCGATGAGTTCTACAAGCTGATCGACGGCATCGTCAAGCACACGCCTGGAATGCACGAAGGCATCACGATTTCGGTCCACACCCACGATGACTTGGGATTGGCGACCGCGAACGCGTTGGCTGGGATTCAGGCGGGCGCACGTCAGGCGGAAGTGACCATCAACGGCATCGGCGAACGCGCGGGCAACACTTCGATGGAAGAAGTGGTGATGACTCTCAAGACCCGCCATCCTGTTTTTGGACTCGAAACGGGAATCGATACCACGCAGTTTGCGCGTGTCAGCAGGCTGGTGAGCAATTACACGGGCATCATGGTTCAGCCGAACAAGGCGATTGTCGGCGCGAATGCCTTTGCTCATGAAGCGGGCATCCATCAGGACGGAATGCTCAAGCACCAGACCACCTACGAGATCATGCGTCCCGAAGATGTGGGCGTCAATCAGACCATGCTGGTGATGGGCAAGCACTCGGGTCGCGCCGCCCTGCGCGCGCGGCTGGCTTCGATGGGGCATTCGCTCGACGAAGAAGAACTCAACAAGGCGTTTGCCCGCTTCAAGGAACTGGCTGATCGCAAGAAGGTCATCACCGACGCCGACCTCGAAGCGCTGATTGCCGACGAGTTTTATCGTCCGCGCGATGTCTTCCATCTCGAAGGCTTGCAGGTCTCCTGCGGGACGTTGGGAATGCCCACCGCCACCGTCCGCTTGCGCGGGCCTGATCAGGCGATCCACGACTTTGCCTCGCTGGGAACAGGCCCCGTGGACGCAACCTACAAAGCAATTGACGCCATCATCAAGACGCCCTGCAAACTGCTGGAGTTCAACGTCCATGCCGTGACCGAAGGCATCGACGCCCTTGGCGAAGTGACTGTCCGCGTGCAAAGCGAAGATGACGGACACCAGAAGATGGACGCACAATCCGAAGCCGTGTATTCCCGCGTCTTCGGCGGTCACGGCGCAGATACCGACATCATCGTCGCCAGCGCCAAAGCCTATATCAACGCCTTGAATAAGTTAATCATTGCCAGAACCGAAGGCACACAAGTGACCAACGACTTTGGCGTCATGCTGGGGTGAGGTAAACAAGTAGACAAGGAAACAGGTAATGACACTCCTGCCTTCGACTTGTCTACTTGTTTACCTGTGTACTTATTTACTTTTCTACAGCCAACCAAAAGGAGAAAATCATGAACACGCAAAATGAAAATCAGGAAGTCAATTCAGCCTACAACCCCTTCCCCCAACCGCAGACCATCCCCACAGGCTGGGATACCAGCGTATTTGCATCCGCGCAGCAGGATGATAGCGATGATGTGCCGTCCGAAGCGCAGGGTGATTAGTGACAGGTAAACAAGTACACATGTAAACACGTAGACATGGTTCCCTGTGTACCTGTTTACGTGCCTACCTCATGACCAACCCTATGCCAAAAACTCTCTTCGACAAAATCTGGGAATCGCACGTTGTTGCAGAACAGCCCGAATCTCCCGCCATTCTATACATTGACCTGCACCTTGTGCATGAAGTCACCTCGCCGCAGGCTTTCACAGGTCTGCGCCAGCGCGGATTGAAAGTCCGCCGCCCCGAGAAAACCCTCGCCACGATGGACCACTCCATCCCGACCACGCCGATTGACGTGCCGATTACAGACGCGATGGCTGCGGCTCAGATCAAGCAGATGGAAACCAACGCCGCCGAGTTTGGGATCACGCTCCACGGCATGACCAGTCCGCACCGTGGCATTGTCCACGTCATCGGACCCGAGCTGGGTCGCACCC
>Ga0233425_10004777_pt1 | contig 22250 bp, 14 predicted proteins | sample Watercolumn_Towu_2_FD_181712 | JGI IMG/M metagenome (GOLD analysis project Ga0233425, IMG submission 181712) | Freshwater microbial communities from Lake Towuti, South Sulawesi, Indonesia - Watercolumn_Towuti2014_140_MG | ecosystem: Environmental > Aquatic > Freshwater > Lake | place...
ACGGTGCTTAGACAGGTAGAGGGACGCCTGGGTCCGCTGCAAAGCGAAGGCGATTCAAGTCTTCAACCGCGAAAACGCTACAGCGCGAAAAGGACGTGGCGACGAGTGTGAATAGAAACGAAACCAACCACCGCGTACGTGTCGAGGATCCGTGACAGGCGTGGCAACAGGAAGGCTCGCCAACCGGGACTGGCCGGTGAACAGCGGGCCATGTTCCAGTAACCGACGACGAGGTTGTCACCCTCACGCGACCACTCCTGCCGGAAATCAGGGTCGGTCCTCTGCAGGAAGCAACTCGACCCGTAAGTCAGGATCCGCATGCCGCGCGCGTGGACCATCTCCACGAACCTGCGAAACCCCTCCGGGTTGACCGCCGTGTACTTGTCGGCGCCGAACAAGCGGAGCGAGTCGTTCCATTCGTCGAACACCTGGATCAACTGAATACCATGATCGCGCAAGCGGTCGAGTTCCTGTTCATCGTAATCGGACACGTTCCACGGCTCGCGCGACGGGTACTCGCCCAGGTTATAGCAACATTGTGCCGGCAGATAGTTCGAAACAAGATGCTTGCGCATACAGGCTCGGATGGACTGATGGCAGTAACCGATATTCCGCAGGCGAGCCCGGTGATCGGCATCCGTGTAACTCGCCATGACTGCTGCGGCGTCCGAATGCCGGTTCACGGCGCGCGGCGGAATCACCGCGTTCTCGGCAATCGTCGCACGGGCGGCGATCGCTGTGGGCAGTGCGGAAGCGGCCAGGAACTGTCGCCGATGCATGGCACGGTCCTCATCAGAATGTTGGCACGGTGTCAGTCGCCATGGGCGTTCGATGACCACGCGAATTATGGACCATTTTCGGGACGCGCGGCAAGTTACCGATGCCGTTGCGCGAACCAAGCCGTGGTTGATTCCTCCGCGCGCTGCGGATATTCTCACGGCCATGGATGAGAACTACCACCTGCGGCGCATCGAGCGAGACATGCCGGGTCGCGCAGAGCAATTGGCCGTTGTGCGATCGCAGAAGTTTCTGTCGCTCGCGATGTCTCACGAGAACCGGCCCTATCTGGTCGCGATGAACTATGCCTACAGCGACGAGGAGAACTGCTTCTACGTGCACAGCGCAGGCGACGGCAGGAAGATCCACCACCTGCGCGCCAATCCTCGCGTCTGGGGCCTGATCATCGAGGACCGCGGCTATCTGCTGGGGCGATGCTCTCACTCCTATCGTTCGGTCATGTTTCAGGCCCGCGCGGAGTTTGTCGAGGAACCGGAGAGCAAGCTCCGGGCTCTGTCGCTGCTCATCGATCACGCCGATCCTGATCCGGAACCCCTGAAGCAGCGCCTGGTGGCAACGCCCAATGCATCCAATGTGACGGTCCTCCGCCTGGTTGTCGAATCGCTGTCGGGCAAGCAGGGGGAGTGACCCCGCGCGGCTTGCGTCACCGCAAGCAACTGATAAGCTACGGCTTATCACAGTCGTCCCCCGGACCTGTCGTCTCTTCCCATCGCCGCCGATTCCGCAGATCCTCACAGCAAGTCACAGATTCGAGGTGTCTCATGTCACTCCGTGTCCGACAGCTGATCAGTTGGGTGCTGATTATCACCACCACGACGTCGCCGTCTCTGTGTTACGCGCAACAGGCGTCCGCTGCGGCGGCAACCCGCGCGGTGGATATCTCGTGGATCCCGCCGACGGCCATCGCTGCAGCCGTGGCTTTCCCGCGTCAAACGCTGACGTCGCCGCAAGCGGAAATGCTGCCCGTCGAGGTCCTGTCGGCCGCCGGCAAGCTGCAACTCGGCATCGACCCGCTGGAGATCGAGCAGTTGATTGCGGTGGCGGAACCACCCAAGGAAGGCCCGCCCGGCTTCGGTTTCTTGTTGCAGATGGCGCGTCCCGTACAGGAGGCGTCGATTCAGGTTCCACCCGGTGTTTCGCGCAAAGTACTCGGCGGCGGAAAGTGGGTCCTGATCGGCACCGATCCTTTCCTTCAGAAGATGGTGGAAAACCAGCAGAAACCCGCGCGGGGCCCCCTGGCAGACCTCGCGGCAAAGAGCGTCGCATCGTCCGATGTCACAGTTCTCGCGATGGTCGCCCCGATACGCCCGATGCTCAAAGCCGAACTGGACCAGGCGCCCTTGCCTCCGCCGCTGGCCGAACTAAGGCGATTGCCGGACCTGATTGATGCGGCCAAGCTTGACATCAACGTGACGGCCACTCAGAGTCTCGCGCTGGCGATGCTGACACCCGACGAAACCGCCGCGGGCTCACTGGAGGGACTGATCAACAAATTACTCGATCTGGGGCAGCAGATGGCGCTGTCCCAGATGGCCGCGCAGATGAACGGTGACGACCCAATCGAAAAGGCGGGCGGGCAGTACTCGCAGCGAATCCTGCAGAAAATGATCGCCACCGTCCGTCCGCAACGGACCGGCAAGCGAGTGCGAGTGGCCATCGATGGCCAGGCCAACTCCCAGGTGGCAACCATCGGGATTCTGGTGGCCTTACTCTTGCCCGCAGTGCAGGCCGCTCGTCAAGCAGCGCGGCGCATGCAGTCGTCGAATAACCTCAAGCAGATCGGGCTGGCCATGCACAACTTCCATGACGTTTACCAGAAGCTCCCGCCGCAAGCGAATCGGGGACCTGACGGCAAACCGCTGTTGAGCTGGCGAGTCCATTTGTTACCCCTTCTCGGACAAGCCGAACTCTCCGAACTCTACAAGCAGTTCCACCTCAACGAACCGTGGGACAGCGAGCACAACAAGTCGCTCATTGGCAAGATGCCGGCCGTCTATCGCAATCCAGCCAGCACCGCCGCTCCGTACATGGCGAACTACGTCGTGCCCGTCGGCGCAGGGACGATCTTCGATGAGCCCGGCGGTGTCGCCTTCCGCCAGGTCACCGACGGCTTATCGAACACTGTCCTGGCATTCGAGGTCGGTGACGCAAACGCGGTCATCTGGACCAAACCCGACGATCTTGTAGTCAACAATGCGAATCCATTGGCGACATTAGCGCAGAACCCGCAGGGAGGCTTCAACGTGCTCATGGCCGACGGGTCCGTCCAGTTTCTCGCCACCTCGATCGATCCGACGGTGTTCATGCATCTGCTGCAGAAAGCGGACGGACACGCGATCCCCGATGTCGGGCAAGCGACACCGCGGTGAGGACAGCCGACAATTCGACGAGGCAGAGGTTGGATCTCCGCTCACGGTCGCGGGATCTTGAGTTCCCGCGTGGTACGTCCTTGAGCGTTGCTTCCCTTGGCCGACACGCGGCCCGTGAAGCGAGTGTCGCCGCAGACCACTTCGCTGGGAGCGTCGTCCGTGCGGAAAGCGATGACATCGGCTCCGTCGCGACTCTGGAGGCGCACCCCCACCGCTCCCTGGCCCTCGATTCGTTCCGCCGTTACCGCGGCCTTGTTTTCGCCGCGCGGATGAACCGCGAAGACCGTGAGGAATTGCGCGTGTCGCGCCGGCTTGACGGTGCTCGCCGTCAAGTGCCAGGTGTTCGACCATTGCCGCGCAACCGGTTCGGGCTCGGGTGTGTACTTGTCGGTTTGCGTATAGGCGAGTTCCTCGGGCAGCAGCGAAAACACGGTCATCTCGGCAGGTTGGTTGACGACGTGCAGTTGCCGTCGGTCGTTGTCGATCTCTATTTGCCGGTACGCGTGCAACAGCCACTGGAACTGCGATGGCTGCGGCGCCCGGAGATCGTCGAACATGACGAATACGCCGGGACGAACATGGACGACGTGCCGACGGAAGCGGTCCAGGCGACCCGCGTAGGCCGGCGATGCCTCGCCCTCTGCGTAATCATAGCCGCCAGCGGTTTCGAAGGCCGTCAATTGCCCGTTCGCTTCGGGGCGACGCTGAACTTGTCCTTCGCCGTTGACCAGCACGCTGTTGACCGCGCGGGTCGCGCGAGTCCACTGCACATGGTGGGGTGATCCGTACCACGGATAGTACCCGGTGGCGATGGCCAATCCACGGCCATTGGCCTCGATGACGAACGCGTTCTGGTCCGCGTGCCCGTGGCTGACGCCGCCGTACGGGCTGCTGCGCATCAGGAAGCTGATGTCGGAGTCCTTCTCACCGAGCGATGTGTGGAAAGACGCCAGTCCCACGGCCGGGAACGCGCGCGCCTGCGGCACGTCTCGGGGCGGAACGGCACGCAGCGCCGGGTCGTAGGTGGCCAAGCTCAGAGTATCGGCGCCGATCGTGGCGCCGCACGCTTCTGCGTGCCAGCGGAAGCTCGGGTTCTGCGTAAGCGAGGAAAACGCATACATCAAGGACCCAAGCCCCATCGGGCCGTTCGTCTGGCCATCACCGAACGGACTGTGCTGGTGGTAGGGAGTTGCCGTGTACAGACCGTAAAAGGGCGTGTTACGGAAAAAAGGCTTCTGCATGAGATCTACGCCGGTGGCGTTGCGCAGCGCCACCACATAATGCAGGGCAAACTGCATGTAGGCTCCCCAGTAGCCGGGCCCTTCTTGCCAGCCCCCGTCGTCGCCACCCCACGCCGGATACGAGGTGTAATACAGGAGCGTCGCATAGTCGAGCCATTCGCGAGCCTCGGGCCACTCGTGGATGAAGGACAACGCGCACTCGCCGAGAAAACCGGGCAAGCGGCCCGCGTGGCTGTCGTACGGGCGGCTTTCGAATGGCAGTTGCTGCAGTCGCGTGTAGAACTGGCCGGCCCGCGCCCGCATGTTCGCTTCGACCCGTGCTCGTTCTTCAGGGGAAAACAAGTGAAACGTCCAGTCATACGCGCGGCTGCCGCGCATCATCATCCACATCGGCGGTTCGTCGTAGGCGAAGAAACTCGTGGTGCCTTCGGGATCCCACGAAAAGAAATGGAGCAACCGGCGTTTTGCCTCGTTACCCAGTTGTTCGTTTCCCGTGAGCAGGTAGGCCAGCGCGCACCGTTCCATCACATCCATGGGCGGCCTCGTCGTGCGCATGACATTCACGGCCCAGGGCCCGTACTCGTCGCCTTGCGGCCGGACGCCCGGTTCGGGCACCAGCGGTTTCCCGACTTCCCGTTCGCAGGCGGCGCACAGGTCATCGATCGGCGGCTTGAGTTCCCCTCGCGCCCACGCGCGAGCCTGCTCCAACCGCGCACCGCCAAAGAACAAGCGAGGCCGGGCCTGAGGAACGCGCGGGATCACTTCATCCCAGACCGGAAAGGGAAAGGGCCGCGCATCCTTGGGAACCGTGAACGACCGTGTGCGGCCGAATACGGTCTCCGTGCCCGATCGCACGCCGTAGCGCCAGAACCAGTCGCCGGGCAGAAGCTTCTCGCGGGGAACAAATACGGAACGCCGAAGACCGTCAGCGAGGTGAGTGGACGCCGGCGTGAAGTCCTGCGAGGCTGACCACTGCACGGCGTACACGCTGCCCTTTCCGGCGGGCACCCAGATGAACGGCGGCGGGTTGACTTCGACGCGCTGTCCATCGGCGGGCGCGTAGGGTTTCTGCGTGGCACCGGGAGGCGGGTCGAGCACGATGCGGGGCTCGCTTGCGCACGTGCCCCGATGCAACAGCAACACCAGCACCGCGACCGCGGCACTCCCACGCAACATCGCCCGATCCGAGCGCACCTTCCGATACGCGAGTCGCCGGTTCCGAGGGTTGTTCATCGATGAACTCCGTAATGTGCCGTCGATGGAATTCGGTGATGCGCCGCAAACGGTGGCAAGGCACCGGAAGAGATCACCGCGATCTTGCCATGAAACCTATCTGAAGCTCGCTTGGCCGAGCTATGAAGTCCGAGAGACACAATTCCCTCGAACACTTCCTAACGCAGTCCATCCTGCCCACTCACCCCCCCCACCGACTCCGCGAACGACGACCAAGACACCAGCCTCATGCCAGCTGGACATCGCAACGCTGCACACAGCACTCCACGCCTTCGGCGAGTGCTTACCGGCGGACTATTTTGACGTCACGGCCACGATCATCCATTGGAAGACGTAGGCCTGGAGCATGACCAGGATACCCATAAGTGCGGCGAGCGCAATGCTGTGCCAGAACACGGCGCGCAGGATCGTGCCCGCGTCGGGGCTGTCCGTCTGGCCGCCGGTAGCGACGCTGGCCACGACGATGCTCTGCGCGTCAATCATCTTGCCCATGACGCCTCCGGAGCTGTTGGAGGCGGCGGTGAGGATGGGCGAGATGCCCAGCTGTTGCGCGGTGACTTTCTGCAAATTACCGAACAACACGTTGGAGGAAGTGTCGCTCCCGGTCAACGCCACACCCAGCCAGCCCAGCAACGGGGAAAAAAACGGAAAGAGCACGCCGGTCGAGGCAAACGCCAGCCCCATCGTGGTGTCGGTGCCGCTGTAGCGCGTAGTAAAGCCCAGGGCAAGCATCAACGCGATGGTCAGCAGCGGCACGCGGACCCGTTTCAGAGTGCGACCGTACGTCCCCGCGAGTTGGCGGGGACTCAGCCCGAGCATGAAGCCGGCGATGATACCGGCCAAGAGCAGCGCAGTGCCGGTCGCCGAAAGCAGGTTGAACGTGAACTGCGCGGCTTCGGCCTCCGGATGAGGGGCCGCCGGCGGGACCTTCTGCACCGCCAAGTGCAGGGACGGGACGGCGAATTGAGGCGCGAAGGCCTGGTTGAGGGCGTTCTTCACCGGCGCCAGGCTGGAGCCGGCGACAAACACGGTCAGCAGGATCCAGGGAAGCCAGGCGCGGAGGTTTTCGCGGCCGCGGGAAATCGTCGCCTGCACGGCGGGATCGGGGGCGGCCTTGAGATGTTCTGGGTGCGTCTGCACTTCGCGGGGTTTCCAGAAGCGCAACAGGATTACGAGCGCACCGATGGAACTGAGACCCGCTACAGCATCCACCAAATAGGGGCCGTGGTAATTGCTTACCAGGAACTGCACGCCTGCAAAACTCGCGCCCGCGACCAGACAGGCCGGCCACACGCCCACCATCCCTCGCCAACCGGTCTGAGCCGCCACGAGCCAGAACGGCACCACGAGTGCGAAGAACGGCAACTGCCGCCCTACCATGGCACCCAGTGCCCCCTCATCCAATCCGGTCACTTTGGCCAGGGTAATGACCGGAATGCCGACCGAGCCAAACGCCACCGGGGCGGTGTTGCCGATCAGCGATATCTTCGCGGCGTCCAGCGGGCGAAAGCCCAGCCCGATCATCAACGCGCCCGTGATCGCCACGGGCGCACCGAAGCCGGCGAATCCCTCGATGAACGCGCCAAAACTGAAGCCGATCATCAGCGCCTGGATGCGACGGTCATTCGACAGATTCGACATCTGGTCTTGCAGCACTCGGAAGCCGCCAGTTTCGACCGAGAGGTTGTAGATGAATATCGCGTTAAGCACGATCCAGCCGATCGGGAAAAGCCCGAACGCCGCGCCGTAGCTCGCCGAGGCGAACGTCAGCGTCACCGGCATCCCGTAGACCCCGATGGCAATCGCCGCCGCCACCAGCAACCCAGCCAGCGCCGCCAGGTGCGCGCGCACGTGCCAGAAGGCCAGCAACGCAAGGAGGGTAACGACCGGCAGCGCGGCCACGAGTGCCGAGAGAGCAACGCTGTCCGCGAGAGGGGCGTAGTGTTGTGACCAGGTCATAGGTTCTACAGGCTGACTTAACTCACTTCCGAAATCCCGCCTCCGTGCCGGAGCGCTGGATCTGGGCTTCGTCAATGGTGCCGGGCTTCCAGTCGCGCGCCATCTGCACGTCGGCGGCGACATCCTGGGTTTGCCTGGGAATGTCCACCAAGCCGGCGCGATTGTATTTCAGAGGCTGGACATACTGGCGCGTATAGGTCGTGGAGTAATTCTTCCAGTGCGTCAAAGCCGCTTCGAGATGCTTCACGGCAGAAGCTTGTTGTTTGGTGTCGCCGCTCTTGTCGAAGAGCGCGAGGTCGCAGGCGCCGCGAATCTTCGCCGCGTAGTAGAGCCCGAGATGCGACATGGCTTCGATGTCGCCAAGCGTGGCAGTGTATTCCTTGGCGCTGGCGGCAGGTGTGACAGTGGCGCGCTGCAGCTCGGGCAGACCGTTAAGCGCGTTGGTGGCGTTGGCATCCAGAGTCGCGGCGATCTCCAATGGCGTCACGCCTTGCGGCGTCTGCTTGGCCAGCAGACCCGTGCGCCACTCGATGATATTCAGCACGCCGGCACCGGGCATGGTGCCTCCTTCGACGAAATCGCGCACGGTGTAGAAGCCACCTCTCTTCCGACAGGCTTCGGGAAACCACTTGATGTCAATATCGCCCCAAAAGAAACGCGTGATGTAAGGAAACGTCTTTGAGGCATCCGCCCACGCGGCGGTGAGCCGGGTCGCATCGGCACCGGGGAAACGCGCGGCAGTGAGACGCTCAAACGTGGCCGCGGACAGGTCGGGTTCATAGGCGAGGCGACCCCATAAAGCAAAGGACAGCCATTGCTTTTGCATGACCGTCTGGCGCGGGCCATCGGGGTTCTTGGTGATGAAGTCCCGCCCCCAGTGGTAGCCGTCCGGGCCCATGTAGAAGCCGGCAATCTTGTCCTCGCCCGGGATGGCCTTGATGAAGGCGCGCGCATAGTTCACGTCAGCCCAACGGAAGCTGTGAATGTCGTCATTCCGGATCGTAAGCCAACTGCGGAGTTTGGGACTGAGCAAGGGCAGCACCGGCTTGATCATGCTGGGGTTGGGCACGGAATACATGTGGGCAATTGCATACTTGAAGCTGAGGTCGAGCGGACACGGAAGCTCGGCAAATGCGGTTTGAATGTCGCTCAAGCCGGTCATATGGAAGCGATGAATGAGCCGGAACTGGCGGTTGGGGGTGTCCTTCAAGCCATCCTTAATGCCCTCGCCGTAGGTTCGCCAGAGCCACTGCTCCTTGGAGATTTGCCTGAATTCCTTTTCCGGCATGCCTTCGCCGGCGGTAATGCCGAAGCCGGCCAGCAGCGGATACGTATTGATCGTCTCGCGCACGCTGGCGCGGAAGTACTCGATCGAGCGGGGAGCGGTTCTGTTTTCCGTGATCCCGTCTTTGCCTTCCGCCGCGCCGAGAAACACATTCCAAGTGAACCAATAGACTTCCACGCCGCGATCCTTCGCCATCTGCATGACGTCGCGCCAGAACTGGATCTTTTCGTCAATGGTCATTTTCTTTACGACGATGCGCTCTTCCTCATCCACGCCGGTGCTCTGCACATCTTCCAGGGCGACGTGGGGGAACTCCGGCACCTTCACGATGCTGGGGAATGGGTTGAGACTCCACCACGAGATGAGGTTGTAGCGGTGGCGGGCCATATCGTCGAAGGTTGCACGCCAGAAGTCTCGGCTCCACATTTCCCCGACGTTGAGCCGCTCGGAGTCCGGCCACTCGCCCTTGCTATAGGTGGGCGTACGCACATCGAGCGGAAGGTTGAACTTGATGCCGCGCCGAGCGATGTGTGGCGTGTGGTCGGAGTCCTTCAAGGAATCGAGTGTGCCCGTGCGAATCGCCTCCGCCACATCGAGTCCACCATACATCACGCCGCTGGCGTCGGCACCCAGGACCGTGATGTTCCGTTGACCGTTCTCGCTGCGCACCCGGATGCCGTAGCTCTGCGCGACGGCTTTGGTTCCTGCAGGTGTGCCGACGGTAAGCTTGATGTGGATCGCGTCCGCGGGCGCTTTCGCGTCGGCGCCCAGGACACTCATGCCACGCGCAGCAGCCTCCCGGCGGATTTCGTCGCCGGCAAATTCCCCCGGCCCGGCAGAAGCCGCGTCGAGGGAAAGCGTGAGTGTTGGCGCGGCGAGGGCTGACGCGGACAGGGCGCAGAGCAGCGCGCAGATTAACACGGCGGTCTTTTTCATGGTGATGAATGGTGCCCAGTTTTGGTGTCAATTGTGGCCTGGATGGCTACGAGCCTTCCGGTACTGCGGATAGGAATTCTAACCCCCGGCTGTTGACGGCTACAAGGTGAGCCCCTTGCAGGGGTGGCCTTTGAGAGGCGTTCGCGTGACCCATTCAGGGGCTCGTTCGGAACCAGCCTGTTCGTCCGGGAATGCCAAAAGTCACTTCTTGGCAGGGCGTGGACGATTCGGCAGCAGATCATCGAGCCGGCTGCGCAGTTGAGCTGCCATATCCGGCCGGTCGCGGAAAAGGTTGGTTGCTTGTGACGGATCGCTGCGCAGATTGTAGAGTTGTGCAGCCGGCGCGTCGGGTTTGATCTTGCCGTGCTCATCAATGTCGCTGTTCGCAAGGCCCATACGCGCGTAGGGCTGTCCCCACGCTGCGCCTTGTGGCACCTGAATTGTCATGCCGCCGGAACCTTGCTTTGGCAGGAAGACCCAGTCGCCCTGCCGCAATACGTGAGAACCTGTCCCCAGAAACACGGCTTCAGTTCGCTGGGCCGGAGCACGAGCGGGATCGAGAAACGCGGCCAGATCACTGTGCCCGTCGGGAGACGCATTGACGGGCAACGCCGCACCGACGGCCTCCCCCACCGTGGCCATGAGGTCAACTTGCGCGAATAGCTGCTTACGTTCGCTGCCGGCGGGAATTCGTCCGGGCCAGCGAGCGATCAGCGGAACACGATGACCGGCTTCCCAAGCATCCGTCTTTTGCCCAAGCCACACGCCGTTGCTCCGATGCCCTGCCTGGAGTGCCTCGCGCGTGATCACGGCTCCGTTGTCACTGGTGAATATCACGAGCGTGTTCGCGGCAAGACCGTGCTGGGAAATCGCGTCCATTACGCGTCCGAAACAGTGATCGAGTTGCTGGATGTAATCGCCGTAGAGGCCCACTTCACTCTTACCGCGGAACGCCGGCGCAGGGTTGATAGGCGAGTGGGGCGCAGCGAATGCAAGATAGAGGAAGAACGGTGTCTCGTTCGATTGTCTCGAAATGAACTCCACAGCCTTATCGGCCAGGATGAGGTCGATCTGCTCGTCGGGTCGAGCCTCATGCGCCGCCGTGGCTCCTTCGCTGACGCCCCAGCCAAAGTCGCGGAGACCTCGCTTGATGACCTCGTCGTGGGGAATGACCCGTAGCGGATCAGCTGGGTCTAATCCCACGATGCGGTGATTCTCCACAAACACGAACGGAGGCTCGTTGTGAGTGCGGGGGGTACCGAAGAAATAGTCGAAGCCAATCTCGAGCGGTCCTGGCTTGAGTTCACCGTTCCAGTTCGGATTGCCTTCGCGTCCGAAGCCGTTGTGCCATTTTCCCAGAGCCGCTGTGCGGTAGCCCACGGACTTCAGTAATGAGGGAAGTGTGACCTGGCCATCGTGGAAGTAGAGTGAGTAATCCGGCTTTCGCTGGGCGTGCCAGAGATAGGTGCCGGAGAGGATCGAATAGCGCGTGGGATTACAGACGGCGGCCGACGAGTGGGCATCGGTGAAACGCACACCTTCTGATGCCAGACCGTCCATTCGAGGCGTCTTGATCTTTGTCGCACCGTAGCATCCGACATCACCGTAGCCGAGATCATCGGCGATCACCAGCACCACGTTCGGGCGGAGCGCCGGCTCGTCCGCAGCCTGAATAGTTGCCAACACCGCGAGCCAAAGGGCGGCGGATGCGATCCTAACGGAAGTTGCGGTCATCGTGCCTTCTCCGGATGGTTCGGGGCCAGATTGGTGCCGACTGTGCATGGACTGATGTTTCGGGGACGACACGGGGACGACTGTTGGTCGACGCCACTCAACAACGGAACGTCGGCTTCTGCATTGGCGAATTTACACGGGGAAACCCGCTTGTCACAATTCCAACAGTCCAATTTCGCCCAGAGACCGCGCAGCTCATGCGGAACCGATTCGAATCGTGAGGAGACAAGAGATGGCGAGTTCAGGGATCGTTATCACCTTTTTGCTCTGGGCGGCGTTACCGGCAGACGGACAGAACGGACCAACAGAAAAAGACTCGCCGGGTGGCAGAATCACTGCCATGACGCCGGCAGCGAAAGCCTTATACGAGTTTCGCAAGCCGCAGCGACAGGTACGCGCCGTGGAGCCGGGTTTTCTCTGGATCGACGCGGAGGACTTCGAGGACTATGGAGGGTGGTGGATTGATACTCAGTTCGTCGCGTTCATGGGATCGCCCTATCTGATTGCAGCTGGCGTCTGCCATCCCGTGAAGGATGCGGCCACAACGATCGAAGTAGACCGACCGGGACGTTATCGCTTATGGGTGCGTTCGAAGAACTGGCACCCCGAGGAAGCATGCGCCGTGTCTCCGGAGAGCAGTTCATCGACTGCACGGGTGATGGCTGGGTTGGCTATTACGCCGGTGCGGAATACCGACTCGGACGCGAAAGTCGCGCGGAAACCGGCGAGGAACTGGCAGTGGAGCAGGCCGACAAGATCACCATGAGCGGCTGTGTGTTTGGACCGCATTCCACGTTCTTCCATACCGTGGACCGAAATCAGCCAACGCATTTCGTGCCGCCCGTCTGGGCCGCCAAGCTGCCGCCCGCGGAGGAGTTCGGACGGAAGATTCTGTCCCCGAACGCGGGTAACTGGTGGCTCGAACACGAAGGCACGATTGACGATCTGAATGATCCGGAACTGGCGCGGGATGAGCTGATCCGCATTGTCTTTGGATACTGGGACTTTCTGAAGAATCGCTGGCAGGAACGCTCCCTTTCGGCCAACTATGAATTGGTGCACGTGCCGATCTGGAATGCAAAGCGTGAGACCCGCCGACTCATCGGTGACCACGTCCTGACCCAGCAGGACGTGCAGAGCGGCCGTGTATTCCCGGATCGCATCAGTTATGGGGGATGGCCGCTGGATATCCATCACCCGCGCGGTATCTACTCCGGTAAAGAAGGACCGTATGCTTTCAACGCGTCGACGCCGCTCTACACGATTCCCTATCGGTGCCTGTATTCCAGGAACATCAGCAACCTGTTGTTTGCGGGGCGCGACTGCAGCGTGACGCATGTGGCGCTGGGAACGATCCGTGTGGAAAGCACGTTGGCGACGCTGGGACAAGCCGCGGGCACCGCAGCCGCGTTGTGCGTGCGACACCGTGTGATGCCGCGGAACATTTACGCGGAACACATGTCCGAGCTTCAGCAGGTACTGCTGCTGCATGACCAATACATCCCGGAGATGAAGAACGAGGACCGAGCCGATCTGGCACTCAAGGCCACCGTGACGGCTTCCAGCACGGCAAGCTACGAGTTCTTTGACCGCAGCGACGTGGTACTGGGTGGCCGACATCCGCGGGACGACGGATCGCATGAGTTGACCACTTCGCGCGCGGTGATCCTGCCAAACGGAGTTGAGCCGCGTGTGGATGAGGTCTGGCTGTATCTGGATTCACAGTTAATGACCGGCATATGTGGTCTTCCGATCCCGAACAACCGCTTCCGCAGTGGATTGAGTTGGACCTGGGATCGGTACGCCGCTTCGATACGATCCATCTGATCTTCGACACGGACATGAACGCGCGGTGGCCCGCCAAGCCGCTGGCCCGACAATGCATTCGCGACTACGACCTGTTGGCGGACGACGGAGCCGGGAACTGGCACACACTCGCGTCCGTGAAGGACAATTTCCAGCGACACCGCGTTCATTCTTTCTCGCCCCATTCAGCCCGCAAGCTCCGTATCAAAGTACTGGCCACGCATGGCGCCCCCGAAGCCCGCATCTTCGAAGTGCGTGTCTACGATTCGGCCGTCAGCATGCACAGCCAGGGAAGCGCGCGGGAATAGCGACTGCCACACGAGCGTTGCTGAGGGAGATCGGACTTCTGCCTGCCGGACAGGTGTGGGACACCTTCAACGGAACTGGCAGACTTTGATTCTCATCTGCTGATTGACGGCGACGTCGTGGAGGATATGCTCGTGGTCAGGGTCAGCGGTCTCGTGCGTCTTGGTCGAGGGGGAGGTCGTGCCATGTCTCGCAGCACCCGTCGCGGTTTCCTTCAGCAGTCGGCTGCACTCGGCCTGGGCTTGACGACGTCGCTTGGCGGTCGAGCGATGGGTCCCAACGACAAGATCAGCGTCGCGTGCATCGGGGTCCGGGGACGCGGCAACTCGGTGATGCAGAGTTTCGCCGCCGAGCCGGATTGCGTCGTCACCCACATTTGCGACGTGAATGAGCCGACCCGCAACCAGCGCGGGGCTGAGATGAAGGAGAAGACCGGCCTGCTGCCGAAGCTGGTCAAAGACTACCGCACCCTGCTGGAGGATCCGTCCGTGGATGTGTTGATGGTCGCGACGCCGGACCATTGGCACGCACTGGCGACGATCCACGGTTGCCTGGCGGGGAAGGACGTCTACGTCGAAAAGCCGGCCAGCCACAACATCTTCGAAGGCAAGACGGCCGTGGCCGCCGCACACGGACACAACCGCATCGTGCAAGTGGGCACGCAGATCCGCAGCGCGCCGTTCCTGCGCGAAGCGGTCGACTACGTCAGGAGCGGTGCGTTGGGCAAGGTGATATTCGGGCGTGCCTGGGAGACGGACCGAAATGGTGAAGTGCATCTTGGACCGAACAGCGAACCGCCCGCGGAACTGGACTATGATCTGTGGCAGGGCCCGGCGCCCGAGCGTCCCTACAACGCGACCATCGTGGGCGGTGCCTGGCGCTGGCTTTTTGACTACGGTACGGGCGACTTGGGAAACGATGGTGTCCATCGCATCGACTACTGCCGTTGCCTGATGGGGCTGGAGGAGATGCCGCAGGCGATCGTGTGTTCCGGCGGCAAGTTTTTCTTCGAGGACGATCAAGAGTGGCCCGATACGGAACTGGTCTCGTTCGAGTATCCTGGTCACATCCTGCAGTATGAGATGCGTCTCTGGTCGCGGCCCCGGTTGCTGAACATCACCGAGGGTGCGATGGTCTACGGCGAGAACGGCTGGATCCTGCTGACGAATAACTCGTGGAAGGCCTACGATGCTGCCGGCAAGGTGGTCCAGGAGGGCGAGGGTAACTCCGCCCAGACCCAGCAGCTGCACATTCGCAACTTCCTCGACGCGGTGCGGAGCCGCGATCGCGCATCGCTCAACCAGGAAATCCGCTCCGGACACATCAGCAGCGTCATGTGCCACGCCGGCAATATCGCGTGGCGCACGGGCAAGAAGCTCCGCTTCGATCCCCTCACTGAGACGTTCGATGATGCGGAGGCCAACCAGTACGTTGGCCGCGAGCATCGCCGAGGTTATGAGTTGCCTGACGTCACTTGAAGTCCACGAAGTACTTGTAGCAGTCGGCCGTGGCCCAGTCCGCCGGATTCGGTTCCTGGCCGTACGTGGTGAGCTGCAGCTCGAGCAGGTGTGTCTCGCGGTCTTCCAGGAGCGAGAAATTCGAGAACTGGATGTCGCCTTGACCGTTCTGGCGATCGTCGATCGCGGTGACAGTTGTTCTCTTGAGTGCCGCCGTCTTCTCGTCGACTTCCGCGATGACCAGCGGATAGCGGGGTGAGTTTCCGGTGGGTGGTGTCGGGCAGATGTTCCCCAGCCAGTAGAGCTTTCCGGTGACGCTGTGCCGGATCATGCGGTGGATGGAGGAGGGCGAATAGAAGTCGCTGCCATCGTCGTACTTCCAGACGGTCGGCGGTGTCAGCGTTTTCCCGCCGTCGGAAGAGATGCTGAAGAACTTCCGGCCCGGCAGCTTCGCCACACTGCCATCCCAGCCATGCGTCGAACCTCGCCAGACGACCAACAACCGACTGTCCTTCAGTTCCGCAACTTCCGGTTCCATCAGACCGCGCGCCGAGTGTTCCGGAGAGATCTCGACGCGTGCCGCCGGCGTCCAGTCGTAATCCTGACGGTCCGCATTCCACTTGGCGAGGAATACCACGGAGCCCATGCGCCAAGGCCGCTCGTTATTGCGCGGGTCGCCGGGCGCGTTGCAATGGGCGAGCACGTGCACGAGCGTACCATCCGTCTTGACCAGCACGTTGTTGCCGAAGTAGCCTTCGTTGTGGTTCAGGAACGCCGCCTGCATCGGATTCTGGCGATCGAACGCCGCGCCATCTTCATAGCGCAGTTGCTGCGGCACACTCCACGTGCGTCCCAGGTCCCGGGAGTAGCGCGCGTAGGTGAAGCAGTGGTATCGTCTGTCCACGACAATCTGCCTTAACCACATCTGCACCAGCACGCCCGCACACGGATCGTAAGCACTCGTACCTTCGCCTTCCCAGACGGTCACGCCGCCGTAGTCCATCTTGTTGGACGGCTGGATCGGGACGAACTCAGACCAGGTGCGTCCGTTGTCCGCCGACCACCGCGCACGGACATTGTTGCCCACATCACTCTCCACTTCTTCCGCCTGGACCTCGCGCCGCTCGAGCCCGGGTCCCACGTACGAAACGGAGGCCAGTGGCGCTTCGCGGGCGCGCGTGTGCTGGCGGTACAACTCCTTCTTCACCGTTGCGATCGGCAGGTTGGTCCGCCACGGAGGAGGTTCGTCCGCCACCTGCCCCAGTGCCGTTGCTGATCCTGCGAGCGCCAGCGCCGTCGCCAGCCAACCTGTGCGCCGTTGTGTCGACAAAAGTGTCAGCAGCAGGCACAATACTCGGCGCGGTTTGATCCGCTGTCTCATCTCGTCCTCCCTGGTCTCGGCCACGATGAATTCGAGCCCTCGGAACGACGCCCGCAAGAAACTGTCGCCAACTCACCCTAGAGCGCGCTCAACAATAAGTTACCGAATTGCCGTCCGTCGCTCGACTCTCCGAGTCGATAAATCACAGCTCGGAGAGCCGTGCGACGACGTTCGATGCGACAACTCATTTCTGAGCGCGCCCCTACCATCCGTCACATGTTGCTGCCACTGTTGTGAAACGTATGGCATCCTGCAACTGCGCACCACGCGCGGTGGGAACAAAGCGGAAACCCGTCGCCGCTTCCTTGTCTCTGCCGAGTCGAACGTCAGCGGTGCCGGCATCCCGTAGACGCCGGTGGCCATCGCTGCCGCCGCTGAGTGTGCCATGGCACGTGCTCTCCAGAGGTGCTCAGCGGAGCCTGCTGTGTTACGTACCTGAACAGGGTTTACAACAGCGGTCGGCGTGGCCTACAGTGCGTCGCGGTCGATCATCAGTTTCCAGTCGCTGGGGAGGCAAAGCCATGAGGCATCTTGCTGGGAGATGGACGCTCGGATGTGTACTGGAGATGTGCCTGCTGGTCGCTGGCCACGGAGCCGCTGAGGAAAAGCCCTGGGACATGCTCACGGCCAGGCCCGACGTGATCCGCGCCTGGCAGGACATGCGGTACGGCATGTTCCTATGCTGGGGACCCGTGACCTTGACCGGCGAGGAGATCGGTTGGTCGCGCGGCGCCCCCCGCGGCCACGGTTTCCTCCTGCGGGAAGGCCAGGGAAAGACGCCCGTCGAGGTCTACGACAACCTGTACAAACAGTGGAAACCCGAACGCTTCGACGCCCGGCAATGGGTGCAAGTGGCGCGCGACGCCGGCCAGCGATACTTGATCTTTCTGGTCAAGCATCACGACGGTTTCTGCCTGTACGACTCGCAGTTGACCGAGTACAAGTCCACGGGAAGAGAGTCCGCCTGGAACCACGATGTGCTGGCCGACGTGGCGCGGGAATGTCAGACCGTGGGGCTCAAGCTGATCATCTACTACTCCCAGCCCGATTGGCACCACCCCGACTATGGTACGGAGAACCATACCCGCTACCTCGCCTACTTTCACGGCCAGGTTCGCGAAATCCTCACCAACTACGGCCGTATCGACGGCTTCTGGTTTGACCTGGGCGGCAAACCGGAGGATTGGGACGCGGCCAACCTGTTCCGGATGATGCGGGCGCTGCAACCGTGGCTGATCATCAACAACCGCTGCGGGCTGCCGGGCGACTTTGACACCCCGGAGCAGCGTTTGGGCCGGTTCCAACTTGACCGACCCTGGGAAACCTGCATGACGCTGGGTACGCAGTGGTCCTGGAAGCCCAACGACGAGATCAAATCGCTGAAGCAATGCATCGATGTCTTGGTCACCTGCGCCGGCCGCAACGGAAACCTGGCGCTCAATACCAATCCGATGCCGGATGGGCGGATCGAACCGCGACAGGCGGAACGGTTCCGTGAGATCGGTGCCTGGCTCAGGCAATATGGCTCAAGCATCTACGACACGCGGGGCGGGCCGTTCTGGGGCCTGCATTGTGCCACCACGCGCAAGGACAACACGGTCTATGTGCACGTTCTGAAGTGGTACGGCGATCGGCTGCTTCTGCCCCCGATCCCACGCCAGATTATCTCCCATAAGCTCCTGACCGGCGGCGTGGCAACGGTGCGACAGACCAGCGAACAGATCGAAATCAGCGTTCCGACCGATCAGCGGCACGCGCTGGACACGATCGTGGCGCTGGAACTGGACGGCCCGGCGACCGAGTTGACGCCGGCCGCGATCCTCTCCGGTTCGCTGACCTTCGGCAAGCAGGTGACGGTCTCCAGCGTGTATCCCGACCCGGTCGGTCAACAGTATCTGCCGGCCTTCGCCATCGACGGAGACCCGGAGAGCGGCTGGACATTCGATCGGCAACTGAAGTCGGCGTGGCTCGAGGTCGACTTGGGACAGCCCTGCGCGTTTGACACCGCCGAGATTCGCGAACGCTACGATCGGATCCGCGCGTTTCGGCTGCAGGTCAAGCAGGGCGAGCAATGGATCACGATCCACGAGGGAAAGCAAATCGGCGAACACTTTGCCGTCACATTTCCCGCGGTCACGGTCCGATTCGTCCGCTTGGAGGTGCTCGACACCACGATCAATCCGCTGGTTGCCGAGTTCCACGTGTTCCGGACCAAGTGAGGAATTGGTGCCATGCACTTTTTGTGGCAGTTGGGAAAGCTCAGGTTTGTGTTCCGATGACGCCTGGTTCAAGGGGGCTGTGGCCTCTTGTCTCAATTCACCGTCGATGCGAACCAGTGCACGCTGCAGTTCATCCGCCAGGTATGGCAAACCGTGTCGCACTGCGTCCGGTTCAGAAGACACTTTTCAATATTCAAACAGCACCACGTCGTAGGCGTCCAGCACCGGCACAGTGCAGGTGACCGTGCCCTTCGCGCCAGTCTTCAGCGGCAACGACTCACCGGACTTCAGCATGCGCGCGCGATTGACGGGCGACGCCGGAGTGATTTCCACCTTCACGTCGCGGATCGGCACGGGCGCGCCGATGACCTTGTCCAGTTGACCGCTGTGGTTGTAGAGACTCACCCACTCGAACTTGCCCGCGCGGTCGGCGCGATGATTCATCTCCACCAACGCCGGTCCGTCCACCCGCACGCGGCGCGGCAGTTTCAGTAATTCATCGAGCGCACCCATCACCAGTGCGGCGTGACCGGCATGGCCGAACGCCTCAAACTCCTTGCCCACCCGCCACGGAATCCACGCCACCGCGCCGCGATCCGACAGACGCGCATACAGGCAGGGAAGGTCCGAGACAGTTGTGTAATAACACTTCTCCGGCGGACCGAACATCGCGGGCGGAATGAACCGCAACAATCCCTCACCGCCTTCGACGATCGTCGCCTCCCATAATTCGCCGTTCAACGGCACGAGGTCGAGCTTTGCCAGCACGGACTGTTTGAGACGCGTCTTGTCCTCGGGGCGGATGCGAATGTAGGTGCCTTGCTCCACCGGCCGCGCCGCGCCCGCAGCGCTCAGGCCCAGGCTTTTCAGTTCCGGCGTCACGGGGCCGCCCGTGAGCAGCAACCGCCCGCCACCATTCACGTAGTCATCCAGCTTTCGCATCGCATCCACCGGAAGCGGGCCGTTTACGGGCACGATCAACGCCGGCAGTTTCGCCAGTTCACCCTGCGCGAGCGAGACGAACTCGTAACTGACATGTGCCTGCGACAACATGCCGATCAGACCGCGCACTTCATCGCTCTCGCCCTCCACCGCCAGGCCCACGTCCGCGCACTCGGCGGTATTGGTGAGCCAGCGCTCGTTCGCCGCGTGAAAGCGGAAGACGTCCTCCACCTGGTCCAGCCCAATGCGATCTTCCTGCCCGTTGAACCTGCCGATGCAATAGAAGTCCAGCCAGCCGCCATTGATCATGCATTCGAACAGCCGTTTGCGGGTGAGGTCCGGCGACACGGACGCGTGCCGGTGCGGATACTGCGGGAAACTCACGGCCGCATTGGCCTGTTGCTTGTCCAAGTACTTCAACCGCGCCAATCGCGTGCGGAATCCTTCCTCGTAGACCCAGTTGTCCAGCGCGCTGTTGGATTCCTTGCGAACAAGATCCACACCCGATTCCGTGTACGTGCTGATGGCGAGGTTCGGATTCTTGCCCTTCACGAACGCGTTCACCCTCTCGAACTGTTCGCTGATGGTGCGCCGGGTGAAGTCCTTGTATTTCTCCGCCGCGGGAGTGGCTGCCCTTTCATCGTTCGGCAATTCATGTCCGAACATGTCTTGAAAACGCTGACGGCAATTCTCGCACTGGCAGATGCCGATGGCCCGCCCGCTGTAATCGCTGCGCGGATAGCCAATCATGTTGAAGAACACGCCGTCAATCGGGTAACGGTCAATCGCCTCGCCAAGAACTTTCAGCATCCCCTCCTGCTGGTACCAACCGTTCAGACACGTCGCGACCTGCCCGTTGTAGGCCGGAATGGAACGGCCGTCGGCATCACGCGTGAGCCATTCGGGATGCTCCTGGGCGATGCGCTCGTTGACTTTGCTGAAATCGAACCGCGCGATCACGCGAATGCCCTCGGCGTGCAGGCGCTTCACGACTTCGCCGGTGAGGTCCCCCTTCATGAATGGATTGCGATAGTGATACGGCAGATCGGTGGGATAATTCGCCACAATGCCGCCGACATTAAACAGCACGACATTCGCGCCCGCCGCTTTGAGCGACGCGACGTAGGCCTCCACGTCCATCGCGGCATCAATCTCGCGCAGGTTGGTCTGGATCATTCGGCGCGGCGTGAGCCACCAGCCCGGCTCGGCGCGATCTACCTCGTCGGCAGCGAAGATGGAAGCAGTCAGCAATGCCAGCCCCAACGCCAGACCGGGCCAACCGAATTGTGGATTCCGCTTCATTGGAATGATGATGAGTTGTGGATTAGAGATTGCCCAAAAAGCACTCGCCCGTCGGGCCGCGATTCTTGACTGCGGTGGGAAGCGCAGCGCCAACTGATCGGGATCCTAATCCCCGGCCGTTGACGGCTGCAAGGCAAGCCCCATGCATGGGCGGCCTTTGAGAGGCGCTCGGTCAGACTCGTTTGGGGAGTGCGTGGTTCCACGTCAGGCTCCTCGCTCGCCATGCCGAGCACGGCCGCGTGTGGATTCCATCATTCACACAGCCTCGAACGACGAATGCGAAAGCGGATCCGACGAACGCGCGGAGAAAGATCAGAAGACGTCCGACAAAGACAAGGCCCAGGGCTCGCTCCACACGGTCCAAGCCAACGTGGGCCATCCGACCAAGAAGCATCGCCGTGGTCCAGCGATTCCGTCGGACTCTGAGCGAGATTCTGCGACGGATCACCGGACTGTGATGCCTCGTACGTGCGAAGCCAATGCGGCGACAGGTTCTGCGCCAGCGGTTTCGGCCTAATAACGCCTTCCGCCGCCAAAGCCACCTCGGCCACCGCCCGACCTGCCACCTCGGTCTTCCCGTGGCTTGGCTTCGTTGACCGTGAGCGCCCGCCCGTCGATGTCCTTGCCGTTCAAGCCCTTGATGGCCGCCTCGGCCTCTTGTTGGCTGCCCATCTCGACAAAGCCGAATCCCTTGGAACGTCCCGTCTCCCGGTCCGTGATGACCTGAGCCGACTCGACTGACCCGTACTCCTCGAACATCGATCGCAGATCGCTGTCGGTCGTACCATACGTCAGATTACCGACGTACAACTTCTTCGCCACGTTGAAACTCCATCAAAAACGTTCATGCAAACTGAGTCGGCCCACGGCGGGCTGATGTCCTTGCATGACAATGTTGCGTATGAGTTGAGACCGAAACCAGGAATTAAGCAAGAGGGTGTGGTTCCGGTGGAGGCCCAAGACCGCCAATGCCACCCGCAGTCGCCTGTTGACCCGTTTGAAGATTCCCCGTGCGCATCCGCATTCTCAACCGCTTTTGAAACCTGTGTTTCGCGCCCAACCTGGCGAATTGCGGCGACTGCGACCCTCCCGATAAACCAGGGAAGGAAATCCGCGCTGCGTCGACGCTCGAGGCGAGGAATGGCGTGAAGTGTTGGTCCATGACCCGGGCGTGTCGCAATGGCAGGGACCGGGAAACGGCCGCATCTACGAGGCGGAATACACGAACCAGGGTCGCGCGGATCAGATGATGTCCCACGCCGTGTGCGAACTTACCGGACAA
>Ga0233425_10004778_pt1 | contig 22242 bp, 16 predicted proteins | sample Watercolumn_Towu_2_FD_181712 | JGI IMG/M metagenome (GOLD analysis project Ga0233425, IMG submission 181712) | Freshwater microbial communities from Lake Towuti, South Sulawesi, Indonesia - Watercolumn_Towuti2014_140_MG | ecosystem: Environmental > Aquatic > Freshwater > Lake | place...
GCGCGATTCATCAAGGGCGACCAAACATGGCGACTCGATGTAGTTAACCGGATCTCAAGATGCAAAGAATTTATCACTCGCTATGAAGAGTATTTTGTACAAGCTGGATTTCAAAAATCATTACTGCTCACTGTATTAGACCTCTTCAATCATTTAAATTTCACAACTGCACGAAAGTCTTATCTTCATGGTGACCTATATAGCAGACATGTTATCGTGCACCCTGAAACTTTATCTCTTTCCGGCTTAATCGATTGGGGAGATGTGCATCTAGGACATCCAGGAATTGATTTGGCAATTGGTATGATATTTACGGAGGAAACGTTTAAGGTGTTTTTAGATGCTTATGATGACATTGATGAAGAAACCATCCATATCCTATTATTTCATTCATTTTGCCACTCCATTAGCTTCTTACCCTATGCGTATGAGCAAGATAAAGAGTCATTAAAGCTATGGGGATCTTTAGCTTTGGTGAGAGCAATCAGTGAAATAAAAAAACTTGTCAAGATGTAATCTTACTTAAAGAGAACGCTCGAGCCTAATAGTAGTAAACAATGGAGAATAATCAAATGTCTCGACAAGTCATCATTTTTTTCGATTATACAAAGGCATTAATGCGACAGAAAACGCAAAAAGAATTGATGAGAAGCCCAATACCGTCCCAGTATACAAAGAGCTAATCACTATACTGCCTAATAACCCACTAAGACCCATAAAAGATGCGAATAAAGCCATTTTAATTCCCATCGATTCATTACTTCCTTCAATTGCTAAGCGATTAAATACCGGAAACCCGATACCTGAACCAAAAGAAAAAATCATCATAGGAAAGACCACATTAAATAGGTAGCCTTTGGTTAGTACACTTAAAACAAAACTCAATAACCCTCCGGTAAAAGCTAGCAGCATACTGATTCTTGTTATTTTTTCTATTGATGATTTCCCAATAAGTCGGCCAACCAATTGTGTTCCAAGTATAAATGCTCCAAAAACCAATCCCTGCATCACACCAAACGCCAGTGCTGAATAATGAAAAGATTCTATGACTAGAAAAGGCCCCGCAGCAATCCAAGCAATCATTGCACCAAATAACAAAGATAGTGCCATCATTGGCTTCATAAATTGCCAGTTACTGAGCACAAGCCAATACTGTTTGATTATTTTTTTTGGCTCAATGGATATAGCTTCTTCACATGTTTCAGGCATCAATCGGAATAAAGAAATCCAAGAAAGACTAGCCCAGATGGCTAAAATAATAAAGATCCAGCGCCAATTACCCATCAATAAAATGAGTGCTCCAAATAAAGGACCCAAAGCTGGAGCTAAAACAGTAATACTATTCATCCAGGCTAAAGTTTTAATTGCACGTACTTGGTCATACATTGCATGAATCGTTGCATACCCCGCGACAATCATCGATGTAACCGCAGCTCCTTGAAAAAATCTAACACTAATCAAGAAATATATGTCATTACTAAACCCACAAAGCAGTGTTGTAAGAATAAATACAATTCCACCACCCAATAGTAATGTGCGACGACCATACCTGTCAGAAATAGGACCCAGGATTAACTGCATGGTTGCATTACCCAGAAAAAAGGCCGTCAAAGTAAGTTGCACCAGATGATTCGTTGTTTGCAATTGCTTAGCTATATCAGGCATTGCTGGAAGGTATGCATCATTCGCAAGATAATTTGAGATTTCATAAACCACCATAATAATTGGAAACAGATTTAATATTCGCTCTGTTAATTTGGTCTTCATTTTATGCTCCTAACATCAAAATTATTCAAGTAGCACTAAACCACTTGGATGATATCAATACCTTCAACTTCTTGACAACCTAGGCTTAGCAATTACACCAACACCCTATGCCATAAGAGCTTATGACGCGAAATTGTATTGGTCTGCGCTGAATCAGGAATCCAAACTGCATCAATGGTTTCGGAGCGTACTTAAGCAAGTTGTGAGTGGCATGCCGTCATTGTAAAAAATCGACATATTCCATAACACTGGAGGAAAGATGACTTTAAATTTTAATATTAGAAAAGCATGTCGCGCTGATGTGCCTGATTAGGTACTTTACAATTGTGGTGTGACAGTATCAAAAAATTGGATTTAAGAAATAAGCTCTGTAGGATAAGGGGAGATGGATTATTTTAATGGTGTTATTCGTGAACAGGACTTCTCTTACCGCCTTCATTTTTTGTATTTGTTTTTTATTTTCCCATGCTGCCAGTGCGGCGCATCAAATAGTAAATCTCACCGTAGATTATAAAACCGTTCACTTTACTGGGAAGACTGCAAAAGCCATTGCGGTTAATCAACAAATTCCAGGTCCTACCCTTCATTTTAAAGAAGGGGATGAAATTACCATTAATGTGTATAACCATTTAAAAGTAGGCACCACCATCCATTGGCATGGGTTATTAGTGCCTTGGCAAATGGATGGTGTGGCAGGAGTGAGTCAAACACCCATTCCTCCGGGAGGGGTTTTTCATTACAAATTTACGTTGCATCAATCAGGAACTTATTGGTACCACGCCCATGAAGAATTTCAAGAACAACAGGGATTGTATGGCGCCATTATCATTGATCCCTCCACCCCACCCCCGTATCACTACAATAAAGATTATGTGGTGGTTTTATCGGATTGGAATAATGCAGCCCCTGAAAAAGTATATGCTCGTTTAAAAAAAACTGGAGATTACTATACACCTCGATTTCCCTTACAACCTTCTTTAAAAAAATTTCTTCATGATTATAGAAAAGCAACTCCTGAGGAAAAAAAGAAATTATTAGCCGACTATCAAATGATGCAACAAATGCGTATGAGTCTTTATGACTTGAGTGACGTAGCCTATGATGCGTATTTATTAAATGGACAAACAAGAAAGAATCCTTGGACAGCTCCCGTCAAAATGGGTGATGTGGTTCGCTTACGTTTTATTGATGCAGGGGGCAGCACTATTTTTAATGTGAAAATACCTGAGACTCCCATGAATATTGTCCATGTGGATGGTAATAATGTGAGGCCCATGATGGTGAATCAATTTAGTATCGCGCCAGGGGAAACGTATGATGTATTAATTTCTATTAAAAAACCAAGGCCTTATTTTATTTATGCAGAATCCATAGATACTTTAGATCATGCCCTTGGAGCACTTACCACAAGTCCCCATCAATTTCTAAATACTTCATCCATAAAACCCTTTCCAAAACCACTCCCCGTTACAAGAGAAATGATGAATAACATGATGAGTACCTCCATGAAACATGATTCGAGCCCTCACCATTCAATGAATATGAAAATGAAAATGCCCACAGAATCCACCCTTGTTGGAGACAAGATCCTGAATCCTTCCGCCGTTCCAGAAACATTAACAACCCCAAGTATAAAGTATGAACCCTTGGTAGCCGCTGTAAAAACCAATGATCCCACAAAGCCCATTAAGGGTGTGATCAACATGGAATTATTTGGATATATGAATTCTTATATCTGGTTCATCAATGGAATTCCTGGTTATAAAGCCAAGCCCATTGTATTAGAACCAGCACAGCGATATCGTCTTATTTTTAGAAATACTTCCATGATGAATCATCCCATGCATATCCATGGACATTGGTTTATTTTACGTAATGGTCATGGTACTTATGATCCCTTATTACATACCATCAATGTTCCTCCCGGCGCCACCATCGTTGCAGACATTGATACAGATGCCAGTGGGCAATGGTTTTTTCATTGTCATCAACTATATCATATGATGGCTGGCATGAATCGTGTGTTTCAGTACAGTACTTTGGTGGATTTAGCAAAAGGAAAAAGTCCCCTTGAAAATATCATTAAACCCTTGCCCTATACTAATCAAGCCATTGTTCGTGTTGATGAAGCGCCCATTCCTACTCATTTAGTTTCTCATCCCTCTGGACATCCCAGTCGGTTTTTTATGGCAAGTTTTTTAGATGTGGATGCAGACCCTTTTAATAATAGCCAGGAAGTGACTTATAACGGATTATTTGGTAGAGATTATAATAAGCTGCAATTATACATGAATGAAGCGGAAGTTAATAAAGGCGTTATTAGTAATGCGGATCTTGATATTTTTTACTGGCATTTGTTCCGTCAATTCTGGGCCATTAAAGGTGGTGCCAATTATGTATATCGTCCTGCAAAAACACCTTATTTACAACCAGGGTTAGGTATTGAAGGATTAATGCCTTATTCCATCAATACGAATCTTCGCACCTATTATCGCCGTGGCAGTGTGAAAGCAGATTTAGAACTTTTTCGTGATACCCTGCTTTCCTACAATTTCTTTTTTCGTACGGGGATCCGAGGTATTTTTGCCACAAAAACAATTTCTCAAGATGAAATAGGAAAAGGGATGAATGAGTTTGAATTAACCGCACGTCCTTATTATCAAATTAATTCCGCCTTAGCCCTCTACTTACAATATCAAAATACCAGTTTTTATGGTGAAACTCATCATTTGTTACACCAAAATAATGAACCCACTCATGAAAACAGATATAGTGTGGGACTCTCTTTATTATTTTGAAAAAAGGAAGATATGGTGGAGACAAAAAAATCCAATGCTCCTCAGAGCACTTGTGGCAGTTGCGTAAAAAGTAATGATTCTGAAATGGATCACGCTCGCTCTTTAAGTAAGAAGGCTTTCTTCTCGGGCGCCATGGGGATTGCTTTATTGATTTTATCTTTCTTGCCCTGGGAACCCCATTTAAATACTTTAACTGGGCAAATCATTTGGGGAATCATTGGTATCATTACTTTTCTTTTGATGTTATACGCAGGAGGCCATTTGTATCGTGGTGCTTGGAATGCTTTTTGGCGTCACTTAGCCACCATGGATACCTTAATTGCCACAGGCACTGGAGCGGCGTGGATTTATTCCATGGTCATTGTATTCTATCCTCATTTAGTTCCTGAAAATGCTCGACACGTGTATTTTGAGGCTGCTTTGATCATCATTGCTTTAGTGGATTTAGGAGCTGCCTTAGAAATGAAAGCACGAGGAAAAACTTCTGAAGCCATTCAACGTTTAATGGGTTTAAAAGTTAAAACCGCTCGTCGCATTGACCCCCAAGGTAAAGAAGAAGATATTCCTGTGGAAGATTTAAAAGTGGGTGACAGTTTATTAATACGTCCTGGTGAAAAAATTCCCGTGGATGGTATTTTAATAGAGGGACATTCTAATATTGATGAATCCATGTTAACCGGTGAATCTCTTCCCGTGAGTAAAAAAATAAATGATTTTGTATTTGGTAGCACTCTGAATAAAACCGGTAGTTTTATTATGAAAACCACGAAGGTGGGAAAAGACACGGTACTCTCTCAAATCATTGAACTAGTACAACAAGCCCAAAGTACAAAGCCCCCCATTGCGAAACTTGCAGACCGTGTTTCAAATTATTTTGTTCCCACCGTACTCATCCTCGCCATCATCACTGCCATGATTTGGTTTAATTTAGGTTTTACGGCAGGTTTTATTTTAGTAACCAGTATGACGGTGCTCATTATTGCTTGTCCTTGTGCCCTGGGGTTGGCCGCTCCCATTTCCGTTATCGCCGGTATGGGGAAAGCAGCAGAATATGGAGTGCTCATTCGCAACGGAGAAGCCCTGCAACGTGCTAGCGAACTCACTACTTTATTGCTTGATAAAACAGGGACTATCACTGAAGGAAAACCCTCTGTGGTGGATGTGCTCCCTTTCCCTCCCTTTAATGAAGATGGATTACTTCATTATGCCGCTAGCATCGAACAAGCTTCAGAACACCCTTTAGCAGAAGCCATTGTGGAATACGCAAAAAAACAATCGGTGGAATTAAGTAAGCCTCTTGATTTCAATGCTCTTCCAGGACAAGGAGTCTCTGCCACCATTGATGATAAGACAGTCTTGTTAGGAAATCAGAGTTTAATGAAGCACCATGGATTTTCTCTTGAAAAATTACTTCCTCAAAGTGATGAATTAGCTAGTTTAGGAAAAACACCAATGTTTATTGCTGTTGAGAAAGAAATTGCAGGTATCATTGCAGTGGCAGATCCCATTAAACCCGATTCTAAAAAAGCCATTCAACAACTTCAAACCCTCGGCATCCACATCGTGATGATCACCGGGGATCATGAAAAAACAGCTCAAGCGCTGGCGAAACAAGTGGGAATTTCACAAGTATTTTCAGAAGTACTCCCGGAAAATAAAGCCCAATATGTGAAAAAACTCCAAAATAAAAATACCCTAGTAGGCATGGTGGGAGATGGAGTCAATGACGCCCCTGCTCTGGCTCAAGCGGATGTGAGTTTTGCCATTGGCGCGGGCAGTGATGTTGCCATTGAAAGCGCACACATTACTTTAATTAGCAATTCATTGCTGGGTGTCTTAAATGCCATTGCAGTTTCTAAATCCACTTTACGGAATATTAAACAAAATTTATTTGGCGCTTTTATTTATAACAGCATTGGGATCCCCATTGCGGCGGGAGTATTGTATCCCTTCATTGGTTTATTGCTAAATCCCATGATTGCAGGATTTGCCATGGCGGCTTCTTCTCTCACAGTGGTTTCTAATGCCAACCGCTTACGTTTTTTTAAGATTAAAGGGCACACACATCATGATATTTAATACCATTGCTATTCTTCTCATTGTATCCATTATCACTTGGTTTTTTTTCATGAAGGGAAAATCCCTTCAAACTGAATCAGAAGAAATTACTATCCTAGTGAAGGAAGGTGTTTACTCCCCCAACCGCATTCAAACCAGTCTCACTCAACTGACTCTCAATTTTATTCGAGAAGATCCCTCCCCCTGTAGTGAGTATGTTTTATTTGAACAACTTCAAATTCATGAACAATTACCTCTCAATCAATCTCACAAAATCACTTTAAGTCAATTAAAGCCTGGCCATTATCGCTTTACTTGCCAAATGGGCATGTATCAAGGCGAATTAATTATTGAAGAAAAAAAATAGAAACAAGGTGCCCGGAGGAACTCCTGGAAACTTTAAAAACTTTGTTTATACTCAAAAAGATGGAATATTAGCAGTACAGGGATTGTCATCATGAAATTCAGCCAATTTTTTCACCTCGGGCTTTTTTTGAGTTTCTTATGGACACCCTTCACCTATGGTGGCCCCTTATTACATAAGGGAATGGGAGTGAGTTTATTTCAATCAGGCATTCTAGGGGATGAGTTTATTTTAGTTTGCACCCCAAAGGATTTATCCTATGCTCGCCATGAGCCCTATGTTCATACTCGAATTTTTATGGATGGATATATTGCTGCAGATTATGGCGTGATGTTAAATAGTCGATGCTCTCTTGCCACGGATCCCTTAACCACGGCGGATTTAAAAGTAATTCCCACGGGAGAAAGTAATAAAGTATTATTGGCAGGTTATTTTGCCATTCAACAAAAACGTGCTTCCCAACTGCCTCCTATTTTCCGAATGATTTGTCACACCACAGGAGGTCCTCGACCTTCTACCTTAAATGTGGCAATGAATCTTCATAATGACACCGATCCTTCCTTCATCGGTTTAGACTTTAGCTGTAATTTGCAACATTTTCCCCGGGAATTATATTATTCAGATCGTTAAAAATTCTCACTAATTAGTCATTTTCACCGAGCACTAAATGACGAAGTTCATTAATTTCATCTCGTACGTTTGCCGCTTCTTCAAATTCTAAATTTTTTGCATGTTCATACATGGCTTTTTCTAATTGTTTTATTTTCTTACCTAATTCAGATTGGCTTAAATGGCCGTATCGAGCACTCATTTCTGCAATTTGTAAATAGCGAACTGAGGAAGGCTTTGCTTCCTTACGAGCACCTTCCATAATGTCGTGAATCTTTTTCTCGATGCCCTTGGGAGTAATCCCATGGAGTTTATTATAGGCTTTTTGTTTTTCTCGACGACGCTCCGTTTCTTCTATAGCACGCTGCATGGAACCTGTGATTTTATCTCCATATAAAATCGCCTTTCCGCGAAGGTGTCGTGCTGCTCGCCCAATGGTTTGGATCAAAGAGCGATCCGATCTTAAAAACCCTTCTTTATCTGCGTCTAGAATGGCAACGAGAGAAACTTCCGGCATATCCAGTCCCTCTCTCAATAAATTAATTCCCACTAACACATCAAAAGCCCCTGCCCTTAAATCACGAATAATTTCCACTCGTTCCACGGTGTCCACATCGGAATGTAAATATCGAACACGAACACCATGCTCTGACAAATACTCAGTGAGATCTTCTGCCATGCGTTTTGTTAAGGTAGTTACTAACACCCTTTCATTCACACTGACTCGCTTTTGAATCTCCGAGAGTAAGTCATCCACTTGGGTCGCTACAGGACGCACTTCCACTTCAGGATCCACCAATCCTGTGGGACGGATCACTTGTTCTAACACACTTCCTGAATGAGTTAATTCATAAGGCCCAGGAGTTGCAGAAACGTAAATGGCTTGGGGAGCGCGCCCTTCAAATTCTTCAAACATCAAAGGTCGGTTATCCAAGGCAGAGGGCAATCGAAATCCATATTCCACTAAAGTCTCTTTCCGTGCCCTATCTCCTCGATACATGCCACCTAACTGTGGAATCGTCACGTGGGACTCGTCGATCATCACTAACCCGTCAGAAGGTAAGTAGTCAAACAGTGTGGGAGGTGGTTCTCCTTGATTTCGCCCTGATAAATAACGAGAGTAATTTTCAATGCCATTGCAATATCCCAACTCCACTAACATTTCAATATCATATCGAGCACGTTGCTCTAATCGCTGGGCTTCCACTAATTTATTTAATTTTCGCAACTCTTCCAACCGTTCCACTAATTCTACTTTTACTTTTTCCACGGTTTCTAAAATACGAGAACGGGGGGTTACATAATGACTTTTTGGAAAAATAGTCACTCGCGGGAGCGACTCTCCCATTTCCGCTGTGAGGGGATCGAAGTAACGGATGTTTTCCACTTCCTCTTCAAATAATTCCAAGCGCACTGCTTCTTTTTCAGATTCTGCGGGGAAAATATCAATCACATCTCCTCTGACTCGGTAAGTACCTCGACGAAGCTCCATGTCATTTCGAGTATATTGTAATTCTGCTAAACGTCTTAAAATATCTCGTTGAGAAATTTGCTCACCGCGACTCACATGCAATACCATACTTAAATAAGCGTCCGGATCCCCTAATCCATAAATAGCAGACACCGTAGCCACAATGATCACATCTCTCCGTTGAATTAAAGCCTTAGTGGCGGATAAACGCATTTGCTCAATATGTTCATTCACTGCAGCGTCTTTCTCAATATAAGTATCTGAGGAAGGAACGTAGGCTTCTGGCTGATAGTAATCATAATAAGATACAAAATATTCCACTGCATTTTCTGGAAAGAACTCCCTCATTTCCCCATACAGCTGAGCGGCCAAGGTTTTATTCGGGGCTAAAATCATGGTGGGACGTTGGCAGTGTTCTATGACGTGGGCCATGGTGAAGGTTTTCCCTGAGCCCGTAACCCCCAATAAAGTTTGATGAGAGAGGCCCGCTTCTATTCCCCTCACTAAACCCTGAATGGCTTCTGGTTGATCCCCCGCGGGTTTAAAAGAAGAATGAATTTTAAAAATCTTTTGTTTCAAAAAAGAATTCCTGCCTGCGTGAAAGAGGTACAGAATATCGAAATGATCTGATAAACTCAACCTTCCCAACGAATACTAAGGAATACTCATGGACATTCAATTATCACAACGTACCCTAAACATTAAACCCTCCGCCACCCTTGCCATGAATGCCCGGGCAAAACAATTAGAAGCCTCCGGAGGAGATATTATTAGCTTAAGTCTTGGGGAACCAGATTTTGAAACACCTGCCCATATTAAAGAAGCCGCCATTGAAGCCATTCATGAAGGATTTACTCGTTACACGCCTGTGGAAGGGATCCCTGCTTTGAAGCAAGCCATTGTTCAGAAATTCCAAACAGAAAATCAACTTTCTTATACTCCGCCCCAAATTCTTGTGAGCAGCGGCGCTAAACAAAGTATTTACAACCTTCTTCAAGCCCTCTTAAATCCAGGAGATGAAGTCATTATTCCCGCTCCTTATTGGACCTCTTACCCTGACATGGTGATGTTAGCAGAGGGAGAGCCCGTGATTTTGAATACTCAATATGAACAATCTTATAAAATAACGCCTGAAGCCTTAGAACATGCCATCACCCCTCGCACAAAATTATTCATGTTTAACAGTCCCAGTAATCCTTCGGGAATGGTTTATAACCATGATGAATTACGAGCGTTAGGGGAAGTGTTACTTCGTCATCCCCAGGTTTTTATTCTCTCTGATGATATTTATGAACATATTCTCTGGAGCCATCATCGGTTTGAAAATTTAGTGAATGTGTGTCCCCCTCTGTACGATCGAACCTTGGTGGTGAATGGGGTTTCTAAAACTTACGCCATGACAGGCTGGCGAATTGGTTATGCCGCGGGCCCTCAAAAAATCATCCAAGCCATGGGGACAGTTCAATCTCAATCCACCTCAAACCCCAACAGCATTGCACAAAAAGCAGCAATTGCTGCCCTTTCAGGAAATCAAGCTTGTATCCAAACCATGGTGCGAGAATTTAAAACACGTCATGATTTTCTTTATCAAGGATTAAAAAATATCCCCGGTGTTCGAGTCCTTCCCAGCGAAGGTGCTTTTTACTCCTTACCCGATGTAAGCCAAATCATTCATGAAGTGAAAAATTATAAAGACGATGTGGATTTTGCCGATGATCTCTTGGCAAAAACGGGGGTGGCCACCGTGCCTGGGACAGCTTTTGGCCAACCTGGCACCTTCCGAATTTCTTTTGCCACGAGCATGACCTTACTGGATGATGCATTAAAACGCATTCGTTCTTTTGTGGCAGAAATTCTTTAATTCACTTTTTAATAAAGCCCTTGACCCAAAGTGGAGGCCAGATTATATTAGCCCCCACTTTGTGACTGATTCCTCGGTAGCTCAGTCGGTAGAGCAAGTGGCTGTTAACCACTGGGTCACAGGTTCGAGTCCTGTCCGGGGAGCCAATTTTTTCCAGCTTTAAATTCTTTTTACCTACCTATATTAATTAATGAGGAAATACCATGTCCATGAATCAACTGTTATCTAAAACCATTCAAGATATCGCAATCCCAGGAAAGGGAATTTTAGCGGCAGATGAAAGCACGGGCACCATTACAAAACGTTTTGCCTCCATCCATTTAGAATCCACGGAAAATAATCGTCGTATTTATCGAGAAATGTTATTCACCACCAAAGGATTATCAGAGTTTATTAGCGGCGTTATTTTATATGAAGAAACCTTAGGCCAAAAAGCCAGTACGGGAGAATCCCTCGCTCATATTTTAGAAAAACAAGGCATTGTTCCCGGCATCAAGGTGGATAAAGGTCTTATTTCTTTACCTGGCACTGAAGATGAAAAAGTCACTCAAGGATTAGATGGTCTTCCTGAGCGATTAGAAAAATATAAAGAAATGGGAGCTCGTTTTGCTAAATGGCGAGCTGTTTTTAATATTACAGATTCCAAACCCTCTTGCTTAGCGGTGGAAACCAATGCCCATAATTTGGCACGCTATGCCGCCATTTGCCAAGCACAGGGTATTGTTCCTATTGTGGAACCTGAAGTACTCATGGATGGCACTCACACCATTGAACGTTCCTTTGTGGTAACAGAACAAGTATTAAATACCGTATTTCGACATTTATATTGGAATAAGGTTTCCTTAGAGCACATTATTTTAAAACCCAGCATGGTGATCAGTGGAAGCGAATGTGCAAAACAAGCCAGTAGTGAAGAAATCGCCTTACAAACCATTAAGGTATTACTGCGGACCGTTCCTGCAGCCGTTCCCACCATCAATTTTTTATCTGGGGGACAAACACCAGAATTCGCAACACAAAATTTACATTTAATGAATGAACAACACCCTCACCTTCCATGGCTTTTAAGCTTTTCCTATGGACGAGCCTTACAAGCACCCAGTCTTGATGCGTGGCATGGAAAAGATAGTCAATTGGTAAAAGGACAAGATGCTCTATACAAGCGAGCTCGCCTCAATAGCGCCGCCGCCTTAGGGGATTATCATAATTCTATGGAATCTTAGAGCAATTCAGGAGTTCCCGCTGGGAACTCCTTCCTGTGATTTGAAACTGCGCCCAAGCCAAGCTTGGGCTTGTTTTCAAGGGGGAGAATCCTTTCTCCCCCTTGCCCCCCCCATCGGTAAGGTATCAGCGGGAACCGCTGAGCAAAATTAAGTTTGACTGACCTTCAAAGAAGATTTTTTGGGAATGGGTTTTAAATATTTCCCTACATTGTTTTTTTGATTGAGTCGGTTTTCATACATCACCATGTTCACAAATACTTTCTTCACGTAATCTCTCGTTTCATCAAAGGGAATTAATTCGATCCATTGATCCACGGATTGATCTTTTTCTGTGGGCAACCATTTTTTAACATTCCCTGGACCTGCATTATAAGAAGCAGTGGCCAACACCCCTTGGTTGTTAAATTGTTTTAACAAATTTTTAAGATACGCAGAACCTAATTGAATATTGGTGTTGGGATTGGACAAATCTAAATTTTTTAAAGGAACTTGCACATCCTGTTTATTCGCAATTAATTTTGCAGTGGCGGGCATTAATTGCATTAATCCCTGCGCTCCCACGGAAGATTGAGCATGATTAGAAAACCGGCTTTCCTGTCGAATCACGGCAAAAATCCAAGAAGGTTCGATGGCATATCGGCTCGCATCTTGCAAAATAATTTCTTTGTACAGCAAAGGAAATAATAATTGTAAATCTTTTAAATGATTTATTTTTTCTCCTGTTGAAAGAGCAATATTATTCATCCCCCACTGTAATGCTAATTTTGCCGCAATATAATCTTGTTTGTCATTCATATGTTGGATCCCCATCCACCATTCCGCATACGCTTTTGCATAGCGTTTCAAGTAATAGAGCTCAATGGCTCGTTGAACATTTTCTTGTTTTAACACCGTGTCTTTTTCTTCTTGAGAAATTGAAATAGGCTGATCTTGCACAGGCAAGTCTACATTGGCTTGCATGGCAGCTAGGAATCCGTAGTAATGGGGATCAATGGATAATCCTTTTAAAATTTTTTCTCCCTCTTGCTCATGTCCGGTTTTTTGTAAAGTTTCTGCATACCAATAACGCCATTTAGGTTCTTTCTTTTCATTACTGGGCATGGCTTCAATATAGCCTTTTAATCCTTTCCAGTTTTCTTCTGCGAGATATTGCTGCAATTGCCATTGGGCGATTTTCGGGTTTTTAGATAAGTTTCCTAATTTAGGGATCACTTCTTTTGCTTTTTGAGGATTTTGTTTAATGAGCCCCAAGGCAATGGCTTCTTTTACTTCTTCCTGTTGATTGGGAGACAACCCATAATTTTCCGCTAAATGATGCCATTGCTCGAAGGTGGCATTAGGATCTTCTTCTGCTAATTGGCTTAATCCATGAGTTAAAATGATATTGGTTTTTTTGTTATTTTTATCAAAAGCAGGCATACGAAGCACAGAAGAAGGATCTTCATGAGCTTGAATCCAAAGACGTGCAGTACTTTGTTCATTCACGGGCAATCCCGTTACTAATTTTTTTGCTAAGGAAACATTATCTGCGTTTAAAGCTATTTCTAAACGTTTCCAAATAAAATCATCCACCAATACACCAGAACGTGCCCATGCTATAAAAACCGGTGCACAAACACTAGGACGTTCATAGGGAACTAACCAAAGATGCTCAATCAATTGGGTGCTGGGTTTTGTGTGCCCTGTGGCTAACAAAGCTTGTTGATATAAACATTCCGTGGCAATAGATCCCTTCATATCCGAAGAATAATTATCTAAAATCAATTGCCATTGTTGTTGAGCCGCTAATTGAGTAAACCAGTGGCGCCGCAATTCATCCGACAAGGGAGAGTTGGAATAAGTTTTTAAAAAATGACTTAAGGCAGTGGGGGATTGAAGCCCCATATTCTGGCGAAACCCTTCATATAATAAGTAAGGGTAAAGGGGATAATCCTTTAATTGTGTTAAGTAACGATAATAAGTGTCTCCATCATTTCGTTTTAACGCTTCCTCTGCTTTTAAAAACCCTTCTCGTTCTGCTTTCAAACGATCAACACCTGAAGTGTCAGACCATTCTGTAAAACCACAAAACACAAATAAAGCGAAAATCACAATAAGATATTTGTAAATTTTTCTCATCATGATACACATCGTTTCAGAACGTATATCTATACTATAGAGCTGAGTAAGGAATATTCACCTTACGGAAAAATGATGAGAAAAGTACATTTTTCATTTTTTCAAAGGGTTAGTATTTCAGGACTCAAGAAAACAATCATTTACATCAGAAATAAAATTTTCTAGAATCCTCCCCTATGCCCCGGTGGCACAGGGGATAGCGCGATCCCCTCCTAAGGGATAGGTCACAGGTTCGAATCCTGTCCGGGGCGCCATGATTACTCCTGTTAACTCACCGTGGACGCCACAGTAATGGTGGCTACCAAGGTTATTTTCTGACTGATGGCTGCATTATTGGGCACAGGACTTGCCACCGCTGCCTCCATGGTTTTCATCCTCATCATATTGGCAGCTGGCACCACGGGGGGCATGTCGGAAGTATCAAAAATCACATTATTCACATAAAAAGTTTGATGATACGTTTTATTGAGCAGTTGAAGTTCTTCCTGAATTTTTTGATACATGCTATTTCTTAATTGATCCTTCACGGATTGCACATCTGCCACCGTGGGATCGTAAGAAATATCACTCACCACGTATTTAATTCCTGGCTTACTTAAACTTTTAGCGGTTTCCCGGATTTTACTTAATTGATCCTGAGGAATTCTTGCCTGGGCCACTGCATTCACTTGTTCTAATCCAGAGGGATCTTCACTGCGGTTAAATTGAGTCATGTGCCACATCACTCCCTTCCCCAGTTGCTGAAGGGTATCTGTAATTTGTTTTTGCAAATCTCCCAAAGTGTTTTGTCCCACATTGGCCGCAATGGTAATACTCACTAAGGCAGCTTGGGTGTTCACCCATTGTTCCATAGAGAGTTGATAAGTAATGGTGTTCAAACGGGGATAGGGCCCCACAGGTTCCACAAGAGTGGGCGCACTTTGGGCGTTTATGGGGTTGAGCAAAAATAATCCAAAAGCAAGAGGGATGGTTTTTATTAAATAACGATTCATCTGATTTCCTTACTCCAAAAAAATCAACATAACATAGACAGTTTAAAAAAATCAAAACTAAAGAATTTACTTATTCTTTTTTTCTGTTACTCTGTGCGGCAATGAATCATGTAACTCATTGAAAAGGAGACATTACAATGACCGTAGCAACTATGAGTACTAAAAAAGAAACTGTCCATTCATCTACATCCGTGGCAAATGAGGACTTATTTCAATGGATAGAAGCCTTAGGTGTAAGAGATTTACACTTTAAGCAAGATCCAGAAACTGGCTTAAATGCCATTGTTGCCATTCATAGTGTGAAATCAGGCTCCTCCTTAGGCGGATGTCGTTATGTGGAATATCCTTCCACTCGCGCTGCCATCATGGATGCGATGCGTTTAGCTCGCGGAATGACTTATAAGTCCGGCATTTGTAATTTAAATTACGGTGGCGGCAAAGCAGTGATCATCAAACCCAAAAAAGTAAAAGATCATGAAGCTCTCTTTAAATCTTTCGCAAAATTTGTTCACGATTTAGGTGGACGTTATATCACTGCAAAAGATTCTGGTACCACCGTGGAAGATATGGATTTGATGGCCACCATCACTCCTTATGTGGCCTGCACCAGTACTCAAAGTGCTAATACAGATGATCCCTCTTTTTACACCGCTTATGGCATGTTAAAAGGCATTGAAGCCTGTGTTCAATATCAATTAGGTCGTTCTGACTTAGAAGGTTTACACGTAGCCATTCAAGGGGTGGGTTCTGTAGGGTATGACTTAGCAAAATTCCTTCACGAACGAGGGGTTCGATTAACAGTCACTGACGTGGATTTAAAACCATTACAGAAATGCCAACAAGAATTCAATGCACAAGTGGTACTTCCCGAAGATATTTACAAAACTTCCTGTGATATCTTTTCCCCTTGCGCCCTAGGTGCCACCCTCAATGAAAAAACCATTCCCCTTTTAAATGCCTCCATCGTTGCAGGCAGTGCTAATAATCAATTAGCTCAAGAATCCCACGATGCCCTTTTAAAAGAACGAGGCATCCTCTACGCGCCAGATTTTGCAATTAACTCGGGAGGTTTGATCCAGGCAGTAGCGATGTATCGCAAAGAAAATGTAGAAAAAATCATGTCAAACATTGAAGTGATTTATCATCGTCTATTAGAAATTTTTGAACGCAGTGAAAAAGAAAACCGTCCCACCAATGAAATTGCTATTGATATCGCAAAAGAAAATACAAGGGATCCTGAGGCTTAACACTGTAGAAGATTAAGGATATGACCTGTGTCTATTATTGCTGAATTTACTATTCAATATGAACAGTACTTAAATCCTGAGGGGAAACTTTCCACTCCCCTTCCTTCCTTTTTTAAAGAACATCCAGAAGCTTTAAAAAAACTGTATGAACTCATGGTATTACTTCGCGTGTTTGATACCAAAGCCATTAATCTTCAACGAACAGGAAAAATGGGTACTTATGCCAGTACCTTAGGACAAGAAGCTGTGTCCGTGGGTATTGGGTATGCTATGAAAGACAATGACGTATTAGTTCCTTATTACCGTGATTATGGTGCCTTTCTACAACGAGGTGTCACCCTCACTCAAATTCTTCAATATTGGGGAGGCGATGAACGGGGCAGCGATTTCCAAGGTCACCGTGAAGATTTTCCCATTTGCGTTCCCATTGCCACTCAATTTTTACATGCGGCAGGAATTGCTACGGCCTTTCGATACCGTAAAGAACCCCGCGCTGTGGTGGTAACGGGAGGTGATGGTTCCACTTCTCAAGGAGATTTTTACGAAGCCTTAAATGTGGCAGGTGAATGGCAATTACCCGTGGTATTTGTGATTAACAATAATCAATGGGCCATTTCCGTTTCCCGAAAAGAACAAACCCATTGCAAAACCTTGGCCCAAAAAGCCATTGCGGCAGAAATGCCTGGCATTCAAGTGGATGGCAATGATGTGATCGCCGTATGCCAAGTGGTACATGAAGCGCTTCACCGAGCACGTGAGGGAAATGGCCCCACTTTAATTGAAGCTATTAATTATCGATTGTGTGATCACACCACAGCAGATGATGCCAGTCGTTATGTCCCCAAAGAAGAATTAACCTTAGCTTGGGAGCAAGAACCCATTAAAAGATTCCGTCATTACTTAGAAACACAATCTCTTTGGAATGAAAAAGAAGAACAATCTTTACAAACGCGTTGCCAAGAAGAAGTCACAAAAGCCATTGAAGAATATGCCACAATTCCTCCGCAGCCCATCACCGCCATGTTTGATTTTATGTATGAAACGCCGCCAAAGTCTTTAAAACTTCAGCGCGCCATTGCAGAACAATTTAAGGAGTAAATGGTGGCAGAAATAACTCTTGTAGAAGCAGTCACTCAAGCCCTTGCCTATGAAATGAAAAAAGATCATTCCGTAGTGCTTATGGGTGAAGACATTGGGATAAATGGTGGTGTTTTTCGTGCGACGGATGGTCTTTATAAAGAATTTGGCAAAGACCGAGTGATTGATAGTCCCCTTGCAGAATCCATGATTGCGGGATTAGCCATTGGCATGGCAGCTCAAGGATTGAAACCCGTGGTGGAATTTCAATTCATGGGATTTATTTATCCCGCCATTGATCAATTCATTAATCATGCGGCTCGTCTTCGAAATCGCACTCGAGGCCGTTTAACCTGCCCCTTAGTAGCTCGCGCTCCCTTTGGTGGTGGCATTCGTGCTCCAGAACATCATTCAGAAAGTACAGAAGCTTTATTCGCCCATATTCCAGGATTAAAAGTGGTGATCCCTTCTTCCCCTGCTCGGGCTTATGGATTACTACTGGCAGCCATTCGAGATCCTGATCCCGTTGTGTTTTTAGAGCCGAAACGAATTTATCGTTTAGTGAAACAAGAAGTCCCCGACAATGGAGTGGCCCTTCCCTTAGAAAAATCTTTTCTTCTTCGTGAAGGTTCTGATGTAACTCTCATCAGCTGGGGTGCTTCCATGCATGAAACTTTACAAGCGGCGGAAGTGTTAAGTACTCAAAACATCCATGCGGATGTGATTGATGTGGCTTCCATTAAACCTTTAGACATAGACACCATCCTTACTTCTGTGGAAAAAACCGGACGAGTGGTGATTGTTCACGAAGCTGCAAAAACTGGTGGTGTAGGTGCTGAAATTTCTGCGCTCATCACAGAACATGCCTTTTTATCCCTCCTGGCTCCCATTGAACGGGTCACAGGTTACGATACTGTAATGCCTTATTTCAAACTAGAAAAAAATTATTTACCCAGCGTCTCTCGCATCCTTCATGCAGTGAAGAAAACAATGGAGTTTCTATGAGTATTTTTAAATTACCTGACTTAGGGGAAGGTTTGCCTGACGCAGAAATTCATGAATGGCATGTGAAAGAAGGTGATGTGGTGGCTGTGGATCAATTATTAGTTTCCATGGAAACCGCAAAAGCCGTTGTGGATGTTCCTGCTCCCCAAGGGGGCACTATTAAAAAACTCTATGGCGCTCCTGGAGATGTGATTCAAACAGGACAACCTCTTGTGGAGTTTGAGTCCACAGGTGCTGTGGCGACTCCTTCTCCTTCAACAGAAGAAAATTCTCATTCCGCTGCCACCGTGGCGGGACGCATTGAAGTGGGTAATACCATTCTGCAAGAAAATGCCATGGGCATTTCCCAAAGCGTGGGAGAAGAGGCTCAAGGCTTAAAAACCCTCCCTTTACTTCGCTTATTAGCCACGCGACTAGGAATTGATATTCACGGGATCCCCACTTCTCATCCAAGACGGCTGACTCTTGAGGATTTTGCCCGTTTTTTAAAACAATCCATGGGACATTCTAAAACTTCTTTTGAAACACCCCATGAAAAAACCACTGTGCCGGGAGAAGTGACTCCCTTGCGAGGTGTGCGAAAGTTAATGGCCCAAAGCATGGCAAAATCCCATGAAGAAGTAGTGCCTGTCACCATTATGGATGAAGCAGATTTACATGCTTGGCCTCAGGGAACTGACATTACCGTACGACTCATTCGAGCCATCATCAAAGCCTGTGAAGAAGAGCCTGCTTTGAATGCTTATTTTGACGGAGCGCGCTTAGGCACTCAACGCCATGAAGCAGTTCATTTAGGCATTGCCTTAGATGCAGGAGATGGATTGTTTGTACCAGTGATTCGTGATGCAAATACTCAATCCCCTGAATCCTTGCGAAATACTTTAAATCGCTTTAAAGAAGAAGTGAAAAATCGTTCCATTTCACCCCAAGAACTTTTAGGCCCCACCATCACTCTTTCTAATTTTGGAATGTTCGCAGGACGATTTGCTAATCCCATCATCGTTCCCCCCATGGTGGCCATCATTGCAGCGGGACGACTTCGAGAAGCAGTGGTTCCCTTTCAAGGAAAACCCGCCATTCATCGAGTATTACCTCTCTCCCTTACCTTTGATCACAGAGCGGCAACGGGAGGAGAAGCCACACGATTTTTAGGGATTTTGATAAAAGACTTAGAATCCGCAAGCTAAGCTTCTTTTTGTAGTGAGTCCTTGGTGATGAATTTCTTTTTCCCTTATTTCTCTTGCATACGCATAGCCCCATCTAAACGAATCACGCTTCCGTTGAGCATGGGATTTTCAATAATTTGTTGTACCAACATGGCAAACTCCATGGGTTTAGCGAATCGAGAAGGAAAGGGAATTTGAGTTTTAAAACTCTCTTGAAGTGCTTGGGGCATACCCGCCACCATAGGAGTTTCCATAATGCCAGGGGCAATACTCATCACTCGAATTCCAAACCGTGCTAACTCTCTTGCAGAAGGCAAGGTTAACCCTAACACCCCCGCTTTAGAGGCACTATAAGCAGCTTGACCGATTTGCCCTTCTTCCGCGGCAATAGAAGCCGTATTAATAATCACTCCCCGCTCTCCATCAGGATTCATAGGGGAAGATTGACTCATCCAATAAGCAGCCAGGCGCATCACATTAAAGGTACCCACCAAATTCACTTGAATCACTTGCTGAAATGCATTTAAATCCATAGGACCATTTTTAGAAACCACCCTGGCAGCAGGGCAAATACCCGCACAACTCACCGCCACACGAGGAATACCGACCCTATCCACGATCTCTTTAAATAAAGTTTCCATCCTCGGGCCATCACTCACATCTCCCGCAAAAGCAAAGCCTTTAATTTCTTCTGCCACTTCCTTTGCAGAAGCTTCCCTCTGATCTAAAACCACCACTTTTGCCCCTTGTTGGGAAAGTAAACGAGCGGTTGCCGCTCCCAACCCTGAACCTCCCCCTGTCACAAGGGCCACTTGCTGATGAATTTCCATAACTTCTCCTTAGCCATAAAATGTTAAAATTTTTTGGAAGTATTGTAGCAAAATCTTTTGATGGTTTATATTTCATAGAAAATTAATTTCTCTCACCCTTTCCTCCATTGACATCAAATGGATAAAGAAAATGAGGAAGAAGGATGTGGGGATGTTGGAGATAGTTGAGACACTCTCGTAAATGTATCGGTATTCTCAATATTTTCATCACCGCCCCCTAAACGATTTTTCAACTCTATTTCAATTTCAAACTCCACTTTATTTTCTTTAAAAATCCGAACAATGGCTGATAAAGATTCTTTTGTCATAGTATTGTCATCATAGATTTGTAACTTACTTGGGTTTTTTTCTTCGGGGAGCATGGTATTAGGTGAACTAGACGATGGAGAAGGGGTGAAAAAAGATAATGAGCGTGAAACAAGGTAATTCCCAGGAAGATTATCATCGCTAGCGCTAGGGGCACTAGTGCCAGCATATGATGAATTAGTACTCTGCTGGTTTGTGCTAAGGGGAATAGTAAGGGCTGCCCCCTCTTTTTCAAATTCACCTTTTAGTTCATTGACTGTTTTAAAAAAAATAAAAGCTCGTTCAATGGAAAATTATTTAACTCACTGACCGCTTCGCATAATTTTCTACAAGAACCAATCTCGTTATCAATTACATAACAATATTTATCAAGAACAGGACCATTCTTAATCTTATCTAAAATAATTAGTAACTTATTAACAATATCTAGCGCGTTATTAAATAATATAATAAATGCAACTTTACTTAAATCGTCCGTTTTATCCAGTGCGGGGTAATGTTCACACACAAAACCATATCCACGTAATAAATCAGCTAATTCTTCACTTTCCTGATTTTGCGTCGGATTTCTAACAATTAATGCCGTTTGACTGTGTTGGCTCTCAGATTGGATTGCTTCTTCAAGGGAACCTTCAGCGATAGTTATTAATTTACATAAGGAAAATTCAAAATAGTTTCTATAGAATCGGTTTATTTCCTTTTTCTTTGTATCTAGAGAAAGAGGTGTTACATTTACATAAAATCTCTCTGAAATCAATGTACCTAATACTGTTACATCCATACCATCCAAACAATCTTTCCAGCTCATAAAGACTTCTTCACTTTTCAAAGAATCTGCTCTTTCTGAAAGAATCTTCGCTTGTTGAAGATAATAATGCCTACCTACAGACGCTTTAAATCCTTTTTGATTTTTAGTTAAAGAGGCTTCTATATGATACAGTCCAATGTATGTATGCATCCGGGCCAAACAATCCTGAACATCTGAGATAGGACCAGCTTCATAGTTATTGCAAATCTCATTCAATAACCTTTTAGCTTTCTTATAGCGCTCAAGTTTAAAATAAGCGTAGGCGATGTCACTACATGCTAAAGAAACCCATCGGTTATACTGTTTTCTCTCTTGACTTTGAGGTTGAGAATGTGGTTCACAATATTTTATTATACTTTCAACAAAACAACTCAACGCCAATAAGTAATCGATTTTAGTTAATGCTGTTTCTGATTTTTTTTTCAAAATGTCAGTGCCTCTGGCCCTCCAGGGAGATTTATTGAAATACCCAAGCCAATCTAACCATTGGGATTTGTTTGTTTTATGGTAAAGCAACTCTAATATTTTTACTCTTACAATAT
>Ga0233425_10004779_pt1 | contig 22241 bp, 21 predicted proteins | sample Watercolumn_Towu_2_FD_181712 | JGI IMG/M metagenome (GOLD analysis project Ga0233425, IMG submission 181712) | Freshwater microbial communities from Lake Towuti, South Sulawesi, Indonesia - Watercolumn_Towuti2014_140_MG | ecosystem: Environmental > Aquatic > Freshwater > Lake | place...
GGCGAGGGCCGGCTGCAGCAGCAACGACGGAGTGTCGGGTCCCGCCACCATGCCGTAGCCGGCGATGCGCCCGAGCGGCGTGAGTCGCATCTCGCGCACCGCGCGCTCCGACGCCACCACGAGCGCCGCACCGCCATCGGAGATCTGGCTCGCGTTGCCTGCGGTGATGGTGCCCTTCGGGTCGAAGGCGGGGCGCAGGCCGCCGAGGGATGCCGCGGTCGTGTCCGCCCGCACGCCCTCGTCGCGCGCCACGACCACGGGGTCGCCCTTGCGCTGCGGCACCGCCACGGGCACGATCTCCTCGGCGAGCCGTTCCGCCGCGGCCGCCGCGAGCGCGTGGCTGCGGGCGGCGAACGCATCCTGGTCCTCCCGCGAGATCGAGCCCGCGCCGTACCGCTCGGTGCCCAGACCCATCAGGCACGCATCGAAGGCGCACCACAACCCGTCGCGCACGATCGCATCCTGCATCTCGGCGTTGCCGTAGCGCAGTCCGCTGCGCGCGCCGGGTAGCAGGTAGGGCGCGTTGGTCATGCTCTCCATGCCGCCCGCCACCACGACGTCGGCGTCGCCCGCCGCGATCATCAAGTGAGCGACGTGGATTGCGTTCAGTCCCGACAGGCACACCTTGTTCACGTTCACGCTCGGCGTGCGCATCGGGATCCCCGCCTTCACCGCCGCCTGTCGGGCGGGCACCTGGCCCTGGCCCGCGCCGAGCACCTGGCCCATCACCACGTGGTCCACCCGCGCGGGCTCCACCCCCGCGCGACGCAACGCATCGGCGATCGCGAGTCCACCCAACTCGGCAGCCGACAGCCCGGCGAACGCACCGCTCATCTTGCCGATCGGCGTGCGCGCCCCCGCGACGATCCACGATCCCGACATGCGCTCCACCTCCCCGCGGGCTGCGCGGCCCGAGGCTCAGGCTAGGAGCCTCGGTACAGTCGGGCCGTGCGCGAGATGCTGGATGCGATTCTCGCGGGGGCGGACGGCGCGACGATCGGGCGCATTCCCGTGCCCGCCGCGTACCGCGCGGCGCACCTGCGCAAGGCTGACGAGAAGGTCTTCGAGGGCGTGGCGGCCGCCGACAAGGACCCACGCCGCACGATCCACGTGGGCGAGGTGCCCACGCCCGAGCTCGCGCCCGACGAGGCGCTCGTGGCCGTGATGGCGAGCAGCATCAACTTCAACACGGTGTGGAGCAGCCTCTTCGAGCCCGTCAGCACCTTCGGGCCGATGGCGCGCCTCGCGCGCGAGAGCGAGTGGGCGCGCCGCCACGACCGCGACCACCAGGTGATCGGCAGCGACGCATCCGGCGTCGTCGTGCGCGTCGGCAGCGCGGTGCGCACGTGGAAGCCCGGGGACCGCGTCACGGTGCACTGCAACCACGTGGACGACCAAGACCCGGGCGCGCACGACGACTCCATGCGCGCGTCCAACCAGCGCATCTGGGGCTACGAGACCAACTTCGGCGGTCTCGCGGACCTCACGCTAGTGAAGGCCAACCAGCTCATGCCCAAGCCCGCGCACCTCACCTGGGAGGAGGCGGCGGTCAACGCGCTCTGCAACTCCACCAGTTACCGCATGCTCGTGTCGCGCAACGGCGCGCAGATGAAGCAGGGTGACGTCGTGCTCGTGTGGGGCGCCACGGGCGGCATCGGCGCCTACGGCATCCAGTACGTGCTGAACGGCGGCGGCGTCCCCGTCGGCGTGGTGAGCTCGCCCGACAAGGCCCGCATCCTGCGCGAGATGGGCTGCGAGGCCGTCATCGACCGGCGCGCGGGCGACTATCGGTTCTGGACCGAGGACGGCCGCCACGACGATAGGGAGTGGCGTCGCTTCGGTTCCGACATCCGCGACCTCGTGGGCGAAGACCCGGACATCGTGTTCGAGCACCCGGGGCGCAGCACCTTCGGTGCGTCCATGTACGTGGTGAAGCGCGGGGGCACCGTCGTCACCTGCGCGGCCACGAGCGGCTTCATGCTCGAGTTCGACAACCGACATTTCTGGATGCGACTGAAGCACCTCGTGGGATCCCACTTCGCCAACTACAAGGAGGCCTGGGAGGCCAACCGCCTCATCGCGAAGGGCATGATCCACCCCGTCATCTCGCGCACCTTTCCGCTCGCCGACACGGGCACCGCGGCGCTCGAGGTGTATCGCAACCAGCACGAGGGCAAGCTCGGCGTGCTCTGCCTCGCGCCCCGTGAGGGGCTCGGCATCGACGACCCCGACCTGCGCGCCCGGGTGGGGGAGCAGCGCTTGTCGGTGTTCCGGCGCGCCGCGACATGATGAACGGCGCGATGCTGCTCACCGAGATCGACCACGTCGCGATCGCCGTGCGCGACCTCGAGGCCGCGATCGACTGGTACCGGCGGGCGTTCGGCGCCACCGTCGCGCACCGCGAGGTGGTGGAGCGCGACGGCGTCGAGGAGGCACTGCTGCGGGTCGCCGAGAGCTACGTCCAACTCCTCACGCCGACGCGGCCCGATTCGCCCGTGGCGAAGTCGCTCGAGAAGCGCGGGGAGGGGCTCCACCACGTGGGGTACCGCGTGGCCGACTGCGCCGAGGCGCTCCGCGCGATGGTCGCGGCCGGCGCGACCCCCATCGACGCGGCGCCGCGCCCCGGCTCGCGTGGCACCACCGTGGCGTTCGTGCATCCCAAGGGCAGCTTCGGCACGCTGATCGAGCTCGTCCAGGAATAGCCCGGGGCTCGGCGGGGGACGAGCCGTCGCGCATGGTCGGGTCGTTGGCGCTCGCCGTCGGCGCGCTCGCGGGTGTCGCCGGAGGTGCGGCGGTTGCGCGCCTCGGCCTCGTCTGGGCGCGCGGGATCGACCCGGCGGCGGCGCATTCGTTCGCCGTCGACGGTGGTGCCGCTGCGCGCAGGCGCGTCGTGGCGGTCGCCTCGCTCGTCGTGCTCGGCGCAGGCGTCTGGGGTGCGGCGCTCGGCGCGTGGTCGGGCCCCGTGCCGATCCGCGCGGGACTCGCGGTGCTCGGACTCGCCCTCGTCGTGCACGTCGTGACCGACGCCCTCGCCCGCCGCGTGGTGCGCTCCGTGTCGCACGCCGCCCTCGCCGCGGGGGTCCTCGCGGGCGCGACGCAGGCCGCACGCGGCGACGCGACGCCGCTCGCGCGGGGTGCGGTCGCCGCCGTCGCGGCGCTCGCCCTCGCGCTCGTCACCGCCCGCCTCTCCCGCGGCGGGCTCGCCGTCGGCGACGTGCGCCTGCTGCCCGCGATCGCCTGGCACCTGGGTGCGCGGGACGCGACGGCGCCCGTCGTGGCACTCGCCGTCGCGGCCGTCGCCGGTGCACTGCACGCCTCGTGGCTGCTCGCGCGCGGCGCGGGCCGGCGGGCCCGACTGCCGTTCGCGCCGTCGCTCGCGCTCGGCGCGGTGGCCGCGCTCGTGTCGGCCGTAGGTTGACGTCGTGCAGGTGCACCTCGTGGACGGCACCTACGAGCTGCACCGCCAGCACTACGGCGGTGCGGGCCGCCACCGGGAACCGGCCCCGCGGGCGGCCACCATCGGCGTGCTCGGGAGCACCATGCAACTCGTCGCCGACGGCGCCACGCACCTCGGGGTCGCCACCGACCACGTCATCGAGAGCTTCCGCAACGAGATTTGGCCGGGATACAAGACGAGCGAGGGCATGGAGCCCGTGCTGCTCGAGCAGATCCCCGTCGTGGAGGACGCGCTGCGCGCGCTCGGGGTGACGGTGTGGGCCATGGTGGAGCACGAGGCCGACGACGCGCTGGCCTCCGCGGCCGAGGTGGCGTGCGAGGACCGCACCGTGCACCAGGTGCGCATCCTCACCCCCGACAAGGACCTCGGCCAGGTCGTGCGTGGTCGGCGCGTGGTGCAGGTGGACCGACGCACCAACGCGGTCATCGACGAGGCCGCCGTGCGCGACAAGTTCGGCGTCGGGCCCGAGTCGATCGTGGACTGGCTCGCGCTGGTGGGCGACGCCTCCGACGGGTTCCCCGGCCTGCCGGGCTGGGGCGCCAAGAGCGCCTCGGCGGTGCTGGGTCGCTACGGCGCGATCGACGCGATCCCCGACGACGCGGCGACCTGGCACCGCGACGGCGTGCGCGTGCGCGGCGCCGAGCGGCTCGCCGCGGCGCTGCGGGCCGGCCGCGACGACGCGGCCACCTTCCGGCGGCTGGCGACGCTCGTGCGCACGGTGGACGTGGGCACGCTCTCGTCCTGGCGCTGGCGGGGCCCCACCCCGCGATTCGCCGAGGTGGCCGCGGCGCTCGGTGCCCCGCAGCTCGCGGCGCGCGCGGCCTCGCTGCCGCGTCCCGCATGAGGTGCGCCCCCGACGCACCCGTCCGCGCGTCGGCTCACCTGCGTCGGAGCGTGCGCCACACCAGCAGGGCGGCGTACCACGCGATCGTGCGCAGCCCCCGCACGCGGTCCGACGGGCGCAGGCCCGGCAGCGTCTGGGCCCGCGCGTACAGGCGCACACCGTCCCGCACGAGGTCCATGGCGTAGTCCCGCCCGCGGGACATCGACGAGTCGAGTCGCCGGATGCGCGTGAGCGGCGCGGGGATCGCCCCCAGCTCGTGGGTGCGGGCGAGCGCGATCCACAGCGCGAAGTCCTGTGCGTAGTCGTAGCGCTCGTCGTAGGCCCCGGCGAGTCGTGCGAGGCCCGTGCGGTACGTCATCGCCGAGTGCACGAGCAGGCAGTTGTGGGCGAGTTGGCGGCGGACGGCGATCGGCTCCACGTCGAACTCGTGTCGCCGGGTCTCGCGGCCCGCCGCATCGATGTCGACGAACCACGACCCCACCCCGGCCAGCTCGGGGCGTGCATCCAGCATCGCCACCTGGCGGGCGAGGCGCTCGGGGGCCGCGAGGTCGTCGGCATCCAGCACCGCCACGTACTCGCCGCGCACCCGTCGCAGCCCCGCGTTCAGCGCCCGCGTGCGCCGGTGCCGCGTCTCGAGCCGCACGATCCGCACGCGGGGGTCGCCGAGGCGCGCCACGCGCGCGAGGGAGTCGTCGGTGGAGAGATCGTCCACCAGCACGAGTTCCCAGTCGGTGAAGGTCTGTGCGATGACGCTGCGCACCGACTCCTCGATCGTCGCGGCGGCGTCGTGGCAGGTCATCAGCACCGACACCCGCGGCGCGGGGCCCGCCGCGTCGCTCGCCCCGCACGCAGACGCACTCGTCGCGTCGCTGGACCCGCCCACGGACGCACTCGCCGCGTCGCTCGACCCGCTCATCGCGCCGCCCCCTTCGTCGGTGTCGCCGCCGCCGACTGAAGTGACGGCCAGGCGGTCTGCGGCACTCGCGTGCGTCCGATGAAGGCTGCTGCCTTCCGGCCCTGACCTGTTTCCCGGGCACTCGTTGCACAGGACCCGACCGCCACCTCACTCGACGGCGGCGACGTCGTCACTCTACGGCCGTGCCCCGTCGGTAGCCTGCCGCGTGCGCATCCGCGCGAGGAGGGGTGCGAGAGCGGCCGAATCGGCACGCTTGGAAAGCGTGTGAGGTGCAAGCCTCCGTGGGTTCGAATCCCACCCCCTCCGCCATGACCGCCACCCCGCTCGCCGTGCCGTCCGACCACGAGTTCATGGGTCTCGCCCTCGACGAGGCCCGGCGCGCCGGCGCCGAGGGCGAGGTGCCCGTCGGCGCGGTCGTCGTGCGCGCGGGCGTCGTCGTCGCGGCCGCGGGCAATGCGCGCGAGCGCCTCGCCGAGCCCACCGCGCACGCCGAGATCCTCGCGATGCGGGCCGCCGCGGCCGCCCTCGGCACGTGGCGTCTCGACGAGTGCACGCTCGTCGTGACCCTCGAACCGTGCGCCATGTGTGCCGGTGCGGCCGTCAACGCGCGCATCGGGCGCGTCGTCTTCGGCGCCGCCGACCCGAAGGCGGGAGCGCTCGGCTCGCTCTACCACCTCGCGAGCGACCCGCGCCTCAACCACAACCCGCCGGTCACCCACGGCGTGCGGGTGGCGGAGTGCGCCGCACTGCTCACCGACTTCTTCGCCGCGCGGCGCGCTAGTGCGCCGCGGGCGGCTGCGCCTTCTGCGCCACGGCCTGGGTGAGCCGGTCCAGGATCGTCGCCATCACCACGATCGCGAGGCCCACCTCCACGCCGAGGCCGGTGTTGCCCCGCGTGAGCGCCTCCACCGCGCGGTAGCCGAGGCCCTCACCCCCCACCATCCCCGCGATGATCGCCATCGCGAGCACCATCATCACCATCTGGTTCACGGCCAGCACGATGGACGGCATCGCGAGCGGCACGCGCACCCCGAGCATCACCTGGCGCGGCGTCGCACCGAAGGTGGTGGCGGCCTCCACGGCCTCGCGGTCGACCTGCTTGATCCCGAGCGCCGTGAGTCGGATGCCGGGTGGGATCGCGTAGACGACCGCCGCCACGACGCCGGGCACGGGCCCGACCGTGAAGATCATGACGAAGGGGATCGCGTACACGAGCGAGGGAATCGTCTGGAACGCGTCGAACACGGGCGACAGTGCCGCCTCCGCGCGGGGGTGGCGTCCGACCCAGGCGCCCACCGGGATCGCGATGAGCGCCGAGAGCACCACGGCCGCGAGCGTCTGGGCGAGGGTGTCCGCGGCCGCGGCCCAGGTGCCGGTCGCACCGATCACGAACAGCCCGACCGCCGTCACGACGGCAAGGCGCCGTCCCGCCACGCGGGCGGCCAGCACGGTGGCACCCAGCACGACGGCCTGCCATGCCAGCGTCGTGGTGAGCAGGGTGCGCACGCGCAGCAGCACCTCGCGCACGAGGAAGTCGTTGAAGGGCCGCGTCACCACGTCGAAGGTGTCGCGCACCCACGCGACGCCGCGGTCCACGGGATCGGCGAACGAAGTGCCCCAGTTGATGGGGAACTCGTCCACGCCCGCCACCTTGCCCACCACGGCGGCGACCACGACCGCGGCGACGGCGAGGCGCACGCGGCGCGGGCTCCAACGTGCGTCCGCCGCCCCCGGCTCGCGCACGAACGACATGCTCACGCGGTCCAGCACGAACGCCGCCGTCACCACCGCGAGTCCCACGAGCAACGACCGGCCCGGACTCAGCAGCCGCACCGTGCGCATGATCTCCTGGCCGAGGCCGCCCGCACCGACGAGCGACGCGATCACCACGATGCCGAGCGCCATCATCACCGTCTGGTTGATCCCCGCGAGGATGGACGGCGTCGCGAGCGGCACCTGCACGTCCCGCAGGGTCTGCCACCGCGTGGCGCCGTACATGCGCGAGGCCTCCACCGCCGCGGGCGGCACCTGGCGGATGCCGAGCGCCGTGAGCCGCACCGCGGGTGGCAGCGCGTAGATGACCGTCGCGATCGCCGCGGGCACCGCACCGATGCCGAACACGAGCACCACGGGGATGAGATACACCGTGGCAGGCACGGTCTGCATCGCGTCCAGCACGGGCCGCAGCACGGCCTCTATGCGGCGGCTGAGCGCCGTCCAGATGCCCAGTGGCACCCCGATCGCGACGCTGATCGCCACCGACACGGCCATCAGCGCGATCGTCTCGAGGTTCTGCTGCCACAGCCCGACGACCCCCGGGTACAGCACCGCCACGGCCGCCACCGCGCCCTGCGTCCAGCGCCCGAGGCGCGCGAGCACGAGGTACGCCGCGAGTGCCGGCACGTACCACGGCAGCCACTCGAGTGCCGCGCCGGTCGCATCCAGCAGCGCCTCCACGCCGCGGCTCAGCGGCGTGAAGATGCCGACGAACACCCAGTGGTTTCCGCGGTTGGTCTGGATCCAGCGCTGCGCGTCGTTGATCGGCTCGGCCATGCCCAGGTTCCACGACTCGGGAAATCCGCGTGCGCCCCACGCCTGCGCGACGGCGAGCGTCGCCACGGCACCAGCCCACCACGCGGCGGCGCGCAGGCGCGCCGCGCCCGACTCACCGACCGCTGCGCTCGCCGTCGCCGCCACCATGCGCCGCGCCCTAGCGCGCGTCCTCGCGCATGAGCCGTGCCACCTGCGCGCGGTCCACCCTGCCCACGGCTGCGCCCGCGTCGTCCACGACGCCGATCTCGTCGTGGCCGTCCAGCAGCAGTTCCACGGCCCGCGAGATGCGATCGTCGGCGCGTACCGTGGGTGCCCCCACGGGCGCGGCGCCCCGTGCCATCACGCGACGGATGCCGAGCACCCGCGTGCGGGGCACGTCCTTGGTGAACTCGCGGACGTAGTCGGTGGCGGGGGCCGACACGAGCTCCTCGGGTGTGCCCACCTGGTCGAACGCCCCGTCCTTCATGATCGCGATCCGGTCCCCGAGGGTGAGCGCCTCGGCGAAGTCGTGCGTGATGAACATGATCGCACGCTGCATGCGCCGCTGGAGGCGCAGCAGCTCCTGTTGCATCTCGTGGCGGATGAGCGGGTCCAGCGCGGAGAACGGTTCGTCGAAGAGGAGGATCGACGGGTCCACCGCGAGCGCCCGAGCGAGCCCGACGCGCTGCTGCATGCCCCCCGACAACTGCTGCGGGTAGTGGTATGCCCACCCGTCGAGGCCCACCACGTGGAGCACTTCCTCGGCCCGCGTGAGGCGGGCCGAGCGCTCCACGCCCTGCACCTCGAGGCCGTAGGCGATGTTGTCGATCACGCGCCGGTGGGGGAACAGGCCGAAGTGCTGGAACACCATCGCCATGCGTCCGCGCCGCACGGCGCGCAGCGCCCCCTCGTCCATCGCGAGCAGGTCGTCACCCTCGATGTGCACCTCGCCCCGGGTCGGTTCCACGAGCCGCGACAGGCAGCGGATGAGGGTGCTCTTGCCGCTGCCCGAGAGTCCCATCACGACGAAGGTCTCCCCCGGAGCGACCTCGAACGACACGTCCCGCACCGCCACGGTCATGCCGGTGGCCGCGAGGATGTCGGCCCGCGACTTCCCGGCGCGGGCCCGCGCGATCGCATCGTCGGCCGACGCGGCGCCGAACACCTTCCACAGGTTGCGGACCTCGACGGCTGCGCTCGTGGCGTCCCCCTCGGCGAAATCTACCCGCGGTGCGAGTGCCGCTCGCCCTCATCCCGTCACTAGGGTTGAGACACGACGGGGACGCACACGTCCCTCCAAGGGGGAGACACATGAGAAACAGAAAGAAGGTCGTCGCGGCGCTGGTCGTCGCGAGCGCGCTGGTCGCCGCAGCCTGCGGCGGCGAGGGTGGTGACGCCGGCGGTGGCACCGAGACGGTCAAGATCGTCCGCAACAACTGGACGGCCTCGCTCATCGAGGCCGAGATCCTCAAGCAACTCATCGAGCAGAACCTGGGCAATCCGGTCGAGGTGTTGGACATCGACGAGAACGCGATGTTCGCCGGCATGTCCTCGGGCGAGGTGGACGTGAACCTGGAGGTCTGGCCCTCGGGCGTGACGCCCGACGAGCAGGCGTTCATCGACGACGGCTCGGTCACCAACATGGGCGAGCTCGGCGCGATCGGCAAGATCGGTTGGTTCATGCCCGCCTACGCACTGGAGCAGTACCCCGCGCTCGCGACGTGGGAGGGCCTGAAGGATCCGGCCGTCGCCAAGGCATTCGCCACGGCGGCCACCGGCGACAACGGTCGCTTCCTCGGCATGGACCCGTCGTTCTCGCAGTACGACGAGGCGATCATCAAGAACCTGAGCCTGCCCTTCCAGGTGCAGTTCTCCGGTTCGGAGGCAGCGACGATGGCCGAGATCGAGGCCCGCGCAGCCAACAAGGAGCCGATGTTGATGTACTACTGGTCGCCCACCGCGGCGGTCGGCAAGTACAACCTCGTGAACGTCGCCCTGCCCGCTCCGACCGTGGACTGTGCGGCCGAGGGGGACAAGTGCGACGGCGACTACCCGGAGGACGTGCTCTTCAAGATCGCGTCGACCAAGCTGAAGGACAAGGACGCCAAGGTCTGGACGCTCGTGCAGAACTTCAAACTCACGACCGAGGACCAGCTGGGACTCCTGCCGAAGCTCGAGCTCGAGAAGCGTGATCCGGTCGAGGTCGCTGCCGAGTGGATCAAGGCCAACGAGTCGGTCTGGAAGGCCTGGCTCGGCTGACCACTCCACGGTGCCCCGCGCGGGCGTCGGCGAGATTCGTCGCAAGGGGGCGGGGCGCGAGCCCCGCCCCCTTCGCACGTCGGTCGCGGGGCGTGAGCCCCGCCCCCTTCGCGCGTCGGTCGCGGGGCGAACGCGCCGCCCTCGTTGCTCGTCGGTAGCGTCGTGCGACGGAAGGGTGCCAGAGCGGCCGAATGGGACGGTCTCGAAAACCGTTGTCGGTGTATGCCGACCGTGGGTTCAAATCCCACCCCTTCCGCCACTCGCCCATGACGACCGATCCCGACGCGCCCCTGCGCCCCGACCTCGCGGCGGCGCACGCCGAGGCGTGGGCGTCGCTGTCGCAGCCCGGCAACTGGTGGTCGGCCGGCGCCCGTCGCGCCCTCGCGGTCACCGCAGCGCATGTGATGTGGTCGGCCGATGCACCGCCGCCGTGGGTCTCCGCCTCGGGCGTGCCGGGCACGCTCGCCCCCGACGCGCTCGAGCACGCGCCCGCGGCGGCCCACGACGCGGCCGCCCGTCTCGCCCGCCACGCCGCCACGATCACGCGCGAGACCTACGGGCGCATCCGCGACGCGCTCGGTGCGCTCGCCTACGTGGAACTCGTGGGCCTCGTCTGCACGGTGGCCGCGACGACCTCGCTGCGCCGCTCGCTCGGCCTCCCGCCCCGCGACCCCGACCCCGCGCCCCGCGGCCCGGCCGGGGAGCCCGCGCGCACCGACCCGCCGGCGCTCGCCGAGGCGACGCGCAACTGGGTGCCCGTGGCCGCCCCCGCCGACCGCACGGCCGCCGTCGTGCAGGCGCTCACCGCGGTGCCCGGCGCACACCGCCTGCTCTGGCGACTCGCCGCGGCCCAGTACGTCCCCGACGACGAGATGGTGGACCCGCGCTGGACGCGCGGCACGCTCACGCGCGTCGAGATGGAACTCGTCGCCACCCGCGTCTCACAGCGGCGCGAGTGCCACTATTGAACGTCCTCGCACGCGAGCATGCTCAGTTGGAGCGGCGAGACCCAACAGGTGGCGGTGGATCTCGCGTCGCTGCGCGTCGCCGTGCCGCACGCCGAGACGCTCCTCGCACTCGCCGACGCCGCCACGCTCCCTGACGGCACCGAGGGTGAGGTCGCGCGCGCCGAGGCGCGCGCGAGGCTGGTCGCCGCGATGGGTCCGCGCGCCATGGTGGACGCCGCCGCCGTGGTGGCGAACTTCGAGATGATGACGCGCCTCGCGGACGGCACCGGTGCGGTGTTGCACTCGCCCGACCGCGCCGAGGCGGGCCGCCTCGCGGGCGCCGACGCGTTCACCTCCCGCCGCTGAGCGGGCCGCGGCACGGTCCGCGCGACGGCGGGTCGGCTCAGCGACAGACCGTCTCGGGTTTCGGCACCTTGAGGTCCATGAGGTAGGCGTCCACGAGATCCACGACGCACTGGTTCACCCCGTAGCCCGTGTGCCGATCGGCCTCCACCACGACGAGCACACCCTCCTCGAGCGCCGCGGCCGCCTTGCGCGACGACGAGAGCGGCGTCGCGGCGTCGCCCGTCGTGCCGACCACCACGACGGGGCCGGCACCGATGCCGGTGATGGTGACGCGCGGGGCCTGCGGCACCGGCCACAGCGCACACGAGTACCCGTGGCCGAAGTTCGGGCCGAATCGTTTGGCGGCCCGCTCGAACTGCGGGATCACGGCGTCGGCCGCCGCCACGCCGACCGCGCCGGGGTCGTCGAGGCAGGAGATCGCGATGAACGCCTCCAGTTCGTTGCCGTACGAGCCGTCGGGCTGGCGCTGGTAGTACTCGTCGTAGAGCTCGAGCAGGCCCGAGCCGTCCCCCTCGACCGCGTCGGCGAGCCCCACCGCGAGCCGCGGCCACAGCGTGTCGCTGTACATCGCCTGCGCGATGGCGGTGAAGAGCACGCCCTGCGTGACGGGGATGCGCGTGGCGTAGGTGGGCACGGGCTCGGCGTCGATCTCCGCGATGAGCGCGTCCAGTGCACCCTCGGCGTCGCCCCCGCTGTGGAACGCGCAGGTCGGGCGGGCCGAGCAGTCGGCGAGGAAGGCGTCCAGCTGCCGTTCGAAGCCCCGCGCCTGGGCGAGGCCGGCCTCGAGGCTCGAGGCGTTGGGGTCGGACGCGCCGTCCAGCACGGCGGCGCGCACCGTGTCGGGGAACATCGTCACCCAGGTCGCACCCAGTTCCGAGCCGTAACTGAAGCCGAAGTAGGTGATCGTGTCCTCGCCGAGGGCGCGACGGATCGAGTCCACGTCCTGGGCGCTCGCGCGCGTCGAGACGTACGGGAGGATCTCGCCGCTGCGTTCCTCGCAGGCGGCGTTGAAGGCCTCGGCCGCGTCCACGAGCGCCTGCTTCTCCTCGGGCGTGCCCGGCGGCGAGTCCAAGCCGAAGTACTCGTCGTAGGTGTCCACGCAGTCGATCGCCGGCGTGGATTCGCCGGTGCCGCGCGGGTCCCAGCCCACCACGTCGAACGCGGTCAGCAGGTCGGCGGAGAAGTACCACTGGGCGTCCCTCGCCACGCTCGTGCCGCCGAAGCCCGGGCCGCCCGGGTTCACGAGCATCGAACCGATGCGGGCCTGCGGGTCGCTCGCGGGTCGTCGCACGAGCCGCAGGTCGAAGGAGCCGACGTCCGGGTCCGCATAGTCGAAGGGCACCTCGAGCCGCCCGCACTCCAGGGTCTGCGAGCCGGGGCACGCGCGCCAGGCGATCTCGCCCACCTCGACGCTCGCGGGCGGCGCGGTCGTGGTGGTGGCGTCCGACGCGCGCGCACCCTCGGGTGCGGTGTCGTCGCTGGACCCCACGATGATGCGCTCACCGCACGCGCCGAGCCCGAGCGCCCCCGCGATCGCGAGCGCCACGATGCGACGGGCCGTCGGCGACATGGTGGCCCACCGTATCGTGGGCCGCCATGACGGATGACGGCGCTGCGCGCACCTACTCGATCGCCGAGTTCGTCTCGCTCCTCAACGACGCGATTGCGAGTGCCGTCGGGCGCGGCGTCTGGGTCCAGGGCGAGGTGGTGAAGTTGCCGACGGCGCCGGGCGCCACGGGACACGTGTACTTCGAGCTCGTGGACCGCGAGGAGGGCCGCCAGGCCACGCTCTCGGTCGCCATCTGGAAGGGCGTGTGGGGACGCATCACGCGCACGCTCGGCGACAGCGGCCTCGAATTGTGCAACGGCCTCAAGGTCCGCATGTTCGGTACCGCCGACGTGTGGGCCGCCTCGGGTCGGCTCTCGTTCAAGGTCTCCGACGTGGATCCGCGCTTCACGCTCGGGGATCTCGTGGTCCAGCGGGACGCCACCGTGGCGGCGCTGAAACTGGACGGTCGCTACGAGGCCAACCGCCGCGTGCCGATGCCCGAGCTGCCGCTGCGCATCGGCGTCGTGACGAGCGCGACGAGCGACGCCTGGGCCGACGTGCGCAAGACGCTGCTGGACTCGGGCATCGGCTTTCGCGTGCTGGTGCAGGACGCCCGCGTGCAGGGCGACGACGCGGCGCGCACGGTGGTGGCCGGGCTGCGTGCGCTGGATGCCCGCGACGACCTGGACGTGCTGCTGCTCGTGCGGGGCGGCGGGTCCAAGGCGGACCTGATGGTGTTCGACGGCATCGAGATCGCCTCGGCCATCGCGGCATGTCGCCACCCCGTGCTCACGGGCATCGGCCACGAGCGGGACGTGAGCGTGGCCGACGAGGTGGCCCACGCGATGCACAAGACCCCGACCGCGGCCGCCGTCGCCGTGGTGGAGCGGGTGCGCGACCGCGTGCGGCGCACCGAGGAGACCTGGGAGCGCGTCGCCGCGCGCGCCGTGGCGCTGCTGGACGAGCGGATGCGTCGTCTCTCGCTGCTCGAGCAGACGGTGCTGCGCCGTCCCCGCGAGGTGGTGCGCCTCGAGGAGCGACGCCTCGCCGCGCTCGCCGACCGCCTCCGACTGCTGGATCCCGTGCACGTCATGCGCCGCGGGTGGAGCATCACGCGTGACGCCGCCGGTCGCGTCGTGAGGGACGCCTCGGCGCTGCGGCCCGGTGACGCGATCGTCACCACCGTCGCGAACGGCGACGTCGCGAGTACCGTGACGGGCAGCACGGCGAGGAGCGACGCGTGACGAAGCAGCGAGGGGAGCCCGGCTACGCGGAAGCCGTGGCGGAGCTCGAGGAGATCCTCGAGGCGTTGGAGGCCGAGGACGTGGACGTGGATGCGCTGGCCGAGCGGGTGCGCCGTGCGGCCGCACTCATCGAGGCGTGTCGCGAACGCATCGCGGCCGCCAAGTTGCAGATCGACGAGGTGCTGGCGGCGCGCGAGTCGTAGCCTCGCGGCGTGGCGCCCCGCCCCCCGTCGTCGCTGCGTCCCGTCGCCGAGCGGGTGGATGCACGCCTCGCGGCGCTGCTCGCCGCGGAGCGCTCGCGCTGGTCGGCCCTCGATCCCGACCTTGCGCGCCCGGTCGACGAGATCGCCCGCCTCACCCGCGCCGGCGGCAAGCGTCTGCGTCCGGCGTTCTGTCACTGGGGATTCGTCGGTGCGGGCGGGGCCGACGGCGATGCACGCGCGGTGGACGCGGGTGCGGCCTTCGAGTTGCTCCACGCCTTCGCGCTGTTCCACGACGACGTGATGGACGGCTCGGCCACGCGCCGCGGCGAGCCCACGGCCCACGTGGCGTACGAGGCCGACCACGCGTGCGCCGGATGGGCGGGCGAGGGGCGTCGGTTCGGGGAGGGCGCCGCGATCCTCATCGGGGACCTCGCCTTCGTCTACGCCGACCTGTTGCTCGCGTCCGCGCCGGCCGCCGCCTGGGCGCTGTGGCACGAGTTGCGCATCGAGCTCAACGTCGGTCAGTACCTGGACGTCGTGGGCTCGGCGCGCCGTGAGCGGCGTCGCGAGGCCGCCGAACGCATCTGCCGGTACAAGAGCGGCCGCTACACGATCGAGCGCCCGCTGCAGCTGGGGGCGCTGCTCGCCGCGCCGACCCGCGCCGAGGAGCTGCTCCCCGCGCTCGCCGCGTACGGGCTGCCGCTCGGGGACGCCTTCCAGATGCGCGACGACGTGCTCGGCGCCTTCGGCGAGACGGCCGTGACGGGCAAGCCCGTGGGCGACGACCTGCGGGAGGGCAAGCCGACACCCCTGCTCGCGATCGCCACCGCCCGCGCCTCGGCGGCGCAACGCGCCGTGCTCGAGACGGTGGGCCGCGAGGGCATGGGAGACGGCGACGTGTCCCGCGTGCAGGAGGCGATTCGCGATTGCGGAGCCTTGGACGAACTGGAGGCCACCATCACGCGCCTCACCGACGAGGCGATCGCCGCCATCCGGGTCGCCCCCGTGGTGCCCGCGGCGCGCGATGCGTTGGTGGAACTCGCGGGCTTCGTGTCGTGGAGGAGCGTCTGATGCGCGTCGTCGTCGTGGGCGCGGGGCTGGGCGGTCTGGCCGCCGCGGCGCATCTCGTGGGTCGCGGCCACGAGGTGACGATCGTGGAGCGCGAGGCGATTCCCGGCGGTCGGGCGGGCCTCGTGGAGGGCGCGGGGTTCCGGCTCGACAACGGCCCGACGGTGCTCACGATGCCCGGCCTGCTCGAGGAGGCCTTCGCCGCGGCCGGCGCCTCGATGCCCGCACTGCTGCCGATCGCCAAGGTGGACCCCATGTACCGCGCGGTGTACGACGACGGCAGCGAACTGCTCGTGCGCCACGGGCGCGAGGCGATGGTGGAGGAGATCGCGCGCTTCTCCAACAAGGTCGAGGCCGCGCGGTTCCGCGACTTCTGCGACTGGCTCGAGCGGCTCTACCGCGCCGAGATGTCCTCGTTCATCGACGCCAACTTCGACTCCCCGCTCGACCTGCTGCGACCCTGGCGGGCGGGCCTCGAGCTCGTGCGCCTCGGGGGTTTCACGCGACTGGACCGCAAGGTCGCCTCCTTCTTTCGCGACGAGCGGCTGCAGCGCATCTTCAGTTTCCAGGCGATGTACGCCGGTCTCGCCCCCTACCAGGCGCTCTCGCTCTACGCCGTGATCACCTACATGGACTCGGTGGAGGGCGTCTACTTCCCCCACGGCGGCATGCACGCGATGGCCACGGCCCTCGCGCGCGCCGTGACCGACGCCGGCGCGACCATCCGCTACTCGGCTCCCGTCACGCGCATCCTGCGTGCCGCGGGGTCCCGCGGCGCGGTGACGGGCGTGGAGGTGGGGGGATCGGAGCGCCTCGACGCCGACGCCGTGGTGTGCAATCCCGACCTGCCCGTGGCGTACCGCACGCTGCTCGGCGGGGTCGATGCGCCGCGCGCCGCGCGCCGCGGCCGCTACAGCCCGAGCTGCGTGCTGTGGGTGGCGGGCGTGCGCGGCACCCCGCCCCCGCAGGCGGCGCACCACAACATCCACTTCGGGCGCGACTGGGACGGTGCGTTCCGCGCGCTCATCGAGGACGGCGTGCGGATGCCCGATCCCTCGATCCTCGTGACGCTCCACTCGATCGACACCCCCGGCCTCGCGCCCGAGGGCCACAGCTCCCTCTACGTGCTCGAGCCCACGCCCAACCTGGACGGTGCGATCGACTGGGGTCGCGAGCGGGACCGCATCGTGGGCGACATCCGTGCGCGCGTCGCGGCGCTCGGCTACCCCACCGAGCCGGTGATCGAGCGGGTCTACGATCCGCTGGACTGGGAGGCCATGGGCATGGAGCGCGGCACGCCGTTTGCGCTCGCCCACACCTTCCTCCAGACGGGACCCTTCCGACCCAACAACGTGGATGACCGCGTGCCCGGCCTCGTGTTCGTCGGATCCTCCACGCTGCCGGGCGTCGGCGTGCCGATGGTGCTCGTGTCGGGCAAGCTCGCCGCGCGCCGCGTGGACGAGTGGGCTGCGCGCCGTCGCCGTCCGCGGTGAGCCGCGCCGCACCCACCCCCACGACGCGGCTCCTGCCGCGAGGACCGATCTCGCTCGAGGAGAGCTACGCGCTCTGCCGCGAGTTCAACAAGCGCCACGGCACCACCTACTACATGTCCACGCTCGTGCTGCCCGCGGCCTCGCGCCCGCACGTGCACGCCCTGTACGGCTTCGCCCGGTACGCCGACGACATCGTGGACGACCTCGGCCCGATCCCCGTGGCGTCGCGCGCGGCGGCGCTCGCGGCGTTCGGCGAGCGCTTCTTCGCCGACCTCGCCGCGGGTCGCTCCGAGGACCCCGTGCTGGCCGCCGTGGTGGACACCGTGCGGCGCTTCGCCATTCCCGAGGGGTGCTTCCGTCGGTTCCTGCGCAGCATGACGATGGATCTCACGGTGGAGCGCTACGAGACCTGGCCCGACCTGCTCGGCTACATGGACGGCTCGGCCGCCGTGATCGGCGAGATGATGCTGCCGATCCTCGGGCCGCACGCCCCCGGGGCGTGGGGGCGGGCCCGCGACCTCGGCAACGCCTTCCAGCTCACCAACTTCCTGCGGGACGTGGCCGAGGACCTGGACCGCGGGCGCGTCTACCTGCCGCAGGAGGACGTGCGACGCTTCGGGGTGGACCTCTCGCGCCGCGAATGCACGCCCGCGTTCGTCGCACTCATGCGCTTCGAGATCGCGCGGTGTCGCGAGCTCTACGCCTCGGCCGACGAGGGCATCGCCATGCTCCCCGTCCGCTCGGCGCGCTGCATCCGTGCGGCGCGCATCCTCTACTCGGGCATCCTCGCGCGCATCGAGGCCCAGGGTCACGACGTCTTCGCGCGCCGCGCCACGGTGCCCACCTGGCGCAAGGCGCTCACCGTCGGGCGCCTCGTGCTCCCGCTGCCGGCGTGAGTGCAGCCGGTCGCACCCGCGGCGCCCCGCGCGCCGCGCGGCTCGGCACCTCCGCCGCCGGGGCGCTGCTCGCCGTCGTCGCCGCGATCGCGACGCCGCTCAACGAGCGTGGCGGCGAGGCCCGCGCGATCCTCGCCTGGGGCGTGATCGTTGGCCTCGCGGCGCTCACCACCTCCGTCGCCGCACGCCGACACGGCCGCGGTCGCGTCACGGTCGCGCTCGTCGCCACCGTGGCGGGCACCTGGCTGCTCGAGCGCACGGCCTCGCGGACCGGCGTGCCGTTCGGCGACTACGCCTACTCCGACGCGCTCGGCGTGCTCGTGGACGGCGTGCCCGCGCTCGTGCCGCTGGCCTGGTGGGCGATGGCGCTGCCCGCGCGCGAGGCGGGTGCGGCCGCCGCCCGCGCGGTGCGCCTCGCGTCGCCCGCGGCCGTGCGCACGGCGCGCATCGTGTCCGGCGCCGCCGCGCTCACCGCGTGGGATGCGTTCCTCGACCCGCAGATGGTGGCCGAGGGCTACTGGGTCTGGGCCGCGGGCGGGCCGTACCGCGGCGTGCCGCTCGGCAACTACCTCGGCTGGTTCCTCACGGGGCTCGTCGTGATGGCGCTCTACGAGGTGCTGCTGCCCGTGCGCGGTCGGACGCATCTCGCGCTCGTGGCGCAGTATGCGGCCGTGGCCGCGTTCCAGACGGTGGGGTTCGCGGTGTTCTTCGACGACGCCCTCGTCGCACTCGTGGGGGGCGCCGCGATGGGCGTCGTGTGCGCCGGGGCCGCCGTCGGCCTCGCCCGCGCCGGCACGGGGCGCGCCGCACCCGTCGAGCGCGCCGCGCGGTGAGCGTGCCTCGGCCGCGCACCGTCGCCGTCGTCGGCGGCGGCGTCGGCGGGTTGTGCGCGGCGATCCGCCTGCGGGCCGCGGGCCTCGAGGTGGACCTGTTCGAGCGCAACGAGACCTTCGGCGGCAAGGTCGCGGTGTACGCGCGCGACGGCTGGAGCTTCGACGTCGGGCCGTCGCTCGTCACCTGGCCCGAGGTGCTGGACGACACGCTGCGTGCGGCCGGCACGAGCCTCGCCTCCGAGGTGCGCCTCGAGCGGCTCGCGTCGCCCTTCCGCTACTTCTGGCCCGACGCCACCACGCTCGCCACCCACGACGATCCGATGCTCACCGCCTCGGCCTTCGACGGGCTCGTGCCGGGCGCGGGGGACGAGTACCTGCACCTGCTGTCCCGTGCCCGACGCACCTGGGCGGTGGCGGAGCGCACCTTCCTCGCGGGTCCCATGTCGGGGGCAGCGTCGCTCGCGGGCCGGATGCGCTCGCCGCGCGACCTCGTCGACATCGACGCCGCGCGCACGCTCGCGCGCCTCGCCGACGCGTCGTTTCGCGACCCGCGGATGCGCCAGTGGCTCGGGCGCTACGCCACGTACAGCGGTTCGTCCCCGTGGCGCGCGCCGGCGACGCTGGCGTGCATCGTGGCGCTCGAGGCCGACCACGGCGCATGGCACCCGCACGGCGGGCTCGGGGCGTTGCGCGACGCGCTCGTCACGGTGGCGCGCCGGGCGGGTGCGCGACTGCACCCGGGCGCCGACGTCGTGCGCATCGCCGTGCGGGCCGGCCGCGCGACGGGCGTGGAGTTCGCCGACGGCACCTCGCACACGGCCGACGCCGTCGTGGCCAATGCCGACGCCGCGCACGTCGCCACCGACCTGCTCGCAGGGGTGCGCGGCGCCGGGCGGTTGCGCCGTCGCGTGCGCCGTGCGGGGCGCTCCACGGCGGGCGTGGCGGTCGTGGTGGGCGTGCGCGGCACCACGCCCCGCATCGCGCACCACAACGTGTGGTTTTCGCGGGACTACCGCGCCGAGTTCGACGCGATCCGGGCCGGTCGACCGCCCGCGGATCCCACGGTGTACGCCTGCGTGTCGAGTCGCACCGACGCGTCGCAGGCGCCGAGCGGGTGCGAGAACTGGTTCCTCCTCGCCAACGTGCCGGCGGGCGCCGAGGTGCACGACGACCCGGGGCGCGGCTTCGTCGCGCGGATGCTCGAAGTGGTTGCCGAGGGCGGGGTGGAGCTGCGCGATCGGGCGGCCTTCGTGGACGTGCTCACCCCGCGTCACTTCGCCGACCGCTACCGCGCGCCGGGCGGGGCGATCTACGGCACCTCCTCCGACGGCCGGCGCGCGGCCTTCCTGCGGCCCGGCAACGTCGGGCCCGTGCGGGGGCTCTGGCTGGTGGGGGGCTCGTCGCACCCGGGCGGCGGGTTGCCGCTGGTCGCCACCTCGGCGCGCATCGTGGCCGACCTCGTGGTGCGCGGCGGGGCCTCGGGCGCGCAGCGGTAGCCTGCGGCGCCATGTCCGTGACCGTGCGCATCCCCACCACGCTGCGTCCGCTGTCGGGGGGAGCCGCCACCGTGACGGTGGACGGCGCGACGCTCGCCGACGTGGTTCGCGCGCTCGACGCCGCGCACCCGGGCTTCGCGGGCCGTCTGCTGGACGCGTCGGGTGCGCTGCACAAGTACGTGAACGTGTTCGTGGCCGACGACGACGTGCGCTACCTCCAGGGCCTCGCCACCCCGGTGCCCTCGGGCACGACCGTGTCGATCATCCCCGCCGTCGCGGGCGGCTGACGCGCGCGGGCCCCTCGGGCTCGACTGGTCGGGGTTAGCAGTCACCCCGATAGAGTGCTAATGCCCTTCCCCGGGCGCACCGTACTTCGGAGGAACCTCCCATGCCAAAGATCATCGCGTTCGACGAAACCGCCCGCCGCGCCCTCGAGACGGGCATGAACAAGTTGGCCGACGCGGTACGCGTCACCCTCGGCCCGAAGGGCCGCAACGTCGTGTTGGACAAGAAGTGGGGCGCTCCCACCATCACCAACGACGGCGTCTCCATCGCCAAGGAGATCGAGCTGGAGGATCCCTACGAGCGCATCGGCGCCGAGCTCGTCAAGGAGGTCGCCAAGAAGACCGACGACGTGGCCGGTGACGGCACCACCACCGCGACCGTGCTCGCCTGGAGCATGGTGCGCGAGGGCCTCCGCAACGTCGCGGCGGGTGCCAACCCGATGAGCCTGAAGCGCGGAATCGAGACGGCCGTGGACAGCGCCGTGGCGAGCATCAAGGCCCTCGCCAAGGACGTGGACTCCAAGTCGCAGATCGCGCAGGTCGCGGCCATCTCCGCCGCCGACCCCGAGATCGGCGAGATGATCTCCGAGGCGATCGACAAGGTCGGCAAGGACGGCGTCATCACCGTCGAGGAGAGCCAGACCTTCGGCATGGAGATGGACCTCGTCGAGGGCATGCGCTTCGACAAGGGCTACATCTCGCCCTACTTCGTCACCGACACCGACCGCATGGAGGCCGTCCTCGAGGACGCCTACCTGTTGCTCGTGTCCACCAAGATCACGGCGGTGCGCGACCTGCTGCCCGTGCTCGAGAAGGTGATGCAGGGCGGCAAGCCGCTGGTCATCATCGCCGAGGACGTCGAGGGCGAGGCCCTCGCCACCCTGGTGGTCAACAAGATCCGCGGCACGTTCAAGAGCACCGCGGTGAAGGCCCCGGGCTTCGGCGACCGCCGCAAGGCGATGCTGCAGGACATGGCGATCCTCACCGGCGGCCAGGTCATCTCCGAGGAGGTCGGCCTCAAGCTCGAGAACGTCACCCTCGACCTGCTCGGGCGGGCCAAGAAGATCGTCATCACCAAGGACGAGACGACCATCATCGAGGGTGCCGGCAGCGACGCCGACATCAAGGGTCGCATCAACCAGATCAAGACCGAGATCGACAACACCGACTCGGACTACGACCGTGAGAAGCTCCAGGAGCGCCTCGCCAAGTTGTCGGGCGGTGTCGCCGTGCTCAAGGTCGGCGCGGCCACCGAGGTGGAGCTGAAGGAGAAGAAGCACCGCATCGAGGACGCGGTCAGCACCACCAAGGCCGCGATCGAGGAGGGCGTCGTGCCCGGCGGCGGCGTCGCGCTGCTGCGGTCCCAGGCCGCGGTGTCGAAGGCCGCCGAGTCGCTGCAGGGCGACGAGGCGACCGGCGCCCGCATGGTGGCCAAGGCGCTCGAGGCCCCGCTCAAGCAGATCGCGGAGAACGCGGGCATGGAGGGCGGCGTCGTCGTGGAGCGCGTCAAGGCGCTGAAGGGCAGCGAGGGTCTCAACGCCGAGACCGGCGAGTACGAGGACCTCGTGAAGCTCGGCGTCATCGACGCGGCCAAGGTCACCCGCTCCGCGCTACAGAACGCGGCGTCGATCGCGGCGCTGTTCCTCACCACCGAGGCCGTCATCGCCGACAAGCCCGAGGAGAAGGCTCCCGCCGCTCCCGCCGGCGGGATGGACGACTACTGACCGACCTGCTCTACCTGCGCGACGCGTACCTCGCGGCGTTCGACGGCACCGTCGTCGACGCGCGCGAGGGTGCGGTCGCGCTGGACCGCACGGCGTTCTACCCGACGAGCGGGGGACAGGCGCACGACCT
>Ga0233425_10004780_pt1 | contig 22238 bp, 20 predicted proteins | sample Watercolumn_Towu_2_FD_181712 | JGI IMG/M metagenome (GOLD analysis project Ga0233425, IMG submission 181712) | Freshwater microbial communities from Lake Towuti, South Sulawesi, Indonesia - Watercolumn_Towuti2014_140_MG | ecosystem: Environmental > Aquatic > Freshwater > Lake | place...
CACCATCGCCAGTGAATTCGGCGTGATGGTCGAGCCGATGATGACATCGACCTTGTCCTCGGTCAGCAGCTTGCGCGTGTTCTTCACGGCGGTCGTGGTGTCGGATGCATCGTCGAGAACGATGTACGTGACCTTCTCGCCGGCAATGCTGTTCGGCATCAGGGGGAACGTGTTTTTCTCGGGGATGCCGAGCGAGGCAGCGGGACCCGTCGCGGAAACCAGTACGCCCACCTTGATTTCGGCATGGGCCAGCGTGACAGTGCCGACAGCCGCCAGCGCAACCACCAGGGATTTGATCTTCATTGACTCCTCCTTTGGAAAACGATTCCGGTGTTTTTTAGCGGCGCCTGGCGCCCATCATGCAAAAGGCACTTCGACCCGCAAATTATCCTGCGACGTGCGCCCTATGTTTTTTGTTTATTGTTCAAATAATTGGCGCACCCAAGCAATGATACAAGGAAAAATAGACATAGTCCATTTTTGAATCATTATTTCGAGCGAGGATTCAGCGAAACGTGTCCCAGGCAAACTTCAGGATGAAAACCCCAGCCACCGCGAGAAAGGCGCGGCGGACAAAGCCGGCGCCATGGCGAATGGCCAAATGCGATCCGACCTGCGCGCCACCGATATTGAAAATCGCCATCGCCAGGCCCATGGCCACCAGAAGATGCCCATGGGCGCCGAAGAAAAGCAGCGCCGACAGATTGGTGGCCGCATTCACGATCTTCGCCGATACGGAAGCGCGCAAAAAATCCAGTCCGAACAGCCGGACGAACATGAAGACCAGGAAACTGCCCGTACCCGGTCCAAAGAACCCGTCGTAGAAGCCGATCACTCCACCCATAAGGAACGCCAGCAACATGTCTCGCCGCCCGTGCGTTCTCCGCTCGTCCACCCTGCCGAGGTCCTTGCGCACATAGGTATACACCGTGACGATGACAAGAAGGACGAGCACCAGGGGGCGCAGCCACTCTCTTGGCAGGAGCGCCACCGTCATGGCGCCAAAGTAGGACAGGACAAAGGCAGCCGCAGCCGCCGGCAGAGCAGCCCGCCAGGGGATGTCGATACGACGGGCGTACCGAATGGCAGCGCTTGTCGTGCCGAAAACACTGGCCAGTTTGTTGGTGCCGAAGATCGTGGCGGGCTGTGCCTGTGGAAGCACATTGAACAACGCCGGGATCTGGATCAACCCGCCACCCCCGATCACCGCATCCACCAGGCCGGCCGCAAATGCGGCAGCGCACAAAAATATCAGGGTGCTTGGTTCCACGTGGAACAAATAGGCGTTCGGCTGCTATTTGCCGATGCAGAAACGCGAGAATATCTCCCCGAGCAAGTCATCCGGGGTGAACTCTCCCGTGATCCTGCTGAGGGACTCCTGGGCAAGGCGCAGCTCCTCGGCCAGTAGCTCGAGCGCATTCGACCTGCTATCGGCCACCGCCAAGTGCGCCCGGGCCTGCTGAAGGGCCAGAAGGTGACGTTCCCGTGCCATGAATACATCTTCTGCGCCGGGCTTCCACCCTGCGATGCGCAGGAGCTCCTGCTCAAGCTCCACCATGCCCTCCCCTGTCTTTGCCGACAGCCAAAGCGATACCTGCCCCTTCGATTCCTCCCTGCCGGCCGGCCGACCGGCCAGATCAGTCTTGTTGTAGAGCCGGATCTGCTCGATGCCGCTCGGAAAGCGCAAAGCAATTGCCTCGTCGGCTCCAGTCATGCCCACCCTGGCATCCAGCATATGCAGCACAACGTCGGCCCGCTGGATTTCCTGCCAGCTGCGGTCGATGCCAATCCGCTCGACTTCGTCGGCGGCATCACGCAATCCCGCGGTATCGACAATGTGCAGGGGAATCCCGTTGACCTGGATGGTTTCTCGAAGCGCATCCCGCGTGGTGCCGGGAACTGCGGTGACGATGGCGCGCTCCTCCCCCGTTAGGCGGTTGAGCAGGCTCGATTTCCCGACATTGGGCTGACCAGCCAGAACGACATGAAGCCCGCTACGCAACAGATTGCCCAGTCGGCCTTGAGCCAAGAGCCTGTCGACCTGTTCCGCCAAACACGCCAACTGCCCGTTGGCATCGGCGTTCTCGAGGAAATCGATCGCCTCATCCGGAAAATCGAGGGTCGCTTCGATCAGCAAGCGCAGGCCGATCAGTCGCTCGACCAGTTCATGGACGGCCCGGGAAAATTCGCCGGATAAGGAACGCACCGCCGAGCGGGCAGCCGCCGCAGTCGAAGCTTCGATCAAATCGGCGACAGCCTCCGCCTGAGCCAGATCCAGCTTGTCGTTCAGGTACGCGCGGCGGGTGAACTCCCCTGGCTCGGCCAGGCGGGCACCCAGTTCAAGGCAGCGCCGCAGGAGCAGTTGCAGGACGACGGGCCCGCCGTGACCCTGCAACTCGAGCACGTCTTCTCCCGTATAGGAATGCGGAGCCGGAAAAAACAAGGCAATGCCCTCATCGATCTCTTCCGCGTCCGCATCCAGAAAGCGGGTCAGCGTGGCGTAGCGCGCCCGCGGCAGCGTTCCGGTCAGCTGACGCGCGATTGGACCGAGATCGGGACCGGAGAGGCGGACAACTCCAATGCCACCCCTGCCGGGAGCAGTGGCAACGGCGGCGATTACCTCAGCTGGCGGCCTTTTTCCCACCGCCCTCGATCAGCCGCGTGATCTGCCACTGCTGGGCAATCGACAGGATGTTGTTGACGGTCCAGTACAGCACCAGGCCGGAGGGAAACCAGAGGAACATGAAAGTGAAAACGATCGGCATGGCCATCATTACCTTTGCCTGGATCGGATCCGGCGGTGTCGGATTCAGCTTGGTTTGAATCACCATCGAAACACCCATGATGATGGGCAACACGTAATACGGATCCTTCGCCGACAGGTCCTGTATCCACAGGATCCACGGCGCGTAACGCATTTCGACGCTGCCGAGCAGCACCCAGTAAAGCGCGATGAACACCGGGATTTGCACCAGGATCGGCAGACATCCACCCAGGGGATTGATTTTTTCCTTGCGGTACAGCTCCATCATCTCCTGATTCATGCGGTTGCGGTCGGCGGCGAACTGCTCCTTGATTTTCATGAGCTTGGGCGTGACCACCTTCATCTTCGCCATCGAGCGATAGCTCGCCGCCGAAAGCGGGAAGAACAGCGCCTTGATAAGCACCGTAAGGAGAATGATGGCCCAGCCCCAGTTGCCGACCAGTCGATGGATCAGTTCGAGCAGCCAGTAGATCGGCGAGGCGATAACGGTGAGCCAGCCATAGTCCACAACCAAATCGAAGCCTGGAGCGATCTTTTCCAGCTTGGCCTGCTCCTGCGGCCCGGCATACAGCGGCACGCCGATGCGCGCCGTCTGGCCCGGCGCGATGGCCGGCACAGGCAGGATGAGCCCGGCCGAAAACAGGTTATCGGCCACTTTGCGCACAAAGAATTCGCGTTCTTCCTTACCCCGCGGCGTCCAGCCGGCTACAAAATAGTGCTGCACCATCGCCAGCCAGCCATTGTTGGCTTTCTGCACGAACTTGGCCTTGCCTTTGTCGACTTCGGCGAACTCCACTTTCTGGAATTTGCCTTCGTCGGTGTATATCGCCGGCCCCGTAAATGTGGCGATATTGGTCATGCTGGCTTCCGGAACCTTGCCGTCGCGGGTCAGCTGGAAATAAGCATGTGCCGCCAAGGGCGTTTCGCGCCCGTTGGCGATTTCGTAGTCGACATCGATCTGATAGCTGCCTCTATGGAAGGTGTAGATTTTCGTCACCTTCACACCATTGGCCTCGGGTGCCTCCAGCCGCAATTCGAGCTTGTCGAGGCCGGGTTTCAGTTCATAGGTCCCGGCCGCCAACTTGAATTCGGTCTTGTGATTGGGAAGTCCTTCACCAATAAGCCCGCTTTGTGCAAGATAAAATCGCTCCTTTGCCATTTCGAAGAGGACAAAAGACTTCGATTCGTCCTCTGTCGCCTTGTGCAGAGGCAACTCGAGGCCGATCAGGTCTCCGCCTTGAGAAGCGATTTCGGCACGATATACATCGGTTTTCACCACCGCCTTGACGGTCTGCGGCGACGCCACGGCTGGAGATGCCGTTGGCACGCCAGCGGACGACGGGGCCGGCACGGCACCAGGCAAAGCGGCCGATGGCGTAGGCGTGGGCGCTGCCGTCTGTTGAACCGGTTGCTCCTTCGAGGACTGCGGTGGGGTCGGCTGATTTTGTCTCTGCCAGCCGTCCCACAACATAAACAGGGAAAAGACGAAAACCAGCAGAAGAATAAGGCGTTGATTGTCCATCAATCAGCTCTAGTAGTCAGGGAACGGGATCGTAGCCGCCGGGATGCCATGGATGACAACGGGATAGTCGCTTGGCGGCAAGCCATGACCCCTTGCATCCGCCATGCCTTTCAAGCGCTTCGATGGCGTAGTCGGAGCAGCTTGGATGGAAGCGGCAATTCCGCCCGAGAAACGGACTGACGGCCAAGCGATAGAGGCGGACAAGAAAGACGAGGACCTTGTTCATTGGGCCAAGCGATCAAACAGTGAATCGATCTCCGACCGCAGGGCATTCCGATCGCAGTCATTCATGCGGTTCGATACGCGCACCACAATATCGTGATGCTGCAATCCCATACGCGCCAGGCGGAAGGATTCTCGCACAACGCGCTTCACCAGGTTGCGTTTCACCGCGCTATGGACAAACTTTTTCGCCACCACCAACCCCAGCCGCGCTGTGGCCAAGGTATTGGGCCGATACAACAGATCGAAGTGGTTCCCGCGAATGACGCGCCGAAAAGCAAAAACGGATGAAAACTCATCCGTTTTGCGTAATCGATGCTTGTCGCGGAAGCCGTTGCCGACGTCCGCCAGGCTCACATTAGACGCCGAGGCGTGCGCGCCCCTTGGCACGTCGCGCACGGATGACCGCCCGACCGCCGCGAGTACGCATGCGGACGAGAAAACCATGAGTACGTTTGCGTCGAACGACAGAAGGTTGATAAGTGCGTTTCATGATTGCCAAGTATGCGAAAACCAAACTTAAGATTAGATATTTTTTTCAATGAGTTGTCAAGGTCAATTTTTTTCGCGGCCTGTGGATAACTCCTCAAGAATGGCGCTAGAATTATTATTTGAATTTCGCCGGTATGTTTGGCTCGGATGGTAATTCACCAAAACAAATAATAATAATCAAACAAATAACCACTTTTCACAACCAAAACAGCAATTGGCTGACATCATGCTGGCCTGTTTTTTAGAATGAACGCATTTTGGTCTTCCTGCCTGCAAAAACTCGAGCAGGAACTTCCCCCACAGCAGTTCAACACATGGATCAAATCATTGCGCCTCGAAGACGGCAATGATTCTGACCGAAACGTCAAGCTCGTCGCGCCGAACCGATTTGTACTACAGTGGGTGCGCGAGCGCTATCTGCGTCGGTTCGAAGATCTGGCCAAGCAGTTCTTTCCCGAGCCTGTTCGTATCTCTATCAATCTGTCCGATTCAACCGATAACGACCGGATTGTTACTCCAGCTACCTCTTCCGCAACGGAAAAATACCAGCAGCAGCCTCGGGCAAGATCTGATGTTGTTGCGGCTCCGATTCCGCCGGACTCCATCTACGAAAAAACCCGACTCAACTCGACTTTCACCTTCGACACCCTGGTGACCGGGCGTGCGAACGACCTGGCTCGTGCTGCCGCCAACCAGGTCGCACTCAATCCAGGCACGTCATATAACCCGCTCTTCATTTATGGCGGGGTCGGTTTGGGCAAAACACACCTGATTCATGCCATTGGCAATGAGGTCTATCGTCAGAATCCCGAAAAGGTCATCCGCTACGTTCATTCCGAGGACTATTACGCGGATGTGGTCAGGGCCTACCAACAGAAATCCTGGGACGTTCTCAAGCGCTACTACCGCTCTTTGGACCTGCTCTTGATCGATGACATCCAGTTCTTCAACAACAAGAACCGCACACAGGAAGAGTTCTTTTACGCGTTCAACGCCCTCATTGAAGCGAAAAAGCAGATCGTCATCACCTGCGATACTTATCCGAAAGACATCACGGGGCTTGAAGACCGACTGATATCGAGATTCGACTGGGGCCTGACTGTTGCCATTGAACCGCCCGAACTCGAGATGCGCGTCGCAATTTTGAAAAAGAAGGCGGAAGCGGAAAGCATTTCAATTGGCGAGGATGTTGCTTTCCTTATCGCCAAGCACTTGCGTTCAAACGTCCGCGAACTCGAAGGCGCGCTTAAAAAGGTATTGGCCTTTGCCCGTTTTCACGGCCGGGAAATAAATCTCGATGTCGCCAAGGAAGCGCTCAAGGACCTACTGGGCGCGCACAACCGGCAGATTACCTTCGAATCAATACAGAAGACGGTAGCCGAGTACTACAAGATCAAGGTCTCCGACATGCACTCGAAAAAACGTACCCGCATCGTCGCCCGACCACGTCAAGTCGCAATGTGGCTGGCCAAGGAATTGACACCTGCCAGCCTGCCAGCCATTGGCGAAGCTTTTGGCGGCCGCGACCATACCACTGTTCTCCATGCCTACCGCACCATTTCCGATCTCCGCTTGAAAGACACGGCCATCAACCATGACTTGCTTGTCTTAACCCAGGTTCTAAAAGGCTGAATAAGATCTTGATGAGTTGTGGATAAACTTAAAATCGATGTTGTGGATATTTTCTATATACATTTTCTCCAATTGGTATCCAGAGAGCTATCAAGTGTTTTACCAACAAGATAACCAACTGATTCGATAGTTAATTAAGTCGTTATCCACTGAAAATACCGGTGTATATATAACTAGTTGGAGATTTAAATATGCTCCTTATTAAAGACCAACGCGACAAGATCCTGATACCGCTTCAGTCGGTATGCGGCATTGTCGAGAAACGTCATACCCTGCCGATTCTTTCAAATGTCCTGATCGAGAAGAGTGGCGATCAGCTAACTTTGCTGGCAACGGACATTGAAATACAGATACGCACGCATACGGCAGGCGCAGCGGGGACGGATAAGATTGCCGTTACGGTCGGAGCAAGAAAACTCCAGGACATTCTTCGCTCGCTTCCGGACAGTGCGGAAGTCAGTCTAGAGTTGGCTGATAAACGCATGCAGGTTCGCGCCGGAAAAAGCCGCTTCAATCTACAGACCTTGCCTTCCGAAGACTATCCGAGGATGGCCCCACCGGACGGCGAGCAGATCAGGCTTCAATTGACCCAAAAGCAGTTCAAGCGCCTCATTGGCTTCGTGCAATACGCCATGGCGCAGCAGGACATCCGCTACTATCTGAACGGCCTTTTGCTTGTCGCGATCGGAAACGAAATCCGTGTCATCGCCACCGATGGACATCGTCTTGCCTACGCGAGCGAAACGCTTCCTGATTCAGTACAGAAAAGCGAAGTCATTCTGCCGCGCAAGACGATCCTTGAATTGTCCAGGTTGCTTGCTGACAACGATGATCCGCTGGATATCCGCCTGACTCCGAACCAGGCGGTCTTTAGATTTGGTGACATCGAACTTGTATCCAAGCTGATTGACGGCAAGTTCCCCGATTACGAGCGGGTAATACCCAAGAATCACAACAAGGTGCTCTCTATTCCGCGCTTGGCGTTGTTGCAGTCCCTGCACCGTGCGGCGATTCTGACAAACGAGAAATTCCGCGGCGTCCGAATCGTATTGGCTCCCGGCAGTCTGAAGATCATCAGCAGCAATGCCGATCAGGAAGAGGCGCAGGAGGAGATTGAAGTTCAATACGACTCAGATGCTCTGGATATTGGTTTCAATGTCACCTACTTGTTGGATGTCCTCAACAACGTCTCCGACGAGAACGTCGAGATACGTTTAGCCGATGCGAATTCGAGCGCACTGATTACTCTGCCTGGCAACGAGCGTTTTAAATACGTTGTCATGCCAATGCGCATATGAAGCCAACCGGGAGCGCGATTTGACAGAGGATATTCAGCAAAGCGGCGGCCAAGACAGCAACGGCGGCTACGATTCTTCCAGCATCAAGATACTGAAGGGCCTGGAGGCGGTGAGAAAGCGCCCAGGCATGTACATCGGCGACACCTCCGATGGCACGGGTCTGCATCACATGGTGTTCGAGGTCGTCGATAACGCCATCGACGAGGCGCTGGCCGGATACTGTGATGACATCGTCGTCACCATTCACACGGACAATTCAATCTCCGTCTCGGATAACGGCCGCGGGATTCCTACGGACATCAAGGAGGATGACGAGGAGAAGCGTTCCGCCGCCGAGATCGTCATGACCGAACTACATGCCGGAGGGAAGTTTGATTCGAACTCCTACAAGGTATCCGGAGGGCTGCACGGGGTAGGCGTTTCCGTGGTGAATGCGCTTTCCGAATGGTTGCGCCTGACCATCCGGCGTGATGGAAGAAAGCACGTGATGGAATTCCGCGATGGCGCGGCCGTCGAGCCGCTCAAGGCGGTTGGAGCCACCGAGAAGCGCGGAACGGAAGTCCATTTTCTTGCCTCCGTGGCGACCTTTGGCAACATCGAATATCACTACGACATCCTGGCAAAGCGCCTGCGTGAACTGTCGTTCCTCAACAATGGGGTAAAGATCCGCCTGATCGACCAGCGTGTCGGCAAAGAGGAAAATTTTGCCTATGCCGGCGGCGTGAAAGGCTTCGTCGAATTCATCAACCGCTCAAAGACAGTCCTGCACGGCAACATTTTTCATGCCACGGGTCAGAAGGAAGGCATCACCGTGGAAGTCTCCATGCAGTGGAACGACTCGTATCAGGAGCAGGTGCTGTGCTTCACCAACAACATTCCGCAAAAGGATGGCGGTACGCACCTGACCGGGCTTCGCGCGGCCATGACGCGCGTCATCAATAAGTACATCGAGGACAACGAGCTGGCCAAGAAGGCGAAAGTCGAAACGACCGGAGACGATATGCGCGAGGGCTTGGCCTGCGTACTGTCCGTCAAGGTGCCCGAACCGAAGTTCTCCTCGCAGACCAAGGAAAAACTGGTTTCGTCGGAGGTTAGGCCTGTCGTCGAGGAAATCGTCGGCCAGAAACTGGCTGACTTCCTGTTGGAGAAGCCGGCCGATGCCAAAATCATCACGGGCAAGATTATCGAGGCCGCACGCGCACGCGAGGCGGCGCGCAAGGCGCGCGAGATGACGCGCAGAAAGGGCGTGCTGGACGGCGTCGGCTTGCCCGGCAAGCTCGCGGACTGCCAGGAGAAAGACCCGGCCTTGTGTGAGCTTTACCTTGTCGAGGGAGATTCTGCCGGCGGCTCTGCCAAGCAGGGCCGCGACCGCAAGTTTCAGGCCATTCTTCCCCTCAAGGGCAAGATCCTGAACGTCGAAAAAGCGCGCTTCGACAAGCTGCTCTCGTCACAGGAGATCGCCACCCTCATCACGGCTTTGGGAACCGGTATCGGCAAGGGGGAGGACTACAAGCCTGAGAAGCTTCGCTATCACCGCATCATCATCATGACGGATGCGGACGTCGACGGCGCCCACATCCGCACGCTGCTATTGACCTTTTTCTATCGTCAAATGCCCGAGCTGGTCGAGCGCGGCCATATCTACATTGCTCAGCCGCCGCTCTATAAGATCAAGCACGGCAGGAGCGAGCGCTACATCAAGGACGACCACGAACTCAACCAGCATTTGCTTGGACTGGCGCTCGACGGCGCCGAGCTTCTGCCGCGGGAGAACGCAGCGGTGATTGGCGGGGAGACGCTGGCCGAACTGGCGCGCGCCCAGCTTCTCGCGGAGGCGGTTATCTCGCGGCTGGCCGGCTTCATTGACAGCGAGGCACTGCATGCCATCTTGGCCAACAGCGTTGATCTGGACTTGACGAATGAGGTGGCGGCGCGCACATCCGCCGAAAGGCTGTCCTCGCTTCTAAGGGGAAAGGTGACGGTTGAAGCCCGTTTCGACGACAAGACGGAGCGCTGGCAGCTGAACGTGGAAAGAACGCTCCATGGCAACCTGAAGACGGGCATCCTGGACGAGGAGTTTCTGCTTTCCGGGGATTACCAGCAGATCCGGCGTACGGCGCAACTGGTGTCGGGGTTGATCGGCAACGGCGCCGTGATCCGGCGAGGCGAGAAATCGCAGGCGGTGAGAAGCTTTGCCGAGGCAATGGCGTGGTTGCTGACGGAGGTCGAGCGAGGGCTTTCCAAACAGCGCTACAAGGGCCTTGGCGAGATGAATCCGGAACAGTTGTGGGAAACGACCATGGATCCGGCTACGCGCCGTCTGCTCAAGGTGCAGATCGATGATGCCATTGCGGCGGACGAGATCTTTACCACCCTCATGGGTGACAACGTCGAACCGCGCCGCGCCTTTATCGAGGGCAATGCGCTCTACGCGCGCAATATTGACGTCTGATGCAGTTCCGCGTAATCCCCGTCACGCCCTTTCAGCAAAACTGCTCATTGCTGTGGTGCGAGAAAACCATGAAGGGTGCTGTCGTCGATCCCGGCGGCGATCTCGATGCCATTCAGGCGGCCATAGCGCGTTTTGGCGTGGAGGTCGAGAAGATCCTGCTCACCCACGGCCATATCGACCACGCGGGGGGCACGGCGGAACTGAAGCGCCGGCTTGCGGCGCCGGTGGAAGGGCCGCAGCGGGACGAGGCGTTCTGGATCGACCAGTTGCCGCAGCAAAGCCAGATGTTCGGCTTCCCGCGCGCCGAGTCATTCGTGCCGGACCGCTGGCTCGAAGATGGCGACGTCGTTTCCTTCGGCCAAGCGAAGCTTGAGGTGATCCATACGCCAGGCCATACGCCTGGCCACGTCGTCTTTTTCAATCGCGCCGCGAGGTTGGCCGTCGTTGGCGACGTGCTGTTCCAGGGCTCCATCGGGCGAACCGACTTCCCGCGCGGAGACTATGACACGCTGATCAGATCCATACGGGAAAAACTGTGGCCGCTGGGGGATGATGTGACCTTTATTCCCGGCCACGGGCCGCTATCGACATTCGGCGACGAGCGGGAAAGCAACCCCTTCGTCGGCGACTTCGTCTAGCGGGATTACTTCTTGGCGCTGGTTTTCCGGGCCGGCGCTTTGGCCGCCTTGGTTTTGTCTGCCTTTGGCGTTCCGGCTGGCGCCGCGTCAGACTTTTTCGCTGCAGGTTTTTTCGGCGCACGCGGTTCGAACTCGAATCCGATCTTTCCGTCGCTGCCCCGGACCAAATAAGCGGAGAACTTGCGCCGCGTCTTGTTCGAGATAAAGCCCTTCAGCAGATCGCTGCGACCGGCGGTAAGCAGCTTCGCCATCTGCGCCCGCTCGACCGGCTGCTGCAGGATGATCTTGCCCGAGCGAAAGTCACAGGCCTTCGCCGCGCCGACAGCCTTTTCGCAGACGTAGGCCATGCCGTGCTCGAATACCTTGGCACCGCACTTCGGGCATTTGCCGAGCGGTTCCTGGTCGCTGAAGTCGACGGCTTCCGCTTCGCTCTCGCCAGAGGCACCTTGGCCGAAATCGAACTCAGGCAGGCGCTCCGCGTTGAGGCGGATCATGGCGGCAAAGGGTCGTCCCATCTTGCTGCGAAACCCTTGCAGCGGCCCGATCACGCCTTTCGCCAGCAGTTCATCGACCTCCTCTGATTCGTACTGGCGGCCGGCGACGACCTTCCACAACGCGTAATCGCACTTCTTGCACTGGAATTTCTTGTAATTTTCCTGAATCACGCCGCCGCACTTCGGGCAGGGGCTGATCAAGGTGCTGAAGACTTCCTCGGGGATTTCGCCGTGCTTGATGCGATCCACCATCTCCCGCGTCTGCTCGACGATGTGATCCATGAACTCGTGCCGTTCCAGCTCGCCCGTTTCCATCTGCTTCAGCTTGTACTCCCAGTGGCCGGTCAGCTCGGGAGAATGCAGTTCGTCGATGCCCAGCGTGGACAAGGCGACCATGAGCGAGAAGGCCTTGGCCGTCGGCTGCAACTCGCGGCCGTTGCGGTGCACGTACTCTTCCAGGATGAGGCCTTCGATGGTGGCTGCGCGCGTGGCGGGTGTGCCGAGGCCTCGCGCCGACATGGCCTCGCGCAATTCCTCTTCCTCGACCAGCTTGCCGGCGCCTTCCATGGCTGTCAGCAGCGTCGCTTCGGTGAAGCGCGCTGGCGGCTTGGTCTGGTTGGCCTTGACCTCGACGTCGTTGGCCCAGACGCGCTCCTTTGGCTTGATCGGTACCAGCTGCGGCGTTTCGTCCTCGCCCTGCGCCTCCTTGCCGTAGACCGCCAGCCACCCCGCCGCGAGCAGCACCTTGCCTTCGGACTTGAAGGCTTCTCCTTCGACGCGGGTGATGCGTGTCGTGACGTTGTATTCGGCCGCCGGAAAGAAAATGGCGAGAAAGCGCTTGGTAACCAAATCGTAGAGCTTTTGTTCCGCTTCGGTCAGATGTTTCGGCGCGGCTCCGGTCGGAATGATGGCGAAGTGATCGGACACCTTTGCATTGTTGAAAATGCGCTTGTTGGGATGCGCCCAGCCACCCTTGAGGATTTGGCCGGCGAAGCCGGCGTAAGGTGTGCCGGCAAAGCTCTTTAGTGCCTCCTTGACCGTACCGATATAGTCTTCCGGAAGGTAGCGCGAGTCGGTTCGCGGGTAGGTGAGCGCCTTGTGCTTCTCGTAGAGCGCTTGCGCCAGCGCCAGCGTGGTTTTGGCGGAAAAGCCAAAGCGGCCGTTGGCCTCGCGTTGCAGCGAGGTGAGATCGTACAGCAGCGGCGACAGCTGTGTCGTCGGCTTGCTTTCCTCGTCCACCGTACCATGCTTGCCGAGGCATTTCTTGCGGATGGCCTCGGCCTTCTTCCGATCCCACAGCCGTTCCGGCTTGGCGTGCTCGTCGTCCGACTTGGCGAACTTCTCGTTGAACCAGCGGCCGCGGTAGGTGCCGGCGACGGCGGCGAACTCCGCTTCGACTTCCCAGTAATCGCGCGGACGGAAAGCGCGGATACGCTCTTCCCGCTCGACCAAAATGGCCAAGGTCGGGGTTTGTACGCGGCCGACCGGCGTCTTGTGGAAGCCGCCCTCCTGCGAATTGAAGGCCGTCATGGCGCGCGTGCCGTTGATGCCGATCAGCCAGTCGGCCTCGGAGCGGCAACGTGCCGCGTCCGCCAGGGGACGCATTTCCTTGTCGGTGCGCAGATGGGCGAAGCCCTCGCGGATCGCCGACTGCGTCATCGACTGGAGCCAGAGGCGGCGGATCGGCTTGTCCGTCTTGGCGTGCTGTACCAGATAGCGGAAGATCAGCTCGCCCTCGCGTCCGGCGTCGCAGGCATTGATGAGGCCGCCGACATCCTTGCGCTTCATCAGGCGCGTCAGCAGCTTGAGGCGATCCTCGGTCTTCTCGATCGGGTTAAGCGTGAAATGCGGCGGAATGACCGGCAAGTGGGCAAAAGACCATTTGCCGCGTTTCACTTCATACTCCTCGGGCACGGCCAGCTCGAGCAGGTGGCCTATCGCGGACGACAGCACGTAGTCGTCGCTCTCGAAGTATTCACCCTGCTTGGAAAAGCCGCCCAGCGCGCGGGCGATGTCCTGCGCGACGGAAGGCTTCTCGGCGATGATCAGTTGTTTGCTCATGCGGGCCGACGCTGCGCGGGGGCGCGATCGTCAAAGCGTGGAAAGGGCGGGATGATAAGGACTGCGCAAGAGACTGGCAAGCCGCGCGCAAGTATGATCAATGAAGATAGCGCATTTCACCGCCGGACAGCAGTTCTTCGAGAATCAGTGAATCCATGGTCTGCTGACGACTCCACAAAACCATCAACACAATGATTTTCAAGCGGGAAAGCGATACGGTGTGGCCGGATAGCGCCATGGCTCGCTCCAGGATCAACTCACGTGTTTGCGGATTCAGCACACCGGCGCTTTCCAGGAAGGCGAGGAAGCCGCGGCACTCGGTGTCGAGCCTGACCAGTTCCTCGGCAGCGTAGCAGCGGATCGAGTCGTTGTTTGCCGCGATCAGGGGAGATTGAACGTCACCGGCCGTCTGCAAGCCGTCCAGCCATTGCAACGCTTCGCTGATGTCGTCGTCCTCGAAACCGGCGGCAGAGAGTTTCAAGGCGAGTTGCTCGGGTTCGGGATAGGCTTCGGTGCGGTAATAATAATTGAAGAGATAGACAAGTATGTCGAACATGGCGGCGATGTGTCGTCAGTTCATGGCGCGATGCGCTGGAACCGTCCCCCCGGCAGGCTGGCGATGATGCCGTCCAATTCCATTTGCAACAGGATGGCGTATAGCCTCTCGGCCGTCAAGCCGGATCGCGCCGACAGCGCGTCGATATCGAAAGTGTCGTATCCGATGGAATTCAGCAGGCCATCGACTTCCGCTTCGCGTGGCCGGGTCGCAGCGACTGGCTGAATCGCGGTTTGTACCATTCCCAATTCCTCGAGAATATCCCGCACGTCGTCAACCAGCTTGGCGCCTTGCTTGATCAGCTTGTGACAGCCCTTGGACATGGGCGAGTGGATCGAGCCGGGAATGGCAAATACCTCGCGGCCCTGCTCGCCCGCCAGCCGGGCCGTGATGAGCGAGCCGCTGCGCTCGGCTGCCTCGACCACAAGGCAGCCGCGTCCCAGTCCGGCAATGATGCGGTTGCGGCGCGGGAAATTCTCCTTCAGCGCCGGCGTGCCGTGCGGAAATTCGCTGACGATGACGCCTTGCGCCGCGATCTCGCGTGCCAGCGCCTGGTTGCGCGGTGGATAGACGCGGTCGATGCCGGTGCCGATGACCGCCGCGGTCGACCCCTTGCCCAGCAGGCCACCACGATGGGCAGCCGCATCTATGCCCAGGGCGAGGCCGCTAACGACGGTGAAACCGGCATCGGACAGCGCCTGGGCGAAGGCCTGTGCGTTGGCTTCGCCTTGCGGCGTGGCGTTGCGCGAACCGACGATAGCGAGTGCGGATCGATTGAGCAGTTCGACGCGGCCTTTCGCATACAGAACGGCTGGCGGGTCGGCGGCATCGAGCAGCCCCTGCGGGTAGGTCGGGTCGGCCAGTGTCAGGATGTGATGGTTTTGCTCTTCGGCCCAGGCCAGGGCAGCATCGATTTTGGCGGAGGCATCGTGGCCGATCAGGCGCTCCGCCAACTGCGATGAAATGACGCCGGACAGCGCAGCACGGCTTGCACTGAAGATATTCTCGGGGAGCCCGAAGGCGGAAAGAAGCCGGCGCTGCGTCTCGCCGCCGATGCCCGGCGTCAGTGTCAGCCGAAGCCAGGCGGCGAGATCGCTGTTTGCCAGCACTTACGGCGTGCGAACGATATCCGCCACCACGACCGGGCGCGTGACATTCATCACCAGGGCGTAGGAGATGCGGTCGAAGACCCTGAAAACGAAAATCACGCCATAGCGCTCGGCCGGAAGCTTGACGTTCATTTTCTCGTCGCCCTCGCGGTAGAGCCGCTCACCGCCGTGACGATACAGCGCCAATACATGGCCGACCTCGAGACCGTCTCGCTTGCCGCGGTTGAGCGTGACGATGGAGTTGCGCCCGGTCTCCTTGACGCCGCCATAGATGGCGGCGATTTGCCCCTCGATCTTTTGGGACGGCGCGCGTGGCGCATAGTTGATGATTTCGGGCCGGGTGGATGGCGTCAGGCGGTCGTGAATGCCGATCTCCTGTACGGCGGTGACGATCTCGATGGTGGCCGGATCGCCTTCCGCGATACGGTTCGCCGTCCCAAGATAAAACGCCTCATAGCCGAGAGTTTCCTTGGTTTCCGGATCGAGGACGGGCTTGCTCGGCCGGAAAACCTGCCAGGACTTTGCATCCTCCTTCATGCCGTGTACATAGGCCCGGCCGCCCGGGCCGATATACACGCGATCTTCCTGCGTGGCGACAATTTTGGGGGCGTCCTTCAGCCCTTCCTGTTCGAAGACAAGCGGCTTCGAGAGGAAGGGTTCGATGACGTTCTGCGGAATGCTGGGGATTTCCTTGGGCGGATACTCTGCATATACCTTCGGCTGGAGTTTTTCCACCTTCAGCAGTGGCATGGGCCCGCTCTTGTCCAGCACGAGGACTTGGCCGGGATAGATGCGGTGCGGGTTCTTCACCTGATCCTTGTTCAGGCGCCACAACTCTGGCCAGCGGTGGGGTTCCTTGAGGAACTTGCCGGAAATATCCCAGAGCGTGTCTCCCGGCACGACGATATGGCGCTCAGGTGCGTTGTCGGCGAGTTCCAGTGCCTTGGCGTCTTGCGCCAAGGCGCAGGCGGTTGAGAAACTCAGAAACAGCGCAGATATAATGCGGATCATCGTCTTGGCCTCGCGCATGGATCCCGAGCCCGGGACCGGATTCTCGTCGAAGTCTAGCACGCTAGCATCGATTTTTACAGGTTTGCATTAATTGTTGCACCTAATTGCCTAAATTGGCAAGCTTTTTTATGGCCCTTTTGCCTATCCTCCGTTACCCCGATCCGAGGCTGCACAAGAAGGCAGCCGCCGTGAGCCATGTCGATGAATCCATCCGCAAGCTGGTCGCCGACATGGCCGAGACCATGTACGAAGCGCCCGGCATTGGCTTGGCGGCGACCCAGGTGGATGTGCACAAGCGGGTTGTCGTGATCGACGTGTCGGAAGACAAGTCGAAGCTGCAGGCCTTCGTCAATCCGGAGATTCTGGAGCGCTCCGGCGAGCAGGTTTGCGAGGAAGGCTGTCTGTCGGTGCCGGGCATCTACGAGAAGGTCACCCGCAGCGAGCGTGTCAAGGTGCGTGCCCTCGACCTGCAGGGCGAGGTGTTTACCCTGGAGGCGGAAGGCCTGTTGGCCGTGTGCATCCAGCACGAGATCGATCATCTGGACGGCAAGGTCTTCGTCGAGCATCTCTCGAAGCTGAAGCAGGGCCGCATCAAGGCCAAGCTGGCCAAGCAGGCGCGGATTACCGCCTGATGCGCGTCATTTTCGCCGGAACCCCCGAGTTCGCGGCGCAGGCATTGGCTTCGATTCTCACTGCCGGCCATGATGTGCCGTTAGTGCTCACTCAGCCGGACCGCCGGGCCGGGCGTGGCATGGCCCCGCAGGCCAGCGCGGTGAAACAGCTCGCCCTGAGCCGCGGCTTGGCGCTGCATCAACCGCCTTCCCTCAAGTCGGAGGAAGCGCGACAGCCGATCATTGATGGCCGCCCGGACGTGATGGTGGTGGCAGCCTACGGCCTGATCCTGCCCCAGGCTGCGCTGGACGTCCCGCGTCTGGGCTGCATCAACATCCACGCCTCCCTGCTGCCGCGCTGGCGCGGCGCGGCTCCCATCCAGCGTGCCATTCTCGCGGGAGATGAATGGACCGGCGTCACCCTCATGCGCATGGAGGCCGGCCTCGATACCGGGCCGATGCTGCTCAAGGAAAGCCTGCCGATCGAAGATGGCGATACCGCCGGCACGCTGCACGACAAACTGGCGGCGCTGGGCGCTCGCCTGATTGTTGACGCCCTGCCGCGGCTGGCGCGCGGCGAGCTGGCCGACGAAACGCAGCCGGCCGAGGGCATTACCTATGCCGCCAAGCTGGACAAGGCGGAAGCCGTAATCGACTGGCGCCGGCCGGCCGCGGAACTGGACCGCGCCATACGCGCCTTTAACCCGTTTCCCGGCGCGGTGGCCCGCATCGCCGGAGAAAGCATCAAGGTCTGGTGCGCCGCGCCCTTCCAGGCAACGGGCGAGCCCGGAACGGTGCTGGCGGCCGGCGGCGACGGGATCACCGTGGCCTGCGGCGAAGGCGCCCTGCGTCTGACGGAAATGCAGAGAGCCGGCGGCAAGCGCTTGTCGGCAAGGGATTTTCTGCATGGATTCGGCCTTCTTCCCGGGCGGCGTTTCGACCTGGTCACGGATTGAATTTTTCCGCGGCCGCCCCATCTAAGCTTTGCGTTTCATTACTGGAGACAAGAACCTATGTTCGGCAACTGGTTGAAAACCGCGATCCTCATGGCCGGCATTCTGGCGCTGTTTGCCGCCGTCGGCGGCGCCATCGGCGGCGCCCAAGGCATGATCGTCGCCTTCCTGCTCGGCGCGGGCATGAACTTCTTCGCCTACTGGTTCTCGGACAAGATGGTGCTGCGCATGTACAACGCGCAGGAGGTGGACGAGGCCTCCTCGCCCTATCTCTACAACATGGTGAAGGAGCTCGCCCAGCGGGCGCAGATCCCGATGCCGCGCGTCTACCTCATCGACGAGGCGCAGCCCAACGCCTTCGCCACCGGCCGCAATCCCGACCACGCCGCCGTGGCGGCCACCACCGGCATCCTGCGGATGCTCTCGGCGCGCGAACTGCGCGGCGTCATGGCGCATGAGCTGTCGCACGTCAAGCACCGCGACATCCTCATCTCGACGATTTCCGCCACCATCGCCGGCGCGATCTCCTCGCTGGCGCAGTTCGGCATGCTGTTCGGCGGCTCGCGTGACGGCGAGCGCGCCAATCCGGTCGTCTCCATCATTGTCATGATCCTGGCGCCGATCGCCGCCATGCTGATCCAGATGGCCATCTCTCGCGCGCGGGAGTTCGAGGCAGACCGCGGCGGTGCCGAGATCTCCGGCGATCCGCGTGCGCTGGCCGACGCGCTGGCGAAGATCGACGCCTACGCCCGCGGCATTCCCATGCAGGCGGCTGAGGCGCATCCCGAGACGGCGCAGATGATGATCATGAACCCGCTCTCCGGAGGTGGCCTGCGCGGCCTTTTCTCGACCCACCCGGCGACGGAAGAGCGCATCGCGCGCCTGCACGCGATGGCTTGATCGGAACAGGAAGCAAAGAAGGGCGGCGCAAGCCGCCCTTTTTCATTTGAGTTTCTTTTTCAGGTACTCGAGCACGTCGCCCAAGGTAACGAGCTTGGCGTAGTCGGCTTCGGGGATGTCCACCTTCAGCTTCTCGTGCAGGCCGATGAGGAAGTTGAGCCAGTCCATCGAATCGAGGTCGACCTGATTGCGCAGCGGCCGGTCTGGACGCAGGTCGTCGTCCTCCACCTCGGGAGCGATGGACTTCAGCGTGGCGACCACCACGGCGCGCAGTTCTTTTTCTTCCATTACAGATTCTCCGGTTGTTGCATGAGGTCGCGCAGCTCGGCGAGGAACAGCGCGCCGCGATGGCCGTCCGAGACGCGGTGGTCGGCGGCAAGGCTCGCCGTGACCACGGGCATCACCGTCACCGCGCCGTTTTCCGCCCACGGCTGCTCGCTGACGCGGCCGAAGCCGACCAGCGCCACCTGCGGCGGATAGATCACACCATACACCGCCGCCACGCCCTGCTCGCCGAGGTTGGTCACGGTGATCGTCGGGTCGGACATCTCCGAGCTGCGCAGCGAGCCGGCACGGGCGCGCTTCACCAGATCGGTGAGATCGAGCATGAGCTGTTCCAGCGTCTTCTCGCCGACATCGTGAATGGCCGGCGCGATGAGCCCGCCCTGTCTGAGCGAGATCGCCACGCCGATGTGCGCGGCGGCAGCGGGCTGGAAAGCGCCGTCGCGGAAGAAGCCGTTCATCTCGGGGAATTTCTTCAGCGCCATCGCCGCGGCCTTGAGCTGCAGCACGGCCATGAGCAGTCGCGTCGTGATCGGACGGCCCTCGTTGGCCTTCGCCAGCCACGCCGTGGCGCGGCGCATCGGCACTGGCTCGGACAGATAGTAGTGCGGGATCTCGCGCTTCGAGCGGCTCATCGCCGCGGCGATGGCGCGGCGCATTTCCGCGGCCTTGCCCTGCGGCGCCGTTTCCGGAGGACTGACTCTTCCTGAAGCGCGTTCGACGTCCTCGATGGTGACGACGCCGCCCGGTCCGGTGGCAGGTACGGCGTCGAGGTCGACGCCAAGCTCCTTCGCGCGCTTGCGCGCTGCGGGCGTGATTGGCCGGCGTGGCATGGCTTCAGACCTGAGGGGCGCTGCGGCGGCTGCCTCGCCCGGCGCGGTCAATGTCGCCAGCACCGTGCCCACCGGCACGGTCTCGCCCGGCTGCACCAGCAGTTCCTGCACGACGCCGTCGCACCAGATCTCGACGTCCACCGCCGCCTTCGAGGTGTCGACGATGGCCACCACCTGGCCCTTCTTCACCGTGTCGCCGGGACCGACTTTCCATTCGAGGAGCTTGCCCTCGTCCATGTCGGCGCCGAGAGACGGCAATTTGAATTCGATCATTTCCCCAGGACTCCCTTGGCGGCGGCGACGATCTTCGGCGCCTGCGGCAAGGCTGCCTCTTCCATATGCTTCGCGTAGGGAATCGGCACCTCCTCGCTGCAGACGCGCGCCACCGGCGCGTCGAGGTCGAAGAAGCACTGCTCGACGATGCAGGCCATCACTTCCGCCGCCAGGCTGCCGCTCTTCCAGCCCTCGTCGACCACCACCGCCTTGTGCGTCTTCTTCAGGGAAGCGGCGATCGTCACGGTGTCGAGCGGGCGCAGCACACGCAGGTCGATCACCTCCGCATTAATTCCTTCTGTGGCGAGCTGCTCGGCGGCGGCCAGCACCTTCGGCAGCGAGCCGCCGTAGGTGATCAGGCTGATCTCCGTCCCTTTGCGCCGCACCGCCGCCGAGGCGATGTCGCAGCGCCAGTCGTCGGGCAGTTCGCCCTCCATGTTGTACAGCTGGGCGTGCTCGAAGATCACCACCGGGTCGGGATCGGCCAGGGCGGGGCCGAGCATGCCGCGCGCGTCGGCGATCGTCGCCGGCGCCAGCACCTTGATGCCGGGCACGTGCGCGTACCAGTTCTCCAGGCTGTGCGAGTGCTGCGCGGCGAGCTGGCGCCCGGCGCCGGTGGCCATGCGCACGACCAGGGGCACCGAGAACTGGCCGCCCGACATGTGGCGCAGCGCCGCCGCGGTGTTCACGATCTGGTCGAGCGCGAGCAGGCTGAAGTTCACCGTCATCACCTCGACGATGGGCCGCATGCCGCCCAGGGCTGCGCCGATGCCGGCGCCGACGAACCCGAGCTCGGAGAGCGGCGCGTCACGAATGCGCTCGGGACCGAATTCCTCGAGGAAGCCCTTCGAGCAGGCGTAGGTGCCGCCGTACTTGCCGACGTCCTCGCCCATGAGGAAGACGCGCGGGTCCGCGGCGAGCGCCTCGTGCATGGCCTGGCGGATGGCCTCGCGGTAGCTCATCTTCATGAGGCAGCTCCCGGCGTGTGCACGTCTTTCAACAAATCTTCAATCGGCTCCCATGGCGCGGCCTCGGCGAAGTCCACCGCCGCCTGCACCTCCGCATTCGCCTGCGCGTCGAAGGCAAGAAACTCTTCTTCCGTCAGCTTGCCCCCCGCCTTCAGCCGCGCCGAGAAGGTATGCAGCGGGCCGCGCTGCTTCCATTGCTCGACCTCGGCCTTGTCGCGGTAGAGCTCGGGGTCGAACATCGAGTGGGCGCGGAAGCGGTAGGTCTGCAGCTCGAGAAAGAAGGGGCCGAGGCCGTCGCGCACGTGGGCAGCGGCGAGCTTCACCGCCTCGTGCACCGCCACCACGTCCATGCCGTCGGCTTTCAGCGTCGGCACGGCGTAGCTGGCCGCCTTGGCGCAGAGATCGGTCTGCGCCTCCGAGCGCCCGAGCGCCGTGCCCATGGCGTAGAGGTTGTTCTCGCAAATGAACAGCACCGGCAGCCGCCACAGCGCGGCGAGGTTCATCGACTCGTGGAAGGCGCCCTCGGCCATGGCGCCCTCGCCGAAGAAGCAGGCGGTGACGCGCTGCCTGCCCTGCAGCTTCTCGGCCAGGCCGAAACCGGCCGCCAGCGGCAGGCCACCGCCGACGATGGCGTTGCCGCCGTAGAAGCGCGTCGCCGCGTCGAAGAGGTGCATCGAGCCGCCGCGCCCGCGCGAGCAGCCCGATTGCTTGCCGAACATCTCGGCCATGATGGCGTTCATGGAAACGCCGCGCACCAGGGCGTGGCCGTGCTCGCGGTAGGTGGCGACGATGTTGTCCTCGGGCGCCAGCGCGTGCAGGGCGCCGGCGGCGCAGGCTTCCTCGCCGATGTAGAGGTGCAGAAAGCCGCGGATCTTCTGCGCGCCGTAGAGCTCGGCGCACTTCTCCTCCATGCGGCGGATGCGCAGCATGTCGAAGAGCAGTTTCTGCGCGAAGGATTTATCCCAGGGCACCGGGCCCGAGGGCGGCGGCGCGATCATGACGACTCCAATGTAGACGTGTCGCCTTCCGGCAAGCCCAATTCGCGCGCCTTGAGGAGCCGCCGCATGATCTTGCCGCTGCGCGTCCTCGGCAGCGAGGGCAGGAAGTCGATCTCCTTCGGCGCCACCGCGGCGCCGAGTTTCTTGCGCGCGTGGCCGAGCAGCTCCA
>Ga0233425_10004781_pt1 | contig 22236 bp, 12 predicted proteins | sample Watercolumn_Towu_2_FD_181712 | JGI IMG/M metagenome (GOLD analysis project Ga0233425, IMG submission 181712) | Freshwater microbial communities from Lake Towuti, South Sulawesi, Indonesia - Watercolumn_Towuti2014_140_MG | ecosystem: Environmental > Aquatic > Freshwater > Lake | place...
CAGCCTCTGACTCTTCGCCTTGCGGGTGGTCCCCAGGACACCACAGAATGATCGCCCCGCCGCAGCCTGCAGGCCCTGGAGCCTGGAGCCTGGAGCCTGGAGCCGACGATTATGGTCTGGTTCCGCTCTCGCTCACGCGTTGGGTGTAGAATGCCCCTCATGTCGAGACGTCACCTCGCAGCCGCAGCCCTCGTCGTCGCGTGGGGCTCGGCCGCTCGCGCCGAGGACGCGGCGCCCGCCGCCACGCCCGAGCCCGCGGCTGCGGTGCAACGGCTCGCGGAGACGCTGGCCGGACAGGTCGGGCGGCTCGCCGCGGACATGCCTCGGGCCCGCATGGACCTCGCCGTGGTCATCCACTCGGAGCTCCCTCCCCGCGGAGAGGGCCGACTCCAGCAGCTCCCGGAGGTCCTGCAGGACCTCGTGATCGGCACGGTGAGCCGGGCGCAGGGGTTCCGCTCGGTGCGAGCAGCCAGCGGAGCGGAATGGGCCGATCGCGACGCCGCTCGACGGACCGCGGCCGGACAGGGCGCCGAGCTCCTGCTGTGGCTCGACGCGCTCGTCGAGCAGAACCACCTTGTCATCCGAGGCACGCTCTTCGACACGGAGCGTCACGTCTGGCGCGAGGCGGTCGAGCCGGAGCAGCGGGTCATCGGAGAGGTGTTCGCGCGGGCCCGCGTCGACGCCGAGCTCCGCTGGTACCTCGGCGCGTTGCCGCGCCGCCCCCTCGTCATGACCTCCGTCGCGCTCGAGGAACGGATCTACCTGGGACTCGCCGTGGCCGACCTCGACGGCGACGACAGGACCGAGCTCGTGCTGTTGAGCCCGCGCTCGCTCGAGATCTACCGGCTGGGCGCGGCCCAGGTGGCGCCCGTCGCCCAGCTCCGGTTCACCGGGCTCCCGAGGGCCGCGACCCGCTCGCGCGACCCCGTGGGCACGCTCGTGGTCGGTCCCCGCGGCGCGGACGGCTCGCGCCCCGTCGCGCTCCGGACGAGCGACCAGGCCCAGGGGCTGGTCGCCAGCTTCGACGGGACCGAGCTCCAGCTCGTGCGCACGCTGTCGGACTTCCCCATCCGGTGGGAAAACGAGCTGCTGTGTACCACGCTCCGTCCGGGGCGGAGCGCGTTCGAGACCGCGCCCACACCCTGCGATTCGCTTGGCGTGACGACGATCGTGCCACCTTTCGTCGGCTCGATCGCCGAGCGGGTCCCGAGGCCCGCGACGCCGCCGGCATCGCTCGACGTCACAGCGCTCGCCGACGGGATGATCACCCTCGCGTGGGACGACCGACCGCCCGTGTCGATCGGGCCGCACGGCACGGCTCTGGCCGTGACGGACGTCGAGGACGACGGGCTGCCGGAGGTCCTGCTGTCGAGCGACGGCGACCCCTGGACCGGGGACGAGCTCACCGTCGTGAGGCCGGACACCGACGGCGCGGGCGTCGCCCGCGAGGCCATCGGGCGGGTCGACGGCTCGGTGTGGGTCGCAGGAGCCGGGGACATCGACGACGACGGGCTCCGGGAGCTGCTGGCGATCTCCCAGGCCCCGGCCGCCGCGGAGCTCCTCGTGATCGAGTGAACGGGAGGGACCGTGAGGGACCGATCCGGCAAGGTTCCGTGGCTCGCTGGGCTGGCGCTCGCGCTCGTCGTGACGGCACTGGCGGCCCGGGGAGCGAGGCGCCCGGCCCACGGCGGATCGGCCCGCCTTCCGACCGACAGCCCGGTCCACTCCCTCGATCCCCTCGAGGCGAGGTGGCCGGCGGAGGCCCTGCTCGCAACGGCGATCTTCGACTCGCCGTACCTCCTCGAGCCGAACGGCCGGCCTCGGCCCCACATCCTGCTCCCTGTCCAGGGCGAGGGCCGCGCTCTCCGGTTCACGGTCCATCCCAACGTGATGTTCCACGACGGTGCCCGGCTCGAGGCCACGCACGTCCACGACTCGCTCCTCCGGCTCGCCAGGAGCCGCGACGCCGGCTGGCTCCTGGCGATGGTCGAGGGGACCGCGCCGGGCCGGAGCGCGCCGTCGGGGCTCAAGCTCGTGGGGACCAAGACGATCGAGATCCGTCTCGCGTCCGCGCAGGCGCTCGATCTCCTGGTCCTCGCGCTCGCCACGCCCCAGGCCGGCGTGGTCGCGTCGCCGCGCAAGGCGCTCGCCGGGATCGGCACCGGGCCGTTCGCGCTGCGCGGCCGGACGGGAGGAGACATCTCGCTCCGAGCCAACCAGGACTACTTCGACGGCCCGGCATATCTGTCGGACCTCGCGCTGCTCGCCCCGACGGGGCGGGACGACCACATCCGCCGGCTCCAGCTCGGCAAGGCCGACGGCAGCTTGCTCGGCGACAGCGTGTACGGCGAGCCGCCCATCAAGGGCATCGCCCTCCACGAGGGCCCGTTCGCGGACGTCGCCTACCTCGTGTTCAACACGGCCCGTGGCCCGGCACGGCAGGAGCCGATCCGCCGCGCCGTCCACGTGGCGCTCGACCGGCAGAGGCTCGCCGCGGGCGGGGCGCAGCCCGTCGGGTTCCCGGGGTCGAGCGCCGCCCCGCGGAGCGACGCGGCCCGGGCGCGGGCGTTGCTCGGCAAGCTCGGTCCCACACCGACCGAGGGGCGGCCGCTGGTGCTGATGGTCGAAGACGCCGACGCGCTCGGCGTGTCGCTAGGGCCCCTGATCCAGCGAGACCTGGCCACGCTGGGCCTCGACGTCGAGCTGGTGAAGGCCGCGTCGAGCGAGGTGCGATCCCGGCTGAGCGCCGGCACGTGGGACCTCCGCCTGCAGACGCTCAGCCCCGTGAGCCCCGACACCGTCCTCCAGCTCGGACAGGTGCTGGCCCTCGGCGGGATGAGCGAGGAAGCGTTCGATCTCGTGCGGCGCGCCCCGGCGTCGCGGCCAGGGGAGATCGCCCGCGCCGTGGCCGCGCTGGAGGCGCGCCTGCCGGTCATCCCACTCGTCCAGCACCGCAACTGCCTCCACCACGTGGCCGCGCTGCGCGGCGTCCGTTTCGACGGGAGGGGACTGCTCAGGCTCGCAGACCTCTGGGTACGACCGGCGGTGCCGGCCCGTGAGGGCAGTGTGCCCGGGTCGCCGACAGGCGCGGGAGGAGGACGCTGATGCGCCTCCAGACCAGCTTCTTCCTGGCCTTCGCGGTGGCCACGACGCTCCCCATGGCCATCACAGCGCTGGTGACGCGGGAGCTCATCCAGTCCGAGTTCTCGGACTACTACGAGCAGCGGCTCGAGTGGTCCACGACAGTCGTGCGCGAGGCGTACGCCGACCTGGTCCACGACGAGCAGAACCAGCTCGCCGGCCTCTGCGCGGGCGACCCGTTCCTCGACGCGGCGCTTGTCCGGCTCGCCAGCCCCGGCCCCGTGCCGCAGATCCGGGAGCAGCTCCAGGCGTGGGCGGCGCGCCAGGCATCGGCGCTGCACTTCGACACGCTCGACGTGCTCTCCCCCGACTCGGTCGTGCTCGCGTCAGCCCACTACCCGGGGCGCCGGGGCGAGCCGGACCGACGGGCCCTCGAGCTGGCGGAGCAGGCCACGGCCAGGGCCCTGCTCGCCATGGTGACGCGCCACGGCCCCGACGGGGACACCAGCGCGCTCACCCTGTTGACGGCCTGCCGCGCGCAGCAGGCGGGCCAGGAGCTCGTGGTCCTCGGGGGGCGTCTCGCGGGGCAGTCGGTCGCCCGCCGGATCGCGAGCCGTCTCGGCGAGGGCGACGTGTTCGTGTTCGTGCTCGACGAGGCGCGGCGGCCCATCGACGACATCGACGGCCGGTGGGAGCGCTCCAGCCGCCTGCGGCGCGTGCTCGTGCCGCTCGTGAACCCCGACGGCTCGGCCCCGGCGCAGCTCGCGATCGCGGTGGACGATGCGCGGGAGCTGCGTACTGTCGAGCGCCTCCAGGTAGCGACCCTGGCCGTCATCGCGTTCGGCGTGGTCATCTCCTGGCTCCTGGGCATGGTGATCGCCCGACGCATCGGCCGTCCGCTCGCCAGGCTGGCCGGGCAGGCCGCGGCGGTATCTCAGGGCGAGCTCGGGCTCCAGGTGGATGTGAAGGCCGGCGGAGAGGTGGGCGAGCTCGTCGCGGCGTTCAACAAGATGACCGTGGACCTGCGGGAGTCGCGCAGCAGGCTGGTCCAGGCGGAACGCATCGCGGCCTGGCGCGACATCGCGCGCAGGATCGCGCACGAGATCAAGAACCCGCTCTTCCCCATCCAGACGTCGATCGAAACGATGCGCAAGGCCTACCGCAAGCAGCTCCCGGAGTTCGAGGAGATCTTCGACGAATCGACGTTGATGATCCTCGAGGAGGTCGAACGGCTCAAACGCATCGTCACCGAGTTCTCCCGGTTCGCGCGGCTGCCCAAACCGGCGCCGGAGGCGCTCGACGTGAACGAGCTCGTCGGGAGCGTCGCGGCCCTCTACGGCGGACAGGCGGTCGAGGTCGCCACCGACCTCCCGGACGGGCTCCCCCAGATCAACGCGGACCGCGAGCAGCTCACACAGGTGCTGCACAACCTCATCCAGAACGCCATCGATGCCGTGTCGGGGCGGACCAGAGACCCGCCCGCCCGGGTCGAGGTCTCGGCCCGCGCCACGAGCGGCGGCGTGGCCGTCTCGGTGCGGGACAACGGCACCGGCATGGACCCGGAGACGGTGGAGCGCATCTTCGAGCCCTACTTCACCACCAAGGAAGGCCGGGGCACGGGCCTCGGCCTGGCCATCGTCCACCGGATCGTGACGGACCACGAGGGGAGCATCGACGTGCGCACCGAGCCTGGCCGCGGCTCGACCTTCACGGTGTGCCTCACGGTCGAGGGCCCACCCTCCAGCAGGGCGTCGGTCCCGTGACGGCGACGCCGCGTCGCTCTTGCCCTCCGTCTCCCTTCTCACTACCCTCGGAGCCCTCATGAGACGATGCATCGCCGAAGGGGTCGCCGCGCTCCCCATGATTGTTTTTCTTGTTGCCTCGCCCGCGGCCGCCCAGGACGAGCCCGGCACGGATGAGGGCCAGCCGGTCTCACCTCAGGCAGAGGACGGGAACCGCCCGTCTCCGCCCGTCCCCGAGCCGCTACCGCCTGAAGAGTCCGCCGGGGACTCGTTTGGCGCCGGGATTGGCCCGGAGGAAGCGCCCACTCCGCCGCAGGAGACACCCGTCGAGCGCGACGAGGACACCGGAGCACCGGCGACCGGAGAGGCCAGGACACCGGTGGCCGACGACGTCCCCGAGCTCGAGGAGCCCGAGGAGCGGACCTCCCACCACTTCGGGTTCGGCTCGTACGGAAGGCTCGGCGTCGGGACCGACTTCCACGGCGCCACGCCGCAACAGCCGCAAGTGACGGCGCACGGCCCCCGCACCGTGCAGTCGCCGTACCTGGAGCTCGACCTCTACTACACGATCGACCCGGTCGGGCCCTACCTCGTCCGGACCGTCACGACGCTGGGGTTCACCGATGACCTCTTCCACTACACCGGCGACTGGTCGGCCATGCTGGCGCTGCGCAACGTCTACGCCGAGTTCACCTACCGCGACATGCTCAGCATCTGGGTGGGCTCGCGCAGCTACCGTGGCGACGACATCTACCTGCTCGACTTCTGGCCGCTCGACAACCTGAACACCGTCGGCGGCGGCATCGGCTTCCGGCGCGACCGGCTCGAGATCGCATGGCACATCGGCGTCAACCGGCTGATCGACGAGTACACCTACCAGGAGGCCGACGTGCCGGACCGGCTCTTCGGGGCGGAGCGGATCGTGCTCATGGACCGGCAGCGGCTCGTGACGAGCCTTGGTGGGAGCTACCGGCTCTGGGGTCCTCCCGGAGGGCCGGCGATCAAGCTCAAGGTCTACCTGGAGCTTCACTACCTGGCGAGCGGCACCATGCGCCGCGAGGAGGACAACACCACGGAGCACCTGCCCTCGGACTGGGGCTGGACCGGCGGGCTCCAGCTCGGGAGCTGGGGATGGGGAGAACGCGACTCGCACGCGAACCTGTTCCTCCGCTTCAGCCAGGGGCTCGCGGCGTACGGCGAGATGGGCATCCCGTTCGGTGTTGACGAGGAGAAGCGGACCTTCCCCGGCGCCTCGGAGCTGGTCGTCGGGCTCTCGGTCAACTACGAACGCGGCCGTTTCGGGATCCTCGGCGCGGGGTACGTTCGCCGGTTCACCGACGCGGACCCGAATATCTATGACGAGGACGACTACTGGGAGCTCGTGCTCGACGTGCGGCCCTGGATCGTGGTCTTCGGCCCGATCCAGCTCGCGCTCGACCTCTCGTACCAGCAGCGGTTCCCGTACGGCATGAGCCCTTCGGCGCTCGAGCTGCTCGACCCGGGCATCCTGCAAGTCGCGCCGATGATCGTATTCGCGCCGCTCGGTCCGGGGTCGTACGTGCGGCCCCAGATCAGGCTCGTCTACCGCATGGCCTACCTCAACGAGGGGGCCCTCGACACCTACGCGTTCGAGGACCCGCGGCGCTACGACGAGGTCACCCACTACGTCGGGCTGCAGGTCGAGTGGTGGTACAACTCGAGCTACCGCTGAGGAGGACGACGATGAGGATCTCCGCGAAGTGTTTTCTCCCCTCCCCCCGGTGGCTCCTGGCCCTCGCGCTCCTCGGCGGGTGCGTCGATACCGACCCGGTCCGCGAGCTGCGGACGAGACCGCACCGGAGCAACGCCGACGTGGACTGGCGGGACCAGGTCATCTACCAGGTCATGATCGACCGGTTCGAGAACGGCGACCGAAGCAACGACTTCAACGTCGAGCCCAACGTCCCGGCCAGGTATCACGGCGGCGACTGGCGAGGGCTCATCAACCGACTCGACTACATCGAGGAGCTCGGCGTCACGACGCTCTGGATCAGCCCCGTCGTGCGCAACGTCGAGGACGACGCGGGGTTCGCGTCGTATCACGGGTACTGGGCCCAGGACCTGCTCCGACCCAACCCGCACTTCGGCGACCTGATGGTGCTGCGGGAGCTCGTCGACGCGGCGCACGCGCGAGGCATCCTCGTCATCCTGGACATCGTGACCAACCACATGGGCCAGGTGTTCTTCTACGACATCAACGGCAACGGACGCCCCGACGACCTGCTCATCGGCGGCGGGACGAGCCACACCTGCGTCCAGGTCTGCGGCAGCCCCATCGAGCCGGAGCGGGACTGCAGCAACGCGTGCAGCCCCGACGAGTGCGAGTACTGCGAACGAGGGTACTCGTACCTCGAGCGGATCACCGAGTGGGACCCCGAGTACGACCCCCGCGGGGTCCAGGCGTGGAGCAGCCTCGGGTTCAGCGGCGATTCGGCCATCCGGTTCCTGTACATGCCCGAGATCAACCGCACGCCTCCCGCGCCGCCGCCGGACTGGTTCGACTGGCCCGCGAGCCGCGGGTGGTTCGACAATGACTCGTGGTACAACCGTCGCGGCCGGGTCTACACCTGGTGGCACGAAGGCCCGTACTCGGTCAGCTTCCTGCGCGAGCAGGAGACGCTGGGCGACTTCCCCGGCGGGCTCAAGGACCTGAACACGGACCACCCGATCGTGCAGGACGCGCTGACCCGTGTGTTCCAGCACTGGATCGAGGTGGCGGACTTCGACGGGTTCCGGATCGACACGCTGAAGCACATCGACCGTCCCGAGCCGCTCGAGTGGGAGGACTGGTGGGAGGGCGCGACGACCGAGGGCGGGCGCGATCACCGCGGCTTCTGGGGTGAGTTCTGCACGCGGATCCGCTCGGGTGCTGCGAGCCTCGGCAAACAGAACTTCTTCATGTTCGGCGAGGCGTTCGACGGCAACGACGCCCTGCTCGGCGCCTACACCTTCCCGGGCACCGACGAGAACGGGCCCTTCGGCCGGCTCGACTCGGTGTTCTACTTCAGCCAGAAGTACCGCGTCATCGACGGCGTCTTCGTGAACGGCAACCCAACGGTCGAGATCGAACGGCTCTACACCGAACGCGCGACGAATTACTACGACCAGTCGCACGCCTCGCGCGCCGAGGGCGGCATCGGCCTGCCACCGCAGCAAGTGCTCGTGGGGTTCCTCGACAACCACGACCTCCACCGGTTCCTGTTCCACTCAGGCGCCACCGTTGAGATGCTCCAGAACGCGCTCTTCTACCTCCTGACCTGGGACGGCATCCCGTGCATCTACTACGGCACCGAGCAGCTTTTCGACGGCGGGAACGACCCGGCCAACCGCGAGGACATGTTCCTCGGCAACCCGGAGCGGGGTTTCGCACCGTTCGACACGTCGCACGAGCACTTCGGTTTCGTCCGCGACATGATCGCGCTTCGGCGCGGCCACGTGGCCCTGCGCCGCGGCGGCGTTCAGGTCCGCTGGACGACCGCGACCCGCGCCGACGAGGAGCGGCGCGACGCCGGCCTCTTCGCGTTCGAACGGGTCCACGACGAGGAGACCCTGCTGGTCGTGATCAACTCGTCGAACGACTTCGAGAGCGAGACCTGCGCGCCGGCGAGCGAGGGCGGGGCCTGCATGCGGACGTCGTTCGGGCCCGGCACCACGCTGCGCGACATCTCGCCACGCGGCGCCGGCTACACCGTGACGGTCGCGGGCGACGGCACCGTCGCCGTCACCGTCCCTCCCCGCGGCGGCCGCGTCCTCGCGAGGGAGTGAGCGGAGAGATCACGGGGGAGGCACTATTCTGAAGAAAAGTTCCTCCCCCGGACCCCCTCCTCAAAAGACTTCAGACGGTTTTTCCGAGCAGATCATCCTGGTTCGGGAGCGCACCCAGCCCGCAGGGCTTCGGTCGAATAGCCCGGGGATTCATCCCCGGGCATGCGAGCGTGAGCGTGAGCGTGAGCGTGAGCGTGAGCGTGAGCGTGAGCGTGAGCGCGAGCGTGAGCGTGAGCGCGAGCGTGAGCGTGAGCGTGAGCGCGAGCGTGAGCGTGAGCGTGAGCGTGAGCGTGAGCGCGAGCGTGAGCGAGAGCGAGAGCGTGAGCGAATGACGTCCTGTCGCTGTCACAGGCGAAGCACTATCGACGACCAGGCATGAAGCTCCGTTCAGCGTGGACGAGGTGGACGCTGTTGACACACTGGACGAGTGAACGATCGAGCGATGTCCACCACGTCCACTTGGTCCACAAGGGCAGCGGAGCTGCATGCCTGGCTGAGTGCCCGCCGCTTCCGCTGGATATCGGCTGCCCCCCGCGTCAGCCGCAGAGACAGGCGCCGGTATCGCAGACGCCCTTGACCCAGCCTGCGCCGAGGCTGATGCAGTAGGCGTTGCAATCGACATATTCGTCGGCGGTGGCGCCGGCGTTGCACTGGACGAGCCAGAGCGAATCCGAGCAGTAGGGCTCGTGATCGCAGGTCGGGAACGTGCAGAGGCAGTTGTTGACCCCGGTGTGGGGGTCGGGGCCGCAAGAACCCGTGGCGTCCGCGCCGTACCACTCCACACACTGGATGCTGCAATCGATCTCGCCGATCACGTTGGTCTGTGCGCAATAGGTCAGATCCAACCCGTCGCACGTGGCGCGGTCGCGGTCGTTGGTGTACATGCAGGAGTAGCCGGGCTCCCACTGCCAGTCGGGGCACATGCACCAGTCGTAGCCGAGCCGGGAATCGTAGGCGCAGGTCCCGGCGACGGCGCCGCACGCGGTGGCGCAGTCCCAGGCGCGCACCTGGTTATCGACATCACACATGTAGACGGTGTTCGCGTCCGCGCAGTAGTTGTCCGCGGGGTAGTCGAGCCAGTATTCGCAGTTGCCACCCGGCGTCCAGTCGGGGTGTGTGACCTCGACGGTACATTCGAAACCCGCGAGAGCCGGGATCGCCAGCAACACGACCAACAACGCACGCTTCATCGTCTCCTCCCTTTCATCAAGCCTGGTGCTCGGTCACTCAGTGCCGCCCGTCCGCCGCTCCCTTGATCCTCACGCGGCTTGGACGACTCGACACACGAAACATTCAATCCTACGTCCGCATCCCTGTCCACCTTCTCGAGATCTTTCGAGCTCGAGAGGGACGGCACGCGACTCACCCCTGCGAGCCCTGCCCTCCCTGGTCGTCGCGGGGCGGCATGGTCACAGGCCAACCGGCGACGGCGCCCTGGTCGATCCGGGGATATCCCTGGACCGTCTGGTTGAACGCCTGCTGGGGCTGGACGAGCTGTCCGTGCGGCGTGTACCGCGCGCCGTGGTCCGCTACCTGTCCGGGCTGGTCCTGGATTGGCTCATCGAAGATGTCGTCGTACTCGTCCGGCTCGGTGAGCTCCGCCTGTTCGGAGACACCTGGCTGGACCTGCCCGTACTCGGCGGGCGTCGCTTCGGCCCCGTCGCTCCACATCTCCTGGACGGGCACGCCCGCGGACGCCACCACGACCTCGCTTGGCGACACGGGCTGGACCCCCTCGTATCCTCCCCGGTCCCTACCGGATTCGGCGGACAACCGACCTTCCTTCCAGAGCACGATCCGTTCGCGAAGTTCCTCGAGGTTCATGACAGCTCGCTCCCGTCAGTGGGGACATACTACTTTGTTCGATGCGCCTGGTGAAGTACCCTCTTCGAGATGACCGCCCGTGTCGCGATCGGGCTGGGCTCCAACCTGGGCAAACCCGAGCGGCAGATCCTCATCGCCGTGCGTGCGCTCGAGCACGTGCCCGGAGTGACGCCCCTGGCGCTCTCCAGCGCATACAGGACGGAGCCGATCGGGCCGCCACAGCCCCGGTACCTCAACGCGGTGCTCGTGGTCGAGACGACCCTCGAGGCGGAAGCGCTGCTCTCCGCGCTCCATGGCATCGAGGCGGCGATGGGCCGCCGACGCGGCATGCGCTACGGACCACGGATCATCGACCTCGACGTCCTGCTCCTCGAGGGCCGGGTGATCGAGACGCCGAGGCTGTCTGCCCCGCACCCGCGGCTGTGCGAACGCGCATTCGCTCTCGTCCCCTTGCTCGAGGTCTGGCCGGGCGCCTGCGATCCGGGAACGGGCAGGCGGCTCGCGGATGTGCTCTCGGGCCTCGGCGACCAGGGGATCGGTCCGCCTCGCCCCCTCCCCGCGCGCGTGGGACGCCGATCCCTGCCGCACACCGCCGATGTCGCGTTCGCCGTCACCGGATCCTCGATCGAGGACGCGATGGAGCGGGCGGCGACGGCGCTCGTGGACCTCATGGTCGTGCGCCGGGACGTGGTCGAACGCGATCGGATGGCGATCGATCTCACAGCGGGCGACCACGTGGAGCTCATGGTCGGGCTCCTGGAGGAGCTCGTCTTCCTGGTCGATGCCCGGTCCTTCGCTCCGCGCCGCGTGGGGGGGCTGCGCATCGACGGGGGTCGGCTCACTGCCACCGTGTACGGCGAGCCGGACGTGCGCAGCGAGCAGCTCGGCACGCGAGTCAAGGCCGTGACGTATCACGGAGCCGAGATCGTCGAGGCGAGAGCGGGCCGGTGGACGGCGACCGTAACCGTCGATGTATGAAGGGACGGCATGGGCAAGCGGAACCAGAAGAAGAGAGAGACTCGTGGGCAGAGGAAAGGCGCCTCACCCGGTCCTCCGCCGGAACGGATCCAGCCCCCTCCTGTGCGGCTCGTCCGGGAAGGCACGTTCCGCTGGGTCGTCCCGCGCGCTGGGTCCATGACGACGACGGGGCTCATTTTCGCCGACGAGCACATGATCGACGACCTGCGCCGCGATCAGGGAGCCCAGCAGGTCGCCAACGTGGCGACGTTGCCCGGGATCGTCGGGCCGGCGATCGCGATGCCGGACATCCACCTGGGCTACGGCTTCCCGATCGGCGGCGTCGCGGCCTTCGACGCGTCCGGCGGGGTGGTCTCACCCGGGGGGATCGGGTACGACATCAACTGCGGGGTCCGCCTGATGGCGAGCGAGCTGCACGCCGACGAGCTGGGCGACCACCTGACGCCGCTCGTCGATGCGCTGCAGCGAGCCGTGCCGGCCGGGGTCGGGAGCACGCAGCGGGGAGGCGGGGTGCGCGACCGCGACCTCGACACGGTACTTTCAGAGGGTGCGCGGGCCGCCGTTTCGATGGGGTACGGTGAACGACACGACCTCGACCGGATCGAGGACGGGGGCCGGATCGCGGACGCGGCTCCGGACGAGGTCTCGGCGAAGGCCCGCGAGCGCGGAGGGCCGCAGCTCGGGACCCTCGGGTCGGGGAACCACTTCATCGAGCTCCAGCGCGTCGATCGGATCTTCGACGACCCGACCGCGCGCGCTTTCGGCCTCTTCGCTGGACAGCTCGTGGTCATGATCCACACCGGCTCGCGCGGCCTCGGGCACCAGGTCTGCACCGAGGCGGTCCAGCTCATGGGCGGCGCGGCGCGAGCTGCGGGCATCGCCCTCCCCGACCGGCAGCTCGCCTGCGCGCCGCTCGGCAGCGACGAGGCGAACCGATACCTCGGCGCCATGGCAGCGGCCGCGAACTTCGCATTCGCCAACCGGCAGGTGATCGGCCACCTGGTCGCCCAGGCCATCGAAGGGTTCCTCGGGCTGGCTCCCGCGACCCACGGCCTCCGGCTCGTGTACGACATCGCGCACAACATCGCGAAGTGGGAGACGCACGAGGTCGACGGCCGGAGGCGGCGCGTCCTGGTCCACCGCAAGGGCGCGACGCGGGCCCTCGGCCCCGGGGCACCCGAGCTCACCGGCGACCTCGCCCAGGTCGGGCAACCCGTCCTCGTCCCGGGAGACATGGGACGGGCTTCATACGTCCTCGTAGGGACCGACGATGCGGCGCGAGAGACGTTCTCCAGCTCCTGCCACGGAGCGGGGCGCCGCCTCTCGCGGTCCGAAGCGCTCAGGACCGCTCGGGGCCGGCAGATCGTGTTCGAGCTCGCGAGCAAGGGGATCGTGGCTCGCGCCGAGAGCCATCGCACGCTCGTCGAGGAGATGCCCGATGCCTACAAGGACATCGAGGCCGTGGTCGCGGTGATCTGTGGCGCGGGCATCTGTCGGCCCGTGGCCCGGATGGTCCCGATGGGTGTGGTCAAGGGTTGAGACCGCGACCCGCGCGCGACAACATTGATTTCGTTCCTCGATGTGTGTTACCCGATCATTCAAGATTTTTCCAAAACACCCGGGAGGGCCGTGGTCATGGTCGATGACGTTCGGAAGAACAAGCGTACGCCCGTTTCGCTCAAAGTGCGGTTCAAGAGCGCGACGCTGGATGAGTTCATCGAGCAGTATTGCAAGGACTTGAGCAAGGGCGGAGTCTTCGTCAAGAGTGAGACGCCCCTGCCTCCGGGGACGCTCCTCAAGTTCGAGTTCCAGCTCCGCGACACGTCGCCGTTGATCCAGGGGGTCGGACGCGTGGTGTGGAAGCGGGAGGCGAACGAGGCCGACGACAAGCTCCCAGCCGGCATGGGGATCAAGTTCATCAAGATGGACGAGCGCTCCCGGTCGGTGGTGGACCGCATCCTCGCCGGACAGGAGAAGGTCGAGGACAAGGAGGCGGAAGCACCCGGCGCCGAGGTGCCGGCGGAAGAACCGGCCGAGAAGGCGGCTGTCTCGGCAGAACCCACGGCCGAGCCCGTACCGGAGCCCGCGGCGAAGCCCATACCAGAGCCCGCGGCGGAGCCCGCAGCGCCGCCGGCTGCGGAGGAGAAGCCCGCGGAAGAGAAGCTCAACTTCACGCCGCCGGTCCTGGACGTCAAGTCCACGGTGCCCGGATCGATGGCGCTCCATGACGCGCTGAAGAAAGCCATGGCCAAGGCGCGAGAAGCGACCGAGGGCATCGAGAAGAAAGCGGAGGCCCTCTCCGCCGCAGCGGCACCGGCCGGGGAGGCAGCACCTGCCCCGGCCGAGGAGAAGAAGCCCGAGGAAGAGAAGCCGGCTGCCCCGGCCGAGGAGAAGAAGCCCGAGGAAGAGAAGCCCGCGGCCCCCGCCGAGGAGAAGAAGGCCGAAGAGGAGAAGCCCGCGGCCCCCGCCGAGGAGAAGAAGGCCGAAGAGGAGAAGCCCGCGGCCCCCGCCGAGGAGAAGAAGGCCGAGGAGGAGAAGCCCGCGGCCCCCGCCGAGGAGAAGAAGGCCGAGGAAGAGAAGCCGGCCAAGGCCGAGGAGAAGAAGCCCGAGGAAGAGAAGCCGGCCAAGGCCGAGGAGAAGAAGCCCGAGGAGAAGAAGCCAACCAAGGCCGAGGAAAAAAAGCCCGAGAAGAAGCCCGAGGAGAAGAAGCCCGCCAAGACCGAAGAGAAGAAGGCGGACAAGAAGAAGGCCGAGGAGAAGAAGCCAGCCAAGGCCGAGGAGAAGAAGAAGCCGGACGACAAGAAGAAGGCCGTGGGTGCTCCGGGGAAGCCCTCGACCAAGGCCGTCACCGCGGCCAAGCCCGCCGAGGAAGAGAAGAGCAACACCGGCCTCATCGTCGGTATCCTGGTCGTGGCCGTGATCCTGGTCATCGCCTACTTCTCGTTCACGGGTCGGGACGGCTCGGACACGGGGGAGCCGGAGCACGGGGATCGCACTGGTGTGACCAGTGGCCCGCATGGCCAGGACCGAACCGGTCCGCCGGACGTGGCAGAACAGGCGGAAGAGGCAGGATCGGCGGCAGGCAGTGGCGATGCCGGGGCACGCGACACCGGGGCGACCGAGGAGGTGGTCCACCAGATCAGCGTGACCAGCGAGCCCGAGGGAGCCACGGTCCTGGTGAACGACAGCGAGCAGGACGGAACGACCCCGCTCGAGGTCTCGGGGCTCACGGCCGGCGAGCAGGTGACCATCGTGGCTCGTCATGCGGGATACAAGCGCGACACCAAGACGCTCTCGGTGACCGAGGAGCCGCAGACCGTCTCGTTCAAGCTGCTCCCCCTGGCTCGGCGCGTCGTGCTCACAGTGCCTGTCAAGGCCCAGTTCTTTGTGAAGGGTGCGCGGGTTGCTTTCGATACGAGCGCGACCATCGATGACGCCGAGCTCCCGCTCGAGGTCGAGGTGAAGGCGTTCAGGTACGAGCCCCTGACGGTTACAGTCACCGAGGGTGACACGACCTGGATCGACAACGAGGAAGAAGGCGTGACCGTCTACGCGCCCGACGTGCTCGCGTTGACCAAGATCGCCGCGCCGGTCGCTCCGGGCCCCGGCCCGGTGACAGCGCCGCGCCCCGGTCCGGGGAAAGCCCCCCGCCCAGGCCCAGGGAAGGCACCGCGTCCGGGCGGCGAGCTCGATCCGGGCTCAGTGCCGACACCTCCACCGGAGCCGATCGAAGCCAACCCCTACGAATAGCCCCTGCCGACCACGCCTTTTATTCATGTGCACGTGCGCGTGCGCGTACCCTTCCCTCCAGGTCCGAGCTCGCATACCATCACCCCCCACCAGAGCTCCAACCGCGCGAATGCCTCCGAGGTGGAGACCTTCGTCGAGGTTGAGACGTTCCTGGTGGGGACGAGCCGTGTGTCGGACGGCTCGAGCGAGGCATTGACGATGAGATCACACGACGGCCGATCAATGATCCGAGCTTTGCTCTGCTGCATCGCGATGGTCCTGCTGCGCGTGCCAAGCGCTCGAGCCGAGGAAGCCCAGCCGACCGCGGCCGACGCCACGACCGGCTACGAGCTCGTGCTGCACGGGAACGTCACCGCGGAGCTGGGCGAGGAGCTGCACCTGTTCGGGGTCGCCTACCTCGTGGACGGGCTCGCCACCCTGCGCCCGGGGTCGGGGCTCGTCGTGGACGCCCGGATCACCGTGCTGGTCAGCGACAGACAGAACCGGGAGGTCGTCTCGAGGTCGTCCACCACGGCCGGGGCGGACGGGAGGTTCACGCTGGCCGTCCCGATCGAGCCCCGGGACCTCGCGGCGCCGCGGCTCGAGCTGATCGTCCACCGTCGCGGCGAGTCGGGACGGAGCTTCAACTACGATCTCCAGACTCGACTCCCACACGTGGTCGACCTGCTCACGGATAGACAGAGGTACCAGCCCGGCGAGAAGGTCCGAGTCTGGAGCCGTGTGACCAGCATCCGGGACCGGTCGCCGCTGGAGGGCGCGTCGGTCCGGCTGACTCTCGTGGACCAGGACGGGCGCCCGGTCGCGGAACGGACAGCGAGGACCTCAGCCGCCGGCGTCGTGTCCACCGAGATCGAGCTGCCAGACTCGGCGCAGAACGGGTCGTGGCGGGTCAGGGCCGACGTCATCGAAGGCGGGCTGGCACCGGAGGCGAGCCGGGACATCGAGGTCACACGGCGGACCGTGGAGCGGCTCCAGGCGTCGGTTGCGCTCGATCAGGACCTCGTCCAGCCCGGTGGCGAGCTGACGGGCCGCGTGACCGTCCGGTCCCCCTCCGGCTCGCCGGTCCGCGGGGCGCGAGTCGAGATCGTCGTCCGGGGCTCGTCAGAGCCCCTCGTGCTCACGAGCGGCGCCGACGGCGTCGCGCAGTTCCGGACCCAGGCCCCAGCGTACCTCGCGGGCGACGTCGGGGGTGAGCAGGTCGAGGCGCGAGTCGTCCACCCAGCGCACGGGACTATCGCGGCTCGTGCCTCGTATCTCCTCGCCAGGATCCAGTGGGTGGTCGAGGCGACGCAGGCGGGCGGGGCGGCGGTGCCCGAGGTCGACTCCGAGGTCTTCCTGCACGTCCACGACCCGCGCGGTCGACCCATCGGCGCCGGGACGAAGCTCAGGATCAGCGGCCTGGGCCTCCCGGGCGGAGCGACAGAGGTCGAGACGGACGCACGGGGGCTCGCGGTGGTCGAGGTCCGGCTCCCTCGAGGCGCCGCGTCCCGCCGGGACTCGGGGCCCTGTTCCGGCCAGGTGGCCACCACCCTCGAGGTCGAGGTCGAGTCGCGTCCGCCCGTGACGTCCCGCCTCTGTGTCAGGGTCGCTCCCGAGGCGCAGGTGCGGCCCAGGGCAGCCCGGGCCGTGGTCGAGCCAGGCGCCGAGGTGGAGGTCGGGGTCCAGCGGCGGCCGGCCGTCGCGCACAGACCCGTCCTCGTCGAAGCGGTCTGGTCGGGGAGGGCCGTCGCGTGGGCATGGATCGACGGCGCGCGGGCCGAGGGGACGCTCAGGCTCCCGCCCGACATCCAGGGAGTGGTCCAGATCCGGGCTCGCCCCGTGATGCCCGCGGACCAGCGACGTCCCCTCGACGAGCCCGGCGCAACGGCACTCGCCACGGGCGCCTCGGCCGCGGTGTTGGTACGACCCGCGGATGCGTTTGCGCTCACCGTCGAGCCCGATCACGAGCTGTGGCGCGTCCGCGAGCGCGCCCGGGTCTCGCTCCGCGCCAGCCGCGCACCGGGGCGCGCCTGGGCCGCGCTCGTGGCCCGCGACGAGGCAGCTCACGGTGGCGAGCCGCCCTGGGACCTGCACTGGATACAGGAGGAGCTCCGGGAGGCAGCGGCGGCGGACAGCAACGTCGAAAACGACCGGTTCCTCCGGACCGCGCTCGCCGCGGTGGCGCCGATTGACGGAGAGCAGCCTACGCCACCCCCGCTTATCGTCCCGCCCTGGCAACACAGGCGTTCGGGGTCGTACGACCCGCGGGCGGCGGCGGCCCTGGGCGTGCTCCGCGACCCCGTCGCCCGGCGCGAGGAGCTCCTCCGTCGGGGTCTGGCGCCGGTCATGCGCGCCCTGGAGGCTGCGGTCGCGGCCATCGGCGCGGACGAGGCGAGCCGGCGGGGCGTGGTGCGGCGTGCCGGGGCGAGGGTCGAGTTCGATCCCGAGGTCATCCAGACCCTCATCGACCGGGACGAGCTCAACGAGACGGTCGCGCGCACCCTCGGCGGCGAGGCGATGACCGTCGAGATGATCTCGACGGCCGACCCGAGCTTCACCTTCGACTCGGTGGCGCGGCGAGTCGCGCGAGGGCGGCTCGTGGCGCTCCTCGGGGCTCTCCAGCAGCTCGCCGACCCCGACAACCCCGACGCGGCCAGGGCATCGGCCGGCGTGCCGCCCGAACGCTGGCTCTCGACGCTCGTCCAGCTCGGGATGATCGAGCCGGACGACCTGATCGACCCGTGGGGGCGGTCCTTCGCATTCCGCCGTGCGGCGGCGGGACGCGAGCCGGCCGTCGTGGTCTCCGACCGCGCCCTCGGGTACGAGCTCGTCTCGCCCGGTCCCGACGGCGCGCTCGGGAGCGCGGACGACGTGCGCGACCCGTTCGCGCGGGCGGTGGATGCGGGGACGCCGTACGCCGTGGCCTCGGGCGAGGACGATCTGATGGAGCGGCTCTCGCGGATCGCGCCGGGGCCTCGAGTGCTCCAGGCCATGGTCCAGGCGTACGGCCGCCTGGGCCTCGCCGCGAGTGAGGAGCGGAGCCGCGGCCCCGTGGAGGCCAACGCCAGCGAGGACGACATGGAGTTCGCCCGTGACGAGGCAGCCGATGCCGAGATGGAGGAGGGGGTCCTGCTCCGGAGTCGCGCGGCCCGGCTCATGGAAGCGCCGGAGGAAGCGCCCATGGGCGGAGCCTTCGCGCCACCGCCCCCGCCGGCCCGACCCGCGGCGCCACAGCCGGTGGCGACACCGATGTCGATGGAGCCCGAGCCTGCGTTCCAGAACATCGCGGACGCCGGCCCGGGACAGTCGGTCGGTGTCATGGCGCAAATGATCCGCGAGGACTTTCCCGCGACGCTGTTCTTCCTGGCCGAGACGCCGATCGACGCGCAGGGGCTGGCGCTGGTCGAATTGCCACTGGCCGACGCGCTGACGACGTACCGGCTCGAGGCCATCTCCTGGACCGGGTCGGGCTGGGTCGTCTCGGCCGCCGGCTCGCTCCGCGTGGACCAGGAAGCCATGGTCGACGCCCCCGTGCCGCCCTACGCCACCGTCGGCGACATGATCCGCCTGCCCGTGCGCGTGGCGAACCGCACCGCGGCTCCGTTGACGGCGCGCATCGAGATCGCGTCCGAGGGCGACCTGGCGCTGCGCGACGTCCAGGCGCGGCAGGTCGAGGTGCCACCCTTCGACGCGGTCGAGGAGCTCGTCGATGTCCGGTTCGGCACGGTCGGCACCGGCGCGATCGTGATCGGGGCCGTGCGAGCCGACTCCGGACAGCCGCTCGATGCGGTGCGCCGGCCCGTCGAGGTGCTCGAAGACGCACGCCTGGCGCGCGAGTCGCGCGAGGTGCTGCTCGAGACGGGCGACCGGCTCCGGGTGGAGGTCCCGGCGGAGGCCAGCGACCGCGGCCCGGGGGAGCTGCGCCTGGCCGTGGGCAACGCGCTCTTCGGCGATCCGGCGGAGTGGGCCGGCGACTCGCTCGCGTTCGAGGACACGTTCTGGGCCGGCTGGGCGCTGACGGTGGCCGAGGGCTCGCTCCCCGAGCCCATGGTCGCGTCGTTGCTGCGACAGCTCCCTGACGACGCGGACGGCAGGTGGTACTGGGCCGCCCCGGACAACGCGGCTGTGCTCTCGACGCTCTGGGGCGACGACCGGTTCTCCGACGAGGTGGCGCGGTGCGGCCTGCAGAGCATCAGCGAGCTCCTGCCCGCCGAGAGCGCGACCGATGACGTCGAGGTCACGAACGACGAGTACGCGTGGACGCTCCTGGCGCTCGGCCCCGCGATCACGCGGTCCGACCAGCGTCCGGATCTGGCGGAAGACCTCGCGCGGCTCGCGGATCGGCTGAGGGGTCTTGTCTCCTCCCAGGCAGCGCGCGCCACCGACGCGCCCGAGATCTGGGTGCTCGCGGCCGCCGCGCTCGCGCACGCGGACCGGGGGAATGCCCGGGCCCTGGAGATGCTGCGGCGCGCGTCGCGCCACGTGATCGAGGTCGGGGACGAGGCGTGGCTCGAGCCGCCGACGACCGACGGCACCGCCGTGTCCCGGGTCGAGCCGACGGCGCTCATGGCCCTGGCGCGGCTCGCGCTCGATCAGGATCGCGAAGATGCGCTGTCGCTGATCCGGAGCCTCGTCCGAGTCGTGCGAGGCGCGGATCGCTGGCCGGTCCGAGCTCGCGCCCTGGTCTCGGCCGCGGCGAGCCGGCTGGCGACCAGCCCGCCGACCGGCCAGGTCCAGGTCCTGCTCGACGGCGTGCCTGTCGAGGTCCGGCGCGAGGAAGGCGTGGTCATCGTGCCGCTCGACGGGATCGGTCGGCCGGGTACACACGTGGTCGAGGTCCGCATGGCGGCGGGCGAGGTCGCCCTCGCCTGGCTCGACCTGCGCTACGGCCTCCCGTGGAACGTGGTCCCGCGGCGCGAGGCCCCGGTGGAGATCGAGTGGACAGGCCCCGCGGGCGTGCGCGACGGCCGGGCCGGGCTTCGCCTGTCGGTCAGGAACCGCGGTGCGCGGATCCTGACGCGCCCCATCGTGGAGATCGAGGTGCCGGCCGGTGTCGAGCTCGACGAGCCGACCAGGGAGCGGTTGAGCGGGCTCCTCGCCGCACCGGCGACCTTCGAGGGCAGGACGGTCCGGCTCCAGCTCCGTCCGCTGGCGCCCGGCGGATACGTCCGAATCCCGCTCCCGTTCCGCTGGAGCCTCGGCGGCACGCTCATCGGGCTCGGGACGACCGTGTGGGACGACACCGGGCCCGCGTCGCTCCAGGACCTCCCGGCCAGGGTGCTGCCGTCGCGCGGGGTCGAGGTCGCCGATCGCGGCGAGGAGCCCGAACAGCCCGAGGCCGAGGCGTCGCCGCCGCCGCTCCCGCCCCCACCGCCGCCCATCTGTCCCCTCGATCCGCTCGGACTGGAGGAGGTGACCCGATGAAACGCGCGATCACGACCTGCTGTCTCGTCGCGGCAGCCTGCCTCATGTTCTGCGCGACCGCCGGAGCCCAGACCGCTGGTCGCCGCCCCGTGCGGCGCGCGAGCGGTGTCACGGGCGTCGACTTTGGCCTCGAGGGAGCGCTCGAGGTACCTCGCGCGGGCACGCTCCGCTGGCTGATGACCGCATACGAGGTCGTGGGGCTCAGGGACCTGCGCCCCGCGCCGAGAGCGACGATCGCTGTCGCCACGTCGTTCGATCCCGCGGACTCGACAGAGGTGACCACCGACGACTTCGGCCGCGCCGTGTTGTCGCTGACCGTACCCGCGGACGCACCGGACTCGTTCCGGGCGGTGATCCGCGTACGCAGCGCCTCCGAGGTGCAGCGGCGGTTCGAGCTCTCGGTCACCGTGACGGAGCCCCGGACGATCGCGGTGCTCTCCGCGCGGACAGTGGTCCAGCCCCGCGGCCGCATCCACGTCGCCGGCCTCGTCCGGGAGCTCGCCACCAGTCGCCCCGTACCCGGCGAGGTGGTGCGGTTAACACTCCGCGACTCGCAGGGGCGGCAGCTCGGAGCGCCGGTCAACGTTCGCACCGACTCAGGCGGGCTCTACGCCCGGGTACTCCGAGTGCCAGAGGACGTGGTGGGCGGTGTGACCGTGCGCGCCGAGGCCGGTGACGACGAGCACCTCCTGCGCGACGAGATCCTGGTCCGAGTGGCCGATCCGCAGGCCCCGCCGATGCTGGTGTCCGTTGCACCGGCCGAGGTCGTCGTGCACCCGGGCCAGCGAGTCCCCGTGGACGTCGTGTTGCGGACCCCGAGCGGGATGCCGATCCCGGGCGCCCAGGTCCTGGTCAACGATGCGGACGAGCACCAGCCTCGCAGACGGGCCGTCACCGACGAGCGGGGTCGGGCCGGCCTCGAGTGGATCGCCCCCGATATCTCGACGAGCTACTCGGACCGCGTCGTCGCCGTGACCGCGACCCGTGAAGGCCACGGCCAGGCCACGGGCACCGCGACGGTCCGCGTGACCACGGCAGAGCTCGCGGCGGCAATCGCGGTCGAGGGCGGCGCGCTCGTGCCTTCCCTCGGAGGCAGGGTGTGGGTCCGGGTCACCGGCATCGACGGCCGGCCGGTCGGAGCGGGCGTGCCCGTCGAGTTGCAGGGCTCGCGCCTCGGCAGCGCCGGCTTCCGCGGCGTCACCGACGCCGATGGTGTGGCCACACTCGAGGTCTCGCTCTCGCCGCTGGCCGCGGGATCGACCGACCGCTGCGGTGGCGAGGACGCTACCGCGATCCAGGTCCTCGCCGGCCCGCCAGGTACCGAGCGGGCCACGATCGACGCGTGTCTCCCGCTCGACCCCGACGGCGCGGCCCGGGTCCGGGCCGCGGCGCCGCTCCTCGTACCCGGGCAACAGCTCCGGCTCGAGATCACCAGGGCGCCCGAGGCCCGTGGGCTCCCGGTCAGCGTCTCCGTCCTGCTCCGCATCGGATCGACGTCGGTCGCCGTGGCCTCTCGGGTCGTCCCGGCGAGCGCGACGACAGTCGAGATCGAGCTGCCCGCCGACGTCGTGGGCCGTCTCGACGTCCGGGCCCGCCCGCTCCACGGCGCGGAACGTCGCGAGGTGCGCGGCGGCAGCACCGCGGTGTGGGTGTT
>Ga0233425_10004782_pt1 | contig 22235 bp, 23 predicted proteins | sample Watercolumn_Towu_2_FD_181712 | JGI IMG/M metagenome (GOLD analysis project Ga0233425, IMG submission 181712) | Freshwater microbial communities from Lake Towuti, South Sulawesi, Indonesia - Watercolumn_Towuti2014_140_MG | ecosystem: Environmental > Aquatic > Freshwater > Lake | place...
CAATATCAATACCAATAAAATTTTGATACATTTGTGACTCCTTGAGAGTTTAATTTTGTTTAAGATTGTAAGCGGGCGTTAAGCCCAAGCAACCATTCAAACGTCTCGAGGCAGATCTAGGGGACCCTGATGACAACGGTTATTTCAACCGATCCCTGAACGGCCGCCCACGATCGCGCCATTAGGGGGATACTCCCCCTGATGGCACTCCTCACGGGGCCTTTTATAACATGATTTTAACTTACAATCCCTGCGAAGGCAGGGATCCATTCGTTCTTTTGCAACTACCCATCATAAGCGTACGGAACAAGAATTCTCTTCAATGCCATTTCCTCACACTTCGCCTGACTCGTAGCGGCGCGCAGGATGGATCCCCGCCTGCGCGGGGATGACAGCGAAAGGATCAACGTTGATGATGGAAAGAACGTCTCGCTGCTTTCTTTCAATATGGTTGATGACAGCTCCCTCATCCTTCCGTTTTCAGGGTTTTTAATAATTCCACGTAATGGTCATAGCGTTCGGAAGAAATGATTCCATCTTCTAAGGCTTTTTTTACAGCGCAGAGGGTTTCATTCACATGTTCGCAATTTCGAAATTGGCAATGTTCACTGTGGGGAGAAAATTCTGGGTAGCCTTTTAAGAGTTGTATCTTTTGAATAGGCCATAAACTAAATTGGCGGATCCCGGGAGAATCTATTAAATGGCTGTGGGGAGATAAATGATATAAACAAGCGGTGGTGGTGGTGTGAGTTCCTACGCGAGATTGTAAGGAGAGGGAACCCACTTCAATGGCATGATGAGGCAACAGTGCTTTTAGCAGGGAAGATTTCCCTACCCCAGAATGCCCCACAAAAATACTAATATGTCCCTCTAATTGTTGTATCAAAGAATGAAGCCCCTGGGGTTCATGGGCACTCACGGGAAGAATGGGATATTTTAAAGGACCATATAATCTTTTGGCATGCTCATAGAGAACATCACTTCCGGGCAAATCCATTTTATTCACTAGAATCACAGGAGCGATTTGCAATTCATTAGCTGCAATTAAGAGCTTATCCACTTGTAAAAAACCCGTGGGGGGTTGAGTCGCAATCACAATGAATAATTGGGACACATTAGCGGCCATGGGTTTTAATACCCCCGTTTTATCCACGCGGAGTAATTGAGTGCGTCGTTCTTTCACCGCCACAATGATTCCTTGATCCTCCGTGCTTTCACGCCAAATCACTTCATCGCCGCACACGGGGGTGGGTAAATGTTGTCGAAAATGACATAAGTGAAGTTGCCCTTGTTTATCTTCCACTTCTGCTTGTTTACCAAAACGACGAATTAAAAGGCCCTCTTTCTCGGGACCTAGGGATTCTTCGGAAGAGTATGGAGCGGAATCTCGAATATTTTGTTGCTTCGAAATGCGGCGCTGTTGTTGTTGAGTGATTTTTCGTTTACTCATGGAGGGATAGTGTAATGGAAGTTTTAATTAAAAGCAGTAAGTGGGCACAGGTGTTGAAGGTGATAGTGCCGAGGATCTACAGGAAAAAAAAGTAAAACAACTATTTCCGGGTGAAGATAGCTCTGAAGGAGGTGGAGATTCCTTTGCTTCATAGGATGCTGGAAGGAGTGAGCGTTCTTCTGTGTCCTCCAGGTTCATTCCTTCTTCTTCTTCCCCTTCTCCCATTTGCCGAAGTTCTATGGAATTCGCCTCGGTGGTTTCTTCTTTCGGTTGATTCCTTCCTGTCAACGTATCAATGGACAATCCTAATCGATTCCCCAATCCTCCCAATCCTCCCGTGCAAATGGCCATGACTAAAATACCGGAAAAAACCAGAGGTAACCCAGAACTGAAAATGGGTAAGGTAAAAAAGCCCAATCCAATTAAAATCCCGGCTAACACAATTCCCAACACTAAACCCAAGAGGGTGAAGCGTGCTTCCCAACTGTGAAGGCGTTCTGTTAAAGAAGGGATCTTTTCATCAGAAGGAGTTCTGTTTGTCAGGTAATCCAAAAGAGTTCTAGGACCTAATAAAATATCTGCTGCACGACCAAAATAAGTAGCGCTAGAAACGCAGGAGCTGGTGGTGGTCATGAAAAATAACATCACCCCTAGCCATACGGGTAAGAGGCCCCCCGCGGTCATTCCTGAAGTGAGACCCACCACCGCAATAATCACGATGGATAAGGTTAATCCGATTAACAGGCCCCCATAGAGAGAACGCATGTAATTCACTTCAGGAGGACGGGCTCGCTCATTGAGGGGATCATTTTTCGCCTCCAGAGGAAGGCGTTGTCCTTTCGCCCGAATATAATCGATGAATTTAGCAACACGATTTGAAAGGCCTGCAAAACTGGAAATATTTCTAAAAAAGAGAAGCACATCCGCAAAAGTCCCCAAGGTATAAAATCCCGCAGGGACTCCCAACACAATCAAGGTGACGTTAATGCCAATGGCGAAGAGAGTCCCTAAGAGAGTTCCTATAAAACGCCCCGTGGTGACTCGTTTCTTTAACTCACAGAGGACTTCTTTAAAACCTTCCCAAGTGAAATTGATGCCATAGAACCAAGGGAAATCTAATAAAGTGCGCTTATTGAAAATCAAATCCAATAACTGGGCAAAATAATCAATGGCAGAAACGATTTGGCTAACGGTTAAAACCCCATTGGCGCCGTATAAAAAATACATGGCGTCGGAGGGAAATCCCACTTGGGTGAAGGTATCTAAATATAAAAAAACAAATAAGAGAATGAGGGAAATGGTAAAGGCGATGGGAATGGCCAATACACGATTATTGTAGTGTTTGGATAGTTTTTTCCGGAAGTAGGGTACAAAGGGAGTCGGGGCATTAGCGGGAGTAGGGTCGCTAGGGGTAAGAACTTCATATTCATGCCGCTCTGCACATGTTAAACAACCTGTCATCGTTTCTGTGGTTCCTTCATTAAGCCACCGGGACTCGATTTATTCACTGGCTGTAGTGTATGAAGAGTTTGTGACGGTTTCGTGACAAGTTTACATAAATAGAAAATATTTTGTTTTTTTTATGCAAAAATTGAGCTACAATTAGCCAAATTTTAATAATGAGTGAGAAAAAGAGGAAAATGGGTCAAAAAAACTCCAAAATCTCTCTTCTAATGATTGAGGATGAACAAGCCATTCGAGACATGTTGCGTTTCTCCATTCCTCCAGAAGAATTCCAATTAGAGGAAGCAGCCAATACGGAGGAAGCTATGGAATGCTTAAGGCGAAAGGTGCCCCATCTCATTATTTTAGATTGGATGCTTCCCGGCAAACACGGCCTTCATTTTTTAACATGGCTTCGAAAAGAACCCCTCTATGAAAACATTCCCGTGATCATGCTCACCGCCAAGGCGGAGCAAGACAGCAAAATTAAAGCCCTGGGCATTGGGGCGGATGATTATATGGTGAAGCCCTTTTCCGTGGGGGAATTATTAGCCCGAGTGCGAGCGATTTTACGTCGAGGGTTAATGGTATCCATGGATCACGAAATCAAAATGAAAAAATTAGTCTGTAATACTTCAAAAAAGAAATTATCTATCGACGGGGAAGTATTACCCCTCACCGCCCAGGAGTATCGCATGCTTTACTTTTTTTTAACCCACCCCAAAAAAGTATATTCTAGAGAGCAATTGCTGAATCATGTGTGGGGGCAAGAGTGTTATTTCGATGACAGAGCGGTGGATGCTCAAATCAAACGAATTCGACAAAAATTAAAACCCTTTGGTTATGACGAGTATTTAAAAACAGAACGGGGGGTTGGATATTACTTTGATATGGAGGAAGACCCCCATGGAGAATGAAAAAACCTTAAAAAATTTGCCGGAACCCGTCCAGCATTATATTGAACATTTAGAGCGAATGAGACAAGACTTCGTGGCTAACTTGTCCCATGAATTAAGAACTCCCCTCACCGTGATCCAGGGTTATTTGGAAACCTTGTTGAAACAAGAAAATGAAAATACCCCAGAGCGACAAAAAGTATTTTCCCAAATGTATCAACACAGCAATCGCATGTTAGGGATTATTGAAGATTTATTGTTATTGTCTTCTTTGGATAGAGAATCTCATCCTTCTGTGGAACAAGAAAACATTCACATTAAAGCCATGCTGGATATGCTGTTGTTAGAAGCCATTTCCATCAGTGGAGATAAACGCCATGAAATTACTTTAGATGCAAAGGAAGGTCTGTGGTTAAGTGGTTCGGAACATGAATTGAAAAGTTTATTTTCAAACATCATTATTAATGCCATTAAATATACTCCTCCTTTAGGACATATTCACATTGAATGGTTTTGTAATGAGAATGATCAAGCGGTGTTTCAAGTGACAGATACGGGCATTGGCATTGCAAAAAAACATATTCCCCGCTTAACGGAACGTTTTTATCGTGTGGATAAGGCCCGTTCTAGTATTGATGGGGGCACGGGATTAGGTTTGGCCATCGCCAATCACGTATTGTTGCGACATCAGGCAGAATTACATATTACCAGCGAATTAGATCGAGGAAGTTGTTTTTCTTGTGTGTTCCCCCAAAAACGGACAGTGCTTTCTCAACAGTATAAGAAATAAAAATTTCCCATGGGCAAAGCGCCCGAAGGATCCCTGAGTATTGATTAATAAGAACAACCTTGTAAAATCAAAAATTCTTAGGTTTTTTTCTTAAAAAATAAAAATGGGAATTTTTTTATGACCACTCCACCCAGCGAATTTCCTTCTTTAAAGCACGGCACGGTGTATTTAGTGGGTGGCGCGGTTCGTGATGAATATTTAGGACGTCCTATAACAGAACGGGATTGGGTGGTGGTGGGTGCCACACCAGAAGAAATGTTACGCCAAGGGTTTCTTCAAGTGGGAAAAGATTTTCCCGTGTTTTTACATCCCCTCACAAAAGAAGAATATGCCTTAGCTCGTCGGGAGAAAAAAACAGGTCGGGGCTATCAAGGGTTTTCCTTTGATACTTCCACCACCGTGACTTTAGAAGAAGATTTAAAGCGACGGGATATTACCATCAATGCCATGGCGAAAAATGCAGAGGGTGTTTTAATTGATCCCTATGGGGGATTGAAAGATTTAAAATCGAGGCAATTGCGTCATGTGTCAGACGCCTTTGTGGAGGATCCCCTTCGCGTATTACGAGTGGCTCGTTTTGCGGGAAGATATTTTCATCGAGGTTTTTTTATCGCTCCTGAAACCCTTGAGCTAATGAAACAATTAGTGGGGGAGGAAGAACTTTCTTATTTATCTCCGGAACGAATTTGGCAAGAAACCCACACGGCCTTGAGTGAAACCCATCCTCGTATTTATTTTGAAGTGTTGAGAAATTGCGGCGCTCTTGAAGTTTTATTTCCTGAAATCGCTGCTTTATATGGAGTCCCTAATCCATTGCGCTGGCATCCGGAAATTGATACGGGAGTTCATACCATGATGGTATTAGATGCAGCAGTAAAATTATCAAAACGTCCCGTAGTGCGCTTTGCAGCTTTGTTACATGATTTAGGGAAAGGAAAAACACCTTCTTCTCTATGGCCTCGTCATATTGGTCACGAAAAAGAGGGAGAGTTATTGGTGAAAAATGTGTGTGATCGTCTTCGAGTGCCAAAGGAATTTAAAGAATTAGCTCTGTTAGTGGCAAAGGAACATGGCATGTGTCATCAAATTTCTGAAATGAAACCTAGCACCTTAATTAGAACCTTAGAACGTTTCGACGTGTATCGTCGTCCTGAGCGGTTTCAAGATTTCTTAATGGCTTGCACCGCAGATCATGAGGGGCGAACAGGATATCAGGGAAAACCTTATGCTCAAGCAGATGCTTGGCAATCCCTTTATGAAAAAACGAAAACCGTGGACATGACTCCTTTATTAGAAAAAAATTTAAAAGGAGAAGCCATGGCTGCTGCAGTTTTTGAGGCGCGAGTGGCATTGGCAAAAGCATGGAAAGAAACTTCGAATTTTTCTTCTTAATTTTCTTAAGTGGTTTTCTGCCCTAAATTTCCATGAATCACACTTCCATTGATCACCGGGTGTTGTGCTGCAAACCATAAGACATCGGCGATTTCTTCTGGCTCCACAAAACGTTCAGGAAGAGATACTTTCTTTAAGGCTTCCAATTGTTTGGGATCTTCATCGCAACGAGTTTCTAACATGGACGTGTGAGTAATCCCGGGGCAAATACAAGCAGTGTGGATCCCTTGAGAAGTTAAGTCCTGGCAAGTGGCGCGCATAAGGCCCACAATGGCATGCTTGCTAATGACATAGGAAGCGCATCCGGGCACAGCCATTTCAGATAAAGTGGAACCTACGTAGAGAATGCTGGAAGAAGGTGCCATCCATGGAACCAGTAAATTGTTTAAAAGAGCAGGGATCATTACATTTAAGGTTAAGGTATTTTTTAACTCTTTTTCAGGAATGTTCCCCACCCGATCCCTTGATAACATAGCGGCATTGTGGATCACACAAAGGGAAGAGGGTTTTTTCAAACGAGGAAATAATTCTTCTTGAAGAATGGTTTCCCATTGGGGGTTTAAAAAATCAACGGCAATGTCTGTGGTATTGGAACAATGGGAAGGATGGCGAGATAAATTAATGGCATTCCAATTTTCCTTGGTGAAACGTTCTAAAGTTTTCTTCCCAATGCCTTGACTACCTCCTGTGAGAATTAATGTTTTAGTCATGGTGATCTCCTAAATACAAATGAGGAGGAGAGGATGTTTTTTCTCCTTCCGTATGGGAAGGTTTTACCATACGGTTTTTTACCGCCTCCCAACAGGCAGCCCCATTCCAGGGTGTTTTAGCAGGAGTATATAAAACTTTTTCTAAGGTATTAATGGCTTCTATGGCGGTTTCATCAGAAAGCTTTGCTTTCACCTGGGATAAGTTTAAAAAGGATTCTTCAGGCCAAAGAGCGTGGGCCAAATTTAAAAAAGCAGTTTTTGCTGCTTTTGGATGATTAGAAAAACATGTTTTTTTAAGATGATTTCGAGCTTTTCTAAGAGAGTATTCATTTTTTTTATCTCTCAAAGGAGCTCGCATTTTTTTTCGCTGTATGAATAAGAAGAAAAGCGTGATGAGCCATAAGGCTAATAAGCTGGTACTTATCCAAAACCAAGGCGTGATGGTGAAGGAAGAAGATTTTAAAAGAGAAGGGGTGGTGTGAGTGGGAGTATCAAGAGAAACTTGAAGAGGTTGAGGTGGTGTGGGAGATATTTCTCGGTTAGTGAGATTTTGAGGAATAATATTTAATTTTTCTGAAGCCAGAGCGGCTTGTTCTGATTGGTTTGTTTTTCCATTCCACCAGGTAACATGGATGGGAGGTAGTGTGATGATGCCAGGATGATTAGGAATATAGGCAATCTTAAATGTTTTTTTGCTAATAATGCCGGAGGGAGTGATTTCTTGAGTGGTGGTGGCTTTGTCAGGATAAATTTGAAGACCTTCTATGGAAGGAAAAGTTAAATTAGGAAGTTGCGACTCTAATAATCCATTCACTTCTAAAGTGATGGTGCGTGTGAGAGGTGATCCTAAAGTGAGGGTTTCAAGGGGTTGGGAAAAAGATTGGGTGAGTGTCACCTTATTTGCAGGAAGCCACCAATCTTGTGAATGTTGGGAGGGAATGGGAAGAATATTCAATTCTTTTTCTTTTCCACTCACTGTAAAGAGTTTAAATCGGTCTTCCATTCCCCAATAATCAGCAGGAGCATCCTCTTGAATATGTCCTGAAAGGGTGGGCACAGGCATTTTAAGAGTCCCACTGTGTTGAGGAAATAAAGCATATCGTTGTTCAATCACTTGATAAGCAATGCCACCAATGATTTTACTGTAAGATTCATCAGGAGCTAAATGTTGCATCAAATAATCTTCCGTGTTTGTCATGTTCAAGGTGGGGTTTTGAATGCTTCGACGATAATAAATGCGAAGAGAATAAATCATTTGTTGTTGAACATAACTGCTTTGGGGGGTGATGCTTGTTCTTATAAAAACAGAGGGATTGTTTTGAGGAAGGGGTTGTTCCGTTTCCGATATTTTAATGGTAATGGGATGACTTGATACATTTCCTAAGGTGAAGGAGGGAATGGTAATTTCTCCTGCGTGAAGAGGCATCAAGCTAAAAAACCATTGGGTGTATTGAATGGTTTTTTGATGATTCATAATGAGTTGTTGGCTTTGGCCACGACTTAAGATTTTAAAATCTTTTAAGAGGGGAGTGATGTCAGGAGATATGTCTCCTCCTTCATCTTCTGCCACCAGGGAAAAACGAAGGGGCTCATGAAGAGAAAGAGACGTTTTATCTACGGAGGCATCCAATTGAGTTAAAGAAAAAGTAGTGGTTACAAAGAAGAGACTAAAAAAAATGAAGAAATATTTCATGAGGATTCTCCGGAGGAAGAAGATTTGTTTTTCTCATAACGAGCGTGATCTCTTAAAAATTTTTGTTCTAATAGCCCAGGCGGGCTGTCAGGAATTTGCTGTAACCATTGTTCATCTGCTTGGCGTTGCTGCATGGCCATTTCTTTTTGTGATGTTTGTTGAAGGGTTCTTTCTTCAGAATTTTCTGTGGACGCAGTGTTAGAAGGAGTTTCTGGGGATTGTTCTTCTTGTGTTTTTTGTTTGTCAGAATTTGAAGCCGTATTGTTTTGGGAAGATTGTTTTTGTTGCTGTGAAGAAGGCTCAGGTGCTCCTGTAGTGGAAGTAGTTTGTTTTTTTTCTTGTGATTGGTTTTGAGATTGCTCTTCTTGTCTCTTTTTATTTTTTAGTAAATCCCGATTAAAAGCAGCGTCTTTTAATTGGGGATCTAGATTGAGGGCTGTTTCATAAGCATGAATGGCCTTGTCATCAAGATGTTGAAGGGCCAATGTATTACCCAGATTATAGTAATCCGTAGCAGCGTGTTTTGTGGCGAAAAGAGCAGCGGCTTTATCATATCGTTGCTCTCGGTAATATTGAAGGGCTCGTTGATTTTTGTTCATCCAGAGGGCTTTCCAAGAAAAAGCTTGAGCGTGCAATGGAATTAAACAAAGAAGTAAGAAGGAAAGAAAAAACTTCATGGCAATAACTCCTTTAACCATCCTCGACGAAAGCCCATAAGGAATAAAGGTAAAATGAGAATGAATAACCAACGTCCCTGATCTTCCCATTGGGCGCGGATGGTTTGTTTTGTTTTTTCATATCGGTCCTGTTGAAGTTGATGGGCACTCTTTAATAAGGATTCCACATCTTTAGAAGTGGGGGTGAATGCCTTGTATTCTCCATGACCGGCGAGGGCTAATTTTTTTAATTCATCCTCGTTTAAAGAGGCAATCACAATGTTTCCCTCTTTGTCTTTTAAGTAAGTACCATTGGCAAGTAAAATAGGGCCTCCATGAGCACTGCCAATGCCTAAAACAAATAAGCGAAATCCTTTTTGTGCGAGAATTTTTGCAGTTTGAATGGCTTGTTCATCGGGATTATTGCCTGTAATGAGAAATAAATTTCCCCCCTCTTCTCCTCCTTGTTCTAATAAATGTTGAGCTAATTTGAGCGCGCTAGAGAGATCATTTCCTGGGATGGGCATGATGTGAGGGGCTAATTGGGGAATTAAATTTTCAATGGTGTTGTTATCTTCCGTGAGGGGAGAAACGATATAAGGTTCTCCTGCATAGGTAATCAATCCAAAACGGCCTTCTTTTGAAAGTCGGAGAATATCCATGACTTTATATCGTGCATGAACTAATCGAGTGGGAGGCACGTCATTCGCATCCATCACGTAGGAATTATCAAAAATAAGAATGCTGCCTTTTTCATTTCTCAGTAAAGGAACTTCTATTTTTTTCCAACAGGGGCCCGCTAAACTTAAAATGGTAAGTAGCCATAATAGGCCAAGCCATAAAAAAGGAAAGAGAGTTCGAGTGGATTCCCCTTTTAATAAAAAAGAGAGTAAGTGGGGATCGCAAACACGAGCCCAAGGGTTACGTTTAAAAAGAAAATGATAACGCAACCATAAAAGGCCAAATAGGGGAATCAAGGCTAAAAACCATAGGGGGCGAAGGAAATGGAAATCATGGATCATCATAAAACCTCCCTTCGATTTTTGAGCAAAGGCCACAATAATAATAAGACGGTGCCCAAAAGGCCGATCCCTAAAGGCCACATGAATAAGGGAGTCACGGGACGAAAAGTACCTTCATCTTGAGTGGTGGGTTCTAAGCGATTTAATTCATCATAAACCGCTTCTAAACTTTGAGTATCCTTCGCTCTAAAATAATGTCCTCCCGTGAGAGCCGCGATTTTTTTTAAAGTGGGTTCATCTAAATCTTGAGAAGGATTAATTTGTTGTGGACCAAATAAACTTTCCACCACTGCATGATCGGATCCAAATCCAATGGTATAAATTTTAATGCCATGTTTTTTTGCCATGGTGGCAGCACTTAAGGCGGATACATGGCCGGCATTGTTGATGCCATCCGTGAGTAAAATAATGATGGGGTGGGGTTTAGGTGCATTCATAAATTGTTTGATGGAAAGTCCAAGAGCATCTCCAATGGCGGTTTGAGGACCTGCAAGTCCCACGGTTGCATCCTTTAACATGGAGATCAGGGTATCATGATCATAAGTGAGGGGCGTTTGTAAGTAAGCATAAGTTCCAAATAAAATAAGGCCAATGGCATCACCAGGGCGCTCTTCAATAAATTGAGTGGCTGTCTCTTGTAAAGCGTCTAGTCGAGATACTTCTTGCCCTTCAAGGGTCATGTCGGGGATTTCCATACTTCCAGAAATATCCATGGTGAGAAGAATGCTTCTTCCAGTTCGTTTTAAAATAATGGGATTTCCTTCATAAACGGGACCACTGGCGGCAAAAACAAAAAAACACCAAATGAAAAATAAGCCCCAAAGAGCAGGAGAAAAAAATCCACGACGCAAGGTATTTTCTTCTAATAAGGTTTTTAAACGTTCATAAAAAGGAACATGGAGCGCCACACTAGGGTGGGCTGTTTTTTCAGAGAATAAGAAGCTGACTAAGAAAGGCAAGGGCAATAATAATAAAATCCAGGGAGCTGTTATTTCAAACATGGTGCTATCCATTGTTTTGTGAGGGAAAAAACGGTGGGAGTTTCTTCATGCCAAGAGGATTGATAAGGGGCTGTGATGAGAAGCCGTCCTGATCCTTGGGTGAACTCTAAGGTATTTCCTGAAGTATCTAAAAAAGAAAGCCAAGCCTCTCCCGTTAAACTGGCCACATCACTACGAGGATATTGAAGTAAGGCTACTCGTCGCAATAAAGTAGAACATGCAATGAGGGTGGAGGGATCTTGTTTTTTTAATTTATCTTCGATGAGGGACAATTCATGGTGGATCCATTGGCTGGGATTTTCTTGTTTTATCTTTTTTCGTTTTTTCCATAAATGATATCCATAGTAGGCAACGCTTCCTAAAATAAGTAGCAGAAAAAATAATAAAATGTACCAACCGGGCGCCAAGGGCCAATAAATAGGAGATGGAATGTGTAGGTCTTTTAATTGTGTTAGTAAAGAATCACCCACAATGTTCTCCCTGTTGACGAAGGATTTTTACAATATCATCTTCTGTGCTTAAAGTTAATAAGGAGACTCCTAAGGAGGTACACAGTGTTTTTATTGATTCGAAATGTTCATTAAATTGTTTTTGATAGGCCATATGAAGTTTTTTAGCGTGGGTATTTAGAATGGATAATTGAGATCCATTGGTAATGACATAATGATTCGGTGGAGGAAGTTTTTTTTCAAGGGGATCTAATAAGTAATAAGCGGTTACATCGTGATGTGCTGCTACAGTGCTTAGGGGTTTTTTTATCTGAAGAGGAGAGGATTGAAAATCGCTTAAAATAAAAATTAAGCTTCGTGGAGGTGCAATGGTTTGAACCCGTTCAAGGGCGCCGGCTAAATCAGCATTGCTAGAAGGTTCCTGGGAAGCTTTATCAATGTCAGAGTGTGTTTCGAAAGGATTGCTCACCATACTGAGGGTTTTTAATAAAGGTAAAATACCTAAGCGTCGGCTTTTGGGTGCATGCTCAACATATCCTGCAGGACTTGCAATGACTGCGCCTACTCGTGCGCCTTCTCCAATGGCAGCCCATGCAATCAATGCGGCAGCTTTCGCTGCACTGATGGATTTTAATCGATTTTTTGTTCCGAAAAATAAAGAAGGAGAAAATTCTGACACAATGAAAATAGGCCGCTCTCTTTCTTCTTTAAAAATTTTAGTATGAGCCACACCCGTGCGTGCAGTGACCTTCCAATCCATGGTGCGAATGTCATCACCCCATTGATAGGAGCGAGTTTCTTCGAAATCCATACCTCGCCCTCGAAATCCCGAGAGATATTCACCCGTTTCTCGCGCATATACAGTGGATGGATTTAAAAAAGATAAAAGACGACTTTCAAGACGTAGCTTAATGAGTTCCTCTAAAGTAATGGATAAACCAGGTTGCCTCATGGAATCGCCACACCCTTAAGAATTTCTCTCAATACTTCATAAGCCGTCATTCCTTCCGCCTCCGCTTCAAACGTGAGAAGAATTCGATGACGCAGAATATCAAAAAATACCGCATGAATGTTTTCTGGAGAAACATAATCTTTTTGTTGTAAAAAAGCATGAGCTCGCGCTGCTCTATCCAAGCCTAGTGTGGCTCGTGGGCTCGCGCCGAATCGAATCCATCGTGCCAAACGAGCATCGTAATGAGCAGGATATCGTGTGGCCATGACTAACTGTACTAAGTATTCTTCAAGCTCTTCACTCAAATGAATATTTAAAATGTCTTCTCGAGCTTTTAAAATGAGATTTTCACTTAATAAGACAGGAGGTTTTTCATGTTTTACTCTATGGAGAGACTCTTTTCGATTTAACCGTAAAATTTCCAACTCTGAAGCCGCATTGGGATAATCGATGGTGACATATAAGAGAAAGCGATCTAATTGTGCTTCAGGCAAGGGATATGTGCCTTCTTGTTCAATGGGATTTTGTGTAGCCATTACTAGAAATAATTCAGGTAGAGGGTAAGTATGAGAGCCCACGGTGATTTGTCGTTCTGCCATGGCTTCTAGTAAAGCGGATTGAACTTTTGCAGGAGCACGATTAATTTCATCTGCAAGGATCATGTTATGAAACAAGGGACCTTTTTGAAATTGAAAAGTTCCTTGTTGAACATTAAAAATATCAGTTCCTGTTAAATCAGCAGGAAGTAAATCCGGTGTAAATTGAACTCGATGAAAATGAGTCGCAATACAATGGGATAATTCCTTAATGGCCGTGGTTTTTGCTAAACCGGGCGCCCCCTCCACCAATAAGTGACCATCACATAAAAGAGCAATCATGAGACTTTGAATTAAATGCTCCTGTCCAATGATGCGTTGATTTAAGTGGGCTTGTAATTGGTGAATGGCATGATAAGGGGAAGAAAGAGAAATGTCTTGCAATGTTTGCATGATAGAGTCTCCAAAGGGCTTTCGTTGAATGATTCTAAAGAAAGTATCATAAAGAGGTTGTTTTAAAGAAACAAGGGTATCTCTTCTCGCTTCAGTGTTTTCTTCGAAAGATAAAAAAGAAGAAATTTTTTTGAATTAAGGTATAATCTCGGTTCAACAACTTATCAAGTTATAGAGAATCATGCCGCAATTATTAACACCTTGGCAATCGGAAGCTTTTTACGTTTTGCGTCATTGTCCTTCGGGGCTTTCTGATTGGTTGTTAACAAAAGAATCCATGACCCGTCGTTTAAGAAAAGAATCCAACGAGCGTTTAACCGTTCAAATTTTAAAACAACATTGGGGGCTTCCCTCTATTCAAGAAGCCTTATTTTTGGGGATCCCCCATCGACATTCTGTATTGATTCGAGAAGTTTTTTTATGTGGGGGAGGACGTCCTTGGATGTTTGCTCGTTCTATTTTCCCTCATTCTCTTTTTACGGGAGAAGAAAGGTGGCTTCAAAAAAAATTAGATGAGAATCCTATTGGACCTATATTGTATAGACACAAAGCCATGAAAAAATCTCCCCCCCAATTCGCAAAATTAAATCCTACCCATGAAGAATATGAAATACTCAAAAAATATATGACAATGGAAGAAGAAATATTATGGGCTCGCAGAGCGTGTTTTTATTTAAATAACAAACCTCTGTTAGTGAGTGAAATTTTATTACCGGAGATAGGCCAATGATGGTAGAACGTATGAAAGCATATTTACGTTTAATGCGGTTTCATCGACCCGTGGGAATTTTTTTATTGTTATGGCCCACCTTATGGGCTGTGTGGATTGGAGGAAATGGAAAACCTTCTTTTGGGGTTGTGTTGATTTTTACAATGGGTGTTATTGTGATGCGAGCCGCAGGATGTGTGGTGAATGATCTCCTTGATAGGACCCTGGATCAATTTGTACGTCGCACCCAAGATCGCCCTTTAGTAACGGGAGAGGTTTCTTTAATGGAAGCCATGGCATGCTTTGTTCTCCTTTGTAGTGTTGCTTTTTGTTTAGTGTTACTTTTAAATAATTTTAAAACCCTCTTTCTTGCCATTGTGGCTCTTTTCTTAGGAAGTATTTATCCTTTAATGAAACGCTATACTCATTGGCCCCAACTCGTATTAGGTATTGCTTGGTATATAGGGGTTTTGATGGCGTTTACTGCTCAACGAAATCAAATTCCCTTAGTTGCTTGGGTTTTATATGGAAGCGTGATTTCTTGGGCCATTGCTTACGACACCATGTACGCCATGGTGGATAGGGCGGATGATTTGCTCATTGGCGTGAAATCCACGGCATTACTTTTTGGAACTAAAGATGGTTTTTGGATCGGCGTGTTTCAATGTGTGACTTTATTATTATGGATTCTCACGGGCTTTTTATGGAAAGCGAATATCTTTTATTATCTTTCTCTCGTGGGAGCAGCAGCTTTATTTATTTATCAGCAATGGCTTATAAAAAATAGAGAGGAAGCCCTTTGTCTCAAGGCTTTTTTGAATAATCAGTGGGTTGGTTTTGTAGTATTTTTAGGGGTTTTAGTGGGAAAAATTAAATTTTGACTTGATATTAACCTCATTTTGTTGCAAAATGCTCCATGTCTCTACAGCAATTCATTCGCTGTCACATCTGTTTTCTTTTGTTAATCAATGAGTTCCCATCTGGAAATTCTGCATCTATCTCGGAGTCTCTTCGCATGTTTAAGTTCAAATTGCTGGTTTTAGCAATTCCTTTGCTCATTGCTGCTTGGAGTCTTTTTATTATTTTTTTTGGAGTAGTTCCTTTTCATTAAGAGGGTTTTTTCATTTATAGGAGATCAACATGGATATTTTTTCTCAAGAAGAAAAGGTAGTTTTATTGTTACAACGAGCACATAGTTATTTATCCATAGGATTGGAAAAGTTATTTAAACACTCCATGGAGGGAGATGATTATAACTTTTTAAAAGTACTTCAACATGTATTAAATAATCTCTTGGAAAAGAAAGATATTTTATCTGAAGAAGAGTGGATAGAATTAATTTATCAAGCAGAATCTTTAGCACGTTTAGCGGTTCAAGAAATTTTTCTAGAACGAAAAGATGCGGATACAGTCAATTACTTAGGAACTCTAGAGAAATTATTAGTGGAAGCAAGAAAGGAACAAGAGTTTCTAATGATGTTAGTCTAAAGTTTTTCGATAGGTTTTTAAGGCAATGAAAAGGGTCGCAAGAAAAAATAAAAGCATAGGCCATATATCGGGCCAAAGAATGGAAAAATCATTTCCTTTCAACATAATTCCTCGAATAATTCGTAAGAAGTGAGTGAGTGGCAATGCATCTCCTACACATCGTGCCCAAAGAGGCATTCCATCGAAGGGAAACATAAACCCCGATAATAATATATTGGGAAGAAAGAAAAAAAATGCCATTTGAACAGATTGCAATTGATTTTTTGAAATACTCGAAAAAGTGAGTCCTACGGTTAGATTGGCCGCAATAAAAGGAAGAATGCAAAAATACAGTAATAAAGCACTTCCCACAATGGGAACAGAAAACAAGAAGAAGGAAGCGATTAAAATAACGCTGGCTTGTATATATCCCACAATAATGTAAGGAACAATTTTTCCAATCATGACTTCCAAAGGACGAACAGGGGTTGCTAATAAACTTTCTGTGGTGCCTCGTTCATATTCTCGGGTGATGGCGGAGCTCGTAATCATCACCATGGTCATTGTTAAAATGATCCCTAATAATCCGGGAATAATACTGTATTGTGTAATTCGCTCTGGGTTATATTTTGTGTGGACCACTACATCAATGGGAGGAGCGGGCGTTTTTAAAAAAGAGAGAGGTCCTTGAAAATAACGAGCCAAAGAAGAGTCTACTAAAGGTAATAGGGTTGCCGTGGAATTTGCAGTGGCGATGGGATCGGTGCCATCCGCTTCCACTAAGAGTTGTGGATGAAGTCCGCGGACCAATTTTCTAGAAAAATCTGTAGGAATGGTAATGGAAAATAATACAGCGCCTGAAGCCAGCAAGTTGTCCGCTTCCTTTAATGTTTTTGGGTATTCTGTAATTCGAAAATAATCCGTATGCTCAAAACCAGAAATAATGGCTTGAGTGTAGACGCTGTGATCTGCAACAATGAGAGCCGTGGGTAAATGTTTTGGATTGGCGTTAATGGCATATCCAAATAAGGCTAATTGCAAAAGAGGCATAATACAAATCATGGCAAAGGTTAAATGATCTCGCCACATTTGAATAAATTCTTTGTATATGATGGCAGCTAAACGTTGTTTGCTAAAATGAATCATGTCTCTTCTCCAGGCTCTGCCACTAACATGATGAAGATATCTTCTAAACTAGGAGCAATTTCTTCAGATTCTTTCAGTAAGGGTTTTAAACTTTCCATACTTTTTCTTAATAGAGCTTTGTTTTTCCCACTCACATGTAAAACATTTCCGAAAGTCACCACTTGCTCCACTCCAGGTAATGTCATGAGTTTTTCGTAAATGGTTTTTTTATCAATTCCTTCTACACGCCAAGTATTTAAATCTGACTCATTGATAATTTCAGCGGGAGTTCCTTGAGTCAATACATGCCCGTAGGCAATGTAAGTGAGTCGAGAGCAACGTTCTGCTTCGTCCATATAATGGGTACTCACTAAAGTAGTCATGCCTTGAAAGGATAATTGATTTACATGTTCCCAAAAATCTCGTCGTGCTTTTGGATCTACACCTGCAGTGGGTTCATCGAGTAGCAATAGTTGGGGGCGATGTAACAAAGCAGCGGATAGGGACAAGCGTTGTTTCCAACCTCCAGATAGGGTGCCAGTGAGTTGAGTACGGCGTCGAGAAAGGCCTAATTCTTTAAGCGATTGGTCCACAACTTCTTTTCTATTTTTTACTCCATAAAGTTGTGCCACAAAATTTAAATTTTCTTCCACGGTTAAATCATCGTATAAACTAAAACGTTGTGTCATGTAGCCTACGTGTTTTTTTATGAGATTCGATTCAGTTAAAATATTATATCCAAGGCAAGTTCCTTCCCCCGAAGTAGGTGTCAAGAGACCGCAGAGCATTCGGATGGTGGTGGTTTTTCCACTGCCATTAGGGCCTAAAAAACCAAAAATTTCTCCTTGCTTTACTTGTAGGGAAGCATTGATGACGGCGCGCTTTCCATTGAAGATTTTATTTAAATTTTTAACATTAATGACATATTCTTCTGGAGTATTCATTTTGTTTTTTCCTGTAACTTCACAGTAACAGGTTGTCCAGGGTGAAAAAACTTCGCCGCATCTTCTGGCATGATGGCTTCAATGCGATACACTAATTTTTCTCGAGTTTCTCGACTATAAATAACAGGAGGCGTGTATTCTGCTTGAGTAGAAATGTAATTGACTTTTGCTTTTGTTTTTCCAACACAGCCATCACAAGTGAGGGTAATGGATGTGCCAAGATGGGTGGCATGTAAATCTTTTTCCGGTAAGAAAAATACGACGCGAATTTCTTTTGGAGAAAGAAGAGATAAAATCAATTGACCCGAGGGAATAAATTCTCCTTCTTCGTAATAAGTATCGAATACGTGAGCATTGACGGGAGCATAGATTTTTTTCTGAGACACATACCATTTTAAGCGATCCACATTGGCTTGTTGAGCATCCACGGTGGCTTTTTGTTCTAGAATTTTATTCTCGCGACTTCCTTGAATGGCTTCTGCATAATTGGCTTTTGATTCTTCCACTTCCTGACGAGTGCTTTCATACTTTGCAACGGCTTCATCATAGGCGGCTTTAGCAATGATATTTCGTTCGTATAAATATTTTTTTCTATCTAAATCTTGTTTTGCCAGTAACAAATTCGCTTGATTTTGTCTTTCTTTAGCCATGATGGCGAGCAAAATGGTTTCTCGAGTTCCTTTAATTCTATCTAATAATTCTTGTTGGGCGCTTTCTAATTCTTTTTGCGCTTCTCCTAACTGTTCTATTTCAGGAGAGGGATCTAATTCTGCCAGTAGTTGTCCTGCGGTAACATCGTTGCCTCGATATACGCTCAGGTGTTGGAGATAGCCGGAAACAGGCCGAGAAATGTAAATATAGCGAGCATCAATGTAACCTTGAAGATAAATTGTTTTTGTATGGGAAAATGAACAGCTGATGAGCAAAAAAGAAATGAAAAGAAATATTGTTTTCCACAATAAGGTTGCTTTTTTCATGGACTGCTCGAGCACTCTGCTTTATGAAATTAAAGCATAGTATACAATAAGGCTTTTGGCATTGAATCAATAAGGTTATGAAGAGGAGATGTATATTTTATGATTTCTTCGCGGTTAAAAGTTGGATTAGTTCAAGAAAGATGGCATGAAAATCCAAAAGAGCATGAAGCTTGCTTAAAAGAGGGCGTTTTTTCTGCAGTACAACAGGGGGCGCAATTGGTGTGTTTGCAAGAACTCACTCTGTCTCCCTATTTTTGCGTCTGTCCGAATATTGACGCTACTCCCTTCATGGAAGATTTAAAAACAGGCCCTACGGCGCGCTTCGTGGGAAATTTAGCAAAATCCTTTCAAGTGTTTATTATTGCTTCTCTCTTTGATAAAGAGGGATATAACACCGCAGTGGCTTTTAATCATGAGGGTGCATTAGTAGCAAGTACACGAAAACAACATCTTCCCAGTGGAGCACAATATCACGAAGATCATTATTTCAAACCAGGAAATTCAGATTATCCTGTACACCAATTTTTAAATCATTCCTGGGGCTTACCCACTTGTTATGATCAATGGTTTCCAGAGGTGTCGCGTATTTATAGCTTAAAAGGTGCAGAAATTTTAGTGTATCCCACCGCCATTGGCAGCGAACCCACGGCCTTGGATCTTGATACAAAACCTTTATGGCAAACAGTGATGGTGGCTCAAGGAATCATGACCAATACGTTTATTATTGCAGTGAATCGAGTGGGCATAGAAGAAGGGTTAACTTTTTATGGAAGTAGTTTTGTGAGTACACCCCTAGGAACCATATTAATACAAGGTCCGCGTCATGAGCCGGCGGTGCTGGTGACAGAATTAGATTTTTCACAACGTGTTTTATGGGAAAAACTATTTCCTTTTCAAGAACAGCGACAACCAGATACTTATAAAGCATTGGTTACTAACATTTAAAGCAGGAGTCATTTTATGGGGATCACCCCAAAAAAGTTAGGTTATAGGATGCCGGCCGAATGGGAGTTACATGCAGGATGTTGGATGGCATGGCCCTGTCGAAAAGAAACATGGGAACTCATTGGAATCGAAAAGGCAAGAGAAGCTTATGCCAAAGTGGCCCATGCTATTTCTCAATATGAACCGGTTACCTTACTGGTTTCTCCGGAAGATGAAGTTTCTGTTGCTCTCTTATGTGATGAGAGTATTCATAGAGTTTTATTGCCCATGAATGACTCTTGGACTCGAGATACAGGTCCTACGTTTCTTGTGAATGAAAAAGGAAACTTAGGAGGAGTGAATTGGCAACATAATGCGTGGGGTAAAAATTATTTGGATTACGCCCTTGATAATGCAATAGCAACAGAAATTTTAAATAGAGAAGGTGCCCCTATTTTTGATGCGCCCTTTGTCATGGAAGGAGGAGCCTTCCATGTGGATGGTGAAGGAACTATTCTCACCACGAAGGAATGTTTACTCCATGAAAATAGAAATCCTCATCTTTCTCAAGAAGAAATTGAAACCCTTCTTTGTGATTATGTGGGGGGAGAAAAAGTTATTTGGTTAGAGCGAGGATTAGTAGGAGATGAAACAAATGGTCATGTGGATGAAGTGGCGTGTTTTATCGCTCCAGGAGAAGTGTTATGTCTTATGACGGAAGATAAGAAAGATGAAAATTATTTTCTCTTAAAAGAAAATTATGAACTTCTTAACAATAGCACGGATGCAAAAGGCCGTTCCCTCATTGTGCATACTGTGGAAGCGCCTCCTCCAATTTATTTAAAAGGATCTCGGCTCGTTTTATCTTATATTAATTTTTATTTTGCCAATGGAGGGATTGTGATGCCTGCTTTTGGTGAAAAAGAATATGATGAAAAAGCGTATCGGCAATTTCAAACCTTATTTCCCTCTCGACGAATCACACAAGTTCACGCTCTCGATATATTTACAGGTGGGGGAGGGATCCATTGTATTACTCAACAGCAACCTGCAAAAAACCTTTAATTTTTTCGTAATCAAACGAGTTTTTTCATCTTTGTTATACTAAAAAAGTAGTATGAGACCTTTTTATAGTAAGAGGAGTATTATTATGGCTTCATTTTCAAAGGCATACGATGTAACCATCTTGAAGATGGAGGATCAAAGACGGGATGGATCCAATGACTTAGCCAGCGGAGCCATTATTTATGAAGAAATTATGGTTCCCTCCCAAGGACACAGTTTTGGAACTCTATCAGAGGGGCATTATGTATTGATTTCTATTCATCGAACCCATAGAAAAAATCAATGGTTGTTAAATTTAACCTTAGGAGAATCCCCCAGTTCTTGGTGGCTTTTGAATGAGGGAGAAAAAATTCAAAGTGTGAATGATTATAATCATTACTTAATCCTAGGTCCCCAAAATACAGAATTGGATATTCCCCTTATTCAAAAAGATTTGAATCTTTCACATTTCGCAAAAATATATCGAGTAGAAAGTCCTTTACGGGCGCATTCAACACTATTAAGTTATGAAGGGAATACAGGTGTTTTCTTTTGTGTGGATTCTATGGATGGAGAAGTGGAGGAACAATTGTTGCCTTTACCTCATGAAAGCACAGATATTCATTTAAGAGAATTACAGGAATATCTTGAAGGTCTTTACATGAAAGAAAAACATTTGTTTTCCCAGGGCATGCCAAAATTAATTAAGCAAATATTGGATGCTCACGATCAAGAAGAAGTGGGATTGTTAGCCGCAGAAGAAATGAAAAATGCTAGCTTATTTGAAAGTAAAAAGATTTCAAAAATTTGTACACTGCTCCAAACTCTTCAATATAAGAGCCATACGCCCGAGGAAGTGTTATCAAAATTAAAAACCATGTATTAGAATAATTGAGCAACGCCTGTATCATCTCCATGGGAGTTTTCTGTGCCCGGTGGAGATTCGTGAGCATAGGTAGTGGGCACATTATCCGCGAAGAAAGTTTCAGAGATTGCATTCTCCATATCAAGGGGTGCAAGTAATCCCGTGACAGGATCAATTTTTACAGTAATTAGCCCTGAGGGTTCAGGCAATTCTGCATTGGGTTTTTGAGCCAAAGCAACATGCATGAAGTCCATCCAAATAGGAAGTGCAGCGCGAGCCGCATATTCATGGAGGGAACGAGGATCATCAAATCCCATCCATGTCACAGCCACTAAATTCCGATTGTATCCTGAAAACCAAGCATCCTTTTGATCGTTAGTGGTTCCTGTTTTCCCTGCTAAATCCGTGCGGCTTAAATTGATGGCTGCGTGAGCCGTGCCGCGATTAATCACATCTTTCAATACAGAGGTCATCAGGTATGCCATTTGTGGAGAAATCACTGCGGGTGCTTTAGGTAAGGTTCCACACTCATCACCATCACACACGGTGGGAGGTGCTGCTTCATAAATTAATTGTCCGCGGGAATCAGTAATTCGCTGAATCAGATAAGGAGTAATGCGATAACCGCCATTTGCAAAAATAGAATAAGCCATAGCTTCTTCTAAGGGAGTGATGGTGCCTGTTCCTAAGGCGAGAGAAAGACTTTGGGGCATGCGTGACACATCAAACCCAAATTT
>Ga0233425_10004783_pt1 | contig 22229 bp, 21 predicted proteins | sample Watercolumn_Towu_2_FD_181712 | JGI IMG/M metagenome (GOLD analysis project Ga0233425, IMG submission 181712) | Freshwater microbial communities from Lake Towuti, South Sulawesi, Indonesia - Watercolumn_Towuti2014_140_MG | ecosystem: Environmental > Aquatic > Freshwater > Lake | place...
AGAAGCTCGCGGCGCCGGATGTGTTCGGCGTCCTGCTCGGCTCGCCGGTGTATATGGGCATTGTCTCTTCGCCGCTGAAATGTCTGTTCGAGCGCATGCTTGCGTTCCGGCAGGGCGGCTACCCGTTGGGCAACAAGATCGGTGGCGCCATCGCGGTCGGCGCGGGGCGCAACACCGGGGTCGAGCTGGTGCTGCAGCAGATGATCATGTTCATGCTGTCGCAGCGGATGGTCCTGGTGGGCGACGGCAAGCCGGGCGATCACTGGGGCGGCACGATGCAATCGCAGGGGGACGACCTCTCGAAAGACGAGGGCAGCCTGGCCACGGTCCGCGGCGTTGGGATGCGCGTGGCCGAGATCGCGCTGCGCATGGCGGCCTCGAAGTAGCCGTTACCGCCTTCCGAGCCGGCGATCGCCCGCGAACGCGTGCGAGCCGGCGGCCAACCGTGCCCTCCCGGGACCACAGCCCGCCGGTCCTTGGCTTCACGCTCATCGAGGCGTTGGTGGTGATCGGTATCATCGCGATTCTCGCCGCCCTGCTCCTGCCGGTCCTTTCCCGGGCCAAGGCCAAGGGCCAGGGGGGCGCGTGTCAGAACGATCTGCGGCAATTGATGGTCGCGTGGAAGCTCTACGCGGACGAGAACAGCGGCAAGCTGCCGCGCAACGCGGCCTTCAACGGCATCGAGCGTTACCGCGCCGACACCGGCGGCTGGGTGCATGGCTGGCTGGATTATAGCGGGGTGAACACGGACAACACGAACATCCTCAAACTAATCGGCACCGCCGACGGCCAGACGGCCCTGTTCGGCAAGTACATCACTGCTCCCGAAGTGTACCGGTGCCCATCCGATCCATCGACCGTGACCATCGACGGACGGGCCCATCGGCGGGCGCGCAGCCTTTCGATGAGCCAGGCGCTTGGCTCCGGCTCGACGGCCACCTGGCTGCCGCCGTCCACGTATATTGTGTTTCAAAAGGAGAGCGACATCGTGAACCCGGCGCCGGTCAATCTCCTGGTGCTGCTGGACGAGCACCCCGACACCATCAACGACGCGGGTTGGGCCTTCAAAATGCACGACCCCGATGAGCGCAGCCAAGCCAGGCTCATCGATCTCCCGGCCAGCTACCATAACGGCGCGGGGAACGTTTCGTTCGCGGATGGGCACTCGGAGATGCACCGTTGGGTGGACGCGCGCACCACGCCGAGCATCCGCTTTACCAACAACGTGCCGAATCCTCCCACCCCGAACAACCCGGATGCGGATTGGCTGGCGGCGCGCGTTTCGAGCCGGAAGGACGGGACCAAACCTTGGTGGTGACCGGGAAGCTCAGGGCGACCGGAGGCGAAAAACGCGCCGGCGCGCGGCAAGGGTATCGCTGATCTCGACGGAGGTGTCGGCGGATGGCGGAGGGACATTGGTAAGGGTGAGCCACTGCGCCGGGGCGAGTTCATCCGTGAATTCAACCGTGCAGCCCTGGCCCGCCGGGGCGGTGAATTGGAAATGGAACCGGTTGGTAACGACGCGCGCGCTCTCGAGGCGGAGCGTGGGAGCGGAGGCGTATTCGACGAGCAGCAGAGGGGCGTTGTCGGGGTCCTCGCGGGAGGCGAATCGGCGAGCCGTCTTGGGCGAGGGCTCGGACTGACTGAGGAACATCCACCCGAAGTTCCGGGCCGGCGTGTCAAGCCAAAGCTGAGCGTCGGCGATCAACGCCGGTGTCGGGCCAAACTGGTACCCCCCTTTGCCGGCGACCAACGCTGTGGCGCTGGCGGCGGCTTGGAAATCGTCCCCGGCGGCGCCGCCCGGCGCGGTCCAGAGTTGGTCCGGGGCGAAGCGCGCGTTCCATGTGACTTCGCCCGGGTCGGCGGGGAAACCGCGGTCGCCGAGCTTGTCGCCTTCGGCCCAAGGCAGCAGGAGCCGATGCAGCGCGAACACCGAGTTGATGGGGCCGCCGCCGCCCGTGTTGCCCGGGACGCCGACGACCTTGAGCGTGAGAATGACATTCGTGATGCGTGCCCCGGCCGGGACCCCGGCGGCGAGATCGAACCGAAAGAGACCGCGGTTACGCGTGCGGTCCGCCTGGCTGCCGGTGGTGCCGGCGGCCACGTGGGTCCAGCCCCCCATGTTGTCGTTGGGCGCGCTCTCGAAGAGGGTCGCATCGGCCACGGGCCTGAGCGTGACTCGGTCGGCGCGCGCGGCCGCCGGCCATGCGGCGACGCAGAAGGCCGTCAGCAGCGGTAGAAGAGTTCGGCGAGTTGGATGCATGGGGCAGAGCTTTGCACGCCTTAAGGCACTCTAACGCGGCTTAGCCGGGCAGGCGAATGATATCGAACGGTCTGGGGATCAGGTCCGCCAAAGATGGTCAAGCGCGAGGCAAAGGGCCAATGCCCGCGCGGCGTTGTGGGCCTTCCGCTTGGAAGGCTTCATGAAACTGGACGGTGCCCCGCGGATAGCGCCCGTCGAAGGACAGGGCAAAGAAAACCTCCGGCCGCAGCCCCTCATACACGAGGCTTGGGACGTTCTTGAACCCGAACCTCGGGTAGTACTCCGGATGTCCCACCAGGCAACAGCCGCGAGCATTCAGAGCCCTGAGTCTGACCAGCCCTTCCCGGATCAGCGCTTTTCCGGCGCCTTGTCGCTGGCAGGCCGGCAACACCGAGACGGGTCCAAGGCCGTACCAGCCCCGAGTGCCGTCTGAAATGTTCACGGGAGAGAAAGCAACGTGACCGATGATACGGCCCTCGAGTTCCGCGACGAGCGAGATCGCCAAGGCGTTGGCGGCGCGCAGCGCCTCGATGATGAGCTGCTCCGTGTGGTGGCTAAGCTCGAAGCACTGAAACGCAGCGACGGTCACCTCGCTGATGGCTCTCGCATCGGCAGGGGTCTCGTTCCTGATCTGGATCTTCAGGTTCATGTTGCGTTGTCTTCCTCCCGTTGTACTGGCCGACACATTCGAGAAGCAAGTTGGATACGCGAGCAAGGGAGGCAATACAAACAACACGGGCCGAGGGCTCTTGGCCCCCGGCCCGAGTGCGGTTGAACGGCCGTAGTGCGGCCGCGCAGGAATCGGACGGTTAATCAGTTCACGCCGCGCCCACCTCGATCTGCCTGGGCTTGGCCTCCTCGGTCTTGGGCAGCGTGATCGTCAGCACGCCGTCGCCGTAAGCAGCCTTGACGGCGTCGGTCCTGACCGGTTTCGGCAGCGCGATACTGCGTTGGAAGCGGCCATAGAACCGCTCCGTCCGATAGGCGCCTTCGGTTTCGGACTGCGTCTGGCGCTTGCGCTCGCCCGTGACGCTCAGGACGCCATCGTGGATCGAGACCTCGATGTCCTCTTTCTTGAGTCCCGGCAACTCGACGGCCGCCACCAGGTTCTCTTTGTCCTCGCGCAGGTCGAGCGACGGGGTCCAACCGCTGAAGGTCTCACTAGCGTAAGCCAGCGGGCCGAAGGGCTCCTCGAAGAATCGATTCAGCACCTCGTTCAGGTTGCTCAGTCGGCCGAACGGCGATGTTCCGCAGACGTCGGGTCGTTGAAGTCTCAACAGTGTCATGGTTTTGCCTTTCTGGTTCGTTGTTATCGTTTGTTATTCAACTGCTGCCGTTCAATAGAGCTTCGAGAATGCCAATCAGATAATGGAACCATATTGACTCATAACACATTTTGGATTAGACACTTACGATACGAGTCTCCTTGATAACGGCAAAAGGTATCGGGTCATATTGTCTCACTTGTCATTTTACATGGCGTTTAATTTGTGACAATATGACTCATAACTGAGCCGGGTATCCTCGTGTTTCCGGTGGCGCCCACCAGCAGGTGCCGGAACAACCGGTCCACGAGCCAGCGCTCGCGGGCGCCGGGCGCGGGCGTGCCGCCCGGGACGCCGCCTTCGGTCCGGCCGAGCCGGCGCTCGAGCTCGCGGAAGGCCACGTTCAACTCGTAGAGCGAGTCGTTGCGAGCTTCGTCAACGCGCGGGCTCTGGCTGGTGGGGCCGATGAACAGGCTGCTGAACAGGAACGAGAGCGAGGGATGATGCCGCCAGTAGGTGAGGAGCGAGCGCAGCAGATCGGGGCGGCGCAGGAGGGGCGAATCGGCCGGGGTGGCGCCGCCGATGACGATGTGGTTGCCGCCGCCGGTGCCGGTGTGCCGGCCATCCAGCATGAACTTCTCCGGGCGTGGCGGCCAGCGGGATGTGGCCCTCGCCGGCGAGCAAGCCGCTGGTGGGATCGAGGCCGATCCAGCCGGCGCCGGGCAGGTACACCTCGCACCAGGCGTGCAAGTCGGTGAAATCCGCCGCCGGGCCGCTGGGTCCGTCGAGCGATTTGACATCGGCGGCGAGCTGGATCAGGCAGCCGCTCACGAAGCGGGCGGCCAGCCCCAGGTGCCGGAGCAGTTGGCACAGCAGCCAGGCCGAGTCCCGGCACGCGCCGCTGCCCAATTGGAGCGTTTCTTCGGGCGATTGCACGCCCGGTTCCAGCCGGATCAGATAGCGGAGGTCGCGCCAGAGCCGCTGGTTGATCTGCACGAGCGCATCGATCGTGCGCGGACGCGGATCGCCGGCCGCCGGGGTCGCACGTCGTAGCCGGCAAAGTTCATAGGCACACCAATGCGCGCGGCCAAACACCCGCGTGGGCCGCCGCGAACACGAAGCCAAAGCAAAGAAGGTGCCATCAGCCGCGCCCGCGAGCGGTTTGCGCTCGCCAAGCGCGAAGAAGCGCACGTTCCCGAGCGGTTGGGGGCGAACGCGGTCCCGGGGGCGCGTGGCGCGCCCCGCGGGATCGGAAATACCGGTGTCGCGCCCTTGCGAGCGTGCGCAAAAAGTGGCAGTGGTTCCCCGAGCGCTTGGCATTATTTGGCAGAGTGTAGCCAGGAATTGGCGAAGCGGGCGGAACACGTTGATTTTGCCGCCTCCCGGGCTCAGGCTGCGGGAGCGGCGATGCATGAAGTGTCGATCATGGAAGAAGCGGTGCGCATGGCGATCGAAGCGGCGCGGGCCGCCGGCGCGCAGCGCGTGACCGGGCTGCGGCTGCGCGTGGGAAGCTTGAGCGGGGCGGTGGCGGAAGCGATGCGCTTCGCGTGGGACGCGGTGCGCCGCGATACGATGGCTGAAGGCGCGTGGCTCGAGATCGAGACCGTGCCCGCGGCCTGCTGGTGCGCCACCTGCCAGAGTGAGTTCGCATGCGAGGATTTCCCCGACGAATGCCCGCGCTGCCACACCCCCAGCGACGACGTGCGCCGCGGGCGCGACCTGCACATCGCGGAGGTCGAGGTGAATTGATGCTGGATTTAATTTATGTGCAAAGAATGCGGATGCGGATTGAGCGGCGCCGGGGTAACGATCGGCGGACCCGCGGTCGAGCCGGACCACGGGCACAGCCACGATCACGGAGGCCATCACGGGGCGGACCACGGCCATGATCACTCGATCGGCGGCCGGGTGATCTCACTCGAGCGCTCGCTCCTCGAGAAGAACGACCGGCTGGCCGAGCGCAACCGCGGATTCTTCCGCGCCAAACGCCTGTTGGCGCTGAACGTGGTGTCGTCGCCCGGTTCGGGCAAGACGACCCTTATCAAAGAGACCGCGGGGATGCTGGCGGGACGGCTGCGGGCGGGGGTAATCGTGGGGGACCTGGCCACGGACAACGACGCGGCGCAGTTGCGCGCCGCGGGCGTGCCCGTCGTGCAGATCACCACGGGCACCCTCTGCCATCTGGATGCCGAAATGGTCTCGAAGGCGGCCGCGCAACTCGACCTGGACCGGCTCGAGGTATTGATCATCGAGAATGTGGGCAACCTGGTGTGCCCGGCCGATTTCGACCTGGGCGAAGACTTGCGCGTCGTGCTGCTTTCCGTCACCGAGGGCGAGGACAAACCGCTGAAGTACCCGCCCCTGTTTCACTCGGCCAGCGTGGCCGTGGTCACCAAGGGGGACCTGGCGGTGGCGGCCGGCTTCCAGCGCGAGCAAGCGCTGGCGAATCTCCACCGCATCAGCCATCACGCGCGCATCTTCGAGCTGTCGGCCAAGACCGGTGATGGCATGGCCAGGTGGGTCGAGTTCCTCGTCGAGCAACACCGGCAGGTTTCAGCCAGGTAGAACGCCGGACGAGAACAAGGAACAAGGCTCGCCGACCATGCCCGCGCGACCCCGCGGTCCGGCAGGAGTTGCACGCCTGCTTGGGGGGTATCCTGCGCCGAACGCTCCGCCTCATTCAACGGTTTTCGCCCACCCCCCAAGCGCCCGAGGCGGTTCAGCCCGGCACTTTTCTGTAACCAAATCGCCACACGGTTGTCACATTACGGCATGACGTGTGACTCCCCAGAGGGCCGCCGCTGTACGCGTGGCGGTTCGCCTACTCCGGCGCTCGCAGCAGGCTGCGGGCTGGTTCTCCTGGCGGCTTTCGCCGGGCTTTTCCCGGGCGAAGCGCAAGCCGCCTTGCGACCTGTCCCCAAGACGCCGGCCGAGCTCTTCGACCTCACGAACGTGTGGACCATCCACCTCCACTTCACGCAGAAAGAATGGGAGGCAATGGAGCCGGAAGGCGGCGGCGGATTTGGTTTTGGCGGGCCGCGCGGTCCGCGGGGGCCGGGTGGGTTCGGCGGGCCGGGTGGCTTCGGCCCGGCGATGTTCATTGCTCCAGCCTTCCTCCAGCAGGGCGATCAGGACAAGGATGGCAAACTCTCGAAGGCCGAGTTCGAAGCGCTCGGCGAAAAGTGGTTCAAGCAGTGGGACAAGGACAAACGCGGCAAGCTCAACGAGGAGCAATTGCGCGCCGGGCTCGACCGCTCGTTCGCCCCGCCGGACTTCGGCCGGGGCGGTGCGGGCGGGCGCGGGTTCGCGCCGAACCTGCAGGGCGCGGAAGGCAAACGCAACGGACTGGCCTCGGCGATGGGCATCGAGTTCAAACAGGTGCACGCCGACCTCGAGTTCGAGGGCCAGGCCTTCCCGGACGTGGCCGTGCGCTACAAGGGCAATGGCACGTTCCTCCAGTCGCGCGCCTCCCTGAAACGCTCGCTCAAGATATCGCTGAACAAATTTGTCAAGGGACAAAAACTGGCGGGAGTGGTCACGCTCAACCTCCACAACTGCGTGACCGATGCCAGTTGGATGAACGAGGTACTCTCGCACCGGCTCTTCCGCGACGCCGGCGTGCCCGCTTCCCGCACCGGTTACGCGCGGGTGTTTGTAACGGTTCCCGGCACGCACGACCGGACGTACTTCGGCCTCTATTCGCTGGTCGAAAACGTGGACAGTTGTTTCGCGCGCGAACATCTCAGCCCCGGGAAAGGCGCGATTTTCAAACCGGTGACCACCTCCTTGTTCGCCGACCTGGGCGGCGATTGGGCGCGCTACAAACAGAGCTACGATCCCAAGCGCGAGGTTTCCCCCGAGGAGACCGCGCGGGTCATCGCGTTTGCCCGCCTGGTGACCGAGGCGTCCGATGCCGATTTCGCGGCGCAGGTTCGAGACTTCCTGGACCTCGATGAGTTCGCGCGGTTCATGGCCGTCACCGTCTGGCTCTCGACCTTGGACAGCATCCTCAACATCGGGCAGAACTTCTACGTGTACCTCGACCCTGGGACGCGGCGATTTCAGTTCATGCCGTGGGACCTCGATCACTCGTTTGGACAGTTCCCCTTGGCTGCCACTCAGGAAATTCGTGAGACCCTGAGCCTCGAGAAGCCCTGGCGGGGCGAGAACCGCTTTATCGAGCGGGTGTTTGGCGTGCCCGCGTTCAAGGAACTTTACCTGGCAAGGCTGCGCGAGTTCAGTCAGACGCTCTTCAAGCCCGAGCGTTTCGCCGCGCAAGTGGATGAGCTGGCCGCAGCCATTCGACCGGCCATCGTCGAGGAATCGGAGTTGAAGCTCGGACGATTCGACAAGGTCGTGCAGGGCGAGCCGGTCGAGCCTGCGGGTTTCGGCGGTCCGCCGGGCGGGATGCGCCGCGGCGGGGGCGGGCCGGGGTTCGGGGGGCCCGGCCGGTTCATGTCCCCGGTTAAACCGATCAAGACTTTCGTCAAGGCACGTGCCGCGTCGGTCAATGAGCAACTGGCGGGAACTTCGAAGGGGCAGACGCAGGACAGCTTCGGCTTCGGGTTTGGTGGCGGCGGGCGCGGTGGCCCTGGTGGTCCCGGCGGGTTCGGGCCGGGGATGTTCCTCGCGCGTCCGTTCAAAGACGCGCTGGACGCGAACAAGGACGGCGAGGTGACCCAGGAGGAATTCGGCGACGGAGTGAAGAAATGGTTTCAGAGTTGGAACAAGGACCAGTCCGGTGTGCTGACCGAGGACCAGTTGCGAGCCGGCATCGATCGCGATCTCTCCCCATTCCGTGGCGGGCCACCCGGCGGCCCTGGCTTCGGCCCGCCCGGTGGAGGTCCGGGGTTCGGTCCCGGGCCGCCGGACGGACCGCGGCCCGAGTAGCCGGGAGGGCGGATCGCCAGCAAGGGCGCAGCGTCGCGCCTGCGTTCCATCCCGTCTCCCGTCTCCCGCTCTCCCGCCGGATGAACTCGCCAACCGCGGGCGCGTCGCCTAGCTTGCGCCCGTGCGCGTGTTGATTGCTGGTTGTGGCTACGTGGGGCGGCCTCTCGGCGCCGAGCTGGCTCGGCAAGGCCACTCCGTGGTCGGCCTGCGGCGCGGCGCCGCCGAGGATGAGCAACTGAAAGCAGCGGGCATCCAACCGTTTGCGGCCGATATCGCCGTGGCCGCCGACCTCGACGCGCTTCAGCTTCCGTTCGACTGGGTGGTTTATTGCGTCGCGTCCAGCCGCGGCGGCGTGGAGGACTACCGCCGCGCGTATCTCGAAGGTCCCCGCAACCTGGTGATGCGGCTGCGCGCCGCGCCTCCGGCGAAGTTCGTGTATCTGAGCAGCACGGGCGTGTACGGCCAAACCGGCGGAGAAACCATCTCCGAGGCAAGCGCCACCGAACCGGCCACGGCGACCGGCCAGGTCCTTGTTGAGGCCGAGCGCGGTCTGCTGGCGAGAGGGCGGGAGTGCGGTTTGCCTGTCGTGATCCTGCGGTTGGCGGGCATTTATGGCCCGGAGCGGGGCTACTGGCTGAAGCAGGTGCTCGCCGGCGAGGCGCGCATCGAGGGGGACGGCAGCCGCATCCTGAACATGGTCCACCGCGATGATGTAATCGGGGTCAGCATCGCCGCCCTCGAACGCGGGCGTGCCGGGGAGGCGTACAACGTCGTGGACGATGAACCGGTCCGCCAGGCCGGCTTGCTGGGCTGGCTCTCGGCGCGCCTGGGGCGTCCGCTGCCGCCCTGCGTGGCGGGGGACGAGGTGGCGGCGCGCAAGCGCGGGGTTACGAGCAAGCGAGTGCTCAACAGAAAAGTCAAGGAAGAACTGCAGTACGCCTTCCGCTACCCAACGTTCCGGGAAGGTTATGCGGCGTTGGGGTCGGCGGTAGAATGAAGCGCGTCCTAAAAGCGCCAGCCGATCGACCCATAGACTTGCCAGTTTCCTCCGAAGGCCGCGTAGCCGAGGGCGGTCTTGGCGCCCAGGGTGATCGTGCCCGACTTGCCCAACGCGGACACCAACTCGCCCCCGACGTCGTGCCAGTCCTTGCCCGCGAAGCCCGGGGCGTCGAAGTCGCGAAAGTAGGTGTGGTACCCGTTCAGGACCATCTCTGGTTTGAGATAAACGCCGAGGTTCACAGCCGCGGCGCCCACCCAGGTATCAAGGCCGAACCTGGGCGCCACGCGGTCCGCCAGCACGCCACCCGACAAGACGTAGGTATCACTCAACCGATGCGTATAGGCCACGAAAGCGCCCCCGACCCAGGTATGGTCGGCGGGAAAATCACCCTCGTGCCCCAGGTAGTTCCCATGCGCTCCGACCGAGAGGCCGCGCCACACGTTGTAACGGAGGCTCACGTCGCCCCCGTAGGTGTTCTGGTCGTGCCCGCGCGCGACCTGGTGGAAGACGGGGACGGTGGCCTGGACGCGGAAGCGGTCGCCCACCGCCTCATTGATGGCCAGGCCATAGCTCTCGAGGTCCTCGCCATAGCCCTTGAGCCGGGCAGTGCTGTAGAAGGCATCCACGCCCGCCGTGGTCTTAAGCCCGAACAAGCCGATGTGGCTGGTGGGCTGCCCGGGTCTGGCGCCGCGTCCGAGCTCGGGAACCGCAAGCGTCAACACCGAGTTCCGCAACGTCTGGTGCATCATCTGGACCGGCGGGGCCACCGGTCCCGCGGTCGAGGACGCATACGCGGCCAGGCGCAGCAGGTTGATGTCTCGCCCGGACGCCCCGTAGCTCTCGACACTGGCGCCCGCGGCCCGGAGGGCCGTTTGCAGCGCGTCGTAGTAGCTGCGCTGCGCGGACGGTTTCTTCAACGGGTCGAGCGCATGTTCGACGGCGTCCGCCGCCACCGGGGCGAGCCGCGGCGCAGCGGTCTTGAAGAGGGCGGCCCGCGCCGCGACCTGGGGCAAGCCGCGGAGGTTGAGATAATCGCGCACGTCGGTGCCCACGATGCTTGCCCAGTCCGGCTCCGCATGCGTGGCGTAGTATGTGCGGAAGGCGCTGTTGAGCGCATCGGGCCGCAGACTCTGGCCCCCGAGCACGAACGTCTCGAAGTTCCCAAACAGGCTTCGCAAGTCTTCCGTCTGCCCCCACGCGCCGACGCTGATGCAGGACCAGGCGAGCGCCGCAAGCACCACTCGGAAACGACCGCGTGTGTGGGCCATCATAGCGTCAAACCGTCTTCGTGCTGGCCGAGCCCCATCTTGTCCGCGCGTTTCTCCCAGAGGTAGCGGTGGATGGCCTGGGCGGCTTTGCGCGCGTCGCGCACGGCGTGCACGACCAGGCTCGGGCCGCGCACGAGGTCGCCCCCGGCGAAAACGCCCGACACGTTGGTCATTTGGTTGGCGTCGGTGATGACGCCGCCCCAGGAATGGGTGGCGATGCGGCCCAAGTCGCTTTCGGCGGGGAAGGGCACGGGATCGAAACCGTAGGCCACGAGCACAACATCGGCCGGCACCTCGTATTCGGAGCCCGGCACCCGTTTGGGCGAGCGCCGCCCGCTGGCATCGGGCGCGCCCAGTTCCATCCGCACACACCGGACAGCGCGGACCTTGCCCTCGGCGTCGCCGAGCAGTTCGACCGGGGCGGTTAGGAAGACAAATTCCGCGCCCTCCTCGAGCGCGTTTTCGAATTCCTTGCGCAGGCCGGGCATGTTCGCCCGGTCGCGGCGGTAGAGGCAGGAGGCCGCGCTGGCGCCGCAGCGAATGGCGGTGCGGAGGCAATCCATGGCGGTGTCGCCTCCGCCGAGCACGACCACGCGCCGGCCGCGCACCTCGAGTTCGGGCACGTCCAGCAGGCCGGGTGGCAACTCGCCGTTTTTCTGGATCAGGAACGGAAGCGCCTGCATGACCTGCCCGAGCTCCGCCCCCGGCACGTCCAGCGGCTTGGCCTTCTGGGCGCCGAAGCCGAGGAACACCGCGTCGAAGCCTGTCTGCAATTCGGCCAGCGTCAAGTCCTGCCCGATGGTCATGCCGAGACGGAAAGCCACGCCGCGTTTCTTGAGCAGTTCGACGCGCCGTTGCACCACCGAATGTTCGAGCTTGAAGGCGGGAATCCCGTTGACCAACAAGCCGCCCGGCACGACCTGTGACTCGAAGATGGTGACCGCGTAGCCGCGGCGCGCCAATTCGTCGGCGCAGCTCAGACCGGCCGGACCCGAACCGAGGACCGCCACACGCAGGCCATTCGGCGGCGCTGGACAAGCTTCCACACCGCCGTGGGCGAACGCGTATTCGTTGATGAACTGCTCGATCGCGCCAATCGAGACCGGCTCGGCTCGTCCGTTCAGGATGCACGCCCCTTCGCAGAGCGTATCCTGCGGGCAGATGCGCGAGCAGATTTCCGGCATGTTGCTGGTCGAACGCGACATCGCGGCCGCCTCGAGAAACTGGCCCTCGGCGGTGAGCAGCATCCATTCGGGAATCCGGTTGGCGAGCGGGCAGCCCTTGACGCACAAAGCCTCGGGGCATTGGATGCACCGCCGCGCTTGTTCCATGGCCGTGGCCTCGTCGTACGAGCCATAGACCTCGAGGAAATCGGCCACCCGCTCGGTGGCCGAGCGCTTGGGCGGCAGGGACGGCGGGACCTCGAACCAGGCGTGTCTGGCTTGCCGCTCGGAGTGGCTGTGGTCGCTCATACCATCGCAATGCAACCGGCTGACCCGACCGCGGCCGCCCCGCCGTGCCGGAACCCCGGCGCAACGGCCTTGCGCAGCGTCCGCACCAACGGACCCCGATCCCGCCGACTCTGGCGGCTACACATGCCAGGGGAGGCAGGCATGGGGGAAGTGTCGCTCGCCTCGCAGGCTTGTCAAGGCGGTTACCGGAACGAATGATCCAGTGTGATGCATTAGCTGGATCAATCCTGAACGAACCCCGGTGAGAACTGGCGCATCCGCAGGCCCGGCTGTTCAGAACACCTGGGGCACGCCTTCCTCCAGCACCCGAAGCTGCGGCAGCAGCCCCTCGGCCGAGGCCAATTGGTACAAGCGCCGCGGGGGTTCGTCCATGTCCTCGAAGGAGAGCTTGAAGGTGCCGTAGTGCATGGGCACGAGCCACTGGGCGCGCAGATCACGGAACGCTCTGAGGGCCTCCTCGGGGCCCATGTGCACGGCGCGGAAGGCCTCGGGTTGATAAGCGCCGATGGGCAGGAGGGCGATGTCGGGGCGTTGCCGCCGCCCGATCGCTTTGAAGCCGTCGAAATACGCGCTGTCGCCTGCGTGGTAGATCCGGCGTCCCTGGTGGGCGAGCACAAATCCCCCATAGCCCCGGTGATGATCGCTCAGCACGCGGGCACCCCAATGCCGCGACGGCGTCAGCGTGACACTCCAATCGCCGCGCACGAAGCTTTCCCACCATTCCAACTCGATGATCCGGTCGAAGCCCAAGCCGCGGGCCAGGTCTCCGACACCCCAAGGCACGATGGCAATGCGTGGTGAGGAGAGCCTCCGCAAAGTCGGCTTGTGGAAGTGATCGAAGTGAGCGTGCGTGAGGAGCACCAGGTCGGCGGGCGGCAGGTCCTTGATCTTAAGCCCGGCGCGTTTCACCCGCTTGAGCACGAACAGCCAGTTGGCGAAATTCGGATCGATCAGCACGTTCAGGTCGGTGAACTGAATCAGGAACGAGGCGTGGCCGATCCAGGTGATGGCCACCTGTCCCTCGCTGAGCCTGGGGAACACCGGCTTGCGATGCTGCCCGCGGCGCCTGGTCAGAAAGGCTTTCCACACCATTTCCCGGAAGAAGGTTCGCGGGTTGAAGGCGCGCGTGGGAGTGAGGTCCTTGAAGGACCGCGGCAGGCGCCGGCGCGGCCGGCCCGCGGGAAGTGGATGATGCGGATCAGGTTGCGTCATAACGGCGCGAACACGCCTCTCCTCATACCCCCACGTTGAATAAAAAACAACCCCTGAAGTCCAATCCGGCAAATGCAGTTCTAACGAAAGGCAACAACATGAAAACGCCGATAATCGTCCTGACTGCGCTGGCCGTCGCCGGCGCCAGCCTCAAGCCCGCCACCGCGGGCGACCGCGAGTGGGCGACCGCAGGCAAGATTTTGACCGGAGTCGTGGCCGCGTCCGTGCTCGCCAAAGCCATCAACCCGCCCGAATACACCGTCACCACCTATTACCCTTCCGCCACGGTCATCACCCCCGCGCCGGTTTGCGTACAACCGACGGTTGTGACGGTTGTGCCCGCCCCCGTGGTGGTCGCGGCGCAGCCGCCCGCCACGCTGTTTGTCCAGCCGGCGCCGGTCATCGTGCGGACGACCCCGGTGTACGTGGCCCCGACCACCGCGTGCGTGCAACCGGTGACCGTGGTGATGGCGCCGCCTCCCACCGTCCGCTACAGTTTCGGCTTCGTGCATCGGCACAGCCCTCACTGGCGTTCCCACACGATGGTTCGCTGGTAACGGTTTCGAGGAACCGAAGCCCTGCCCGCCGGCTGCAAGGCCGGCGGGCTTTTTTCGCCGCGGCTCAGCCGCCGTACTTGCGCAGGAGCAGCCGAAGCGCCGTGCGCGTGCGCGCCGGCCATCGTTTGCGATCCGTAAGGATGGCGTTCTCGAGCGCCCGGTGGCAGGAGCAGCCGGGTTCGCGCGGGATGCGCGGCAGTGCGGCCGTCAGGATGGCTCTGGCCTGCGCCGCGTTGCGGTGGAGGTTGGCGACCACCATCTCGACGGAGACAGCCGCCTCGTCGTCTTTCCAGCAATCATAGTCGGTCACCATCGCCATGGTGGCGTAGGCGATCTCGGCTTCGCGCGCGCACCTGGCCTCGCCGAGGTTCGTCATCCCGATGACGTCGTAGCCGAGCCGCTGATGGGTGAGCGACTCGGCGCGGGTGCTGAAGGCTGGTCCTTCCATGTTCACGTAAGCGCCGCCGTCGTGCACGCGCGCGCCCACCTCGCGCCCCGCCGCCAGCAGGCACCCGCGTAGTTCCTCGCAAACCGGGTGCGCGAAACTGATGTGCGCCACAATGCCGCGCCCGAAGAACGTGTGGGCAGCCGATTGCTTGGTGCGATCGACGAACTGATCGACCAGCACGATGTCGCAAGGGCGGTAATCCGCCTGCAACGATCCCACAGCGCTGACGCTGATTACCCAGGCCACTCCGAGTTGTTTGAGGGCGTGGACGTTCGCTCGATGGTTCAGTTCACTCGGCAGGAGCCGATGGCCTCGTCCATGCCGTGGCAAGAACACCACCGGCCGGCCCGCCAGCGAACCGCACAACAGTTGGTCCGACGGCGCGCCGAACGGTGTGCGCACCGTGACCCACTTTTGGCGCTCGAGGCCCTCCATCGCGTAGAGGCCGCTGCCGCCGATGATTCCGACCGAAGGAGTCTTCATGCTGTCAGTTCAGTCCTGTGCCGCCACCGCCGCGCCCGGGCCGCGGGCATCGGCCGAGATGATACGGGTGCCGCGGTGGCGCTCGCAAACCTTTCCCGCGCCTGCTCCCCGCCACCCCTCGTTCGGTCTCCTTCACACTCTAAGATTCCGATCCGCGGCCCCGAACGCAAATTGGCCAGGAGCGGGAACCAAACCGCCGCCTGCGCCTCTTATGGGCGGGAAACGCTCCGTGGGTGACGTTGGGGTTTGGTCTGCGGCGCGGACCGGCCGGAGCCGCCAGACGCGTGTCGTTGAGTGACGGCAGTGTCTTGCAACGCTGGCGCTCTTTCCTTTGTGGCCGGTCCGCCCGCTTGCCCAACGTCGCCAAGGGCGGCCTCGGGCCCGTTTGTAGTGCAGGCTTTGGCCTGGCCACGAGCTTTTAGTGCGGGGCTTTAGCCTGTCGGCGGTTCCGGCTACGGCGCCTTCCGGCGTCGCTTCTTGGGAGGCGGTGGATTGGGATCCGACGGCGGAGCCGCGGTGCCGGGAAGTTCTTCCGGGGCCAACAGCAGGTAGCGGCCGCAACTGTCGCACAGGCCGATGTCGTCTGCCCGGAACAGCATCGCATGAACCCCCGACGCCAGGCGCATCTGGCAGCCCGTACACACCCCGTGGCGCACCAGCGCCACACCTTTCTTGTCCCGCGCCCGCAGCCGATCGTAGTGGGCCAGAATCTGCTCCGGAATGCTCTTGCGCAACGTCTCGATCGATTGCTGGGCTTCCGGAGTCCCGGCTTTCGGTCCCATTTCCAGTTCCTGAACCTCGAATAACTGCTGAATATGTGTCATCGTTCGAAACGGGCTTTTGGTCCGTTTCAAACGCCATTGTCGCGGGCGTCGTGCAAGAACACCAGCGAAATCATGGACTGCATCCGGTTCATCAGATTTGCTGCTTGCGCGGATAATGAATGGACGTCCCACGGCGGCTCTGCTAATTGAAGAGCGACCGTCGCACCATACTCTGGCCACCGTGTCATCGCCCGCACAGAGTTCATCCGCCAACGTCCCGGCCGCGCGCGGTTGGCGCACGCTCGCTTGGGCCCTTGGGCTGCCCTTGGCCTATTACCTCGCCGCCCGCTTCGGCCTGAGGCTGGTGATGGGCAAGGAGTGGACACCCCTGGTGTGGCTGCCCGCGGGACTGTTGCTGGGCGCACTGCTCCACACCGGCCCGCGGCAGTGGGGCAAGCTGCTGGCGGTGGTGTTCGTGGCCGACGTTCTGGCGCATTACCACTCTGGCAGGGGTGGGTGGGCATCGCTGGCGGCGGCGCTCGCGCACTCCGGCGAGGGGATTCTGGGCGCCGCGCTGCTGCGCCGGGTGCTGGCCGATCGTTTCACGCTGGACCGCTTGCCGGGCGTCCTGGCTTTGATGTTGCTGCCGGGTCTGACCAGCACCGCCCTCGGCGCGACCCTTGGCGCCGCGCTGGACGTTGCCACCGGAGCCAAGGCCGGCTTCTGGCCGCATTGGCTGGTGCGTTGGGGCGCCACCACGGTGGGGATCGTGATCATGACCCCGTTGGTGCTGACAGCGCCTGGGATGCGCGCGTGGCTCAGACGGACCTCCCCAGGACGCGTGGCCGAGGGAGCAGTGCTGCTCCTGGTCGTGGCCGGCTCGAGCCTGATCATCTTTCAAGTCGAGCGCCCGGAAGACGCCGTCGTGGTGCCTTCGCTCATGTTGCCGTTCCTGGAGTTGATCTGGGCGGGCCTCCGGTTCGGGGCGCGCGGGGTGGCGGGCGTGTACGTGGTGTTGGGACCGCTGGCCGTCTGGCACACCGCGCACGGGCTCGGCGCGATGAGCGTGGTGGGGAATACCCCACTCGAGGTCGCGCTCCTGATGCAACTCTACCTCGCGGTCGCGGGGCTGCCCTCACTGGTGTTCGCCGCTTCACTCGCCGAGCGCCGGGCTCTGCTCGAGGCGCTCCAGGCCGAGGAGGAACGCTTTCGCCAACTGGCAGAGAACATTCGCGACGTGTTCTGGCTCATGGAATGGCCCGGAAAACGAGTGCTCTATGCCAGCCCGGCGTTCGAGACCATCTGGGGCTTGCCATGCGCGCGACTCTACGATGACCCGTTCGCATGGTCGCGGGCGATTCCGGAAGCCGAGCGCCAGAGGGTCGAGCAGACCTTCGTCGAGACTGCCGGCGAGCGGAACTGGGAGGCCGAATACCAGATCGTGCGGCCAGACGGCGCCGTGCGGTGGATTCGCGATCAAGGCTATCCCATTCGCAACACCAACGGCGAGGTTTACCGCGTGGCTGGCATCGCCGAGGACATCACGGAGCGGAAACGCGCCGAGCAAGTGCGGTTGGGCCTGGAGGCCCGGTTGCTCCAGGCCCAGAAACTCGAAGCCGTGGGACAACTGGCGGGGGGCGTGGCCCACGACTTCAACAATCTCCTCACCATCATCATGGGCCACGCCTCGCTGCTCCAGCAGCCCAGCGGCTCGGCCGAAGACCGCCGGGCATCTTCGGCTGAAATCCTTGCCGCCTCGGACCGGGCGGTGAACCTGACCCGGCAGTTGCTGGCGTTCAGCCGCCGGCAGGTCATGCAACCGCGGCCGCTCGACTTGAATGAAGTCGTCGCCAGCATCACCCGCATGCTCCAGCGCCTGATCGGCGAGCACATCGCCCTTCAGGCCGAGTTCGCCCCGGGCGGCGCCATGATCCAGGCTGACCCCGGGATGATGGAGCAGGTCATCATGAACCTCGCCGTCAACGCGCGCGACGCGATGCCCAAAGGCGGCCGGCTTGGCATCTGTACGACCGTGCTCGAGGTGGATCCTGCGAGTCTGCGCGTTCCACCACGGGTCAAACCCGGCTCTTACGTGCGACTGACCCTCAGCGATACCGGCTCCGGCATCCCGCCCGACCAACTGCCCCACATCTTCGAACCCTTCTTCACCACCAAGGACGTGGGTAAAGGGACCGGGCTGGGGTTGGCCACCGTCTTCGGTATCGTGGACCAGCACAACGGCTGGATCGACGTCGAAAGCCAGGTCGGGCTCGGCACCAGTTTTCATGTCTTCATCCCACACCTCACCGACATCGTCCCGGCGCCCGCCACGCCCGCGGCGGAGCCACCCGCTGGCCGGGGCACCGAAACCGTCCTCCTGGTCGAGGACGAAGCGCCCGTGCGCGCCCTGGCCCGGCGCATGCTCGAGCAGCGGGGTTACCGGGTCCATGAGGCTGCCGATGGCCGCCAAGCCCTCGAGGTCTGGGCCGCGCACGGGGAGGCCATCGACCTGCTTTTGACGGACCTCGTCATGCCCGGGGGCCTCACTGGGTATGAGCTGGCCGAGCGCCTCCGCGCGCGCCAGCCTGACCTCAAAGTGCTCTGCGCCAGCGGCTACAGCGAGGAGATTCTCGGCAAGGTCTCGATCGCAGGTCTGCGCTTCAACTTCCTCCCCAAGCCCTATGACGAAGTCAAACTGGCGCGCGCCGTGCGCGATTGTCTGGACGCTGATTAACCCGTCCCGCCGCCCAAACCGCCTCGGGCGGCGCCGCTGACATGCGCGCCGACCCTCCGGACTCGGACGCAGGTCCACCCGTCCAACTGCCCATCGACGGCGTGCTCGACCTGCACACGTTCGATCCCCGGCAGGTGAAAGAACTGGTCGCCGATTACCTCGAGGCCTGCCAGGCTGCCGGTCGGCTCGAGGTCCGCATTGTCCACGGCAAAGGGATCGGCCAGTTGAAGCGCACCGTTCACGCGCTGCTGGCCAAACACCCGGAGGTGCTGTCGTTCAGCCTCGAGCACGAGTTATTCGGGGGCTGGGGCGCCACCATCGTGCGGCTGCGGAACCCGCCACTGCCCGCATGAGGGCACCCGCGAGGGCTGTGCTGCCGGAGGAGCGCTAACTTCCGCCGCCGGGATCGGGCACCGTGACCCAGCGCCGGGCCTTGAGCTCGAATCGTGGCAGCGTCCCCGGCGGCACCGTCACCACCGGCACGCGCAGCGACAACGCCGCCTGCAGAGCCTCCTGCACTTGCCGGGCAATCCCGCCAGGGTTCGGACCCGGCGCGGACGGCTCGACCCGCAAGGCCATCTCCGCCAGGCCCCGTGCCACCGTCACCGTCACCTGGTACTCGGCCACGCCGTCCACCCCGCGCACGATCTCCTCGACGGCGCTGGGAAAAACGTTCACGCCGCGCACGATGATCATATCGTCGGTTCGGCCGAGGATGCCGCCCGCCAGGGCGAGCTCGGATCGGCCGCAGGCGCAGGGGGGGGGGGCGTCCTCGAGCGGCCCGAACGCCGCCCGAACCAGATCGCCCGAGCGGTAGCGCAGCAGCGGCGATCCCTGGCGGCTGAGTGTTGTCAAGACCAATTCACCACTGGCGCCCGCCGGTGCGGCCTCGCCCGTCGCCGGGTCGATTACCTCCGCGTAGAACGACGACTCGAGCACGTGCAACACCCCCGGACAGGCCGGACATTCGTGCGTGACGGGTCCCGTCTCGGTCATGCCGTGGTGGTCGAAGACGCGCGCGCCCGGCCAGAGTCGCGCCAGGCGCTCGCGCACCGCCGGCAGGCTGCCCCCGGGTTCGCCCGCCACGAGCAGCGTGCGCACGCTCGAGCCGTCCAAAGCGATCCCATGCTCGGCGGCGGACTCCGCCAGCCGCAAGGCATAGGTAGGCGTGCAACAGACCACCGTGGCGGCGTGATCCAGGATCATTCGCAGGCGTGCGAGGCTTCCCAGCCCGCCGCCTGGGAGGCAGAGCGCCCCGAGCCGCTCGGCCGCCTCGAAGGCGAGCCAAAACCCAATGAACGGTCCGAAGGAGAAAGCAAAGAGCACACGGTCGCCGCGCTTGACTCCCGCGGCGCGGTAAACCGTCACCCAGTCTTCCACCATGGCGTTCCAGTCATCTGAAGTGTCCAGCCACCTCAAGGGCGTGCCCGTCGTGCCGCTGGTTTGATGGCAACGGGTGTAGCGTTCGAGCGGGAAACTCAGGTTCGTGCCGTAAGGAGGGTGCTCGAGTTGGTCGGCCACGATCTCTGCCTTCGTGGTGAACGGCGCCAGCCTTGAGAACTCCGCCAATTGCTCGGCTGCCGACCGTGCGGCCGCATCCTTCGGGGAAACCCGGGCCTGAAGCGCCTCGGCCAGGGGCCCGAGCTTCTTCGTGTAGAAGGGATTCCCTGGCAGCGAGGTCGTGAGCAGCCCGGACAACTGCTCCCACTGCCGTGCCTGGATCGCCGCCCGCGCGGCGGATGGTGAGCCCTCGGCCATGACCGCCGGTGTTTGGCTGCCGCAGCGTGCGACCCGTGGCTAGGAACGCGTCGGCGCCCCACGCACGACCTGGCCCGCCTCGGGAGCCGGCTTCGGCTTGGCTGGGGCCGGGGCAGGCTTGAAGTAGGTCACCAGGCATCCTCCCAGCGCCGCCAGGCAAATGCCCAGGTAAAACTGCCAGCGCACGTTCGACCAACCGCCCGCCGGCGGGTGCAGCCAGAGCGAATAGAGCGCGTTGACGACCGGCGCGCCGGCGAACACGATCGACATCACCACCGCCGGAGTGCCCTTGGCGCCGAACGCCAGCAACACCCCGAACGCACCGACGGCGCCGACGATCCCGGCGATGAGCGACCACCACATGCCGCGGGGCGTGTAACCAGTCCAGGCCGCTCCTTTGACCATCAACAGGCCGAGCGGCGCCAGCACAGCGGTCAGAAAATAGGCAAGCCCGACGAACAGAAAGGCCTTGTACCGGCCGTTCACAGGGTCGCCCATCGCCACCTGGCCGGTGTGCAGGAACACCCCGTACACACCCCAGGAGGCGACGGTCAGTAGAGCAAAACCGAGCCAGGCAAACCCCGGCTGGTTGGCATTGGCGGCAGTCATGATGGGGCCTACTCTAGCCGGCGGGAATCGGCACTTCAAATGCTTTGTCGGCTCATCTCACTTCAGAACATAACGCCTGGTCTTCAACGTCCCAATTCGCTTGACCAAGCCCACCTTCAGGAGCGGATTCAGCAGGTCCATCGCGCCCTGCTTCGAGACGCGCAACGCCCCGCGAATCGCGGCCGGGGTCATCCCGCCCTTCTCCCGAAGGGACCTCAGCAACTGTTCCTGCCGCGGACGCAGCAGGAGTTTCCGGCCCGCTGCGGAAGCCGCGAGCCGGCCCATCCGCTCCCACACGCGCTCGAGCGTTTGCTCCAAACCCTCGGCGCAGTATTCCACCCACGAGGTCAGTTCCTCGCCCCCCTGCCGCACCGCGGACAATGCGGCGTAATAGCGCGGACGATCCTCCCAGTAGAACTCGTCCACCGCGAAGATGTCGTGCGAATCGAACCCGCGCCGGTGGAGTTCCCACAACGCCAGCGCCCGGCCGGTGCGTCCGTTGCCGTCCGCGAACGGATGGATCGTCTCGAAACGATGGTGCACAATTGCTGAACTCAACACGGGCGAAAGGGCCGGGGCCTCCCGGTGCCACCAGTCCAGCAACTCGAACATCAGCCCGGACACTTCCTCAGCCGAAGGTGGCACACATGAGCCCACTCGCACCCGGATCGTGCGGTAACGCCCAACCTCGCCCTGGTCCATCACGTCCCCGGCGATGATCGCGTGCAGTCGAAACACGTCCTCATGCGTCAAGCGCTTCTTCTCCGACTGCTTCTGAATATGCCGCAGCGCGGCCAGGTAATTGAGCACCTCGCGTCGAGCCCGTGCGGGTGTCGCCACCGTCCTTCCTTCCTCGAGGGCGCGGACCTCCTCGAGCGTCAGCGGGTTGCCCTCGATGGCGGTTGAACTGTGCGTGTTGCGCGTCCGCGCGTCCTTTTGCAGCGCGGGGAGCCACGGGACTTGCACGGTGGCGCTTTGGATGCGTTCCCGCAACGCGGCGATCCGCTCGGTGCGGTTCAGCAGCGCCGGCGTGATCCGGAATTGGGGTTGATAGCCCATGCCCGTCACTATGCCAATGAGTCAAGCGTGAGTCAAGTATGAGTCAACCATCAGTCAAGCGTGGGTCAAGCGTGGGTCAAGCATCGGTCAACCCCAACGGCATTCCCCACGACTACAAGGCGCTGGTGAAGGAAACCGATGCAAGGGAGTCCTGGGGAACAGGGACGCGACTTTAACGCGGCCCTCAGCGGCCTGGACCAGTTCATTTCCGCCCATGGGAGGACCACCGTGGCCTTTCGCGTCATTGACCTCGAGCATAGCTTCCCGCCCCAAGAAGCTACGCAGCCCCCAGCTCGCGGCCCGCCCGGCAAATCGAGGCCACCGACCGGGAACTCGACCTGCTAAGAAGGAGCTCGGCAATCTCCATGTCACTTGGGCGGGCAGGACCGGGAAAGAAGCGTCGGTCGGTTGGGAACTGGCGGAGAGAGGGGGATTCGAACCCCCGGT
>Ga0233425_10004784_pt1 | contig 22229 bp, 27 predicted proteins | sample Watercolumn_Towu_2_FD_181712 | JGI IMG/M metagenome (GOLD analysis project Ga0233425, IMG submission 181712) | Freshwater microbial communities from Lake Towuti, South Sulawesi, Indonesia - Watercolumn_Towuti2014_140_MG | ecosystem: Environmental > Aquatic > Freshwater > Lake | place...
TTCATCCTGAATGGAATTATACCATCATAGCAAAGTAGTAGGTAAATCGTTTAACTTATTTTAGGACAGTCCCTTAGAATATTCGATGCTTATAGACCGCAGCAGGCAGTTGACTGCTTCATTAGGTGGGCAAATATATCTGAAAATCAAAAAACAAAAGCGATATATTATCCGAACGAGACAAAAGAAAATCTGTTTAAGAAAGGATATATTTCCGCTAAGTCGCCTCATAGTCGCGGCAGCAGTGTAGACCTGACTATAGTATCGATAAATAAAATAGGAGAACGCCTAAAAGAGCTTGACATGGGAAGTCCTTTTGACTATTTTGGACAAGAATCCTGGAGTAACTACACTGACTTAACACCTCAACAGAGAGCGAATAGATTTCTTTTAAAAACAATAATGGAAAAACATGGGTTTGAATCTTATCCTTACGAATGGTGGCACTTCACATTAAAAAACGAGCCATTTCCTGAAACATATTTTAATTTCCCTGTAGAATAAGTAATAAAAGAATACCAGAGATGTTCAGTTTTTGTTAAAATTCAAAAAAGGTGTCAGCACTAATATCAAAAATACCGAAGTATAACCTGCCTATAGTTCTTCCTTAAGTTGTTTTTTATAGGTAATAAAATCTTTTCCGCAACCAACCATGTGTATACCTAGTATATCGTCGTTCTTTTTTATAATTGATCTGTATGTTGTTGCTGATGATTCAATTACTTCTTCCTTTTTATTATTGTCTTCTTCCGCACATCCTATGGTATGAAGCTCGAACTCTTTAAATTTTACTTCAACAGCTACTGCAAATGGTTTGTATTCAACAAAGTTATCATATCTCACGGCATTGAATCCTGCAACTTTTCCCTGATTATTGGCTTTTAGCGCAGAAGCAAAAAAGTGTAGACTTTTAAATAGAGCTGCGTCTCCTGCAGCAAAAAAATCAGGTAAATAAGTTCTTGTCCTAGAATCAATTTCAATACCATCATTTGCTTCGGGTAGTCCTGCAATTTGGGTATTCGGGATACTCCCAATACTTAAAAGCACAAACTTTGCGTATATTTCTTCAGAGTTGGTTTTTATTATAATACCGTTGCTTATTTCATAAATTTTTTCAATTGCGGCATTCATAATCAGCTTGATGCCTTTTTCCTTTAAAATATTAGTAAGAGTGTAGGATGCTTTTGGTGAAAGGTTACGAATCATTAGTCTCGAAGCTTTTTCGATAATGGTTACATCTAATCCCGCATCAAGTGCTCTCAGTGCTGATTCTATTCCTATTATTCCACCCCCTACTATTGCGATATTTTTTGCTGAAGCGATCTTTTTTCTTATAACCAAAGCATCTTGCATGGTCCATAAAGGAGAAATATTTTCCTGATAAATTAATGCGTTAGCGAAAGAAGGAATTATCGGCTTGGCTCCTGTTGTGATTATTATCTTATCAAATCTATACGACTCGCCGTGTTCCGTAATAAGAGAATTTTCATCTGTATTAATTCGAATAACTTTTGTTGCTAATATCAACTTTATCTTATTATCAAAATACCATTTTTCCTGGTGCATGAAAATATCATTTTCACCGGTCTGTCGGAATGCTACTGAGGCTATTCTGGGCCTGTAATAAGGTAAAAATTTCTCTTCGGAAAAAAGAGTAACTTCAGCACCATATTTTATTGCTTTTTGGGCCGCTGCAACTCCAGCATGACCTGCTCCGATTATTCCAATTTTCATAAATTAATCACGACCCTACAGCACAAAAAACTTTTGTACGAGGAAGGTTAATTGATAGGAGAAAAACTGTCCTTGCCGGCTCCGCATTCAGGACAAACCCAGTCGTCTGGAATATCTTCAAATGCAGTTTCAGGTTTTACTCCATGATCCGGATCTCCTTTGACAGGGTCATATTCCCATCCGCATACATCACATACATATTTTTGCATAATATAATCCTCTCGTTTATGCGTTTTAAAAGTTTATTTCTACACGTCATTGTTTTATAATATGTTTTTATCCTCTGATAACTAAAAAAGTAACATATCCAATATATATTACAACCATTATAAATCCCTGCCATCTCTCGATGGTTCGCTTTTTACCTACAAACAAAGCTGCAAAAAGGATAAGACTCGCAAAAATAGTCATTAACACATCTGCATTAGAACTAATTTTAAACGGTAAAGGGTGGATTATTGCACTGATACCAAGAACCCAAAATACATTAAAGATATTTGAACCGATAATATTTCCAATGGCGATATCTGTTTGTTTTTTATAAGAAGCAACAACAGAAGTTGCCAATTCAGGAAGAGATGTACCTATTGCAACTATAGTCAAACCTATAAGCACTTGGCTGACGCCGCAACTCTCCGCAATTTTTACTGCACCTTCTACTATCCATCTTCCGCCTGCTACTAATCCTACTAACCCTAAAAAGACAAATATTATCGATTTTAAAAGACCTACTTCTTTTATGTCAGTTGATACCAAAAGATCTTCCGTTGACTTGGTTATCCCAAAAACATAATAAAGAAAAATTATAAAAAATGAAATAAATATAAATCCGCTACTTCTTGTTAACCCAATAAAATTACTGCCATCAATATACCAACTGTTTACCATCACTCCGAGCAATAGTACCGCAAGCAAGCTGAATGGGATTTCTTTCCATGTAGTATTTTTGTTGACAGTTATCGGGTATACAATTGCAGAAATACCGAGAACCAACAGTATGTTGGCTATATTGCTTCCAAGTATATCTCCAATAGTAATATCAGGATTTCCTCTAACTCTGGCAGAAACATTTACCATAAGCTCCGGAAGGGATGTCCCAAAAGCTACTATCGTTAGCCCTATAACGATACTTGAAACATTTAATCTTTTGGCAATTGACGCTGCTCCATCAACCAGCAAATCCGCACTCTTAATAAGAATAACAAATCCAATTATAAATAAAATGTATATAAGCATGTTTGAATTACTACCAATTTGGGATTCAGGCTAACGTATATGCTAGCGGCGATTTCATTTTTTACAAGATCAAAAGAAGCAGCAAAATTACATAAGTAATGATGTATAGCTTTTCGTGATAAACAAATCTATTTAGCAGGGAACTTCCCGGTAAGTGCATCTTTTGCTATTTTTTTTGCATCTTCGGCAAAATCCATCCTAGCCATCCATGAAAGGAAATTAGGATTCTGAGAAGCTATGTCTTTTAACAACATCCCTTTGTTTTTCCCAAATGCAATGACAGCTTCGTTATTGTCATTCCACTTAAATTTTCCAGTACTGTCTATCCATTTCGGATCGGATGGATTGCAAAAATCATGAAGTTCGTCAATATCTCTTGGAAGAATGGGATATTTTTCAAGTTCGGCATCCAAAACTGCAACGGTAGCCAAAACATCAGCCTTCGCACTATGAGCATCTTCCAAGTTTTTGCCACAAAAAAAACTATATGCCGCACTCAGCGTTCTAGGCTCCATTTTGTGAAAGATAACCTGAGCGTCTATAATTTTTCTTCCTTCCATGGAAAAATTATACCCGGCCCGTTTAAATTCATTACAAAGAAGAGGAATATCAAAACGGATAATGTTGTATCCGGCAATGTCGCAATTTTCAAGATAAAGATTAAGAGATGCTGCTATCGCGCTGAAAGAAGGTTCATTTGCAACATCTTTATCAGAGAGCCCGTGAATCTGAGTAGTTTCAGCAGGGATTGGAATCCCGGGGTTAACCCTTCTTGTCTTGACTTCACTCTCACCGCCTGGCATCAGTTTGGCTATGCATATTTCTACAATCCTGTCGATCTGCGGATTCGTTCCTGTAGCTTCAAGGTCAAAAAATACGATTGGCCTTGAAATCTTCAAATTATGCAGCTTTGTCATTTACTTACCTCATTTGATTAAACCAAGCACAAGTTATTCCAGCAATGGATGCTAATACTAAATGTATTGGGTTTTAAATATTTAAGTTAATAGAATATTTCTGAAAATCTAATAATAGTAAAGTTTTCTTATAAAAAACCAAAACAATTATTGCAATAATTATATAGATTAGCACTTTAGATTTAGAACATAAAAGAAAAGGAGTTGTTATGTTTACCACATATGAAAGGGAGAAGCTATTAATATCTATGGCTGCAATAGTAGCGAAAGACAGAAAAGCAAGGGGATTGAAGTTAAATCATCTGGAGGCGGTTGCTATTGTTACTTCACAAATATTGGAATGGGCAAGGGAAGGAAAAAGTGTTTCTGAAATTATGAGCCTCGGAACAACTGTTTTGAAGAAAGAAGATTTAATGGAAGGGATAAGTGAAATGATCCCGAGCATACAAATCGAGGCCACTTTCCCGGACGGTACAAAACTTGTTACCGTTCATAATCCGATTCAATAATTTAAACATGCTGTCATTTTGATTTTCTCTTCTTTATTTTCTTTGCTTTGGGCTTTTCTTTCTTATCTAAGTTATTTAACTCTAAAATTGCCTTTTGTCTAGCGAGAAGAGCGCAGGCAAAACTCCATAGAATAAAAGCTAACATAAAAATCAAGATAGTTAAAACTCCTCCCAAACGTATCGTCCAAGGCTTCCAAATAACTTCTATCTTGTCATCACTATATGCACAGCCAGAAAGCATGAATTCACAAAGGGAAACATTTGGGTAAGCCACCTTTAACATGCGGCCTTTTTCGGTTAAACTCCAATCATATCTATCAAATCCGATCTGAAATCTCTGCTTACCGTCTCTGGGATCGAGAGTCGTACATACTCGAAGCCACATAATGTATGCTATCCACAAAACTACAGCGATAAAGAAAAGCTTGACAGTTAATTTGACAAGAGGAGGAATTCTGCCTGTAGAAGTGGTCTGCTTAGGATTGTAGAAATAAACAACAATAACTGCGGCAACAACAATACCCTCAATAACAACATAAATCAGACTTAATGGAAGAAAAGGCGGTGCATATACAGGAAAGAAATCAATAATTACTGGACTTACAAACCCAATGCCAGTTGGAATTCCATACAAGGACATAAAAGCCTTGAAATATTCAAATCTTAGTGTCGCCATATTTTTACCGATCTTCGACTAATTGAACCTTCTCATCTGGATTAATTATATATTTACAGTATTCTTTGTTAGATGTCTCTTTGTCACTACGTTCCGTCCAAAAGTAATACTTGCCAATGTTTAAGCTTTCCGTACAAGGTGTAAGACCACCTGAGTATCTAGGTACGGTTCCACAGATGCGCTCATCGTCTCCCTGAAACCTAACCCTTGCACCGGTTGTGTGAGTGCCATTAGAGTACTGAGATGTAATATTTACACTAGATTTAAGTCCCAATTCTGTAGAAAAGGCTACTACTTTTTCGACTAACCTAGCTAATTTCTCATTATCATTAGGATGGGTGCGACAATCTTCGCTTAGCATATTCAACTCCGCCTTTTTAGCAGCATAGCGTGCAATATCTTTTTTATACTCTGTTTCTCGATATTTGTACTTTTCTTGCGCTGCGGATGTCATAGTTATTGATGGTTGTTCAACCCCTTGAATCTGCTCTATCTGATTAGTAAACGATGCTTCGCGCTCTACAATTCTATTTGAGATTCTTTTTAATGCGCTATCAACAAAATGAATTTGTTCTTCTCTTGTTTGTCCACATGCAACGGAAAATAAAAGTAACAGAAGAAAAAATAAGGTTACTAAACGCATATAACCTCCTTTATATAAGTGTCTTATTCAGTTGTCGATGTCTGACTATGTACAGTTTATCATAAGAATTTGGAATATCCCTCAAATCTGCAAAAAGTAAACTTTTAAGGTTAACCAATTTTACTCTAATGCCTTGCGATTGTCAAGTGCTGCATCGGGTTAGAGCAAAATCACTTTTTGCTGTTAATTAGCGGTTTTGACGATTGCAGAAACTTAGGGTTAGGATCAAGAGGAACCAATATCAATCATAAACAGACCCGCCGAGGCTTTGCATTTGGGCAAGGGAAACAAAAGGGCGTCGAAGCTCCATAAGGCAGCAATAACGGCAGGCATCGAGGCCATGATTCCAGTTATCAATAGGTTTATTTAAGGTAGATTTGAACGCAATTTCTGGGTCTTTTGCTTTTGAAAGATCAAACATTTCTATGCGATATCCCTTTCGCTTTAATGGAAAAGAAAGATAAGCTAAACCTATTGGTCCAACAGTGGGAATAGGTTTTTTAATGGCTGAATCTGGAGGCGGTTCAAAATTTGTATTTACAAGTAAAATTCTCATGGGTAAATTATCCTTTTGATTTTCAACTAAAGTTTACCAGCTTCCTCCAAGGTGGGTTGTTCTCTGATCAATAATCTACTTCCATTAATTTGGTAGACAACGTTATAGCCCTCAAAAAGTTGTTAGTTATTTTTGACTGAAATTTTATCTCGTAGTTGTAACTGACTGTTCAACTTGATATTTTAGTGGCGAATCCCGAATCATTGGAGGTTTTATGTCTGGCAATATTAATTCTTCAAGCAAATGGTATCCCGGGCAAGTATGGGTATCGGAAAAAAGTTACGATTCCTTGACTGACAGGAATACGACTAAACTAATTGTAAAAAACAGAGGAGACAGGCCGATTCAGGTTGGCAGCCATTTCCATTTTTTTGAGATTAATAAAGCATTGGATTTTGACAGAAAACAAGCCTACGGAATGCGTTTGTGCATTCCTGCAGGAACAGCTGTCAGATTCGAGCCTGGACAAACTTATGAGGTATCGCTAATAGCTTTAGGCGGCGAAAGAGTTTGTTTTGGGTTCAATGGACTGGTTAATGGCAAGCTCGATGATGAAAAGAATAAGAAGAAAGCTTTTTTAACAGCAAAAGAAAAAGGATTTAAATAATCAGGTAGAGACACAATATATTGTGTCTTTACAAAAAAAAATACCTTATTTGTGGGAGCTAATTATGGGAATCAAAATAAATGGATTGACAAATGCGATGATGTTTGGTCCAACCAGGGGAGACAGGGTACGGTTAGCTGATACGGATTTGATTTTAGAGGTTGAAAAAGACCTGACGAATAATGGAGACCAGGTAAAGTTTGGCGGAGGAAAAGTTATACGCGATGGAATGGGACAGGATGCCAGAGCCACAGAAGCTAAGGGTTCGCCTGATACTGTTATTACTAATGCGTTAATCGTAGATTATACGGGAATTTACAAAGCGGATATCGCAATAAAACATGGAATAATAAGCGCAATAGGATGTGCCGGAAATCCTGGGATACAAGATAATATAAAACCACAATTAACCATAGGCGCTTGCACAGAAATCATATCGGGCGAAGGATTAATCTGTACTGCGGGCGGAATAGATACGCATGTTCACTTTATTTGTCCGCAATTAATAGAAACCGCGATAACCGGAGGGATAACGACTTTACTCGGAGGAGGCACAGGCCCAGCTACGGGAACTCTTGCAACTACCTGCACGCCTAGCTCTTGGAATATAGCGCGAATGCTTGAAGCCAGTGAAATTTATCCGGTTAATATCGGACTATTTGGGAAAGGAAATAGTTCTTTGCCAGAAGTGTTAGTAGAACAGATAAAAGGAGGAGCTTGCGGGCTAAAGCTCCATGAAGACTGGGGAACAACTCCGGCTGCTATAGATAATTGTTTGACCGTAGCGGATGAATTAAAAGTTCAGGTCACGATACATACGGATACTTTGAATGAAGCGGGCTTTGTTGAAGATACAATTAATGCGTTCAAAGGAAGAACCATTCACACTTTCCATTCAGAAGGTGCTGGAGGTGGGCATGCTCCGGATATTCTGAAGGTTTGCGGAGAGGAAAATATCCTGCCCAGCTCAACTAATCCAACTCGCCCATTCACGCACAATACAATCCCGGAACACAGGGATATGCTAATGGTATGTCATCACCTGGATCCTATGATTCCGGAAGATATCGCGTTCGCGGATAGCAGAATAAGGCCTCAAACAATTGCGGCAGAGGACATCTTGCACGACATGGGCGCCATAAGCATTATTTCCAGTGACAGCCAGGCTATGGGCAGAATTGGAGAAGTAATCATGAGAACCTGGCAAACTGCGCATAAGATGAAAGTTCAGTTTGGTTCATTGAAAGGTGATCCTGCAACAAATGATAATAACAGGATAAAAAGATATGTTGCAAAATATACAATTTGCCCCGCAATTGCACATGGATTGGACGATAAAATCGGGTCCGTAGAAGTTGGAAAACTTGCTGACTTGACTTTGTGGAATCCGGCCTTTTTTGGTGTTCATCCCGAAATGGTGATCAAGGGCGGATTCATAACGTACTCCGCCATGGGTGATGCAAACGCGAGCATCCCAATACCCCAGCCGGTTTGGGCTAAACCAATGTTTGGTTCTCACGGCCTAGCAATTAGAAGTACTTGTTTGAATTTCCTAAGCCCACAAGCCATTAAAGGAAATTTATCTGACAAATTAGGATTGAAAAGAATCGCGATTGGGGTGAAAGATACAAGATCGTTAAAGAAGAAAGATTTACCATTAAATAACGCATTGCCCAAGATTGAAGTCAATCCCGAAACATACGAGGTAAGAGCAGACGGAAAAATTCTAACATGCCAACCATTGGAAAGATTGCCTCTGGCTCAGAGATATTTTATGTTCTGAGGGGAATAGGGTAAGTATTCAAAAAAATACATCTTCACGTTGGTGATGAGTTTTTAGCCACGGGCGCCAGCCCGTGGGATGTGAAATTAGACGTAAAACAAGCCCGTCCCGTAAGGGATGTGGCGATAGATAGATAAGGAATATGCAAAAATAATAATATGTCACAACTCCCTACAGGAGAGCTTTTGCTGTTTATTAACATTAAATTATTACGGGCTCACACCCGTGGCTAAATAATAACATACTCTACTGAGTATTTACGCGCTGAATTTATACCGCAAAGTGGTAAGCGCCGGAAAGTATTGAGAAGAAATAATGTTTAAGCAATTAATGACACTCAGATTGATAATTATGACCATGACTGTTGGTACTGCAATGTTCTCATACCCCATAACTTGTACAAAAATGAGAACTAGGAGGAACTGAATTAATTAAGAAAAGCATTGGAGATGTCTTAAATAAATGAAAGATCAATCACTAACCTTGCTTCACATAGCTGATTCGGCTTATCCAACTGGGTCCTTTGCGCATTCTTGGGGATTGGAATATGCCATTCATGAAGGGTGGGTAAGTAATATTGACTCATTATCAGACTGGTGTAAGGATTCTCTTAAATACTCATTCTTACCACTGGAAGGACGAACGTCGTTAAAAGCGTGGGATTTTGCAAAAGAAAATAATTTTGCAGAATTGTTCAGTTTAAACGACGAGCTTGTCGCGTTCAGGGCTTCTCATAATATGAGATTAACAAACGCGCAAATGGGTCGGTCATTTATTAATATCACCAACACATCCTACAAAGATAGCAGAATAGAAAAATTATACGATTTAGTAGCTCAAAATGGTTCTCTATATTGTATGCAACATCCCATTGCATACGGGGCTATTTTGAATTTTCTGTCAATTCCGAAGGATCTTTTGCTCAAAAGTTTGCTGTTTGGTGTTCTGAAACAATGGGGTCAGGTTGCTATAAGAATTATCCCGTTAGGACAAAAAGAAGTACACTGTTTTCTGGCCTGTATTACTGACTTTTTAAATGAACTTATAACAGAAGAACTAAAAAATTATCACGACTGTGACCTCCAAAGTATTTGTCCGGGACTGGATATTGCCGGAATGGGGCACGATTCTTTGAAAGCTCGATATTTTATAAATTGAGGATAAATCAAAAATGGTGATACGAATAGGGATTGGTGGACCAGTAGGGTCCGGAAAGAGTCATTTATTATTGAGAATTTGTGAAAAACTCAGAGATAAATATTCAATAGTTGCGATTACAAACGATATATACACAAGAGAAGATGCTCAATTTCTAACAAACAAAAAAGCTTTGCAGTCTGAAAGAATTATGGGCGTTGAAACAGGTGGGTGTCCTCATTCTGCCATAAGAGATGATATTTCTCTAAATTTAGATGCGCTAAATCTCATGGGGAAAAAGTTTCCCGACGCTCAGCTCGCTTTTATCGAAAGCGGCGGAGATAACTTGTCAGCAACGTTTAGTCCAGACCTAGTTGACTATCAAATATACGTTATTGACGTAGCAAATGGTGATGATATTCCAAGAAAAGGCGGAATGGGCATTGGAAGAAGTGATTTGCTGGTTGTAAACAAAATAGACCTTGCACCATATGTTGATGCAAATTTAGAAAGCATCCATTCTGATCTTCAAGCAGTAAGGGGCCCTTTGCCATTTGTCTTTACAAATTTAAAAAAATCGGGAGGAATAGAATACGTTATTAACTGGATAGAAAAAGTCATGGCGAATCAGGAAAAAAATTCGAACCCCTTGTGGGCACAGAATCCTACTTTGAAAAGCGGAATATCAAAAGACCATACACATGATCATGAACACGGAAACCATCACCATAGCCATTAAATCATTACATTGTGGATAAAAAAGGATTATATTTTAAAGGGGAAATAAAATTTTGCGTATCCGGAGATAAATACAATCTACGTCATACTTCCCCGCTTTATCTTAATGTTATCAAAAAAGAACAGATTGAAGCATTCCCAACAGATCAAAGCGGGGGAATAAGAAGCGGAGATTTTCATAACTACTCACTTTTCCTTGACAGTAACGCGAATGTCGTCTGGTATTCTCCAGCCAGTACACTGTGCTATCCTTCCATGTATAGTTTAGATGATTGCTGCAGTCTAAATTTTAACATTAACCTTGCAAACTCAAAATTAATATTTATCAATAAACCATTGATTCCTTGCAAAGATTCTAACATCAAACAGAAAATAGAAATTAAAGTTGATTCAAGTTCTTCTTTAATATATTGGGATGCTATAAACTCTGGAAGAATAGCTCATAACGAACAATGGGAATTTTTACGCTTCGGCAATAAATTAGAGTTGCATTGCGACAACACGCTTGCTTATAAGGAAAACTGGACACTAACAAAAAATATGATCCCAACAAATCTATCCGGCTTTGGAGAAAATAACTTATATGCTACAGGAATTTTTTATGGAAGTATTGCACTAGAAAAACTGGAAACACTCAAACAGATTTGCAATGAACATAACATTATCTATTCAGTTGGTGAAATAGATGAAAAAACTTTCATAATCAAACTGATTGATAAAACCGGAATCGGCTTAAACAGTATTACAACCAATATAATTTTAGATTAAAAATTATATTACACATAAATTTCAAGAGGGAAAAAAAGCTATTACGACATTACTATGAATCGTAAGTTTATTTTATTAGAAGAAACGAACTTGGCAAAATATTCAGAAGACCTGTTGTAGGTGGCTTCTGTTTCAGCATTGAAGCAACATCCGGTTCTTTCCCTTTAGAGACTTAGGATTATGTTACTTCATCATAGCTTGGATATCGCTTTTTGCGTCACTTATTGACTTGATATCAAAGTTTTTGACAAGGACATTAACGATATTGGGGGATAGAAATCCTGGTATTGTCGGCCCAAGCCTGATGCCTTTTACTCCAAGGTAGAGCAGGGCAAGCAGTACCGCAACAGCTTTCTGTTCGTACCAGGCAATATCAAATACTATTGGAAGATCATTGATAGTTTTTGTGCCGAGCACTTCTTGGAGTTTTAATGCGATTACTGCAAGGGAATAGCAGTCATTGCATTGACCTGCGTCCAAAACTCTCGGAATTCCGCCAATATCTCCGAGATTTAACTTATTGTATCTATATTTTGCACAGCCAGCGGTAAGAATAATTGCATCTTTGGGCAGACCTTGTGCTACTTCTGTAAAATATGATCGTCCCAATTGTCTTCCATCACATCCAGCCATTACAACGAATTTCTTGATGGCTCCAGATTTAATGGCTGCTATTATCTTGTCTGCTAAGGCCAATACTTGATTATGAGCAAAGCCTCCTGTAATTTCGCCTTTTTCAATTTCTTTTGGAGGATTGCATGTTTTTGCTAATTTTATAATTTCAGAAAAGTCTTTTTTCTCACCATCTTTTCTGTCCGGAATATGTTTAACTCCCGGATATCCTGCAGCACCTGTAGTAAAAATTCTGTTTTTATAAGAGTCTTTTACTGGAATTATGCAGTTTGTTGTCATAAGTATTGGACAGTTAAAAGACTCAAATTCTTGTTGTTGATGCCACCAGGATCCACCGTAGTTTCCCGCCAGGTGAGAATATTTCTTGAATGCAGGATAATAATTTGCGGGAAGCATTTCACTGTGAGTATATATATCTATTCCTGTTCCATTGGTTTGTTCAAGCAGTTCTTCCATGTCTTTTAAATCATGTCCGGAAATTAATATGCTTGGGTTATTTCTTACGCCAATATTTACTTTTGTAATTTCAGGATTTCCATAGGTTGATGTATTAGCTTTATCAAGCAGGGCCATTGTTTCTGTGGCTATTTTCCCTGTTTCCATAACCAGTCCTACCAATTCATCAGTTATTAGATTTTTTGTAGTAGCTGCCAGCCCTTTAATTAAAAACGAGTATATTGAATCACTTTCAAATCCCAATATTTCAGCGTGATGAGCATAAGCTGAAATCCCTTTTATTCCATAAGTCATTAGTTCTCTTAGGGATCTTATATCTTCGTCTGATGTGGTAAGAACTCCTACCTCTTGTGCTTTTGCATACAGTTCTTCATCTTTATCTGAAAACCATGTTACGCATTCCGGAGCATCTGGTTTTGGCCCATATCTCTTAACAAGAGAATCTCGGATTACAAACGCTGCTTTAATCTGTTTTAATAGCCGTTCGTTTGAAAAATTTGCATTTGTAATGGTCATAAACATGGATTCAGTTATGAATCGTCCCAATACTTTTTCTATTTTGTTGCCTTCTGCCACGACAGAAATTCCTTTTAGCAGGTAAATCAGTAAGTCCATTAATTCGGCAGTATCTGTGTTTTTTCCACAAACACCTTTCGCAAATTTGCACCCTTTATTTCCTGCTGTTTCTTGACATTGAAAACAAAACATTTCTAGCCTCCTTCAGTTAATTAGTTTTGACAATTTTGTATCTGAAAAATAGTTAAACACCATATTACTGATATTCCCTATGATGTCCCCCATAGGACAATGTTTTTTTTTGCATATCTTTTTTAAGAACATGCAATTTGAAACAGGGAGTTTATTTTCTATAGCTTCGTAGATATCTAAAATTCTTATACTATCTGGTGATTTAATAATAAAGAATCCTCCATTTGGCCCGTTTACAGAAGAAACCAGATTTGCCTTTGACAAACGCTGCATTACCTTGGAAAGATGGTTATTGGATGCGCAAATAGCTTTTGCTAAATCTCTGACGGGGATTTTTTTCTCTTCTGATACTCCGAGAATGAGCATAGCATGTAGACCAATATTAAAAGCTTCCGAAAAGTTTAAAATGTTTCTCATAAGTCAAAAATTTCTTCTTTTGTCTTCATGTTTTTTTTTGCGTGATTTTGTTTTTTGTAGAGACGCAACATCTTACGTCTCTGTGATATTGATTGCGGCTTTGCTGCCCTGAGTCATTTGTGGTTCCTTGAATTATTTTCCTTTATCATTATTAAAACCATTTTGAACTTTTCTGCTGCTGCTACAGAGTGTGGCTTATTTGCAGGCATTATTATTTGTTCTCCGCTTTTTAATTCAAATACTTGGTTATCGATAGTCAAAAGACCTTTCCCGTCTATTACTTCTACAAGTGCATCAAATGGAGCAGAATGTGTACTTAGTTTTTGATTTTCGTCAAATGCAAAAACTGTTACATTGCCTGCTGTTTTGTCTATCAGAGACCTGCTCACGATTGCCTTTTCCTGATAGTCAAGTATATCAATATACTTAAAAGGTTTTCCTATTAGTTTTTCGCCTCTTTCCTGCTTCATAATTCTTTAAGCCTTTCCAATTAAAAATTATCAATTATTAATGGTATTATTAAAGATCAAGTATTCAAGTACCAGAATATGTTTTTTTGAAAAAATAAAAAGCAATCTGTATTATTGATAGGAGGGATCGCATCGGCTTAATAAAAAACCTATCTGCTATTTGGGTATCCAGTCCAATTATTATAATACAAAATCAAATCTCAATACAACTTAGTTACTGAAGCAAAAACTGCTTAAAAGCGTCTTAATTATGTCTATAGTTTTGTACATTTACACGATTCATTCTCACTATCATTATCTTTTCTTTCTTCATATTTTACCATTCGGCATTATAGTTCCTTTACGACTTTTAGCCTTTCCAAAATATTTTTTATAATCGGCTGGATTTATTTTAAATCCTGGATTAGCACCTGTAAAATCTGCGTAATCAAGGATGGCGTTATCAAACTTGTGACCAAGAAATACGTTGGTACATTTTGCACCTGTCAGGTCTGCACCAGAGAAATCTGCACCAGATCCTATATATGCGGAGTCAAGATTTGATTTAGTAAGATTGGTTTTTTTAAGATTTGAATGACCTAAAGTAGTTCCAGTAATATGTGTTTGGCTAAGGTCGGATTCAGAAAAATCTACAAACCTAAGAGTTGCACACGAAAGGTTAGCTTGAAAAAGTTTAGCTTTGTCCAACTTAGCTTGTTGAAGATTTGCCCGGAATAAATCTGCGTGGGACAGGTCAGCGTTTGTGAAACTTGGAGGTTTCATTTTTTGTCCGGCAGCAGGTGTTGCCGTCACTTCAGAAAGATTTGCCGAACTAAGGTTCGCATTATTGAAGTTGGTTCCGTTAATATTTGTTTTGGCTAATATGGCACATGATAAGTTTGCGTTTGTAAAGACAGCATTAGAAAGATCAGCTTTAATAAAATCTCCCATTAGAATTTCAGCATTAGCAAACATTGATTCTGACAACTTTGCCTCAGAAAAGTTTACAGGTGATATATTTTCTCCAGGATCAGCATTCATTTTAGCGCCTGTAAAATCTGCATTAGTTAAATCTGCTTTGGAGAAATTAGCACCGAAAAGTTTTGTCCCAACGAACTTAGCCCCTGACAGATTTGCTCCAGAAAAATTAGTACCAGAGCAATTTGCTGCTGAAAGATCCTTTTCATGTAGATGCTTTTTGATATCTACTCCATTCATGTCCCCATTTTTACAGTTTCCAGTTTCTAAAAGATTATCAAGATCTTCCTGGCTAAACCCAAATACTGTAGAAATACAAGTGATGAACATTAATAAAATTAACCTGCTTGAAAAATTTTTTCTCATAATTACTCCATTTCGTAATCAACTCTTGCCGTTACAACTAAATAATCCAGCTTGTAATCTATCTGCTCCACTTAGGTCTGTATTTACAAAGCTGCCATCTAGATCATATTTACTTACTTATGATACCTTACTTTGTTAAACTTTGCGCTTAGAATATAAAAGATGCAGATAATCATTGTAATACAAAAACTTGTCGGAAGGTTTAGATAGAATGATACAGTAAGCGATAGCCAGACTGTGACTAATGAAACTACAATGCTAGTAACAATAGAAGTATAAAAGCCATCACACAGATATGAAGCTACAGCGCCAGGACCTATAAGAAGTGCAAATATCAGCAGAGCTCCGACAATCTGACAGGCCATGCTGACTGTTATTGCCAGCAGAATAAAAAATAGAATAGATAGAAAGCGTATCGGAAGGCGTTTTGCAGCAGCAAGAGTCGGGTCTATAGATGAAAAAAGAAGAGGTCTTGTTATTATTAGCAGAGTAATTACAACAATAGAAGCCAGCAAAAAAAGTAGATATATTTGCGATACTGAGACCGAAAGAATGTCCCCAAACAATATAGCCATAACTCCGCCTGAATAGCCTGTTTGATAGAGGTAGAGAAAATAGGCTCCTAAACCCAGGAAAAAAGTAAGTACAATTCCTATAGCCAAGTCATTCTTTTTAATTTTGTCCCCGATAAAACCCATTATTATAGCAGAAATTATATTTGCTGTCAAAAGCCCTGCCATTGGAGAAAGTCCCAAGAGTACTGCTCCTGCTGCTCCCGTAAGACTGATATGTCCCAAGGCATGTGCTGCAAAAGCAGTTCGCCTGACTATTACAAAATAACTTATAATCCCGCCGATAATAGCTATAACAGTTCCTGCCATGAAGGCATTTCGCATGAAGCTATACTCAAACATGAGCTGATTCCTTTATACATGGTAATTCTTTGCAAAGGTGTACCTTGTTATTTTTAAAATGTATAAAAGCATCAAAAAAAATCTCTATTTCATACATGTCGTGCGATATTATCATAAGGCTTAGAGTTGTTTCATTATGAATTTTTCTAAGGGAATGAAGAAAAGTCTGTTTTGATTCCGGATCAAGATCTGCCAGAGGTTCATCCATAAAAAGTAATTTAACTTCATTTATCAAGGCTTGCGCGAGAAAAACTCTCCTCTTCTGCCCGCCTGAGAGGGTTGTCAAAGGTTTATGGACATAATCCTGAGCGCCTATAATCTCAAGTATTTCATTGAGTCGTTTATGAAGGGTACCATTGTAAATGGGTATTCCCCATTTAAATGCTTTATATGAGTTTAGAATAAAAGTATAGGCACTGGTTTTAAAATTTATATTTATTTCCCGTTCCTGCGGGATATATCCGATATACATGTTGTGTTTTTCTGCCGAACAATAGAGTATTTTGGCTTCTCCTGATATTGGTTTTATACTGCCAAGAAGGGTTTTAAAAAAAGTAGTTTTTCCAGATCCATTTGCTCCCATAATCCCATACCAATTGTTCTCTTTTAATTCAAGATCAAAAGGCTCCGTAAGGCTCTTTCCATCATAGCCTATACAGAGTTTTTTACATTCAATAATATTTCTATACATAATTAATCTTAAACTAATCGTACTTTCTTTAAGACTCTTTTCTGTATTTTTTGGTTCATTGTTATTTATTTGAAATTTGATTATTGTTGTTTGGGATTTAAAGTATTCTCTATTTCTTTAAGTACGGATATTAACCAGTCAATGACGTTGTTGTTATTTGGCATTGTTTCGGGGACGCCCACTACCGCAATGTTATTTTGTTGGGCTAAATTTAGGATATTTTTTGTTGTTGAACTGGTCACCTGACTATTATAAAACAGAATTTTTACCTTTTTGTTTTTAATTTCATTGATGAATTCAGCAGTCATTTTAGGCGAAGGCTCGCTTCCATTCATGATTACCTGTTGAAACTTTTTTCCTTTCATGTCAAATCCTAAAGCACCAGACATATAACTGAATATCGGTTCTGTTGCAATAACAGAAATTCCAGAATGTTTGGATTTAATAGTATTAATGAGGTTGAAAACAGCTTGATATTTAGTATTAAATGATTTTAAGTTATCTTCAAAATAGGTTTTATTTCCAGGTTGTATGGCTGAAAATTTTTCTGCCAGAAATTTTGCCAGGATTTGAAAAGTCTCAGGTTTATACCATATATGAGGATTATTCCCTTTTTCAATGCCAACTAAATCGGCAACATCTATAACAGCCAGCTTATTATTACCAGGTTGAGATGACAAAAGCTGAGTCATCCATGGATCGTAGCCGGCTCCATTGTAAATAATTATCTGTGCTTTAGTTACTTCTATGGCATTTTTAGGAGAAATACTAAATAGGTGAGGGTCGGCACCAGGATTAGAAATTATACTGGAAACCTTTACATATTTACCGCCGATCATTTTAGCTACATTGCCGTAAAAATTTTCAGCAGAGCATACAAAAATAGGGTTTGAAAAAACGGTAGTACTCAGCAGTAAAAAACAAATATAAATAAAACACCGCAAAAATTTGCTCATTAGCTCCTCTGTTAAAGATTAATAGTTGTTTACTAAAGTTTCAGTTTTTCGGACAGCCAGATTATGTTTTCGCAAAGTCTGTTGAGAATAGAGAGTGCTTCCTTATCATTTTCGATTTCTCCTATGCTGCCGGCAAAACCGATATTCCAGTAAGTTGAACCAGGAACTATCATGTCATTTATGATATACCAGTAAACCATTTGAGCATAGGTGAAATTTTGTCCAGCTCGTCTTGCAACGACTATTGGAGCACCTATTTTTCTGGAGAAAAGATTTCCATTTCCTCTGGAAACATAACCGGCTCTGTCCATCAGAGTTTTTATCTGAGCTGTCGCTGACCCGAAATAGACAGGAGTTCCAGTAATGATGATGTCTGATTCAATCATTTTTTTGAATATAGATTCAAAATCATCTTTGATGGAACAAACAGGTTTTCCCTTCCTGCATTCCATACACGCAATACATGGTTTCAGATTTTTTTCAGCTAACAAAATTAGCTCTGAATTGATCCCTGCCTTTGAAAGATTATTCATGCAACTTTTAAGCATGAATTCCGTGTTACCGTTTTTTCTTGGGCTGCCGCAAATAAGTAATGCTTTCATAAGTTTTTTAGTTTACCTTTGGTTAAAAGTTTAGTTTTTTCTTTTTCTATTGCAACAACAATGTTTGCGAAATCTTTTAACGGGTCATCTGTAGTTTTTATTATGGTTGATACTCCGGGACAGCTGGTACCTGAATATTTGAGAGAGCTATCAGAATGTAGTATTTTTAAGATTTTATATCTCAATTCTGAATCTTTTTTATAAACGGAGGAATACTCGTTTCCTAATGTAAAAATAAGAGTTGAGTTTTCTACTCTCCATTTGCCGCTTATTTCGCCTGTATTTGAACTGTTTATTTCCCAAAGATATGTAAAAGACCCGTCGTTGTTAAATAGTAACACTATGGAAGGTATCAAATAGATTTTCTTTCCGTTAACATTACCCTTTGTAATAATCAGGGGCTTTAATTTCGGCGGGATTTGAGATACAGGAATAGCTGTCCAGTTGGAAACGAGTTTGTTATTTGCTATGAGAATATCTGAGTACTTCTTGTCATTGTAAGAGTAGGCCGAATATGAAGTTGTACTTGTTATAGTCATTACGACAATAATTAAAAAACATACAATTTTTAGCTTCATTTGGGTTTTTCTCATTTATCTATTATGCTAGTTTCTAGCTATTATACTCATGAACAAACAGAGAGCAATAGTTTATGAAAAATATTAAGACAATCGAGATTTATTCCGTTGCTTTTGGCGGGGAAGGAGTTGGAAAAATAAATGGGAAGGTCTGTTTTGTTAGGGGGGCTTTGCCGGGAGAAAAAGCTGTTATTGAAATAACAGAAGAGAGTTTATTCGAATCGTTTTTTGTTCCACCTTATTCATTTTTTCAAGTTAATATATTTGCTTACAATTTGCTTTTATCTGAATTTAAAAAAATTTTGGGCGAAGTGAAGAGAGAAACAATTTTTGATCTTTAGCGGAGTAGGGGTATTTGGAATATTGGCGACTGAATCCGCTTGTCAAAGATTTTTAACCTCCGATTTTAACCTAAATTTATTTGATTAATTACATGCTTGGCAATGGCTTGAGCTGCCGGGAGATAGGTTTCATTTTTTGCTGGTTGCTTGACTATTGTAATAGCATCGCCATCTAACATCATACGAGAAATTTTTCCTGTATTGCAGAGAGATATTGCATGAGCTTTATGTGTATCATTCATGCTGCCAACGTCAACTACATAAACCATCTGCTTTGCAGTAAGATCGCATATCTCTGATATCATCGATGTAGAATCTCCGGTAACAAAAATTTTTGTATCACCTGACTCGATAAGGACTGCTAATATTGCTTGATATGCACTTGATTTGCCATACTGGAAATCAAAAAATTGGTACGGAACGTTTTCTTTTTGCAACTGTGTAATAAAGACAGCACTGGTAGGGTCGGTAGTGCAATTCTCTTTATGAATAGGGCGTTTCACTTTTAATATTGGATCGTATTTTCCTGTTCGAGGGCCATTAGTGACAATAACAAAAGCCCCAGTCTTTTTCGCTAACCTAGCAATATAGTTTCCCAACAATGCCGCTTCTTCACATGTGAAATACCGCATAACTCCTTTGCTTGTCGGAGCATCGCCGCCGAGAAATACGCCAATTAAATGTCTGGCATTCTTTTTTAAAGGAGCACCATTCCAATTGTTTTTAGCTTGCTGCAACGATTCTACTGTAAGATTATGTGCGACGCCGCTGGTTTTCACTAACAGTGTATTTGATTTTCGTAATACTTGATCTATTTCGGGAGTAATTACATGCATTGGCAAAGCGATCATATCGACTTTATTTGCCAGTCTCATTAGTCCATCAAATGCTTGATGGCCTGCCCAAATAGTGTAAGCGTTGTTAAAACGTTCTTTTGAAAATACATTTATACCTGACTGTCCGATTCCGACTATAATGATCACTATATGTTTTTTATCATTATGCTCAGTAATTGTATTTATTCGAGGTGTTTTGTTTTTTGTTATGTCAAGCTCTTTTATTGAACAGTTGATGTTATTATACTTACAAATTTCAATTAATGCGTTCCCGATTCCTTTTGCCTGATTACAATCCCCAATAAAATTTTTATCCAATAACAAATAAACTGCAATATTTACTTGTGTCGTTGATAATTCAGTGTTTTCTCTTTTTGCTTGATTTGAATTAGTACATGCAGATATTAAGCAAACAATAAGAATTATTTTAAAAAGATAAGTTAGAAGTTTTATATTCATTGTTCTTCCTTTTTGTACGCTAAAGTTTTTCGTTATTAAGATTTATAAAAAATGTTTCAGTATAAAATAGTATGGTAATCATTTAAAAATGTACTAGAGTAAAAAATTATTTTTATATTATGTAGGAAGTATATGGAAGCTCAGCAAATCATTCAGTTGGACAAGAATCTGCTCGACTTTATTAAAGAATGGAAAGGTAAGAAAGGCAAGGAGATTATGATACTGCATAAGGTGCAGGAAATTTATGGTTTTGTACCCAGAGCCGTGGCGATGGAACTGTCCAAGCTTATAGACTTGCCTCTTGCTAAAATTTATGGAATAATAACATTTTATCATATTTTCAAACTTAAAAAACCCGGCAAGTACCAGATATCTGTTTGCATGGGAACTGCTTGCTATTTAAAAGGCGGGAATGATATCATTGCCGAACTAGAAGATGTCCTTGGTATTGGTGTGAATTGTGTTACTGACGATGGCAGATTCTCTGTCGAAGTTGTCCGCTGTGTAGGCTGCTGCGGTCTTGCTCCTGTAATGATTATTAATGGCAAAACGTATGGTAACCTGAAAAAGGGTGATTTACCAAAGATTCTAGGCGAATATGGAGAAGCAATTTCTTAATGCAAGTACCTCCCTGAAACAAAGCAATTCATATTAATAAGGGGTAATACCGCAAATTCTATTATCTATAATTTTCAGCGCCAAACGTGCCTTTTATCTCATATTCAGGAGGAGTTTTACCTCTTAATCTGATAACTACATAAACAGCGATAATATAGAAAACAAACCCTAAAGTAAGACCAACAAACCACGCATATTTATACAGCCAATTAATGTCAGAAATAAATTCACCAGCAAATATTATTGATGTTGATAAAAACAATATTTCCAAAGCAATTGGATTGAAACCTTTGACGTATTTATAAGCTCCATTTACCTTAAACATTTCTAAAACATCGAGTTTTTGTTTTCGAATTATGAAAAAATCGGCCATGATTATTCCTGTCGCCGGGCCTATGAGAGCACCGATATTATTAATAATGCCATAAAAAACTTCAGGTTTCTGCATAAAAATCCATGGCATAAACATAAAAGCAAGAATGATAGAAAATATTGCGCCTCTTTTGAAATTAAACAGTCTTGGAAGAAGGTTAGCAAGGTCATATGCTGGTGAAATTATGTTTGCAGGTATATTTACTGCAATTGTTGCAATGGCAAGTAAAAGAGCACCGCAAATACTAAGAACCGGATTATTTATTTTTATCTTCTGGATGTACGTATTCTTTCCAAAGTTCAGGGTTATTTTTAATTTTTGACAAGGGTAGTTCATAGAGTTCTTTATTGGCATTGTTGATGTAAATATATTCTTTTTTATTGTCCTTTATTTTAGCTATTTTTATAGCATCGGCTGCTGCATTAAGGAATTGTCAAGAAATAACTTAAATGATTTGAATTTATTATAGTCTTGCTGTATCTATGAAGTATGGCAGTTACACTTAATAAAATTTCCGTAGTAAGAGAAAAATATTCAGCAATCCATGATT